>Ga0207648_10000104_pt1 | contig 81717 bp, 85 predicted proteins | sample KBSMisM32_FD_184310 | JGI IMG/M metagenome (GOLD analysis project Ga0207648, IMG submission 184310) | Miscanthus rhizosphere microbial communities from Kellogg Biological Station, Michigan, USA - KBS Miscanthus M3-2 (SPAdes) (version 2) | ecosystem: Host-associated > Plants > Roots >...
GCACGGCGGCGGTGATGGTCATGGACAAGTCGACCGATATCGTCCGCGCGATCAGCCGCATCAGCTACTTCTACAAGCACGAGAGCTGCGGCCAGTGCACGCCATGCCGCGAAGGCACCGGCTGGATGTGGCGGATGATGGAAAAGCTGCGCGAAGGCGACGCCGACGTCGCCGACATCGACAAGCTGCTCGACGTCACCAAGCAGGTCGAAGGCCACACTATCTGCGCGCTGGGCGATGCAGCGGCTTGGCCGATCCAGGGCCTCGTCCGTCACTTCCGCCCTGAGCTCGAGCGCCGCATCGCCGAGCGCTCCGGCAAGCGCATGCTGGAGGCGGCGGAATGACCTTCGGAGTCGCCCTTGTGCTGATGGGGCTAGCGGCCCTTTTTGCGTTCATACTTCGCCTTTTTTGGCGACTGAATGACATCCCCGGTCGAGATGACCTGGGAAGGTACGATCAGCAATGACGACGACGCAGATCATCATCATCATCGTCGTCGTGGTTGCGATCATCGCGTTGCTGGCGGTCGTCGGAACCGGCGGCGGGCCGCGCGTGACGCAGATCGACCGCACCGTGCGTAAGGATAAGGATGACGTGAGGGATTCTGGCGATGCCTAAGGTCACCGTCGACGGCGTCGAGCTCGATGTCCCGCAGGGCGCGACCGTGCTCCAGGCGTGCGAGCTCGCGGGGAAGGAAATCCCGCGCTTCTGCTATCACGAGCGGCTGTCGATCGCCGGCAATTGCCGCATGTGCCTGGTCGAGGTCGCTCCGGGGCCGCCCAAGCCGCAGGCAAGCTGCGCGCTTCCGGCCGCCGACGGCCAGACGATCCGCACCGACACGCCGATGGTGAAAAAGGCGCGCGAGGGGGTGATGGAGTTCCTGCTCATCAACCACCCACTCGACTGCCCGATCTGCGACCAGGGCGGCGAATGCGACCTTCAGGATCAGGCGATGGCCTACGGCCGGAGCGGATCGCGCTACGAAGAGAACAAGCGCGCGGTCGACGACAAATATTTCGGGCCCATCATCAAGACGTCGATGAACCGCTGCATCCAGTGCACGCGCTGCATCCGCTTCAGCTCCGAAGTCGCGGGCGTCGACGAGATCGGCATGCTGTACCGGGGCGAGGACAGCCAGATCACGAGCTACCTCGAGCGGACGGTGTCGGGCGAGCTGTCGGGCAACCTCGCTGACGTCTGCCCCGTCGGCGCTCTTCTGCAGAAGCCGCAATTGTTCGAGCAGCGTTCATGGGAGCTTCGCCGGGTTCCGGGCATCGACGTCATGGACGCGGTCGGATCGAACATCCGCTTCGACGTCCGCCAGCGCCAGGTCATGCGCATCCTGCCGCGCGTCAACGAGGACGTGAACGAGGAGTGGATCCACGACAAGACCCGGCACCATGTCGATGCGCTGGTGCGCAACCGGCTCGACCGGCCGTGGGTGCGTGAGAAGGGCAAGCTCAAGGAAACGAGCTGGCAGGAAGCATTAGCGATCTTCGCCAAGCGCCTGAAAAAGGCGGGGAACAAGGTCGCGGCGGTTGCCGGCGATCTCCTCGATGCCGAGACCATGTATGCGGCGAAGAGGCTGCTCGGAGGCCTGGGCTCGAAGCTGATCGAGGGGCGGCAGACGGGCCTCATCTATGACGTCACGTCGCTCGCCGCGGTCGCGTTCAACTCGACCATCGCTGGCATCGAGGATGCCGACGTGATTCTGCTGGTTGGCTCTAACATCCGCTGGGAAGCGCCCTTGATCGCGACGCGGATCCGAAAAGCGGTGCGCAAGGGCGCAAGAATCTACGGCGTCGGGCCGGAATTCGACCTCGACATGCCGATCGAATGGCTCGGCAACGACCTGAAACTGCTCGGCAACCTCCCCGGAGCGGTGACGGACGCGTTCGCCAAGGCGCAGCGGCCAGCCGTTCTGGTCGGACCTGGCGCGCTTGGCGCAGGTGCGCTTGGCGCGGCGCTCGGTCTCGTGAAGCCGCTCGGGCTGATCAAGGACGGCTGGAACGGGTTCAACGTCGTCCACACTTCAGCGTCGCGGATGGCGGGGCTGGTGCTCGGCTATGCGCAACCGGGCGGGCTGGCTGACCTCGAAAAGGCAAAACCGGAAGTCGTCATCCTGCTCGGCGCCGACGAAATGCCCGCCGACAAGTTCGCTGGCACGTTCAAGGTCTATATCGGGCACCACGGCGATGCCGGCGCACGCCAAGCCGACCTCGTCCTTCCGGGCTCGGCTTATGCCGAGAAGCACGGCACCTATGTGAACACTGAAGGCCGGGTCCAGCGCAGCGAGAAGGCAGCGTTCGCTCCGGGCGAGGCGCGCGAGGACTGGGCGATCCTCCGCGCGGTCAGCGAGCTGGCGGGCAAGGCGCTGCCGTTCGACAATTTCCCGCAGCTGCGCGCGGTGATGGTCGCGGAATATCCGCAACTCGGCCGCGATGGCCTCATCGACCTGCCCTGGTCGCCGCCCAAGCTCAGCGCCAAGGCTGAAGGCCCGATCCGCTACCCGATCGGCGACTTCTTCCTGACCAACGCCATCTGCCGCAACAGCCCGACCATGCTCCGCTGCTCGGAAGAACTGGTGCACGGCGTTGTCCAGAGGGAGGCGGCCGAGTGACTGAACAGTTCGTCCGCTGGGGCATGCAGTATGACTGGGCGTGGTTCCTCGCCACGGTCATCGGCATCCTGATTATCGCGCTGCCGCTGATGCTGGCGGTGGCGATGATCATCTATGCGGAACGCAAGATCTGGGCGGCGATCGCTCTTCGCCGCGGGCCCAACGTGGTCGGCCCCTGGGGCCTCCTCCAGAGCTTCGCCGACGGGCTGAAGGTGTTCCTCAAAGAGACCATCATCCCGACAAGCGCGAACAAGGGCCTGTTCCTGATCGCGCCGATCGTGACCTTCACGGTTGCGCTGATCGTGTGGGCGGTGGTGCCGTTCCAGGCGGGCGTGGTGCTCGCCGACGTCAATGTCGGCTTGCTCTACATCCTCGCCGCGAGCTCGCTCGGCGTTTACGGCGTGATCGTTGCCGGCTGGGCGTCTAACTCCAAATATCCGTTCTTCTCGGCACTCCGCGCGGCGGCACAGATGGTGAGCTACGAAGTCTCGATCGGCTTCGTCCTGATCACCGTCGTGCTCTATTCGGGCACGTTCAACCTCAGCAGCATCGTCGTCCAGCAGAAGGGCTTCGGCCTCGGCATCGTCAACGCCTTCGGCTTCAACCTCTTGCTGTTCCCGATGTGGGTGGTGTTCTTCATCAGTTCGATGGCCGAGACGTTTCGTACGCCGTTCGACCTGGTCGAGGCGGAGAGCGAGCTCGTCGCCGGGCATCAGACCGAATATTCGTCGATGAGTTTTGCGCTCTTCTGGCTCGGTGAATATGCCAACGTCATCCTGATGTGCGCGCTGAACGCCATCCTGTTCTGGGGTGGGTGGCTGCCGCCGCTGAACATCGACCTGATCCCGTGGTTCGATATTCCGGGAATCATCTGGCTGCTGCTGAAGATGAGCATCTTCTTCTTCATGTTCGGCTGGGTGAAGGCGACGGTGCCGCGCTACCGTTACGACCAGCTCATGCGGCTCGGCTGGAAGATCTTCCTTCCCCTGTCACTCCTGTTCGTCATCCTGACCTCGGGCTGGCTGATGCTGACGAGGTACGCATGATTCACTGGATCAAGTCCTTCACCCTGTGGGAATTCGTGAAGGCGCACGCGCTGACGCTGAAGTATTTCTTCAAGTCCAAGGCGACGATCAACTACCCGTTCGAGAAAGCGCCGACCTCGCCGCGCTTCCGCGGCGAACATGCCCTGCGCCGTTACCCCAATGGCGAGGAGCGCTGCATTGCGTGCAAGCTGTGCGAGGCGATCTGCCCGGCGCTCGCCATCACCATCGAATCCGAGCCGCGCGAGGACGGCAGCCGCCGGACCACCCGCTACGACATCGACATGGTCAAATGCATCTATTGCGGGCTGTGCCAGGAAGCCTGCCCGGTGGATGCCATCGTCGAGGGCCCGAACCTCGAATTTGCGACCGAAACCCGGGAGGAATTGCTCTACGACAAGGCTAAATTGCTCGCGAATGGGGATAAGTGGGAGCAGGCCATCGCCGCCAACCTTGCCGCCGATGCGGCGTATCGGTAGGCGCGCCGGACCTTGATCGCCACCATCGCCTTCTACCTGTTCGCGACGCTTACGATCGTGCCGGCCTTGTGCGTCATTTTTGCGCGCAACCCGGTGCACAGCGTGCTGTGGCTGATCCTCGCCTTCTTCAATGCAGCGGGGCTGATGCTGCTGCTCGGCGCCGAATTCATCGCGATGCTGGTGGTGATCGTCTATGTCGGCGCGGTCGCGGTGCTGTTCCTGTTCGTCGTCATGATGCTCAACATCGACTTCGCGCAGCTCCGCTCTGGCTTCACCCGCAACCTGCCGTTCGGGATTATCATCGCGCTGGTGCTGGCCTTCGAGATCGTGGTCGCGATCATGTCGCACAAGGAAGGGCCGGCGCTCGGCAAAAGCCAGATCGCGACGCCCAACCAGCCGAACATCGTGGCGCTCGGGCAGCTGCTTTACAGCCGCTACCTGTTCCCGTTCGAAATCGCGGGCCTGATCCTGCTGGTGGCGATGATTGGCGCGATCGTCCTGACCCACCGTAAGCGCGGCGACCTGCGCACGCCGAATGCGTCGCGGCAGATCAAGCGCCGTCCGGAGGATGCGATCCGCAATGCCAATCCGGGCGTGGGCGAGGGGATGTCGCTGTGATCGGGCTCACGCACTATCTCGCCGTTGCCGCGATCCTGTTCACGATCGGTGTGCTCGGGATCTTCCTCAACCGCCGCAACGTCATCCTGATGCTAATGGCGATCGAACTGATTCTGCTCGCGGTGAACATCAACCTCGTCGCCTTCTCGGCCTATCTCGGTGACCTCACCGGCCAGGTGCTGGCGATGTTTGTCCTGACCGTCGCCGCCGCCGAGGCTGCGATCGGCCTCGCCATTCTCGTCATCTTCTTCCGCCGCCGCGGCTCGATCGCGGTCGACGACGCCAACCGGATGCGCGGCTGATGGGTATCCGTGAATCCCTCCTGTTGATCGTCTTCCTGCCGATCATCGCTGCGATCATTGCCGGGCTCGGCGGGCGCTGGATCGGCAAGGTTCCGTCGAAGGTCGTTACCACCGGCGCGCTGATGATGGGCGCGGTGCTGAGCTGGCCGATCTTCTTCCAATATATCGCCGGCGGCGCTCAGCCGACCGTCGTCCCGGTCCTCGAGTTCATCAATTCAGGTGCCCTGAAGGTCGATTGGGCGCTTCGCGTCGACAGCCTGACCGCGGTGATGCTGGTCGTGGTGACGAGCGTGTCGTCGCTCGTTCACCTTTACAGTTGGGGTTACATGGAGGAGGACCCGGGCCAGCCGCGGTTCTTCGCTTACTTGTCGCTGTTCAGTTTCGCGATGCTGATGCTCGTGACCGCCGACAGCCTGGTGCAGATGTTCTTCGGCTGGGAAGGCGTCGGCCTCGCTTCCTACCTCTTGATCGGCTTCTGGTACCACAAGCCGTCGGCCAATGCGGCGGCGCTGAAGGCGTTCGTCGTCAACCGCGTCGGCGACTTTGGCTTCAGCCTCGGCATTTTCGGCACCTTCCTGGTCTTTAACACCGTCTCGATCCCGAAAATTCTCGAGCTCGCGCCGACCATGGCCGGGTCGACCATCGGCTTCGCCGGAATGCACGTCGACACGATGACCCTGCTCTGCCTGCTGCTTTTCGTCGGCGCGATGGGCAAGTCGGCTCAGCTCGGCCTGCACACCTGGTTGCCGGACGCGATGGAGGGCCCGACCCCGGTCAGCGCCCTGATCCACGCCGCGACGATGGTCACCGCGGGCGTGTTCATGGTCTGCCGCCTGTCGCCGATGTTCAACGTGTCGCCGACTGCGATGCACGTCGTCACTTATGTCGGCGCCGCGACCTGCTTCTTCGCCGCGACCGTCGGCACCGCGCAGAACGATATCAAGCGGGTGATCGCTTATTCGACCTGTTCGCAGCTAGGGTACATGTTCTTCGCCGCGGGTGTCGGCGCTTATGGTGCCGCGATGTTCCACCTGTTCACGCACGCCTTCTTCAAGGCGCTGCTGTTCCTTGGTGCCGGCAGCGTGATCCACGCGATGCACCACGAACAGGACATGCGGTATTACGGGGCGCTGCGGAAAGAGATCCCGTTCACCTTCTGGGTGATGGTCGCGGGCACGCTTGCAATTACCGGCGTTGGATTAGCAGGGATCGGGTTCGCCGGCTTCTGGTCGAAGGATGCGATCCTCGAATCCTCGTGGGCCGCAGGATCGGTACCGGGGACGATCGCTTTCTGGCTGGGCTCGTTCGCGGCGCTTCTGACCAGCTTCTATTCGTGGCGACTGATCTTCCTGACCTTCTTCGGGAAAGCGCGATGGGCCTCGTCAGAGCATATCCAGCATGCGGTCCATCACGTCCATGAATCGCCGGATGAAGAGCATGGCGACAGCAGTCACGACACCGGCCTGCCGCCGGAAGGGACTGCTGGCTATCACCCGCACGAAAGCCCGTGGACGATGCTCGTCCCGATCGGCTTGCTCGCCGTCGGCGCCGTCTTCGCCGGCCAGTTCTTCCACAATTTCTTCACCGACGCCGAGCGCGCACCCGATTACTGGCGCGGCGCGGTCGCCTTCAGCGAGCATCTCGCTCATGCGGCTCACCAGTCGCCGGAATGGGTGAAGCTGACCCCGACCATCGTCATGCTGATCGGGCTGTGGATCGCATGGAACAATTATATCCGTGATCCGAGTGCGGCGGGCCGCTTCGTTGCGACTTTCCCGGTCGTGCACCGCTTCGTGCTCAACAAATGGTACTTCGACGAGCTGTACGACTTCCTGTTCGTGCGTCCGTCGCTGTGGCTCGGCCGGCTCTTGTGGAAGGGCGGTGACGAAGGCACGATCGACCGCTTCGGTCCGCACGGCGCGGCTTATGCGGTGGGCTTCGGCAACCGCATCACGACGCGGTTTCAGTCGGGCTATCTCTACTCCTACGCCCTGGTGATGCTGCTCGGCCTGATCGGCGCGGCGAGCTGGGCGATGTGGTGGGCGAGCAAGTGAGCGGTCTGCCCTTGCTCACCATCCTGATTGCGCTGCCGCTCTTCGCGGGTGCGCTGTGCCTGTTCGTGAAGGCGGAAGCAGCGCGCTGGATCGCGCTGGTCGCGACCCTGCTCGACCTCGCGCTCAGCATCTATCTCTGGGTGCAGTTCGACCCGAACGGCGCGCAGTGGCAGTTCCAGGAATATCAGCCGCTAGGCGGCGGGATCGGCTGGGCGCTCGGGATCGACGGCATTGCGCTGGTCCTCATCCAGCTGACCGCCTTCCTGATGCCGATCTGTATCGGCGCCAGCTGGCGTTCGATCGAGAAGCGAGTGCCCGAATACATGGCGGCCTTCCTGCTGATGGAAGCGCTGATGCTCGGCGTGTTCGCCGCGCAGGACCTGTTCCTGTTCTACGTCTTCTTCGAAGGCGGCCTGATCCCGATGTATCTGATTATCGGCATTTGGGGCGGCGCCGAGCGAATCAAAGCGAGCTACAAGTTCTTCCTCTACACCCTGCTCGGCTCGGTGCTGATGCTGATCGCCATGATCTACATGGCGCAGACCGCCGACACGACCTCGATCCCGAAGCTGATGGCGTACGACTTCCCGGTCGAGGCGCAGAAATGGCTGTGGCTGGCGTTCTTTGCCAGCTTCGCAGTGAAGATGCCGATGTGGCCGGTCCACACCTGGTTGCCCGATGCGCACGTCCAGGCGCCGACGGCGGGCTCGGTGATCCTCGCGGGCGTGCTGCTGAAGATGGGCGGCTACGGCTTCATCCGCTTCTCGCTGCCGATGTTCCCCGACGGGTCCGCAATGTTCATCCCGCTCGTCTTCATTTTGAGCGGAATCGCGGTTGTCTACACCAGCCTCGTCGCGCTGGTGCAGAACGACATGAAGAAGCTGATCGCTTATTCGTCGGTTGCGCACATGGCGTTCGTCACCTTCGGCCTGTTCGCGCTGAACCGGCAGGGCATCGAAGGCGCGATGATGGTGATGCTCGGCCACGGCCTGGTGTCAGGCGCGCTCTTCCTCTGCGTCGGCGTCGTCTACGACCGGCTGCATACCCGCGAGATTGCGCGCTACGGCGGGCTCAGCGACAACATGCCGGGCTACGCCCTGCTGTTCATGATCTTCACCATGGCCAGCGTGGGCCTGCCGGGCACGAGCAATTTCGTTGGTGAGTTCCTGAGCCTGATCGGGACCTACCACGCATCGACCTGGGCCGCGATCGTCGCGACGACCGGGATCATCCTGGGCGCGGCCTATATGCTCTATCTCTACTGGCGGATCGCGTTCGGGACTCAGCGTCACGCCGACGCCGCGGCGATGCCGGACCTCAGCATGCGCGAATGGTGGCTCCTCGCCCCAATTGCGCTCGCGGTGTTCTGGATGGGCATTTATCCGGAGAGCTTCCTGAAGCCGATGCGCAATGACATCGGGCGGCTGCTTGTCCGCGTCGAGCGCGTCGCTCCCAAGGGCGATTCTCTTCCGACTGCAGGCAAGCCGGTAGCAGCGGAGCATTTGAAACTGATTGAAGGGGAGGGCGCGCACTGATGACCCGGTTCGCAGCCATTCTTCCCGAGCTGATCCTGTCGGTGGGCGGAACGATCCTGATGATGGCCGCAGCTTTCATGGGCCGCCGCGGATCGGCGCTGATCAGCTGGCTCGCAGTCCTGGTCCTGCTGGTCGCCACTGTTGCGCTGATCGGGGCGCCATCGCATGCGGGGCCGCTGTTCGACGGACTGATCTCGGCAGACCTGTTCGCGAGCTTCGGCAAGGCTTTGATCTTTCCTGCTGCAGCAGTGTCGATCATCGTCGCTCATGGCTGGTTCGAGCACGACCACGAGCATAGCAGCGAATATGCGGTCCTGATCCTGTTCGCGGCGGCGGGAATGAGCGTGATGGTCTCGGCGACGAGCCTGATTTCGCTCTACGTCGGTCTCGAGCTCAATAGCCTCGCTTCCTACGTGCTCGCTTCTTATCGCCGAAGCGACGAGCGGTCGGCCGAGGCAGGCCTCAAATATTTCGTCCTCGGCGCACTCGCGAGCGGCATCCTGCTTTACGGCATCTCGCTCCTGTACGGTTTCACCGGGACGACCAGCTTCACGGGCATCGCCGCCGCCTTCGGGCGCGGGGCACCTTCGCTCGGCCTGCTGTTTGGCCTCGTGTTCCTGCTCGCGGGGCTTGCGTTCAAGATCAGCGCCGTGCCGTTCCACATGTGGACTCCGGACGTCTACGAAGGTGCGCCGACGCCGGTGACCGCGTTCTTCGCGACCGCGCCCAAGGTCGCCGCCGTGTTGCTGTCGACCCGCGTCTGCCTGGAAGCGCTGGCGCCGGCCACCGACGCCTGGCGGCAGATCATGATCTTCGCGGCCCTGGCCTCGATTTTCCTCGGCGCAATCGCCGCCTACGGCCAGACCAACATCAAGCGCCTGCTCGCTTATTCCTCGATCAACAATGTCGGCTTTGTGCTGATCGGGCTCGCGGGGGCGGGCGTGGCCGGAGCGTCGTCGGTCCTGTTCTACATGGCCGTCTATGTTCCGATGACGTTCGGAGCGTTCCTCTGCGTATTGTGGATGCGCAATGCAGCTGGCGAGCCGATCGAGAGCATCGACAGTCTTTCGGGCCTGTCGCAGACGCGTCCGGGCCTCGCGCTCGCCTTTGCCGTCTTCATGTTCAGCCTTGCCGGTATTCCGCCATTCTTCGGTTTTTGGGCCAAGCTGGTCGTGTTCAACGCGGCGCTGAAGGCCGGGCTCTTCCCGTTCGCGGTCGCGGGCATCCTTGGCACAGTCGTCGGCGCTTATTATTATTTGCGCATCATCAAGGTGATGTACTTCGATGATCCGGTCGCTCCCTATGCCAAGGTGCGCGAACCGATCCAGGGCGCCCTCATCTTCCTTTCCGCGCTTGCAATCTCGCCGCTCGGATACCTTCTCATCGGCACGCTGAACGACCTCAGCAACAGAGCCGCGGTGTCGATGTTCTAAGCCGATGCGAATCCGCATCGTAGAGCGCACCGGCTCGACCAACTCCGACCTGATTGCCGATGCGGCCGCCGTCGAAGGCGACTGGCTTGTCGCGCTTGATCAGACCGCGGGGAGGGGCAGGCAGGGGCGTCAATGGGCGTCGGCCGAAGGGAATTTCTTCGGAAGCGCACTGGTAAGCCTGCGTGAAAGCGATCCTCCGGCCGCGACCTTATCGCTGGTCGCGGCGCTGGCCCTCGCCGATGCAATCGACGCCGCGGTTGCGAGCCAGCCGCTGATGCTAAAATGGCCAAACGATCTTCTGCTTAACGGCAAGAAGGTCGCCGGCATCCTGCTCGAACGCAGCGGTAACCGTGTTGCGGTTGGCTTCGGCGTAAATCTGGCGAGTGCCCCGGCGCTTGGTGACCGCGAGGCATCCAACCTTGGCGGCGTGATTACGCCGCAAGCCTTTGGGCCGCTGCTCGCGGGCTGCTTCGCTCGAATGCTCGAGCGATGGCGCTCGGCCGAGACCTCGGCGCTCGTCCGGGCGTGGGAGCAGCGCGCCCATCTTCCGGGTACGCGCCTCAGCGTTCATGTCAGCAGCAACGAAACGATCAGCGGACGCTTCGCCGGCCTGGAGGCTGATGGAGCGCTTCGCCTGAAGCTCGACGATGGCCGGATCGAGATCATTCGCGCCGGCGATGTCGACCTGAAATAAACTGCCGATTCGGACTCTCGCGTCCGTCATAGTTGCGGCGTAGGTCGAATTCGTTTCGCGACCGAGTCGTCTCCCCGACTCTTTCATTGGAACCAGCGCCGGTCCTGCCGGCCGGCACCTGTTTTGCAGGAGCACGCCCCATGCCTTTCTTCACGACCCACGATGGCACCGAGATTTTCTATAAGGATTGGGGACCCAAGGACGCGCAGCCCATCGTGTTCAGCCATGGCTGGCCGCTGAGCGCGGACGACTGGGACAACCAGTTGATGTTCTTCCACGGTCAGGGATATCGGGTAGTCGCGCATGACCGCCGCGGGCACGGACGATCGAGCCAAACGGACGGCGGCAACGACATGGACACCTATGTCGCCGACCTCCTTGAGCTCACCGACCACCTCGACCTAAAGAATGCCATACACGTCGGTCATTCGACGGGCGGTGGTGAAGTCGCGCGTTATACCGCCCGCGCTGCCCCCGGGCGTGTAGCGCGGTCGGTACTGCTGGACGCTATCCCGCCAGTAATGGTGAAGAAGGAATCGAATCCGATGGGAACGCCGATCGAGGTGTTTGACGGGTTCCGTGAAGCCCTCGCGCACAACCGCGCTCAGTTCTACCTCGATGTCGCGAGTGGCCCTTTCTACAATTTCGATAAAGAAGGCGTGAGACCGATTGAGGGCCTGATCCGCAACTGGTGGCGCCAGGGCATGATGGGCAGCGTTAAGGGCGGCTACGAGTGCATCAAGGTGTTTTCAGAGACCGATTTCACGGAGGATCTCAGGTCCATCGAGGTCCCGGTGCTGGTGATCCACAGTGAAGACGACCAGATAGTCCCTTACGCGGATTCTGCGCCACTGTCGGTCCAGTTGCTCAAGCATGGCAGCCTGAAGACATATAAGGGGCTTCCGCACGGATGCCATGCGACGCACCCCGATCTCATCAATGCCGACATCCTCGCCTTCGCGCGTGGAGAACAAGTCGGTGAGGCGCGTCAGGAGGTTCAGACGATCATCATCGAACCAGTTCCAGCCTGATGAGCGACGTCCGTCAGGACTTGGCCGCAACGCGCGGGGACCAGATGTTCCCGCGCCTGACGGACGAGGAAGTTGCGCGGCTCTGCCGTTTTGGCGAGCCGCGCAGCTACCGTGCCGGCGATTATCTGGCGAGGGTCGGCGAGGTCGGGCCCGGCCTGATGCTGATCCTGTCGGGCGAGGTCGACGTGACCCGAACCGAGCATGGCAAAGCCGAGCATATCGTCACGCATAAGCGCGGAAACTTCATGGGCGAGCTCGCGCAATTGTCCGGGCGTCCTTACTTGGTCGATGAGAAGGCGCTGACCGATGTTGACGCGGTGGCGATTCCCGCCGACCGCCTGCGCGCTCTCCTGATTGCCGAGGCCGACCTTGGCGAGCGTATCATGCGCGCGCTCATCCTTCGACGGGTATCGCTGATCGAGGCGGGAGCGGGCCCGATCATCGTTGGTCCGGAGGCCGATGCGGATGTCCTTCGGCTGACCAACTTCCTGCGCCGCAACGGTTATCCGTACCAGCATTTGGACGCGGCCAATGACGGCTGTGGACGGACTTTGGTCGAACGCTTCAAGATCGAGGCGGAGGAACTGCCAATCGTCCTCTGCCCGACCGGTCAGCTGCTCAAGAACCCGAGCGAAGACCAGCTGGCGCGCTGCGTCGGGCTGCTTGGCGAACTCGACTCCAACCGGTTGTACGATGTCATCGTCATCGGCGCCGGTCCGTCCGGATTGGCAACGTCGGTCTATGCGGGCTCGGAAGGGCTGTCGGTGCTGACCATCGACTGCCGCTCATTCGGCGGACAGGCCGGAGCATCGGCGCGGATCGAGAATTACCTCGGCTTCCCGACCGGTGTGTCGGGCATGGCGCTGATGGGCCGCGCCTTCAGCCAGGCGCAGAAGTTCGGAGTCGAGATCGCCATCCCCGACGAAGCCGTGAAGCTCGAATGCGGCAACGACCCGTGCCACGTCCGGCTTGCGACTGGAGAGCGCGTCCAGGCTCGCGCCATCGTACTCGCGACGGGGGCGCGCTACCGGCGTCTCGGAGTCGAAAGGCTCGACGAGTTCGAAGGTGTGTCGGTCCATTACTGGGCGTCGCCGCTGGAGGCGGACCTGTGCAAGAATGCGGACGTCGCCCTTGTCGGCGGCGGCAATTCGGCGGGACAGGCAGTCGTCTTCCTCGCAGGCCGAGCGAAGCAGGTCACGTTGATCGCTCGCCGGCCGCTCAGCGAGACCATGTCGCGTTACCTAATCGACCGGATCGAAGCGCTTCCCAACGTCGAAGTCGTGATCGGTTGTGAGGTCGATGCGCTGGAAGGCGAGAACGGCCAGCTTGAGGCCATCCGCTGCAAGAACCGGGCCTCGGGCAAGGAGACCTACCGCCCGATCCGCTACCTCTTCTCCTTCATTGGTGCGGAGCCGAACACCGACTGGCTGCAAAGCTCCGAGATCAAACTCGACGAACGCGGCTTTGTTTTGACCGGTGACGATGTCGGCGAAGACCGGTTCCCGCTTGAAACGAGCCGGCGTGGCGTGTTCGCGGTGGGGGACGTCCGTGCCTGCTCGGTCAAGCGCGTGGCGGCGTCGGTCGGGGATGGCGCGCAAGTTGTCGCAGCGATTCACGCCTATCTCGCGAAGCAGGAGGCGCCGGTCGCGGCGCCGATGCCGGCAGCAGCGGTCACGGCCTGACGCGCTTCACCATTCGCTGCTGTTCCCCTAAGGCGCGCGAATGCTGCTTGCGGTTGATGTCGGTAACACGAACCTCGTCTTTGCCCTGGTCGACAAAGGCGAGATCAAGACGCGCTGGCGGATCGCCACCGATCCGCGCCGGACGGCCGACGAATATGCCGTGTGGCTGCACCAGCTGCTCGAGCTCGAAGGTTACTCGCGGTCCGATGTCGACGCCGTGATCATCGGTACCGTCGTTCCTCGCGCGCTGCACAACCTTGAGGTGCTGGCGACAAAATATTTCCACGTCGAGCCGCTCATCGCGGGGCACGGAAAGGCCGCCTGGCCGGTCGAGTTCGACGTCGACGAGCCACAGAATGTCGGGGCCGACCGAGCGCTCAATGCCGTTGCCGCGCATGCGAAGTATCCGGGCAATCTCGTCATCATCGATTTCGGGACGGCGACGACCTTCGACCTGATCGGCCCGACCGGCGCCTACAAAGGCGGGATTATCGCTCCGGGCATCAACCTGTCGCTCGATGCGCTGGTCAATGCAGCCGCCAAGCTTCCGCGCATCGCGATCGAGGCTCCGGAGACTGATACGGTGGTCGGCCGGACGACCCAGAGTCAAATGCAGATCGGCATCTACTGGGGCTATATCGCGATGATCGAGGGCCTGACGACACGGATGCGGCGCGAGATCGAAGGGCCGGAGACGGTCATCGCGACGGGCGGGCTTGCGGTATTGTTCGACAAGCACACTGACGTTTTCGATGTCATTGAGCCAGATCTGACGATCCAGGGGTTGGGCCAGTTGTACGAGATGTCGGCGTCCGAATGACAAGCTTCCAATGATTCCGGGTGAAGAACTTCTGTTTTGCGCGCTCGGCGGCTCGGGCGAGATAGGCATGAACGTCAATCTCTATGGTTGCCGCGGACAGTGGATCATGGTCGACCTCGGTCTCACTTTTGCCGACGCGGACTATCCGGGGATCGACCTCGTCCTTCCCGACCTCGAGTTCATCGAAGGTCAGCAGGAGCGGCTGGCGGGCATCGTCCTCACCCACGGTCACGAGGATCATATCGGGGCGCTGCCCTATTTGTCGGAGGAGCTGAAGGCGCCTCTGTTCGCAACGCCGTTCACGGCGGGGCTGATTGCCGGAAAGCTCGAGGAGGAGGGGCTGACCGGCAAGGTGAAGCTCAACATCGTCGAGCGCGGCGGGAGCATCGAGCTTGGTCCGTTCAAGGTCAGCTTCGTCGCGCTGTCGCATTCGATCCCCGAGGGTAACGGGGTGTTGATCGAGACCCCGTTCGGTAACGTCTTCCACACCGGCGATTGGAAGATCGATGAAACACCCGTACTTGGCGAGGCGCCCAGCACGGAAACGCTGACCATGATCGGCGACGAGGGCGTGCTCGCATTGGTGTGCGATTCGACCAATGTTTTCCAGGACAAGCCGTCGGGGTCGGAGGAGGGCGTGCATGAAGGCCTCCTTGCGCAGGTGAAGAAGGCCAAGGGACGTGTGCTGGTCACGACCTTTGCGTCGAATGCCGCGCGGCTGCAGACGATTGGCCGCGTGGCGAGCGAGGCGAACCGGAAGGTCTGCATCGCCGGACGGTCGCTCGAGCGGATTCTCCGAGTCTCGCAGGCGACCGGCTACCTCAACGACTTCCCGGCGCCGATTTCTTTCGACGAGGCGATGCGGCTGCCAAAGAGCGAGGTGCTGATCATCGCGACGGGCGGGCAGGGCGAGCCGCGGGCTGCGCTGGGACGCATCGCGTTCGGAACCCACGAGCTGAAGCTCGTCGAGGGCGATAGCGTCATCTTCTCGTCCCGGATCATCCCCGGCAACGAGATCGCCATCGGCCGCATCATGAACCAGCTGTCCGACCTCGGCGTGCAGATCGTGACCGAAAAGCAAGCGCACGTTCATGTCTCGGGTCACCCCGGTCGGCCCGAGCTATTGCAGATGTACGACTGGGTGCGGCCGAAGATCGTCGTTCCAGTACACGGCGAGGCTCGGCACATGGCCGAGCAGGCGCGACTGGCCCTGTCGCACGGTGTCCCTGCCGCCGTTGTTCAGAAGAACGGGGACGTCATTCGACTGGCTCCGGGCGAGCCGGAGAAAATCGACGAGGCTCGCGTCGGGCGACTGGTGCTGGACGGCGACGTGATCCTTCCGGCCGACGGCGCGACCATCAACGAGCGGCGCAAGATCGCTTTCGGAGGCCTGATCACGGTTGCCGTCCCGGTCGGCGAGGACGGCGAGATGGCGGGTATGCCCTTGATCCGACCCTTTGGCGTGCCGGTCGAGGAGGACCGCGACGATTTCATCGCCGATGCCACCGACGCGGCGAAACGCGCTTTCACGCCGCGCGGGGATGAGGATCAGGTGCGTGAGGCCGTCCGTCTCGCGGTGCGGCGCTGCGCGACCTTGTGGACCGGCAAGAAGCCGCTGGTTGAAGTGATGCTGTTGCAAGTTGCGGCCTAGGCTCAAGCGTCATGAAGTTCAGCTCGATCGTCGCCATCTATTTCCTGTTCTGGTGCGCGTCGGCATTCGTCCTGCTGCCGTTCGGCGTCCGCACAAGTGAGGAGCTGGGCGAGGAAATGGTGCCGGGCCAGGCGGAAAGCGCGCCCCACACGTTCGACTTCAAGCGGCACCTGATCAAAGCCGCCATTCTCGGAGCAATCCTGTTCGCGATCTATTACGCGAACTGGACCTTCGGCTGGGTGAAGGCCGAAGACTTCGGCTTCTTCTAACGGCGCCGTTCGATTGCCTGGGCGAGCGCCGCGTAGAGCTTGCCCATGTCCGACGACATCAGGGTCACCGCGATCGAGCCCCCGTCACGTTCCGCCAGCACCCGTCGCAGCATCGCCTCGAAGTCGTGGACGTAGCGGTTGACCGAGCGCTGGAACTCCGGATCGGTCTCGTACTGGGTACGGATCGGCTTGGTCTCGCTGCCGTCGAGGAGCTTGACCGCCCTGCGGGTGAAGACGCCGCGATTGCCTTTAAGATAGGAATCCCAGGCGCGGTCGTCGATCTCATCGGACAGGATCTTGCCGACATCGATGGCGGCGGAATGCATCGAATCGATCAGCAATGAGACCCGACGGGCGAAGGCTTCGCTGTCCTTCTCGCGCTGCTCCTTGGTCGTGTCCTCGATGTGGCGCTCAAGGGCGGCTGCGCTCTGGCCAATGCTCAGCATCTGCTGGGTTAGGCGATCCGAAGCCGAGCGCGCGGCCTCGACTGCCCGCGTCGCGACCGTCTCGACCTCGCGTAGGCGTTCTTCGACGGATTCGCGAACGACGCGCTCGAGCGCCGCACGGGTCGCGTTCGACAGCTTGCCCGCGCTTTCCGGAATAACGGCTTCAATTGCTTCACGGGCGCGTTCGGCGGCGTGGCCGGCAGCGTCCTTTACCTGGACGAGCGCTGCGACCAGCGACGGGCCAGTTTCGGCCGTTAGATGCCCGGCTTCGACCTGCGCCTGGGCAATGGCGGAGGTCAGGTCGGTGAGCTTGGCCTGAGCCGCGCCGACACCATCGTCGACGCTCGCGAGCAGGGCGGCAAAGCGGTCCTGCTGTTCGCCAATGTGCGCCGCGGTGTCGGTCATGCGATCGCTCGCTTCGACCGCTGCATCGCGCAGCCATTCGAGCTCCGGCTTAACGCCCTTCGCAGCTTCGGCCAGCCGGTCGGCATGGCCGTGCGCATCTTCGATGGCGGCGCCTACATTGTCGCGCACTTCGTCCGCGAGCCTGCCGATGGTCTCGCGCAGCGATGCGGTCTGCTCGGCGAGCGAGCCGATGGCGCCGTCCTGGTTGGTCGCCTGTTCCGACAGCGCATCGAGCTCGGTTCGGGCTCTGGTCAGCGATTCCAGGAAGTGGTTCGCACGCTCATCGCCGTGAGACGCTAGCTCGGTGAAGCGCTGGTCAATCAGCGCGAGGCCGCGATCAATCTCGGCGATCATCCGCTGAGAAGCACGCTCCTGCTCCGCGACCTGGGTCGACAGGTTGGCGAGCGAATCATTGGCCTTGCCGATGTTGACCGACAGGGCTTCGGCAGAATCGGCTCCAGCCTTGCCGAGACCAGCCGATGCCTGATCGACCAACGCCGCGACCGCCGCGGCCTGGGCGTCGATGCCCGACCGGATTTCCTGGAGCGAAACCGAGCTACGATCGAGCAAGGTGTCGAGCACGGTCGAGAAACTGCCCTCGGCTTCCGATACCTTGCCGGTCGCGCTGGCGCTGGCGAGATCGATCTCGGCGAGCCGCGCCGCAAGGCGTTCGGTCGCTTCAGACATAAGCCGGTCCGCGTCCTGCGTCCGGCTGGCCAAGGTTTCGACGTGCGTTCCGAATTCCGCCGCTTTTGCCGCCGACTCCGTGCCCACCGCACGAATGTGCTCCGCCACCGACCGGGCGGTCGCTTCGGCTTGAGGCAGATCGTGGAGCAATACGCCGATGTCGTTGCGGGCAGATTCTGCCGCTCGGTCCAGCGCTTCGCTGTGGCGGACGAGCTTTTCGCTGCTCGCGTCGAACTGCTGCGTGATCCCGGCGAACTTGCCCGTGGTCTGGTCGCCGAGCTCCATGAGATGCCGCGAAATCATCGTGAGCTCGGAGCGGCTGTCGCTGATTCGCTGGGAGAGGACCTCGAGCAGCGCCTCGAGTGAGCGGGCTTCGCTGCGCATGGTGACGACCGACTGGGTGAAGCGCTCGGCTTCCTTCCGCCGGGTGCGGCCGAACATCAGCCAGACGAGCCCCATCAGCGCCAGCGGGCCCGCCGCAAGCGCGATCCACTGTGCGACCGCCGGCGACGACAGCGGCTGGCCTGCGAGCGTCCGACCGGCTGACCAGGCGATATATCCAACCCACAATGCGGCGAGGACGACAAGCGCCGTGCCAAGAACCTGGCGCCCGCCGCTGCCACGTTCTTCCAACCGGCTTTCTTCCCACTGGCCAGGATCGAACGTGGGCTCGATCACCGCCTGCTCAGGGGTCAGGTCCATCGGTTCGACCGGGTCGGCTGCCGGCTCAAGCGGCTCGGCGCGCTTTACAAACGGGTTCATGGCAAAGGCAGTTTACCACCTTTGCGACTGCAAGAAAGCGATTAGAGAGGGGTTGAGAAGCGAAAATGGGGGATATCCGGAAATGGCTCTCGGCGCGCTGATTGGCGCCTATCAAGAGGACGATTCCGGCGGCCTCCGAGCGCTGCTCCCGCTCGCCGGCAAGACCCTGATCGAATATCAGGTGCGCTGCGTCGCGGCGGCCGGCGCGGCGCCGATCGTGGTGAGTGTCGAGCGCGTGCCGCAAGCGCTTCAGGATGCGTTCGAGCGCCTGCGCCTCGACGGCATCGGCGTCTTTCCGGTGAGCGACGTCCACGAAGCGGTAAGCAGGTTCGAAGCGGGCTCGACGATCCTTCTGCTTGGCGACGGGATCGCCCCGTCGTCGCAGCTCGTGACGGCGATTGCCGAAGAGCCCGAAGCGGTCGTTGCTACCGTCCCCGACGATGAGGTTCACGAAGCCTTCGAGCGGATCGACGCCGAGACTCGGTGGGCCGGGATCGCACTCGTCGATTCAAAGACGTTGGGATCGACCGCGGCGATCCTTGGCGATTGGGATCTGCAGTCCACATTGCTCCGCCGCACCATCCAGGACGGAGCGCTACGCTGGCACGCGAGCGAGCATGGCGGCGAGCCTCTGCTTGCCGAGCGCCCGGAACAGCTCGAGGCGTTCCAGCGCCAGCTCGTTCAGGGCTCATCCGACGCGCGGCGTGACTGGGCCAGCCGCTTCCTGCTTCCGCCCGTCGAGGACCTTGCGACCTACCAGCTGATGCGGACGTCGATCCGGCCGGGCTGGCTGGTGTGGGGAGCGCTCCTGCTCACGATCGGCGGCGCCATCGCGTTCAGTCGCGGTTGGCTTGGGACTGGGCTGACGATGCTTGGCCTCTCGACCCCGCTGGACCTGATCGCCGCGCGATTGGCGGGCATCCGCCTGAAGCCATTGGCGAAGACCTCTCTCGCCCGAACCCTGCTGTGGCCGGCCGCCGGCGCGGCCCTGCTCATGTTGGGGTGGTGGAAGATGCATAACGGCGGCCACTGGGGTGCGCTTCTCGCAGCCATCGCCGCCGGCGCCTTCGCGGAAGCGGCCCGCCTGGAAGGAGGCTCCGGTTTGCCCGGCGAATTGTGGGTCATCTCCCGCCGCAACGCGATCCTGCTGGCCATTCCGTTCGCCATTTTCGGTACCTGGACCGCCTATCTCATCGCGCTTTTCATCTATGCGGCGACCAGCTTCTTTTTTCTGCAGCATGCGCTCCGGATCGAGCCAGAGTTGACCCGAAGTTAACCGAAATCGGATAAGCCCGCTGAATGATGGCGGAAGAATGGCCCATCGGCTCCGCTCCGGCGGATCCCTCATACGCGCCCGCGCGCAGCGGCGGACGCGACCGCTTGTCCACGGTCCGGGCCGATTTTTTCCTCAGTCCGGCTGAGCGCCTGACCGAGCAGGAGCGGGCGTTGATGACCGCCATGCTCCATTGCCTGGTCGGCGATATTGCGGACGAGCTTCGCGCTGCTCTGCCCAGCGGCGTTGCCGCGGCCAATGACGATCGCAACCTGGCTTTGGTCGATGCCTTGGCCGCCGCGAGGTTGCTCGACCGGGGTGTCCTCGTGCGGATGCTGCTGAGGCGCGCCGACGAAGAGCGGATTACGACGGCCGCCAAGGCGCGCAGCGGACGCCGCGATGCCCGAGTCCTGCAAGGCCTCGTCAGTCACGAAAGCGGGGCGATCTCGGCCGCTGCCATGTCGCTGATCCTCGGCCGCGGGCGCCGGCGCGACCGCTTTGGCCAGTGCCTGCTCCAGTTCGACGACTTACCGCCCGACGAAGCGGAAGCGCTTGCCCAGATCGTGGCTGCGGCGCTGCGCCGCGACCTGGTTGGCCTGCAGCATTCGTCGGAGCGCGACCAATTGCTCGCAGCGGCGGTGGACGAGATGCTCGCCCGCTATGACCGCGCGAACGGAATCGAGGAATTGACGGCTGTCCTGGTCGACCTGCTGGAAGACGAGAGCCAGCTCAGCGATGAGCTGATCGTGTCCGCGGCGATGGAGGGCGAGATGACCTTTGTTGCCCAAGCGCTCGCGCGCCGCGCGGGCCTGACCGGCGAAGTCGCCACCGACGAATTGCTGTCGCAATCGGAGCAAAGGGTAATGACCCTGTTCCGTGTCGCCGACGTCCGCCGTGAACTTGCTGCGCGCTTGCTTGCCGGGATTGGCGACCTGCTGGGAGTGACCGACCCGGGCAGCGCAATTTCAACCTTCGACGGCCTTGGCGAGAACGAGGTCGAGGACGCCCGAAGCTGGCTGAGCGCCGACCCGTCTTACCGCTCGGCGGTCGCCCGGATGGACCAGGACTGATGGCCAGCAGGCCCTCGGAACCGCGCGCAGTGCTCGGCCGTGTCGACAAGGCCGGACGGCTCGTCAGCGCCGATCCTGAGCTCGAAGCGCTTCAGCGCCAAGCCGGGTCGGATGTCGGGCATGTGCTCGCGCTGCCGCAGATCGCGGCGATTGCCGAGCTCGTCCGCAAGCTTGGAATTCCGGTCGCCCGGCCGGCCGTCGCCGCCTCGCTCGAACATGACATCGAAATGTGGGTCAATGCGAAGCCCGACGGTGAAGAGGTCGTACTGTCGCTTGAAGGCTGGACCGAGCGTCCGGCTGCCTCGCCGCGCCTCGCGTCGCTGCTGGGGCGCAGCGGCGAGGTCGATTCCTCGTCTTCCCGGCGCGAGTGGGCGGCCGACGAGGAGCTTCGGCTTATCTCGATTTCGGCAGAACTGGCGGAAGAACTGGCAATCGACCCGACGGAGGCCGCCGGCCAGCCGCTGACCCGCCTGTTCCGGTTGGAAGAGGATGATTCGGGAGAAATGCCGCTGATCAGCGCACTCGCTGCCCGCCGTGGTTTCTCCGGCCAGCGCGCCCGTAGCCGGAGCGAGAATAGCAAGGCCGTCACCCTGAGCGGAGAGGTCGTGACGGGCGCGGACGGCAGCTTCGCCGGTTTCCGCGGAACAGCGCAAGGCGAGGGCGCTCCGGCGGTGGTTCCGGAATCCGGCCGCACGTCGGCATTCGATCATGCGCTCGACGAAGCGCTGCGCTCGCCGCTCGACCGGATCATCGAAAGCGCCGAGCGCATCGTCGAGCGCGCCGACGGACCGCTGCGCAGCGATTACGCGAGCTACGGCAACGACATCGCCTCGGCCGCCCGGCACCTGCTTTCGGTGATCCGTTCAATGAGCGAAGACCCGACTCACGGCCAGCGGACGATCGACCTGTCGGAGCTCGCTGCCGAGGCTTTGGTGATGCTGGAATCGCGCGCCGAAGAGCGCGGCATCAAGATCGAAGTAGGACCGGCCGAGCCGTTGATGGCGAGCGGCGAGGACCGCGCGGTTATCCAGATCCTCGTCAATCTGATGGGCAATGCGGTGCGTCACTCGCCCGAGGGTGGCACCGTCCAGCTCGCGTTCGAGAAAACCGCCGGGACCGCGTCGGTCACGGTGTCGGACGAGGGCCCCGGAATCGATCCGGCCGACCAGCAACGCATCTTCGAACGCTTCGAACGCGCCGACGAAAAGACCGGCGGCACCGGGCTTGGCCTGGCCATCTCGCGACGCCTGGCCCGCTCGATGGGCGGCGATGTCTCGCTTGAAAGCGCGCCCGGTGAGGGCGCGCGCTTTACGCTGACCCTGCCAGCGGCTTAGCGCTTCGCTACGGGAACGTAATCGCGCTGCGTTGCGCCGGTGTATAGCTGGCGCGGGCGGCCGATCTTCTGCTCCGGATCGGCGATCATCTCGTTCCACTGCGCGACCCAGCCGACGGTGCGGGCAAGCGCGAACAAAGCGGTGAACATGTCGGTCGGGAAACCGATCGCGTTCAGGATGACTCCTGAATAGAAATCAACGTTGGGATAGAGCTTCTTCTCGACGAAATAATCGTCGTTGAGCGCGATATGCTCGAGCTCCTTGGCGACGTCGAGCACCGGGTCGGAGATCTTCAACTCCGCGAGCACCTCGTCCGCGGTCGCCTTCATCACCTTCGCCCGCGGGTCGAAGTTCTTGTAAACGCGGTGGCCGAATCCCATCAGCCGGAACGGGTCGTTCTTGTCCTTGGCCCGCTCGATATATTTCGGGATGTTCGCCGTCGTCCCGATCTCGCGCAGCATATTGAGCGCCGCCTCATTGGCCCCGCCGTGCGCCGGTCCCCACAGGCAGGCGATCCCTGCGGCGATGCAGGCAAACGGGTTGGCGCCCGACGACCCCGCCAGGCGAACGGTCGAAGTCGACGCATTCTGCTCATGGTCGGCGTGGAGGATGAAGATCCGCCGCATCGCGCGCTCGACGATCGGATTGACGTGATACGGTTCGGCCGGAACGCCGAAGGTCATCCGCAGGAAATTGCCGGTGTAGGTCAGGCTATTGTCGGGATAGAGGAACGGCTGACCGATCGAATATTTGTACGCCATCGCCGCGATCGTCGGCATCTTCGCGATCAACCGGTGCGAGGCAATCATCCGCTGGTCGGGATCGGTGATGTCGGTGCTGTCGTGATAGAAAGCCGAGAGTGCGCCAACGACACCGCACATGATCGCCATCGGGTGAGCGTCACGCCGGAAGCCACGATAGAAGGTCGCCAGCTGCTCGTGCAGCATGGTGTGGCGGCTGATCGTGTAGGTGAACTCCTCCAGCTCCTTGTCCTTCGGAAGCTCGCCGTGGAGCAGGAGGTAGGCGACCTCCATGAAGGTCGACTGCTCGGCCAGCTGGTCGATCGGGTAACCCCGATGCAGCAGGATGCCCTTCTCGCCGTCGATGTAGGTGATCGCGCTCTGGCAGCTTGCGGTCGACGTGAAGCCGGGATCATAGGTGAAGGCGCCCGTCTCGCCATAGAATTTGCGAATATCGATGACGTCGGGCCCGACGGAGCCTTCGAGGACCGGGAAAGTATGGTTCGTCCCCTCCATGCCAATCGTGGCGGTCTTGTCGGTCATTCCTTCGGCTCCATCTGGTCGGCGATGCGGCCAAGACTTTCGTCCCGGCCCAGCAACGCGAGCACATCAAAAATCCCCGGAGATGTCGTGCGCCCCGTGAGAGCCGCGCGCAGAGGCTGGGCCAATTTGCCGAGCTTCACGCCGTGACTCTCCGCGACCTCGCGGATGGCGGCCTCTAGCGACTCCCCGTCCCATTTCGCAAGAGCAGCAAGGCTGTTGTGCGCTGCAGCGAGAAGCTGGCGCGCTTCGGGGGTGAGAAGGGCGCCGGCGGCCTCGTCCACGTCGAGCGGGCGCGAAGCGAACAGGAAACGCGCTCCGTCGGCCAATTCGTTGATGGTGTGGGCCCGCGCCTTGAGCTCAGGCATGGCGCGGATAAGGAGATCCTTGTCCGCTTCGGGCAGCCTGTCGCCGACGAGGTCGGCGAGGCGCGCATCGTCGGCTTCGCGCAGATAATGACCGTTGAGGTTCTCGAGCTTCTTGAAGTCGAAGCGCGACGGTGACTTCCCGACATGGTCGAGGTCGAACCATTCGATCGCTTGTTCGCGGCTGATGATCTCGTCGTCGCCATGGCCCCAGCCTAGCCGCAGCAAATAGTTGGACACGGCCTCGGGCAGGAACCCGAGCTCGTCGCGATAGGAATCGACGCCGAGCGCACCGTGCCTCTTGCTTAGCTTGGCTCCATCCTGGCCGTGGATCAGCGGAACGTGGGCATAGACCGGCTCGGGCCAGCCCATGGCACGGATGATCGCCAGCTGGCGGAAAGCGTTATTGAGATGGTCGTCGCCGCGGATCACGTGGGTGACGCCCATGTCATGATCGTCGACCACCACCGCCAGCATGTAGGTCGGCGTTCCATCGGAGCGCAGCAGGACGAAATCATCGAGTTCCACATTCTGGACGGTCACTCGTCCCTGAACGCGGTCGTCGATGACCGTCTCCCCATCGCGCGGCGCTTTGAGGCGAACCACGAACGGCTTGCCGTCCTGCTCGTCAGTGGCGTCGCGCCACGGGCTGTTGATGCGGAAGGGACGACGGTCGCGCTGGGCGGCTTCGCGCTGCTCTGTCAGCTCTTCCTGCGTCATGTAGCAGCGGTAGGCGTGTCCGCGATCGAGCATCTTGTGCGCGATCTCGGCGTGCCGCGACCAGAATTGGGACTGGTAATATTCGTGGCCGTCCCAATCGAGCGCGAGCCAATTCATCCCGTCGAGGATCGCGTCGATTGCTTCCTTGGTTGAGCGCGCCTTGTCGGTATCCTCGATGCGCAGCAGGAACTTGCCGCCGTGGTGCTTGGCGAAGAGCCAGTTGAACAACGCGGTCCGCGCTCCGCCGATATGCAGGAAGCCGGTAGGGGACGGTGCGAAACGAGTGACGACAGCCGGGTTATCGGCGCTTGCGCTGGTCAATGGTTCTCCACTCGCGCTTTGGCGCGCTTTCCTGTTCTTTTGATGCTGCAATGCAATGGACGAGCGCCCCTAACATAGCGGGTGCGCCTCTTCTACAGCGTGCTCGGAGCTTTGGAGGGCGTGACCGGCAGGACCGGAGAGCAGCTTGAGCGGCTGCTCAAGGCGAAGCGCGCCCAGCATCCGCCGTAGTCGTCCGCTTCGGCGGCGGGGGGGTCGCGACCTGTTTCGCGCATTCCGCTGATGCTCTGTTTTGCAATCATGGCCTGGTCGCCGAACATGCGGATCCAGCTGGCCGGCTTGATCGTAAGCCTGATCCTGGTGAACAGCGCGATGGTGAACCGGACGCTCGAGGTCGTACGCCGGGTTAGGCTGCGCTCATTCCTCGGTTGTCGTCCACACCGCGAGCTCGTTCCCGCCCGGGTCAATGAAATGGAACCGGCGACCGCCTGGAAATGAAAAGATCGCCCTGGCGATGATCCCGTTGGCCTTGGTCACGGAATCGAACGCGGCTTCGAGGTCGTCCACCCTTATCACCGGCAGCGGGGCCGAAATTCCATCTGGCGGGTCGCCCTGAAGCCCGACGTCGGTCGTGCCGTTTCCGGTTGCCGAATAGGTCGGTCCGTACTCTGCGAAGTCCCAACCGAACGCTTTCGAATAGAAAGCCCGCGTCAGCTCATGCGCGGTTGCGCTGGGCAGTTCGACATAGTCGATTCGCGCCACGTCAGTACCTCCGGATGAGGCCGGCGAGCTTCCCCTGGATCTGCACCTGGTCCGGCCGATAACGCTGCGGCTCGTAATTGCGGTTGGCGGGGTCGAGCCGGATCATGTTGCCCTCGCGCCGGAAGGTCTTGAGCGTCGCTTCCTCATTGTTGACGAGCGCGACCACGATCTCGCCGTCGCGGGCAACATCCGCCCGCCGGATCAAGGCGAAATCGCCGTCGAGGATGCCCTCGTCGACCATCGAATCGCCCGACACTTCGAGTGCATAATGTTCGCCCGCGCCAAGCAATGCCGCCGGAACCGGAAAAGTCTCCGTACCCTGAAGCGCCTCGATCGGCGTACCCGCCGCGATCCGGCCCGCCAGCAGCAGCTCGATCGTGTCGTTTGCCGGAGCGGGAGCAGCCGGACGCAGCTGCACGACGTCGGCGGTCGGCCGCGCTTCCGGCAGCTTCACCACCTCGAGCGCCCGCGCCCGATTGGGCAACCGCCGGATGAACCCGCGCTCCTCGAGCGCCGAAATCAGGCGATGAACCCCGGACTTGGATTTGAGGTCGAGCGCCTCACGCATCTCGTCGAAGCTCGGGCTGATCCCATTCTCCCCGAGGCGCTTGTCGATGAACAGCAACAGTTCGCGCTGCTTGGCGGTAAGCATCGGCCGTCACTCCCTTTGTTCCATCACGGAACGAACGGAGAACGTGTAGGCAACATTTGCGAGTCCGTCAAGCGGCGTTGGCGTCAGCCTCCGCTGGCCGCGAGGCGCTTCTTCATGGCGTTGATTGCGTCCTCGTTGCGCCGAACCTTGAGGTCGGCTCGGATCGCGGCGACGAACTGGCGGGCATAATCGTCCGACATCTGCTGCTGGATTTCGGCCCGCATCCGTCCAACCAGTGGCAGGGCAGCAAGCGAGTTCGCCGGCAGGACCTTGTTGACCTTCACGACGAAGAATCCGCGCCGCTGCGTGTCGGGCACCATCTTCGCCTTGCCGGTTGGGAGCGAGAACAAGGTACGTAGCGCCGGGACCACTTCCGGATTGGCCTGCGCCACCTGGAGGCGCCGGGCCTTCAGCGGCTGCACCGGAAGCGCAACCCCCAGCTGCTTGATCGCGTCCGCAAGCGAGACGCCCTGGCTGGCCTTGGCCGCTAGCGCGTCGGCGGCCTTTTTCGCCCGCGCCAGCCCTTCGCCCATGGTCCATTCACCGGCGACGCGGTCGCGGATGCTGGCAAGTGCAGCGGGCGCGGCTGCCACGACCTGCTGAGGCGAAACCATCACGTAACCGGACTTGTCGGGCGTCGCGACAACTTCGGGCTCGTCGGTCGGCGCGATGTCGAAGGCAGCCTTCAGGCCCGGGGCGAACTCGGCGGGAAGTTTGTAGGCCGCGTCCGTGCGCGAGGTGCCCGCGGCCGTCACCAGCGGGGTTGTCGTAACGCTCAGCTTGTTCTGGGCAACGACCTCGGTGAAGTTGCGCCCGTCGTCGATCGCGTCCTGGATCTTGTTGACGAGGTCGTCGAGGGCTTCCTTCTTCTTCTCGTCGTTGAGCTTGGCCGCGATCTCGGACTTCGCTGCGGCGAGCGACTTGCCGCCCGACGTCTTCACCGAGTCGACCTTCACGACGACCCAGCCGAAGTCGGACTGGATCGGGCCGACCACGGCGCCTGACGCGGCGGAGAAGACGGCGTTGGCCGCATTGTTGCCGGCAGCCGAAGCGAAGGCGTCCTTGGTCTGGTCTTTCGGCGAGCTGATCGCCGCCTTTGCGCCCGCAGGCGCTGCTGCAGCGGCGAGCACCTGGCCGGCCTTGGCGCGTGCGGCAATGGCGGTCGCCGTTGCCTGGTCGGGAACCACGACCTGCGTCAGGCTGCGCAACTCTTTGGTCGCGTAAGTCGCCTGGTTGGCCTTGTAATAAGCCTCGACCTCCTGGTCGCTCGCTGTGGCGCCGCTGACCTGGTCAGCACTGATCTTGGCGAAACGGACGGTGCGCTGCTCGGGGACGATGTAGCGCGACTTGTTGGCGTTGTAGTAACGCTGCAGGTCGGCATCGGTCGGCTTCAAGCCAGTGATGAAGGCAGTGAACGGGACGACTGCTGCTTCGCCCTCACGCTCCTCGAGGAGCATCTGTGCGTAAGGTGTCGCGACACCGGTGGGAACCCGGGCTTCGGCGGTAATCGGCAACAGCAGGTAGCGCGCGGCCAGTTCGGCGGAGAGGCGCTGGCGGACATCAGCGTCGGTAAGGCGGTTGTCTGAAAGCAGCCGCTGGTAATTGCGGACGTCAGGCTTGCCGTTCAGCCCCTTTACCCCCGGCAGGTTGGCAATCTCGGCATCGACGAGCCGCTTCGAGATCGAAAAGCCATATTTGTCGGCGAAGGCGATGATTGCGCGCTGGTCGATCAGCTGGCCGAGCAATGGCTCAAGGTCTCCAACGATCGACTTGTAATCCGCGGTCGGGTTTTGCTGGCGCACCTGCTGTAGGTGGCGCTCCATCGCCTGTTGGACTTCGTTCTCGCTGACGTCCTCGCTGCCGACCTTGGCAATGGTCGTGCTGGGCAGCCCAAAGCCGGGCATGCCGGTGCCGAAGTTCGAAAGGTCGGCCAGCGCGAAGCCGCCAAGGATGGCGATCAGCACGAAGGCCATGATCCAGTTACCGATTTTGGATTTGGACAGGCGGCGGAAGAAAGCGAGCATTGGAATCCACTAAGATGGGGAAGTTGGCGGCAGCTTTAGGGGCGAGGCTTGCGGGCGGCAAGGCGCGCCAGCTAGTGCCTAATGAACTGCACTGGACGGGGGATGAACGTGAGAAAGCTGGTCGCCGGGAACTGGAAGATGCACGGCCTCGCGACCGACCTTGGCGAGGTGCGCGCGATTGCCGAACAGGCGACCGCTTATCCACAGGTTGATGTTGCGCTGTGCCTGCCCGCGATCCTCATCGATCGCGCATCCCGAGCGGCGCCCGGGTTCGCGATCGGCGGACAGGATGTCCACGAGGCGGACAAGGGTGCGCATACCGGCTGCACTTCGGCCGAGCAGCTGCTGGACGCTGGAGCGAAGCTGACCATCGTCGGCCACTCGGAGCGGCGCGACGCTCAATTCGAGAGCGATTCCGTGGTTAAGGCGAAAGCCGAGACCGCTCTGCGCTGCGGCCTTGGCGTCATCCTGTGCATCGGTGAGAGCCTCGAGATTCGTGAAGCGGGAAGGGCTGTCGAGACCGTGGTGGCTCAGCTGCAAGCGTCGCTGCCGGCCACCGCCGCGGACGGCCTGGCCATTGCTTACGAGCCGATCTGGGCGATTGGCACCGGCAAGGTGCCGACGACCGGCGAGATCGCTGAAATGCACTCGGTCCTGCGCGGCCGCCTGGAGGCGAGCTACGGCGATTGGGGGCGAAGCGTCCGAATCCTCTATGGCGGGTCCGTGAAGCCTTCGAACGCGCGTGAAATATTCAAGGTGCCCGACGTCGATGGCGCCCTGGTGGGCGGAGCGAGCCTCAGGGCCGTCGACTTTATCCCCATCGTCGCCTCGGCCGCGGCGGTTGAAGGCTGAGGCTTCATCGCCTAAGTCGCCGCGACCAATTTCCCAAGAAAGCCCGACATGTTCCCGTTCCTGATGATCGTTCAATCGCTTATCGCCATCTCGCTCATCGGAGTGATCCTGATGCAGCGCTCCGAAGGCGGCGGCCTCGGCGTCGGCGGAAGCTCGTCGGGTTTCATGACGGCGCGCGGCGCGGCGGACTTCCTGACCCGGGCGACGGCGATCCTCGGCGGGCTCTTCATCATCCTGTCGATCGTCATGGCCGCGATTGCCGGCGTAACGCGCAAGCCGCCGACGCTCGACGCCTCGCTCGCGAACTCCGTGCAGACCAGCCAGCCGGCCCAGCAGCAACAGCCGCAGCCTGCTCAGCAGCAGCCGACGTCAAACGACCAGCAGCCGACCGTTCCGCTCGCCCAGTAACGGGACTGCTCACAAATTTTTTCTCGTCCACGGCTTGCGTCGCGGGCGTGCATCGACTTAAGCCTCGAATCCCATGGCGCGGTTCATTTTTGTCACCGGCGGCGTGGTCTCCTCGCTTGGAAAAGGTCTTCTGTCGGCGTCCCTTGGGGCGCTTCTCCAGGCGCGTGGGTTCAAGCTCCGTATCCGGAAATTCGATCCTTATCTGAACGTCGATCCGGGGACGATGAGTCCCTATCAGCATGGCGAAGTCTATGTGACCGACGACGGGGCGGAGACCGACCTCGATCTTGGTCATTATGAGCGCTTCACTGGCGTTTCGTCGAAGCAGTCCGACAACATCACCACCGGACGCATCTATCGCGACATCATCGCGAAGGAGCGGCGCGGCGATTATCTCGGTGCAACCGTGCAGGTCATCCCGCACGTCACCAACGCCATCAAGGAATTCGCCGTCGCGGATATCGAGGGACTCGACTTCGTCATCTGCGAAATTGGGGGCACGGTGGGCGACATCGAGAGCCTGCCCTTCATCGAAGCGATCCGGCAGCTTCGGAACGACCTCGGCCGCGACAACACGGTGAGCGTCCACACGACGCTCGTGCCGTGGATCGCCGCCGCCGGCGAGCTCAAGACCAAGCCGACCCAGCAGTCGGTCCGCGAAATCTCCAGCCTCGGGGTGCAGCCTGAAGTGCTGCTGTGCCGCTGCGACCGGCCGCTTCCGGAAGCGGAGCGCGAGAAGATCGCTTTGTTCTGCAACGTCCCGACATCGGCGGTCATCCCGGCGCTTGACGCTCGCAACATCTATGATGTGCCGTTGCAATATCATGAGGCGGGGCTCGATGACGAAGTTCTTCGCGCCTTCCGCATAACTGACGCGCCCCAGCCGGACATGGCGACGTGGCACGACATCATGGACCGCATCGACCATTACGAGAGCGAGGTCACGATCGGCGTCGTCGGCAAATATGTCGGCCTCCCAGACGCCTACAAAAGCCTGCGCGAAGCTTTGGTCCACGGCGGCATCGCCAACCGGGCCAAGGTCAACATTCAGTGGATCGACGCCGAGATCTTCGAGCACCCTGATGCGGAAGTCGCGGCCGAGCTCGAACCGCTGCACGGTATCCTCGTCCCCGGGGGGTTCGGGGAGCGCGGCAGCGAGGGCAAGATCGCGTCGGTGAAGTTCGCGCGTGAGAAGGAAATTCCGTTCTTTGGGATCTGCCTCGGAATGCAGATGGCCTGCATCGAGGCGGCACGGAACCAGGCGGGCATCGTTGAAGCCTCGACCACCGAGTTCGGGGAAACGCCCGAGCCCGTCGTCGGAATGATTACCGAGTGGATGAGCGAAGAAGGGCTGCAGCAGCGCGCGGCAGGCGGCGACCTCGGCGGGACGATGCGGCTCGGCGCCTATCCCGCCAAGCTCGACGGCAACAGCGTGGTCCGCTCCATCTATGGCAGTGACGAGATCAGCGAGCGGCATAGGCACCGTTACGAGGTCAATATCCACTACCGCAATGCGCTCGAAGGCGCGGGCCTGATCTTCTCCGGAATGTCGCCCGACGACGCGCTTCCCGAGATCGTCGAGCGGCCCGACCATCCGTGGTTCATCGGCGTCCAGTTCCACCCGGAGCTGAAGAGCCGCCCGTTCGAACCGCACCCCCTGTTCGCAGGCTTCATCGAGGCTGCGCTGAAGCAGAGCCGGCTGGTCTAGATGCCTCCGGCCATCGGCAGGACCTGTCTTGCCTTCGGCCTTTTGCTAATCTTGAGTTGCTGTAGCCTGCGTCCTGTCGGCCCGACGGTCGGTGGGGCGCCGGTCATCGTCAATCACGGGAACCCCTTGTTCCGCGGCCTCTACACCGCCGATCCTGCCCCGCTCGTCGTGGGTGACACGCTCTACCTCTACGTCGGGCATGACGAGGCGCACGGCGATCAGCTGTTCAATCTCACTGAATGGCTCGCTTTCTCGACCAAGGACATGCAGCATTGGACGGCGCACGGGCCGATCATGAAGCCGACCGACTTTGCCTGGGCGCAGAAGGATGCCTGGGCCAGCCAAGTTCACGAGAAGAACGGAAAGTTCTGGTTCTACACCGCCGTCGAGCATGACCCGGCGAACTCGCAGGGAAAGGCGATTGGAGTCGCGGTGGCGGACAATCCGCTCGGGCCATTTAAGGACGCGCGGGGAAGCGCGTTGGTCCGCAACGAGGATACGAAGGGTCCGCATAATTGGGATGACATCGATCCGACCGTCTGGACGGACAACGACGGAACGAGCTGGCTGATCTGGGGCAATGCGGTCTGCAAGATCGCCAAGCTGAAACCCAACATGATCGAGTTCGACGGGCCCATCCAGACGATCGACCTACCTGATTTCGAGGAAGGTCCGTGGGTCTTCAAACGGGGCGCGATCTACTATCTCGTCTACGCCTCGATGGACAAAAGGATCAGTCCCAACGAGCGTATTTCCTACGCCACCGCGCTCCACATCGGAGGGCCATGGACTTGGCGCGGTCAGATCACCGGATCGGCCGCGAACAGCTTCACGATCCACCCCGGCATCATTGAATTCAAGGGCGCCTGGTATTTCTTCTACCACGTCGGAACCTTGCGCATCGGCGATGAAAACGGTGGTCTCGGCCGCCGCGCCGTGGCCGTGGAGCGAATGCACTTCAATCGTGACGGGAGCATCCAGCCGGTGACGCAGACGGCTGAAGGAATCAGCCTCGCCCCAAGCCGGCCCTGAAGCGGGCCTAGCGGCTGTCGGAACAGCCTGCGCGGTTGCCCGTTTCGGCTCCGCATCCAACTAAACGAAGGGCAATGCCATGCTTTGGACGATTGCGATTATTCTGTTCATTCTCTGGCTTCTCGGAGCCTTCGCGTTCCACGTCGGCGGCGGGCTGATCCACATTCTGCTCGTCATCGCCATCATCGTCATCATCGTGAACCTGGTTCGCGGACGCGGCGCCGTTTAATCACGCTTCGCGGGCGTTGCGGCGGCGGTTAACGCCCCCTAGATGTCCGCTATGACGAACAGCATTTCGACGCGCCTGGCGGTCTTGGGCTCGGGTCCGGCCGGCTACACGGCCGCAATCTATGCGGCTCGAGCCGGCCTCAACCCGATCGTGATTCAGGGCATCCAGCCGGGCGGGCAGCTCACGACCACGACCGACGTCGAGAATTATCCCGGCTTCCGCGACGTCATCCAGGGCCCGTGGCTGATGGAGGAAATGCAGGCGCAGGCCGAGCATGTCGGCACCAAGACGGTGTGGGACCACATCGCCAGCGTCGACCTGTCGAGCCGGCCGTTCCGCCTGACTGGCGACAGCGGCACGCAATATTTCGCCGACACCCTGGTGATCGCCACCGGCGCCCAGGCGAAGTGGCTCAACTTGCCGTCGGAGGAGCATATGAAGGGCAGGGGCGCGTCAGCCTGCGCGACCTGCGACGGCTTCTTCTATCGCGGCAAGAAGGTGGCGGTTATCGGCGGCGGCAACACTGCGGTCGAGGAAGCGCTCTACCTTACTAACCACAGTCATGACGTCACCCTTATCCACCGCCGAGACAGCCTTCGCGCCGAGAAGATCCTGCAGGACCGCTTGTTCTCGAACCCGCACATCAACGTGATTTGGGACAGCGAAGTGCTGGAGTTCGTCGGCGGCGGCGAGCCCGAGGCGCTGGTCGGTCTCGACATCCGCAACAAGCGCACCGGAGAGGTCAGCCGCGTCGAGGTCGAAGGCGCATTCGTCGCCATCGGCCATAAGCCCGCGACCGAGCTGTTCGAAGGCAAGTTGGAGCTCGACGAGGACGGCTACATCAAGGTTGAGGCCGGCACGACCAAGACCAACATCCCCGGCGTGTTCGCGTGCGGCGATGTCATGGACAAGATCTACCGCCAGGCGGTGACAGCCGCCGGCACGGGCTGCATGGCCGCGCTCGACGCCGAAAAGTATCTCGCCGCGATGGAATATGAGGCGCTGGCGGCGGAGTAGCCGTCAGGCGTCTTCGGCAATACGTTTCTGATTGGCTGCGCCAGGCACTGGCTCCGACGCATCATTGCCCAGCTTCACCACGCGATTCTGCTCGTCGACATGGACGACGGTCGGCACGAGCTTCCGCGCCTCCGCATCCTCGAGCATCGTGTAGCTGATTATGATCACCAGGTCGCCAGCGTTCACCAAATGAGCGGCGGCGCCGTTGATGGTGATGGTGCCGCTGCCGCGCGGGGCGGGGATGACGTAGGTCTCCAGGCGCGCTCCGTTCGTGATGTCGGCGATCGTCACCTTCTCGCCTTCGAGAAGGTCAGCCGCTTCCATCAGATCACGGTCGATGCCGATCGATCCGACATAATCGAGGTCGGCCTGAGTCACCGTCGCGCGGTGGATCTTCGACTTCATCATGAACCGCATCACGGCCTGAAACTCCCTAAGGGACGCACCCAAACGGCGCGCGCCCTAGCAGATGTGTGCTGCACTGCACAATTTCAATAAACCGCTCAGGGATATCGGGCCTGAACGAAGTAGAGACCGTGCGGCGGGGCGTTGAGGCCGAGCGCCGAACGATCCGCCGCCTCCAGCGCCTTGCGCATGTCGTCGGGGGTCCACTGCCCGCGACCAACCAGGGCGAGGCAGCCGACCATCGAGCGCACCTGGTGGTGGAGGAAGCTTAGCGCGGCGGCGGTGATGTGGATTTCCCCGCCAACCTTCTCGACCTCCAGCCGGTCGAGCGTCTTGACCGGGCTGTCGGACTGGCAATGCGCCGAGCGGAAGGTGGTGAAGTCGTGTCGTCCGACCAGGTGCGACGCTCCTTTTCGCATTGCCTCGACATCGAGCGGAACGGCGATGTGCCACACCTTGCCGGCATCGAGGGCAGGCGGCGCGCGCCGGTTGAGGATCCGGTAGAGATAGCGCCGTCCGACACACGAAAAACGCGCGTGCCAGTCGTCCGCCACAGGCTCGACCTCCAGCACCGTGATCGGCTGCGGCCGGACCAGCGCGTTCAGCCCCTCGCGCAAGCGCTGTGCGGTCAGCGATTTCGTGACGTCGGTATGGGCGGTCATCGCCAGCGCATGAACTCCAGCGTCGGTGCGTCCGGCGGCGGTGAACTGACCGGCCTCACCGGTCATCTTTTCGAGCGCTTCCTCGAGCGCCTGCTGCACCGACGGGCCATGGTCCTGCCGTTGCCAGCCCATGAACGGCGCGCCATCATATTCGATCGTCAACCGCCAGCGAGTCACGTGTTCGCTCGGCTCTTGGGGTTTAGCTGAGCGCCTTTCGGGATCTTGAACCCCCGGAGCAATTCCTCGGGGTGCATTCGCGACCGTCCGGCGCGTTGGACGACGATCGGACTAAGGGCTCGCTCGCCGCAAGCAATCTTGAGGTGGTCGTCTGCCACCATGCCCGGCGGCCCACTGCCAGGCACGACCTCGGCTTCCAGAATCTTGATGCGCTCTGCCATGAATTCAAACCATGCTCCCGGCGCGGGATTGAAGGCTCGCACATGCCGTTCGACCTCAGTGGCAGTCTGGCCGAAATCCAGCTGGGCTTCGGCCTTGTCGATCTTCTTGGCGTAGGTCGCACCGGCGATCGGCTGAGGTACGGCGGGCGAGGGGTTGGCCAACCATGCCAGCAGTCCCTGTGCGCCGAGATTCGCCAGTTCTTGCGTGACTTGGCCGGCAGTCTTTCCACGAATGTCCACCGCCAGCCGGTGCAGCATCGGGCCCGTGTCCAGCCCCTCGTCCATCTGCATGATGGTGATGCCGCTGGTCTCGTCGCCGGCGAGGATCGCGCGCTGGATCGGCGCCGCTCCCCGCCAGCGCGGCAGCAGCGATGCATGAACGTTGATGCAGCCGCCCTTGGGCGCCTCGAGGATAGGCCTGGGCAGGATCAGGCCATAGGCAGCGACGATCGCGACTTCGGCGTCGAGCGCAGCGAATTTGGCCTGCTCTTCCTCGTTACGCAGGGACTTCGGCGTCCTGACCTCGATGCCAAGTTCGTCGGCCCGTTGATGCACTGTGGTCTTCTGGTCGCTCTTGCCGCGCCCCGCTGGCCGCGGTGGCTGGGTGTAGGCGCAAATGACGTCATGCCCGGCCTCGACCAGAGCGTTGAGGCTCGGCACCGCGAAATCCGGCGATCCCATGAAGACGATGCGCATCGCCGCGCCCTATGGCGAATGACAGCGGAATTGCCTACCTCGCCGGTGTGGCAAGCCAGGAAATCGAAGCACTGTCTCAAGCGCTCGCGCGCCTTCCGGGGCTCGGGCCGCGCTCGGCGCGCCGCGCCGTGCTTCACCTGATGAAGAAGCGCGAGACCGCGCTCCAGCCGTTGCTCAGCGCCCTCAAGAGCGTCTCCGAGAAGCTCTCGACCTGCTCCATCTGCGGCAATGTCGACACGTCCGACCCATGCTCGATCTGCCGCGACGTGCGCCGCGACGAGAAGATGCTGTGCGTGGTGGAGGAGGTCGCCGACCTTTGGGCGCTCGACCGCTCGCGCCTCTTCCCGGGTCGCTATCATGTGCTTGGCGGGCGATTGTCGGCGCTCGAAGGCGTCCGCCCCGAGGATCTGACCATCGACCAGCTTGTCAGCCGCGTCTCAAAGGGCGGTATCGACGAGGTCGTGCTAGCGATGAACGCGACGCTCGAGGGCCAAACCACCGCTCATTACGTCGCCGAGCGTCTCGAAGGATTTCCAATCCGTCTCAGCCAGTTGGCCCACGGACTTCCCGTCGGCGGTGAGCTCGACTATCTCGACGAAGGAACGCTTGCCCAGGCCCTTCGCGCGCGCCGCCCCATTGCTTGAAGCATCTGACCTGAAAGACTAAATCCAGTTTATGGCCATTCGTCGCATCTATGAAACGCCCGACGCTGTCCTGCGCGAAATCTCCAGCCCCGTGGAGACGTTCGACGATGAGCTGAAGACGCTTGTCGCGGACATGTTCGAGACGATGTACGACGCCCCGGGCATTGGCCTCGCGGCGGTGCAAGTCGGCGTTCCGATCCGCCTCCTGGTCATCGACCTCCAGGAGCCGGCCGATCCGGACGACCCGGAGAGCAAGATCGTCCGCGAACCGCGAGTGTTCGTGAACCCCGAGATCCTGTGGCATTCGGATAGCGAGGTCCCCTACACCGAGGGCTGCCTGTCGGTGCCCGAGCAATATGCCGAGGTGATGCGGCCCGATAAGATCCGCGCCAAGTGGCAGGACGAGACTGGTAAGGTGTACGAAGAGGAAATCGAAGGCCTGCTCGCGGTTTGCCTCCAGCATGAGATGGACCATCTCAACGGCGTGCTGTTCATCGACCACCTTTCGCGCCTGAAGCGAGATATGGTCTTAAAGAAGCTTGCCAAGTGGCGGAAAGAACAGCAGCAAAAGGCTGCCTGACGGTGAGAGGCGACGCGCCCTTTCACGCCCACATCTATTATTCCGATGACGATCGCGCTGCTGCGTCGGCGCTTCGCGACCGGTTTAACGCAGGCGACCCTCAAGTCTTATTCGTCGGCCGCATGATGGACCAGGGCGTCGGCCCGCATCCTATTCCGCAATATGAAGTGCATTTTCTTGAAGATGCTCGGCCTGACGTCGTCGCTGCGATCGAGGCCTCAGGCCTTCGCGCTCTCGTCCATCCACTGACCAACGACGATCTCGCCGATCACACCAGCCTCGCGCATTGGATTGGCGAGCCGATCGACCTCGATGTCACGACGCTCGACCCGCCGGGCGTGAACCAGGGCATTCCGCGCTTCGGGAAAACCGACTTCTAGATCGATTCCGCAGCCGTCCGGCAATCGGCGGCGCACTCGCGGCACATTTGCGCGCAGAGCTTGCAATGTTCGTGGTCGTGCTTCTCGCACTCCGCCGCGCAATCCTCACAGACGCGAGCGCAGAATTCGAGCGCCTCGCGCAGGATCTGCTCATTGGCGCCCGTGCGCCGAACGGCGAGCTTCCCGGTCGCTTCGCAAATGTCCGAGCAATCGAGGCAGGTGCGGATGCACTGCGCCATGTCCATCTTCTCGGCCGCGCAGGCATCGGCGCAGCTGAGGCACATCCGCGCGCAGTACATCAGGTGATGCGCGGCATCGCCAAGCGGCTGGTTGACGTGCCCCGATACGTCGGGGTGGAGGGAAATCATCTTGCGGATGGACATGGAAACTCCTGCGTCATTGCGACCCCGCACTCGATGCGGGGGATGCAATCCAGCCTTCGTTCCTTTTTCTGTGGATTGCTAGGCTCCAGGCGCTTTTCAGAGCGGCAAAAGGAGTTGAGACTGCGCCGTCATTGCGGTATTGTTCCTATTTTGTTCTTGGAGTTTCGGTCATGAACGCGACCGCTCTCAGTTTCGTCTTCGTCGCGCTGATAATCGGCGCGGTGATCGGCTGGCTTTTCGCCAGCCGCGAATCGGCCGGCGTGAAGCAGACCGTCCAATCGCTTCGCGCCCAGCTCGATGAGGCCGTGCGCGAACGCGACGCGAACCGCGAGGCAGCGACCAAGCTGGCGGCGCTCGAGGCGACGCAGCTCGAGCGTGAGAAGGGGTTCGAAGCCCGCATCCAGGAACTGGTGGAGGCCAAGGAGGCGCTCTCGGCCCAGTTTGCCGAGATCAGCAACAAGCTCCTCGTCGAGGCTCAGGAGACCTTCCTGAAGCGCGCCGACCAGCGTTTCCGCCAGTCGGAAGAGCATGCCGGCCAGAATCTGAAGGCGCTGCTGCAGCCGGTCCACGACCGCCTCGAGCGTTACGAAACCACCGTTCAGAAGGTCGAAGCCGAGCGCCGCGACGCCTTCGGCATGCTCTCGGGCCAAATCGAGGCCATGCGTACGGGAACCGAGCGTGTCTCGGCCGAGGCTGCCAAGCTGGTCAATGCCCTTCGCAACGCACCCAAGGCGCGCGGTCGCTGGGGCGAGCAGCAGCTCAGGAACGTCCTTGAAAGCTGCGGACTGTCCGAACATTGCGATTTCGCGACCGAAGTCAGCGTTGCCGACGGGGAGGGCGGACGCCTTCGCCCCGACGTCGTCGTCTGCGTCCCGGGCGGCCAGAGCCTCGTGATCGACGCGAAGGTGTCCCTCAACGACTATCAGGATGCCTTCGGCGCCGTCGATGAGGCGGACCGGGCGACGCACCTCGCGGCCCACGCTCAAGCGATCCGCACCCATGTGAACGCACTCGGCGCCAAAGCTTATTGGGCGCAGTTCGAAGACGCGCCCGACTATGTTGTCATGTTCATTCCGGGCGAGCATTTCCTGACCGCGGCGCTCGAGCATGACGCGACCTTGTGGGACTATGCGTTCGAGAAGCGCGTGTTGCTTGCGACGCCGACCAATCTGATTGCTATTGCCCGCACCGTCGCTGCGGTGTGGCGGCAGGAGCGGCTGGCGAAGGAGGCGCGCCAGATCGGCGAGCTCGGCAAGGAGCTTTACGAGCGCCTCGCCAAGGCCGCCGACGATCTTCGCAAGGTCGGCAGCGGCCTCTCGACGGCGGTCAACAATTACAACAGCTTCGTCGCCAGCTTTGAGACTCGGTCCCTGGTCACGGCGCGCAAATTTCGCGAACTGAATATCGAGCCGGGCCGTCGCGACATCGATGTCCTGACGCCGGTCGAAGCGCTTCCGCGTTATTCCGACGAGGAGCTTGAGCTCAGCGGCAGCAAGACGGACGAGCCGCCGCAGATCGCCGCTGAGTAAGCCTGCGAAATAGGGTTTCGGCTGCTTCCATCAGGCCGGCGTTGCGGTTCGTGCGCTAAAGTCCTGAAAAAACGCGCTCATCCCAGCGACTTTAGGGAAGTTTAGAGGCCGCCGCAGCCGTTGAACTGGTGCCCATCGACGGTCACCTGGACCTTGTCCGGGTAAGTGCGGTCACTCATCCCGTCGCTGCACTGGGCATGGACGATGTTCACGTTCAGCCGCGGCGTCTGGTAAATCTCGCCAGCGAACCCGACGATCACTCGCGGGGTAGGTTGGGCGACTGGCCGCGAGCCGGAAAGAGTGAATACCATCTGCTGCGGGTCAATCGTCAGTCCCCAGAACGGCTCGGTGCCTGAAGCGCGGTATACGCCGCCCGGCGGGTTCGGAGTGATCGGCGGAGGCGGCGGCGCTGCCATGCAAGCGCCGAGCGCGAGGACAGGTGCGAGTGCAAGAAGCTGTTTCATGCCTGCAATAATAGATCAGCTGTTTGTCGGGTTCCTGAACGTTAGCGCCAGCTGGCGTTGATCGCGAATGCCATCACTGCAGCCGCGATCGCCGCATTGAGGCTGTCGGCCCGTCCCGCCATCGGAATTTTGACAAGCAGGTCGCACTCGGCCTCATAGGCCTCGGGAAGCCCCTGCTGCTCGTTACCAACCAGCAGGAAGCAGGGCCGCCGGTAGTCAGCCTCGAGATAGTCGTTCGTCGCCTTCAAACTGGTCCCGACCAGCTGCCCATCGCCCGACCGCAGCCAGGGCAGGAACTCCTCCCACCGCACCGTCGCCACCCGTTGCGTGAAAATCGCGCCCATCGACGCTCGCACCGCCTCGACCGAGAACGGGTCCGCACAATCGTCGATCAGGATCAGCCCGCCGGCACCGACGGCGTCGCCGGTCCTGAGGATGGTGCCGATATTGCCGGGATCGCGCAGCGCCTGGGCAACGATCCACAGCGACGCCGCACTCCGGTCGATCCGCTCCAGCGCCGCATCCGGCTGCCGATAGGCGCCGAGCAGCATCTGCGGATTATCCTTGCCGCTCATTTTGGAGAGGATGTCCGGCGTCGTCTCGACGGCATCGCCGCCTGCCGCTTCGGTGGCGGCGATGATTTCGGCAGCCAGCGGGTGCTTGGCTCCGTCAGCCGAAAACGCCACAATCTCGGGTAGGCGCCCGCTGTCCCGCGCCTCGGTCAGAATCCGCAATCCCTCGGCCAGGAACAGCCCTTCCTCGCGGCGGTGCTTCTTGTCGCGCAGCGAGCGCAACCGCTTCACGGTCTCGTTGGAAAAGCTGATGATTTGGCGAGGCATCTATTCCTCGCCGAAGCGATTCTCGACTAGCGCGGCGAGCTTCTCCAGCGCTTCCTCGGCATTTGGCCCGGAACAATGAATGATGATGCTGTCGCCCTTTGCCGCGCCGAGCATCATCAGGCCCATGATGGAGGTTCCACAGACCTTGTTACCATCCTTCTCGACCTCGATTTCGGCATCGAGCTCGCTGGCCATGGCGACGAATTTGGCGCTGGCCCGGGCGTGGAGGCCCCGCATGTTAGTGATCGCGACTTCGCGGCTGACCGCGGTCAAGCCGCGGCCTCGCCGAGGATTTCGCTGGCGACGGAGATATATTTGCGCCCGGCTTCACGGGCTGCGGCGACGGCGGCATGGACGCCCATCACCTTGCGGGCGCCCTCGAGCCGAATCAACATCGGCAGGTTCACGCCGGCGATGACCTCGACATTCTCGCTCTTCATCAGGCTGATGGCGAGGTTGGAGGGAGTTCCCCCAAAGAGGTCGGTGAGGATGATCACGCCCTGGCCCTGCTCGACCTTGCCGATCGCCTTGGCGATGTCCTTGCGCCGCCGCTCCATGTCGTCGTCGGGGCCAATGCAGATCGCTTCCACAGCTTCCTGCGGCCCAACCACATGTTCCAACGCGGTGACGAACTCAGCCGCAAGCCGGCCGTGGGTCACCAGCACTAGTCCAATCATTCGTTCAACTCGCCTGCCCTAGCATCCCGCCGCGTTTCGGCCTCGATCGTATCGCTTGGCGGCGAGGCGAGGTCCCGGTGACGCACATTCGGTGCAAAAGATGACTTGCGTAACCGCTTCGCCAATTCGACTGCCGCCGCCACCGATCGGTGACGCCCTCCGGTGCAGCCGAATGCAACGGTCACGTAACTTTTTCCCGCGGCCCAGTAGCGGGGAATCCAGTCGATGAGAAGCGATTCGATACGCTCCATCGTCTCATTCCAGGCCGGATCGTTCGCCAGATAGGCCTGCACGGGCTCATCCTCGCCGGTGAGGGGACGAAGCTCCTCGATCCAGTGGGGGTTGGGGAGGAACCGAAGGTCGAACACCAGGTCGGCCGTTCGTGAGATGCCGCGCGCGAAGCCGAACGAGGCGATGGTCAGCACCGGCTGATCGGAATCGCCGCCGTAGCGCCGGCGAAGCTCGTCCCGAAGCTCGGCGGGACTGAGGTCGGTGGTATCGATAATACTATCAGCCGCCGTCTGTAGCGGTGCCATCAGCTGGCGTTCGCGCGCGATTCCGTCCTCGGCTGGGCGATCTGGCGCAAGGGGATGCCGGCGCCGCGTCTCGTCGAACCGACGCAGCAGCTCGTTTCCGAAACAGTCGAGGTAGAGGATTTCCGGCTTCACGCTCTGGACCGAGCGGATCGTCTCGGCGAGCGTCGCCGGGTCAAAGCCGCGGCTTCTTACATCCATCCCAATGGCGGCGGATGCTACCCGGCACTCGGCTCCGCCGGCGTTGACAAATTGCTGGAGCAGGTCGGCTGGCAGGTTGTCGACGACGTCCCAACCCATGTCCTCGAGCGCGTCGAGCACGGTCGACTTGCCCGCCCCGGACAAACCCGTGACGAGCAGCAATCGGGGAAGGGGACGGCGGTTCGGCACGGGTCAGAACTTCAGTCCGAACAGGTCGAGACCGAGCGCAACCTTGGACGGTGCCGAAGCGGTCATCGCATCGACGCTGATAAGCGGTACCCGCACTCCAAGGACCAGGCGCTCGCGGCTGTCGTCCGGCAGGCGCCGGATCTCGCTGGTGAGTTCGACAATCAGCGCGACTGGCACATCCGCGACCGTTTCCATCTCGACGATCCCGATCCCGCGGATTTCGAGCTTGCCGGTGATATTCGCCGGAGCCGACGCTATGAGCGTCGCACTGTGGCGCGTCACGATCGTCTGGTCATCGCTGACCAGCGTGAAACCCCGGTCCAGCAAGCGGAGCGCAAGGTCGGATTTCCCCGAGCCCGACGGACCCGTGATGAGAACAGCGCGACCTTTGGATGCGACGGTGCTCGCATGGATGGTCTCAGCTGAAAGCTTCGATTCAGGGATCTGAATGGGGCGGTTCACGCGCGGTCCGCCGCTGGAAGGCGGATGGTGAAACGGGCGCCGGATGGCGCGTCGTCGCGATCCTGCACGTCAATCTCTCCGTCGTGGCCCTTCACGATCGCCTCCGCGATAGCGAGTCCGAGGCCGGAATGGCGTCCGAACGTATCGCCCTCCGGTCGTATCGAGTGGAAGCGGTTGAAGATTGCTTCGCGGGCTTCATGGGGCACGCCGGGGCCTTCGTCGTCGACTCGAATGCGGATTTCGTCACCAACGTGAGCCGCCGCAATTTCCACCAACCCACCGGGCGGCGAGAAGCTCACCGCATTGTCGATAATGGCGTTGATGGCGCGCGCCAGACGGTCCGGCTTGCCCATGACGACCGCCGTGGCTTTGCGGGGGCGGGCGAACGCGATGCTGATATCGCCCTTCTCGCGCCGATCTTCCCAGCTCGACACCAGTTGCTCGATGAGCGGGCCGAGATCCACTTCCTCGAACGTCGCTCGAGCGAGCTCGGCGTCGGTTCGCGCTGCCTCGCTGATGTCGTTGATGAGCCGGTCGAGCCGGCCGACATCGTCCCTCGCAACTGCGATGAGCTGCTGCCTCAGTTTGGGATCGTCGACCTTGTCCAGTCCATCCATCGCTGACCGGAGGGACGCCAGGGGGTTCTTGAGCTCGTGAGTAACGTCGGCCGCGAAGGCTTCGATATTGTCGATCCGTTGCCTGAGCGACTGACTCATGTCCGAGATCGAGCGCGCGAGCAGTCCGATTTCATCGCTCCGCGAGGGCAAGCGCGGGACCCTGACTTCGCGCGCGCGCCCCAGGCGCACTCGATGAGCGGCCAGCGCCAGCCGGCGCATTGGCCGCACGATGGTGCGGGCAAGAAAGCTCGACAGCAGCAGCGACAGCAGAAGCACCGCGCCCATGATTGTCGCCTGCGTCGCTCGCTGACTGCGGATGGTCCTCGTGAAAGCCCGGTCGTTGTCGGTGACCAGCAACATTTGGTCTTTGACGGGTACGGCCGCGGAAATCACCGGCGTCAGGTCGGGAGCGTTGCGGACAGCAGACTCGGCATGCCCGCTGCGGCGCGCGTCAACCGCTTCGGGCCACGCCTGAAGCGTGTCGGTCGCGGGCTCCTGATAATCGTCGAGCGGCTTGGCTCCGACGAGCCAGTTGAAGCCCCGGTCAAGCGCCCGCGCGACATCCTTCTCCCACGCCTGGGAATCCGGATCCCGGAATTCGTAGGTCGGGCCCGTCAAGTGCCAGCTGTCGGCAACGAGCTTCCCGTCAGGTCCGTAAATGCGCATCCGGCTACCGGTCGACCGTGAGATGGTGGCGAGGATCGCCTCCCGATCTTCCGGTCCCGCGGCGAGGATCGCCTGAGCCGTCGCCGTCGCTTCGATCCGGGTCTGCCGGGTGCGTTCCTTGCTCAGGCGATTACGATACTGGTCGAGGTAGAGGACGCTGAGCGCAAGCAAGGCGACCGTCAGCAGGTTCACCGCGAGGATGCGGTGAGCGAGCGACCATCGTCCCGACCACTTCAGGGCCAGGTCGGGATCGTCGCCTTCACTGATCGTCGAATCGGTATCCGACGCCATAAAGGGTCTCGATTGAATCGAACTCGGGGTCGACGGCCCGGAACTTGCGCCGGATGCGCTTGATGTGGCTGTCGATGGTCCGGTCATCCACATAGACATCGTCCTGATAGGCCACATCGAGCAACTGGTTACGGCTTTTGACGACGCCGGGCCGCTGGGCGAGCGCGTCGAGGATCAGGAATTCCGTGACGGTCAGGGTCACGTCCCTGCCGCCCCAGCGGACCTTGTGCCGGGCAGGGTCCATGGCCAGCCGCCCGCGTTCGAGCAAAGGTTGTTCGGCTGCATCCTGTGTCGCTGTCGCTTCACCGCGGGCCAGTTCCTGGCGCCGAAGGATGGCGCGAATGCGCGCGATCAGCAGCCGCTGGGAGAAGGGCTTGGCGATATAGTCGTCGGCGCCCATCGCGAGGCCCAGCGCCTCATCGAGCTCATCGTCCTTCGATGTCAGGAAAATTACCGGCACCGCGCTCGTTTCGCGCATCCGCCGCAACAGCTCCATGCCGTCCATCTGCGGCATCTTGATGTCGAGCACGGCAAGATCGGGGGCGTTGTCGGTCATCGCCTTCAGGGCGACCGTCGGGTCCGTGTAGACGCGCGTCACGAATCCTTCGGCCTGGAGGCCGATCGAGACCGACGTAAGGATGTTGCGGTCGTCATCGACCAGCGCGATTACCTGGCTCATCCGCCGCTCGTTACTGCCCCTGCCGCAAGGTTCGGGCTTAGCCAGCGCCCTTGCATGAGACAAGCGCCAGCAATGTAATCGGTTACAGTGACTTAAGCGTCGACATAAGGTGTCGAACCGCCGTCAGTCCGTTTTGACGCCGCAACTTTTTCGTGCGTATAGGCCTTCCAACAACGCATACGTATGCGGCGGCAGGCCAATCACCGGCCGCCGCCGTTTCGTCTTGTAAAGAAAGGGTTTTCGAACGTGACGGACCGGGTCCCGCATCGCGGGCTTGACGCTCAGGGCATCGAAACTGGCGCCGAGATCTTCTGGAATCTGACGACCGCGCCGCTGGTCGAGCATGCCGTTCGCCGTGGCGAAGGCGAGCTCGCCAAGGATGGCCCGATCGTGGTCAAGACCGGCAAGCACACCGGCCGTTCCGCCAACGACAAGTTCACCGTTCGTGACGCCGAGACCGAGAACAATGTATGGTGGGGCAAGTCGAACAGGCCGATGGACCCCGCGCACTTCGCCGCGCTGAAGGCCGACTTCCTCGCGCATCTCAAGACCCGCGAGACCCTCTTCGTCGCCGACCTTTTCGGCGGTTCGCAGCCGGAGCATCGCGTAAACGTCCGAGTGGTTAACGAATATGCGTGGCACAACCTCTTCATCCGGACGATGCTGGTTCGCCCGGAGACGAGCGAGCTCGCCGGCTTCGATCCCGAATTCACGATCATCGACCTGCCGAGCTTCCGCGCCGATCCGGCCAAGCATGGTTGCCGCAGCGAGACGGTCATCGCCGTCAACCTCACCGAGAAGCTAATTCTGATCGGCGGGACCGAATATGGCGGCGAGATGAAGAAGTCCGTGTTCGGGCTTCTCAATTACATGCTTCCAACCGATGGCATCATGCCGATGCATTGCTCGGCCAACATCGGGAGCAAGGGCGACACCGCGATTTTCTTCGGCCTCAGTGGCACTGGCAAGACGACGCTGTCGGCCGATCCCAACCGCACGCTCATCGGCGATGACGAGCATGGCTGGTCGGATACGGCAGTCTTCAATTTTGAAGGCGGCTGCTACGCCAAGATGATCCGCCTCTCAGCCGAGAGCGAGCCGGAGATTTACGCGACCACCAAGCGCTTCGGCACGGTGCTCGAGAATGTGGTCATGGACCCGACGACGCGCGAGCTCGACCTCGACGACAACAGCCTCGCCGAGAACAGCCGTGGCGCATACCCGATCGAGTTCATCCCCAATTCTTCCGAGAAAAACATGGGGCCGGTGCCGAAGAACGTGGTCATGCTGACCGCCGACGCGTTCGGCGTGCTGCCCCCGATCGCGAAGCTGACGCCCGATCAGGCGATGTACCACTTCCTTAGCGGCTACACCGCCAAGGTGGCGGGCACCGAGATCGGCGTCACCGAGCCGGAAGCGACCTTCTCGACCTGCTTCGGAGCGCCGTTCATGCCGCGGCACCCGTCGGTCTATGGCAACCTGCTGAAGAAGCGGATCGCCGAGGGCCACGTCGATTGCTGGCTGGTCAATACCGGCTGGACCGGCGGCAAGTATGGCGTCGGCAAGCGCATGCCGATCAGGGAAACGCGCGCGCTGCTGAATGCGGCGCTCGACGGCAGCCTGAAGAATGTCGAGTTCCGCAAGGACCCGAACTTCGGCTTCGAAGTGCCGGTATCGGTGCCGGGCGTCGACGGATCGATCCTCGATCCGCGCAGCACCTGGGCCAATCCGGCGGAATATGACGCGGCGGCGGCGAAGCTGGTCGACCTGTTCGTCCAGAACTTTGCCGAGTTCGCGCCGCACGTCGACGAGGGCGTTCGACAATCGGGTCCGCAAGGGGCGCAACAACAAGCGCTAACCCAGACTCAACCCACAGCTGCTTGAGCCCGGTCTTCGATCGGGCTCCACCAAAGGACCCGATCGATGACTGACTACAAGCCGAGATTTTTCACCTCCGACGCCGAGATCGAGCATATCGGCGAGGGCCTCGTCGCGCGCACCCTGCCGCGGCCCGAATGGACCCACGAAGCGCACCTTGCGGCGACGACCTATCTGACGACGAGGCGCCCCGACATCGACCTCGACAAGGAGCTGCCGGGGATCATCCGCGGCTATAACGAGAGCGTCGGCGGCGTGAACGACGACACGCAGGGCTATCACGACACCATCACCCGCGTGTTCCTGCGCGGCGTCCGCCTGTTCCTGTCTGAGGCTGATCTGGGCGAACCGCTTCACGAGCTGGTCAATGAGCTGTTGCTGTCGCCGATGGGCCGGCGGGAATGGCCGCTGCGCTTCTACTCGGCCGATCGCTTGTTCTCGGTCGAAGCCCGCCGCCATTTCGTACCGCCGGACATTGCCGCGTTGCCCTGAGCGCGGGCATTGCTAGTCATATGCTGTTCGAAGGGGAGGGATGAATGAAACGAGTCCTGATGGCCGCGCTACTCGCGTCGGCGCCGGTATTGGCTGCAGGACCGGCCCACACCGCGCCCGCGAAGGCGGTAGCGCAAAGCTCCCCCGACGCTCGGTTGAAGGCGCTCTATAACGGCTATTCGGCGTGGGACGCGAAGGAGTCCGGCTTCTTCGAGGATAGTCGTGGCGAGACGAAAGCCAGCGATTATCTGCCGAAGGTCGATGCGGCGTCGCAGGAACGGCGCGCGGCCCATCTCCGGCAATTGCTGACCCAACTGAACGCGATTCCCGAAGCGCAGCTGTCGGCGCCGGAGCGGGTCAATTCCGAGGTATTCCGGACGGTCCTCGAGAACGGGATTTCCGAGGCCAAATTCCGCACATGGGAAATGCCGTTCAACAGCGACAGCAACTTCTGGACATACCTCGATTCCGATCGCCTCACCGATGCAGCCGAGTTCAAGCGCTACATCGCCCGGATGCGCGACATCCCGCGCTTCTTTGACGAGGAGATCGTCAACATGCGCGCGGGACTGGCGCGTGGTTTCAGTGTACCGCGCGCGACGCTCGAAGGTCGCGATAAATCCATCACCGTCTTCCTCGTCGACGACGTGACGAAGAGCCCGTTCTACGCGCCGTTCAATACGATGCCGGCGACCATTCCTCCGGCGGAGCAGGCATCGCTTCGGGCCCAAGGGCAGGCGGCGATCCGTGCGGCAGTGCAGCCATCCTACCAGAAGCTGCTGACCTTCTTTCGCAACGAATATTTGCCGAAGACGAGGACCACGATCGGCGCGCACGACATGCCGGATGGCGACGCTTTCTACCAGGCACAGATCCGCGAATACACGACCACTGACAAGACCCCGGAGGAGATCCACGAGACCGGCCTCAAGCTCGTCGCCGACATCGAAACTCAGATGCAGCAGACGATGCGCGACAGCGGCTTTAAGGGCACGTTTCCGGAGTTCCTGCACTTCCTGAAGACCGACCCGCAGTTCACGGCCAGGTCGCCCGACGAGCTGATGGGCGTCTCGGCCTATGTCGCGAAGCGCACCGACAAGGTCATTGGCGACTATTTCGGGCTGCTGCCGCGCCACCGCTTCGGCATCATTCCCGTGCCCGACACCCTTGCGCCCTTCTACACTGGCGGGCGCGGCGGTCTCGATAATTGCATGATGAACACCTACGACCTGCCGTCGCGACCGCTCTACAATATCCCGGTTCTGACGCTGCACGAATGCGAGCCCGGCCACAGCTTCCAGGCCGCGCTCTCGCTCGAGCAGAAGACGTTGCCGCGCTTCCGCCAGAATCTTTATTTCTCCGGCTACGGCGAAGGCTGGGGCCTCTATTGCGAGTGGCTCGGGATCGAGATGGGCATTTACCGTACGCCCTACGAACGGTTCGGGCAGCAGAGCTATGCGATGTGGCGCGCCGCGCGGCTGGTGATCGACACCGGTCTCCATCGCTACGGCTGGTCGCGCCAAAAGGCGATCGACTATCTCGCCGGACACACCGCGCTGTCGCAGCACGAGGTCGAGACCGAGGTCGATCGCTACATCAGCTGGCCGGGGCAGGCGGATTCCTACATGCTGGGCGAGCTGACGATCCGGAAACTGCGGTCGGAGGCCGAGCAAGAGCTCGGGCCGAAGTTCGACATCCGCGGCTTCCACGACACCTTCCTCGGCATGGGCGCGGTGCCGCTGACGGTGCTGGAGCAGCAGATGCGCGAGTGGATCCGCAAGCAGAAGGCGAAGGCGTAGCGCATCGTCCCATCAGCCGTGCTAAGTCGTGCGACCGACTCATCAGCGGAGGTCATCATGGGCATTCTCGACGGTCTTCTGAACCAGCTCGGCGGCGACAATGCCGACCTGGCCAACCTCGCGGCGAAAGTTGGACTGTCGCCTGAGCATGTCCAGACCGCGATCGGCGCGCTCGCCAAGTTCCACCCGATGGACGTCGATACGGCCGAGGGAGCTGCGGCGGAGACCGGACTCCCGGTTGATAAGCTGCAGGAGATCATCGGCCATATCGGCGGTGAAGGCGCGCTTGGCCGCTACGCCTCCATGCTTACGGAAGGGGGCGGGCTCGGAAGCATCGCCTCGAACTTCCTGGGCAAGGAATAGGCCTGGCTGCTCGCTGAGGATGGTGCGAGCCACGACCAGATTTACTGCGGCGGGACGCACCGTGGCTGCGACCGCTTAAGGGCGAATTTTTACCACCTGTTAACCAGCGCGGGCCGACCCTCCGGGTCGGAGTCGCGAATGTCCTTACTGGCTGAATTTGATGCATTATCTGATCGCGCTGAACGCCGCAGCGGGGCGAGGCGCGCCCTGCGCCTAAGCGTCGGCGCCAATTTATTTGGCTCGTCGGACCAGTCGGTCAGGGTTCATGACTTGTCCGAATCTGGAATGCTGATTGAGACCCCGGAGGCTCTCGCCTCGGGCGAGACGTTCGAGGTGATCATGCCCCTGGCAGGCGCCATCGACGCCACCGTCGTCTGGAGAAGCAGCAATTTCTACGGTTGCGAATTCAATCGCGCGGTGCCGAGCGCCGCGATCAGCGCCGCGCTCCTGCGGTCCGAGCCGAAGGTCGTCGAGGTCGAACCAACGCACCCTTCGACCGATCTTCTCTCGCAACTCCGGAGCATCAACTCGAGCATCGAGCAGGTCGGCCATCAACTTGATGACACGATCGACCAGCTCCGCGGCGATCGCGGTCCGGTTCATGCGCGGCGCTGGGAGTCCGACGAGGATTATAGCCGGTCGTCAGAAACACCGGAGAGCGACGGATCGGACTGGGTGGTCGTAATCACCCTGATCCTGGCGGGGCTGGCAGGGCTGATTCTCGTAGCGGCTTTGCTCGGCTCGCCGCTCGTTCCCTAAGCAACGGGCGGCGGCAGCGGGCGATGCGCCTCAACCGTCAGGCAATTACCCTCGACCCCGGTGATCTTCACTCGATCGCCGACGGCTGCAGGCCCGCCTCGAGCGCTCCATTCGCTGTCACCGACGCGAACCCGACCGCCATGATCGTCCACCGCGGTGACCGCGGTCACAACCTTTCCGACCAGTCGTCCGACGCGGTCGTTCAGCAAGGGATCGGTGCTGTTCACCGCCCGGTTGGCGTAGAATTTCCGGCCGGCCATCACCGCGATGATCGCGTAGATCACGAACAAGGCCAGCTGCGGCACGATTCCAAGGCCGAAGATCAGCGTGAAGAAGCCCGTCGCCATCGCCGCGGCGCCGAGAAAGAAGAGGAAGAACCCCGGCGCGATCACTTCCATGATCAGCAGCAGGACGCCGCCGATCAGCCACAGCCAGCCGGGATCGATGTCGAGTCCGCTCATGCGCCGGGCACCGGGGGCACCGAGGGTGGGGCCTTCTTGGGCGGCGGCGGCGCCTTCGGCAGCTGAACGCCGATCGCCTCTTTCGCCAGCTCGCCAATTCCGCCGAGCGTTCCGATCAGCTGCGTCGCCTCGACCGGGAATAAAATCGTCTTGGCGTTGGGCGAGCGGGCAAACTCCGCGATTGCTTCGACATATTTCTGGGCCACGAAATAGTTGATCGCCTGAGCGCTTCCGCGCTCGATCGCGTCGCTGACCGCCTTGGTCGCGCTCGCTTCGGCTTGGGCCGAGCGTTCGCGCGCCTCGGCCTCGCGGAACGCGGCTTCGCGGCTTCCTTCGGCCTCGAGGATCGCCGACTGCTTCTCGCCCTCGGCCTTGAGGATCGCCGACTGACGCATGCCTTCCGCCTCAAGGATGACCGCGCGCTTCTCGCGTTCGGCCTTCATCTGGCGGGTCATGGCGTTGACGATGTCCTGGGGCGGGCGAATGTCGCGAAGCTCGACGCGGGTGATCTTCACGCCCCAATTCTCGGTGGCATTGTCGACTACCGCGAGCAGCCTCGTGTTGATCTCGTCGCGTTTCGACAGGGTCTCGTCGAGGTCCATCGACCCCATCACGGTCCTGAGGTTGGTCGTCGATAGCGCCATGATCGCGGTGTAGAGGTCGCTCACCTCGTAGGCCGCCTTGGCGGCGTCCAGCACCTGGAAGAACACCACGCCGTCGACGGCGACCATCGCGTTATCCTTGGTGATGATCTCCTGCCCCGGAATGTCGAGCACCTGCTCCATCATGTTGATGCGGCGTCCGACCCGGTAGAAAAATGGCGTGACGTAGTTGAAGCCTGGCTCGGCGACGCGGACGAAGCGGCCGAAATGCTCGATCGTGTAGCGATAACCCTGGCGAACGATCTTCATTCCGGTCGCCAGAACCAGCACAACAAACGCAACTACGGCGAACATGAAGTAGGTCAGCATGGATTCCCCCGAATTAGTGCTAAGCAATGATGCGACGGTGGCGCATGGCAGGAAAGCGAAATCGGACATGAGCCTGGACCTTTTCGGCATACGGTCGGTGCTGTTTCTGCCAGCGTCCAATCCGCGGGCGATCGAAAAGGCGCGCGAAGCGGGGTCCGATCTCGTCGTGCTCGACCTCGAGGATGCGGTTAAGCCGGAGGATAAGGACAAAGCGCGTCAGGCTGCGGTCGAGGCCGTCTCGGGCGAATGGCCAATGCCCGTCGCAATCCGCATCAACGGGATCGGCACCGACTGGCATGGTCAGGATTTGGTGGCCGCAACGCATTGCAAGGCCGACCTCATCGTCGTCCCGCGGGTCGAGGATGCCGAAGAGCTGTCGTTCGTCCGCAAGCAATCGGGCAAGCCAGTCGCCGCGATGGTCGAGACGGCGCGGGGCGTGCTCGCGGTTCAGGCGATCACCCACGATTGCGCGGCACTGATCGCCGGCACCAACGATCTCAGGTCGAGCCTTCACCTGCCGCTCGAATCAGGCCGTGAGCCGATTTCCATGTCGCTACAGATGATCGTGCTGGCCGCGCGCGCCGCGGGGATCGCGGTGTTCGACGGCGTCTATAACAAGCTCGACGACCTCGACGGCTTCGTGGCCGAAGCGGCTGACGGAAGGGCGCTCGGCTTCGACGGCAAGAGCCTCATCCACCCGAGCCAGATCGAGCCGTGTCACCTTGCGTTCGCGCCGAGCGATGCGGAAGTTGAGCGGGCGCGCAAACTGGTCGAAGCTTTCCACGGCGGCGCTGCGCGGTTCGAGAATGAGATGATCGAGCGCATGCACATCGACCAGGCCGAGCGCCTGCTGGCGCGGGCGCGCAGCTAGCCTACGAGGCTAACTGGTAAGTCCGGCCTCTGCCTTTCGGACCGCTTCTTCTGCCTTCAACTTCTCGTTGCGCTCGGCACGCTCGGCCATCGCGGTCCAAGCGGCTTCCGAGCGGAGGCAGCGCTCGCGCACGTGCTGAAGGGTCGCCGCTTCCGCCTCGGCCCGCGCCTGGTCGGCACGGGCGAGGTAGAAGTCACGGTTGCTGTTACGGTGTGCTGCAACGACCATCGAGCTTACTCGGCGCCCTCCGCTGAATCGCTTGGCGCTTCCGCTGCCGCATCGCTCGCATCCTGCAAATTTTCGGCCTTCAGCTTGCCGCGGTTATCCTCTTGCAATTCATAGCTGACGCGCTGGTTCTCGCGCAGCGTGCGCATTCCGGCGCGTTCCACGGCTGTGATGTGAACGAACGCGTCCTGTCCGCCGCCTTCCGGCGCGATGAAGCCGTAGCCCTTGTTCTCGTTGAAAAATTTTACGGTGCCGATCGGCATGATGCTTTCCTTCCTTGGTGCGGGAGCCCGGACGTCGAACTCCTGATGCTAGGAGCGACAAGCGAAGGAAGGAGGAGCCGCAAAGCGCCTGAAGTCCGTCAATTTGCGACTAGTAGCCGGCGCAGCATAGGCTTGCTGGCCGCCAATTGTAACCCGCCGTCAAAAATGGCGATCCAGCCGCCGCTTTTCGATCTTCATCAGGTCCCGGCCCGACCTAATGCTCGTCATTTGCTGACCGGCTTGTCGAGCCCGTGCCAAAAGGCGATTGGGCCGCTCGCGATCGTACGAACCTCAATGCGCTGCTGGCCCAGCAAGATTGCTCCCGCAATTCCAAAGAGGAACCACACGACTATCGCTCCGAGAATAAAGGCCCTCATCGCTTCAGCCTCCTGCTCCGATCTGGCCGCAAGACTAAAGCCCAATCCTTAACAACGCTCGTTTTGCCCCTGCCCTTGGCGAATCGGGTTTAGGCTGCCATGGGCCGATATGGCCCAGTTCAACGACGCTCCTGACATTCCGCTCGGACTGACGTTCGACGACGTTCTCCTGCAACCGCTGCAATCCTCCGTCTTGCCGAGCCAGGCGGACACCCGCACGCAGCTGACGCGCGAAATCCCGCTGCACATACCCGTCCTGTCCTCGGCAATGGACACGGTGACCGAGGCCGACATGGCGATCGCGCTCGCCCAGCTCGGCGGGATCGGCGTCCTTCACCGTAACCTCGACGTCGAAACCCAGGCCGCTGCCGTTCGGCAGGTGAAGCGGTTCGAAAGCGGAATGGTCGTTAATCCGATCACCATGACCCCGGATCAGACTCTGGCCGAAGCGCTGGAGCTGATGAAGGCCAACCGGATCAGCGGCATCCCCATCGTCGAGAAGTCGGGCAAATTGGCAGGCATCCTTACCAACCGCGACGTCCGCTTTGCCGAAAACCCGCGCCAGCCGATCAGCGAGCTGATGACCCACGACAATCTTGCAACCGTTCGCATGGGAACCAATCAGGAGGAGGCGCGCCGAATCCTTCATCAGCGTCGGATCGAGAAACTGCTTGTGGTCGACGACGACAACCACTGCGTGGGCCTGATCACCGTCAAGGACATCGAAAAGTCGGTCGCATCGCCGTTCGCCACTAAGGACATCGAGGGCCGGCTGCGCGTCGCCGCGGCAACTACGGTCGGCGACAAGGGCTATGAGCGCTCCGAAGCGCTAATGGACGCGGGGTGCGACTGCATCGTCATTGACACCGCGCACGGCCACAACACCGACGTTGCCGCCGCGGTCGAACGGGTGAAGCGCGTCTCCAACTCCGTCCAGGTGGTTGCAGGCAACGTTGCTACCGCCGACGCCGCCAAAGCTCTGGTCGATGCTGGCGCTGACGCGATCAAAGTCGGTATCGGGCCAGGTTCGATCTGCACGACGCGCATCATCGCCGGCGTCGGCGTTCCCCAGCTCACCGCGATCATGGAAGCGGCGCGCGCCGCGTCGGCGGCAGGCGTCCCGGTGATCGCCGACGGAGGCATCCGCACCAGCGGCGATATGGCCAAGGCGCTCGCGGCCGGTGCATCGACGGTGATGGTCGGATCATTGCTCGCCGGTACCGACGAGGCTCCGGGCGAAATCTTCCTCTACCAGGGCCGCAGCTATAAATCGTACCGCGGCATGGGCTCGGTCGGAGCGATGGCCCGCGGCTCGGCCGACCGTTATTTCCAGCAGGACATCAAGGATCATCTCAAGCTCGTTCCCGAGGGGATCGAGGGCCAGGTGCCGTATAAGGGACCCGTGCGGGAGATCGTCCACCAGCTGGTCGGCGGCGTGAAGGCGGCGATGGGCTACACCGGCTCGACGACGATCGCCGAGCTTCAGAAGCGAGTTAAGTTCGTTCGCATCACCAATGCCGGATTGTCGGAAAGCCATGTTCACGACGTCGCGATCACCCGCGAGGCGCCGAACTATCCAACGCGTTAGCCGATGACTCCGGCTGCGCGTCTCCAGGCGGCGATCGAGGTCCTCGACGAAATCATCGCGTCGGCTCGCGACGACGGGCCGCCCGCGGACACCATCGTCACGCGCTATTTCAAGCAGCGGCGCTACGCCGGCTCGGGCGACCGCCGCGCGGTTCGCGAGCTTGTCTTCAGGGCAATTCGCCGGGCTGCCGACCGTCCGGAGAGCGGGCGCGCCGCGATCGTCGGTCTGGCCGATGACGATGCGTCATTGCTCGACCTATTCGGGCAGCCTCGCGGTCCCGAGCCACGGACTCCTGATGATAGTGTCGCCAAGGCAGGTGTGGTCCCGGACTGGATGGCCGGTGAACTTTCGCCGCTAGTGAGCGAAGCCGAATGGCCGGCTTTGCTCGAACGCGCGCCGCTCGACCTTCGAGTGAATGTCGCTCGAACCTCGCGCAAGGAAATGCTTACGCAGGTCGAGGGTGCTGAGCCAACTTTGATCAGCCCCTGGGGCATCCGGCTGCCTCCCGATACGCCAGTGGACAAGCGGCCTGAATTTGAGGCCGGATTGGTCGAAGTCCAAGACGAGGGCAGCCAGTTGATCGCGCTCGCTTGCGCGGCTTCAGGCAATGAGCGCATCCTCGATCTCTGCGCGGGTGCCGGCGGCAAGGCGCTCGCGCTCGCCAGCGCCGCCCCGAAGGCCATTATCCTCGCCACCGATAGCAACCGCGCCCGCTTGTCCAGGCTCCCCAAACGCGCGGAGCGAGCAGGGGCCGCGATCGAAACCCGCCTGCTCAACCCGCCCAATGAGCTTGCCGAGCTCGACGACTGGCGGGGCAAGGCCGACATCGTTCTCGTCGATGCGCCGTGCTCCGGAAGCGGGACCTGGCGCCGTAACCCGGAAGGACGCTGGCGCTTGACCTGCGAGCGGCTCGACCGCGTCGTTGCGCTGCAGTCGCATCTGCTTGATATTGCTGCCGAACTGGTCTGCCCTGGCGGTGCTCTTGTCTACGCAGTCTGCTCCATCCTGTCCCGCGAAGGGGCAGGGCAGATCAGGGGCTTTATCAGCCGCCGTTCATCATGGATTGTGCAGGAAACGCCCATTGCCGCGGGGCGTTTGGTGGGTGGCGGTCGCTTGCTGACACCGGGCCACGACGGCACCGACGGCTTTTTCGTCGCGCGGCTTCGCAGCCCATGCTAGGACTGCGCGATTGAGTGGAGACTGTTTGATGCGCTTTGTCGTTCCTGTTCTTGCCGCTAGCGTTGTCGTCCTCGCTTGTTCCGGGCCGGGTGTCGCCCAGAAGGCCGACGACCAGATCGCTCCCAAGTCGGCCGAGCTTCAAAAGCAGGGCGAGAGCCTGCTTGGCGCCGGCAAGTTCGAACAAGCGGAAGATGCGCTCGAAGCGTCGCTTGCGGTCGATCCGCGCAACCGCTGGGCGTTCGTCGATCTCGCCCGTGTTGCCGAGAAGCAGCAGCTGTTCGGCAAGGCTGTGCGAATGGCCAACAAAGCCCTGTTGCTCGAGCCGAACGATCCCGATGCGATCGCCGTTCAGGGCGAAGCGATGGTCGAGCTTGGCGCTACGGCCCGCGCTCAGGCCAATCTCCAGAAGCTGCAGTCAATCTGCGCCAAGGGAGGCTGCCCGCAGCTGGCCCAGCTGTCGGCCGCGATCACGCGCGGACCGACGGTCGCTGCCAACAAGGCGCCGCCGAGCCCCAAGTCGAACTAGCTCAAGGCCCGCGCAACTTTCACGAATTCGTCGACGCTGAGCGTTTCCGCGCGCCGTTCTGCGTCGATTCCGACTTCACCTAATGCTTCCAGAGCACCCGGAAGCGCCTTCAGACTCGACCGCAGCATCTTCCGGCGCTGACCGAACGCAGCCGCGGTGAGCTTGGCCATCATTCTCGGGTTGATGCCGGGGGGCTGCTCATCGGGCACAATGTGAACGACTGCGGATGTAACCTTCGGCGGCGGCACGAATGCGGAGCGATTGACGGTCATCGCGATGCGAGGGCTGGCGCGCCATTGTGCAGCGATCGACAAGCGCCCGTATGCCTCACTGCTCGGCTTCGCGACAATCCGCTCGGCGACTTCCTTCTGGAACATCAGGGTCAACGATGCCCACCACGGCGGCCAGGCCTCGGTCTCCAGCCAGCGCAGCAGCAGGGCGGTGCCAACATTGTAGGGCAGGTTCGCGACGACGTGCACGCCGCTGCCGATCTCAGCCTGTTCGTTGATGTTGAGCGCATCGGCTTCGATGAGCTTTAGCCGCGATCCGAAATCCGCATGAAGCTCCGCCAATGCCGGGAGACAGCGGCGATCGCGCTCGACTGCGACTATGCTGGCGCCAGCCTCGAGCAGCGCTCGTGTCAGGCCGCCGGGCCCGGGGCCGACTTCATAAACTGTCCGGCCCTCGAGTGGGCCCGGGATGGCCGCGATCCGGGCGAGCAATTGACGGTCGAGGATGAAATTCTGCCCGAGCGCCTTGCTCGCGCTGAGCCCATGGCGGGCAATGACGTCGCGGAGCGGCTCCGGCAATCCACTCACGCCGAGGCGGCTCGGTGTGCGGCACACTCCGCGGCCATGCGGATCGCGGCCGCCATTGGCCGGGGATCGGCGCGGTCCTGGCCGGCAATGTCGAATGCCGTTCCGTGATCGGGCGCCGTCCGAATGATTGGAAGGCCGAGTGTCACGTTGACTGCATCCTCGAAATGGAGCGCCTTCACGGGGATGAGGGCCTGGTCGTGGTACATGCACAGCGCCGCATCATATCTGGCCCTGGCGGCGGTGTGGAACATCGTGTCGGCGGGATGAGGGCCGGTCACGCGCCAGCCTTCGTCCGCAAGCGTCGCAATCGCAGGCTGGATGATCTCAATCTCTTCGTGCCCCAGCGCTCCGCCTTCGCCAGAGTGGGGGTTGAGCCCGGCAATGGCGAGTCTTGGCTCCTCAATCCCGAAGTTGCGCTGCAGGCCGCGAAGGACTGCCCGCGCCCGCGCCTCGATCAGGCCACTGTTCAATTTTCCTCGGACGTCCGCGAGGGCGACGTGGGTGGTGACGGGAATGGTGCGAAGTGTCGGGCCGGCGAGCATCATTGCAACATTTGTCGAGGCTACCCCGCAGCGCTCGGCCACGAATTCCGTCTGGCCAGGATGAGCAAATCCAATGGCGTAAAGCTGCTCCTTGGAGACAGGGCCTGTGACCACCGCGGAGGCCGATCCCGACCGCGCCAGGCCGACGGCAATTTCGAGCGAATCAAGCGAACAATGAGCACCGGCAACGCTCGGATGGCCCGGAACGTCGGGGTCTGGAGCCGACAGCTGGATCATCGGCAAACCGACATCGAAGGCCGAATCGGCTTCGCGTGGATCCGTAATCAGCTCGATCGGACCGTCCCACACTGCTTCGACGGAACGCGGATCACCGATCGCCACAAATGCGGGCAGATTGAACACCGAGCGATTGTCCCAGCATTTGGCCAATACTTCGGGGCCAATGCCGGCGGGATCGCCGAGCGAAATCGATATCGGTTCGGGAGGGGCGCTCGCCACGAACGCGCCTCTATCGAAAAAGAACGCTTAGCGGAATTCAATCACCGCATCACGCCGAAGATCGCGCAGATATCGCCGGGCGCGCGAGTTCAACCGCTCTTCGTTGAGCTGGTTATAGACCTGGTCGTAGCTCGGCGCGCCCGGATCGACTTCGTCGCGGCCGCAGATAACGAGCACGCGGACGCCCTCGGTTAAGGAGCCGAACGGCTGCGTGGCCTGTCCCACCTGCATCGGCACCATCAATTGTTGCAGGGCTGTTGGCAGATCGCGCATTTTGACCTGATCCTGCTGGACGACTTCGCCGTGGAAGTCGGCAGCCATCTTGTCCGCACCGCCGCAACCGCCGACAGTCTTCGCCGCCTCGGCGAAACGGGCAACCATCGGCTCGGCCTGTTCACGAGTGGTGCCCTTGGGGAAAGCCAGCGAGATCTGCTTCAGGCTGAGGATCGCGTCACGTGGATCCGGAGTGAGGATCTTGCGCGTATCCTGCACTGCCAGGATCGAGACGCCGCCCGGTACCGCAATCGGGTTGCTGACCATGCCCGGGGCCATTTGCTGGAGGGCGGCCGCTAACGGTTGCGGAAGCTGTTCGGGGCGAACCCAGCCGAGGTCGCCGCCGACCGCGGCGGTCGAGGCCTCCGAATATTGCCGGGCATAACCCTGGAACGACGCACCGGCCCTCAACTGGTCGAGAATCTTGTTGGCATTGGCGACGACGGACGCTTGCGTGTCGGGGGTGGCCGACAGGAAGATCTCACCGACGCGATATTCCTCGGTACCCTTTGACGCGTTGAGCTTGTCGAGCACCGCCTTGACCTCGTCGTCGCCGACGCTGACGCTGCTCTCGATCTTGGCCCGCTGCAGGCGCTGCCAGGCGATCTCGCCCTCGATCTGGCGACGAAGCGACTTGATCGAGGAACCATTGGCTTCGAGGTAGCCGGCGAGCTGGTCCGGCGACTGCTTCACTCCGCCCGCAACGCGGGTGACCGTGCGGTCGATATCGCTCGACTTGATCGTGATCTTCTCAGTTTTCGCGGCCTGGATCTGAAGTGTCTCATCAATGAGGTTGCGAAGCACCTGCTGGCGGAGGCGCTCAACTTCATCGGCCGGAATCTTGCCGCCATTCGCGATCGCGAGAAGCGCGAGGCGCTGGTCGATGTCCGTCTGGGTGATGACATCGCCGTTGACGATGGCGGTCGCCTTGACGACCGAAGGCATGGCCGAACCGAACACCGTCGGATTATTGGGCAGCTTCAGCGCGCTCGTGCTGTCCGGCTGGGCGTCGGCAGAATCATCCTGCTGGGCAATCGCCGTGGAAGCAGTGGCAAGTGCAATCGCGGCGGTGACGAACCACACGCGCGTCGAAGTCGGTTGAAAAGCCACTCTGTTGTTTTCCCTTAGTTTCCCAGCCCGATAGACCGAATGCGTTTAGCCAGGCCCGCTGAACGCAGGCTTAGCGGCCCAGACCTTTCAAAGCCAAATGAAATCCGAAAGTGCTTCCCTTTCGGAACGCCCCGATGTGCTCATAGTCGCGACGCCACGTCAGGCCAAGCTCCAGGCAGTCGTCTTCGTACGTTATGCCGAGGCGGTTTCTGACGGGCGCCCAGCCGTCGGCGAGCGACAGCGGATCTTCGTCCTTGCCGGTCAGGTCGATGACGCTCGCGCCGAACACCGACCAGTAGCGGGCAAACTTCACGCGCCCCGCCACGCGAAGCTCTTCCTTGTCGCGAAGATCCTCGATGGTGGGGTCGATGTCGCGGTTCAGCCGCAAGTAGCCGATCTGGGCGTAGGTTTGCTCGGTGCCGACGGTGAGGTCGATTTCGTTACGGCGGAAAGTGAAGGTCTCCTTGTCGATCCGGTAGCGGTGCGTGATGTCGATCAAGCGCCCGAAGCGGATCCTGGTTCTTCCTACGATATCTGAAAGGCGATCGGTCAGGCCTGTCCCTTGTGGGAAAATGCCGGCCCGGCTCACGATCCGGTAACTTTGGCCGATGGTCGTTGCGATCGACAGGTTCGGGCGATCGAGCGACCAGTCGAGACCGTAGGTTATGCGCGATCCATCCTCCCACCGGTCGTAGCCGGGGAAGCGGTTGAGCGCGAACAGGTTGCTGTCTTCAAGATCGATGGCGCGCGAGTCTTCGTTGGGGATGTCGAGGTTCGGCGTTGGCGGCGTGAGGACCAACTGCACCCGCGGGACAAGGCGCTGAATGCCGCCGAAGGCCGGTCCTACGAACGGCCATTTTACGTCCGCCGCCAGGGCCACGATTGCTCTCGTGTGCCAGCCATCGGTGCCGCGATAGATGGCGACGTCCGTGCTTTGCGCATCGTCGGTGTGATAGATGTCGCCGCGGGCGTAGGCGGTCAGGTCGAGCTCCTGGCCCCACGGAGTGAGCCGGCGCATGTCCCATTGCGCGCTGGCAAAGGCCCGCTGGGTGTCCTGACCTTCGACACGAATGATCGACAGGCTGTTGGCCTGGACCTCGACTTTTCCACCGAGAATGTCGCCCATTCGGAATCGCGCATCGATCGCGGGAAGCGCGATTGGCATCTGCTTCTGCACATCGTCGACGCGCAGGCCCTGAAATGCCCAGGCGGCAATCGAGAGGTAGGAATCACTGTCGATCCGCTCGACGTTGATGAAGTTGCGCAGGCGGTCGTCGCGGGTGAGGTCGTAGCGGCGAGTAACGGTCTTGTCGCTCGCCCAGCGAAGCGAGCCGGTGATGCTCCAATAAGGATCGAGCTGAAGCTTGCCGTTGGCTTCGCCATAAGCGCGGATGCCGTGACCATTGATCTCGTCCGTCGCGTCGGGGTTGGCGCTTTCAATCGCACCGTAGGTGATGAACCCGCCCAACTGAAACGCGCCGAGCCGATTGAGCTCGCGATATTTGGCCTCGAAGGCTGGATAGACGCCCGAGTAAACGTGGGGGGTGAAAGTGAGGTCGCGGTTGGGCGCAATCTGCCAGTGATAGGGAAGGGCGACCTCCAGGCCCTTCTTGGTCGAAAAGCTGATCTCGGGAACCAGCCACCCACTGGTGCCGTCTTTGCCCGTGCCAATGCTGAATACGGGCAGCAACGGCAGGGTGATGCCGAACAGCTGCAGGCGCCCGCCGCGGAAAAGCACTCGCTCGTGCGCGGGGTCGTCGATGACCTTCACGGCGGTGATCGACCAGCTTGGCCGCTTCGGGCAGCCGTTGGGGGTTGTGACCGGACAGGGCGAATAGATGGCGTTGTCGAGCGTGATGATGCCGTTGCTGCGCGTCCCGTGTGCGGCGGCGAGCCGTCCGCCACTCTCCAGCACCACGAGCAGGTTCTGAACGGTGCCATCGCGAAGGTCATCGGTGAGGACGACATTCTCGCCGATCAGCTTGTCGCCCTGTGGCGTGAGGACGACGACATTGCCTTGAGCGCGAACCTGTCCCGACTTACGATCCCAGACGACCTCGTCAGCGGCAAGGTAATTGCCCTCGCGGTTCATGCGGACGGCGCCGGTCGCTGTGACCGTGTCTGCCTGGTCGTCATACGTAACCTGGTCGGCGCTGAACTCGACGAGCGACACTTGTTCCGGAGCAGCTGGCTGCACGCCGGCCCCACTCGCAGGCGCGGGAGCAGAGGCAGGGGGTGCCGCCTGGGCGTGTGCTAGGCCCGGAACCGCAAGTAAAATCGGCAGCGCCGTCCACCTGGTAAATGTTTGACGCAACGCCGCCAGTCCCGCTTTCTCTAATCGGTCCCCTTGAGCGGCCTATCGCACCTTGAGCAAGCCCCGACAATCCGCCCCGGCCTGCCGTTTTGCCAAGCCGTCGCATGCATCCTAAAGCGCGCCGCAACGTTCGAATTTTCGAGGTATCTTAGGAATGCAGATTCGTTTTGCCGATCGCCGGCCGGAGGGCGACTATGCTTTGGTCCTGCCAGTGGCCGGCAAGGACCGGAAAACGCTGGCTTCTCTCGGCGACGAGCAGGTTGCTGGCGCAGCGCTTGATCGCCAGCGGTTCGATGGTGAACCGTCAAGCACCGCAGAGTTCTTCGCGAACGAGAACGGAGCCGCGCGTCGCGTGGTTGTGGCCGGTACCGGAAGCGCATCGCCGCGCGAGGCCGCGGAGAAGCTCGGCGGAAGCATTTGCGCAAAGCTTCTGATTTCTGGCGACACCAAGGCGGTCATCGACCTCACCGGCCTCGATTATGACGCGGATTCAGCGGCGCGCGTTGCGTTGGGGGCGGCGCTTCGGTCCTGGCGGTACGATCGTTACCGGACGACGCTTAAGGACAAGCAGAAGCCGACACTCACCGAGATCGTCATTGTCGGAGCGGATGCCGGCGCCGAGCAACGCTACAAGTCGCGCTGGGCGCCGGTGGTTGCGGGCAATGATCTGACACGCGAACTCGTCACTGAGCCTGCCAACATCATCTACCCGGAAAGTTTCGTCGAGCGCGTCAAAGTGTCGCTCGAGGGTTCGGGCGTTGAAATCGAAGTCCTCGACAAGGCTGCGATGACGAAATTCGGCATGGGCGCATTGCTCGGTGTCGCCCAGGGTTCGATCCGTGAACCTCGCCTGCTCGTTCTCAAGTGGAATGGCGGCGGGCAGGGCGGCCAGCCGACAGCGTTCGTGGGCAAGGGCGTCACCTTCGATACCGGCGGCATTTCCATCAAGCCCGCGGCCGGCATGGAATTGATGAAGTGGGACATGGGCGGCGCTGGCGCTGTCGTTGGCGGCATCAAGGCACTTGCCCTGCGCAAGGCCAAGGCCAACGTCGTCGGGATCTGCGGGCTCGTCGAGAATATGCCGGGCGGCAATGCGCAGCGCCCGGGCGACGTGGTCACCACCATGAATGGTCAGACGGTCGAGGTGATCAACACCGACGCGGAAGGCCGGCTGGTGCTCGCGGATGCCGTGACCTACGTCCAGAAGAACTTCCGTCCTTCAACGATCATCGATTTCGCGACGCTGACCGGCGCGATCCTGATCAGCCTTGGCCACGAATGGGCGGGCCTGTTCTCGAACAATGACGAGCTTGCCAGCCAGCTGCTTCGGATCGGCGAGGATTCGGGCGACAAGCTGTGGCGGATGCCGCTCGCGGAGCCGTTCGATCGCCTGATCGACTCTCCGATCGCCGATATGAAGAATGTCGGCCCGCGTGAGGGCGGGTCGATTACGGCCGCCCAGTTCATCCAGCGCTTCATCGACGAAGGCGTCCGCTGGGCCCACGTGGACATGGCCGGCAAGGCCTGGTCGGACAAAGCGGGGACGACCTATGACAAAGGCGCGACCGGTTATGGCGTCCGCCTCATTGATCAATATGTCGCCGAGGTGCTGGAAGGCTAAGACCGGACTGCCATGCAGGTCGATTTCTACCAGCTCGCCGATGGAGGGCCCGGGCAGGTCATCGCCAGCATCGCCGACAAGATACTGGCGCAGGACGGAAGGCTGCTGATCGTCGGTGCTGACGAAGGCGCGCTGGCGCGTCTCGATCGCTTATTGTGGGATCAGGGCTCGGACAGTTTCCTGCCACACGGCATCGCCGGCGGCACCGACGATGCTCGCCAGCCGATCCTGCTGTCGACCCACCCGGACGCACCCAATCTGGCCCGCAATGTCCTTATCGCCGACGGCGAGTGGCGCGAGGCGGTGCTCGCCTACGATCGCGCTTTCTATTTGTTCGACGCGGACACGCTCGAGGGAGCGCGGCTGGCGTGGAAGCTCCTGTCGGGCCGCGAAGGGATCGAGCGCCGCTACTGGGCGAGCGAAGGCGGCAAGTGGGTGAAGAAGGGCTGAGTCTTGCTCATCCGGGCGGGCGCGGCTAGGCGCTCGCGCAACTTCCAATCCCATCAATTACAGGAGACCGCTCGGCCATGGCCGTCACGCGCACCTTTTCGATCATCAAGCCCGACGCCACCCGCCGCAACCTGACCGGCGCGGTCACCAAGATGCTGGAGGAAGCCGGCCTTCGCGTCGTCGCTTCGAAACGCATCCACATGACCCGCGAGCAGGCTGAGGGCTTCTACGCCGTCCACAAGGAACGCCCGTTTTATAACGATCTTTGTGACTTCATGACGTCAGGTCCGGTTGTCGTCCAGGTGCTCGAAGGCGAAGACGCCGTGAAGCGCAACCGTGATGTGATGGGCGCGACCAATCCGGCCGACGCCGCTGAGGGCACAATTCGCAAGAGCTACGCGGAATCGATCGAGGCAAACTCGGTCCACGGCTCCGACAGCGACGAGAATGCGGCGATCGAGATCGCCTTCTTCTTCAAGCCCGAAGAAATCGTCGGCTAGCGGCTGAGGCTGACAAGGTGGAGCGAGCGGCCGCTGAACAGGCCGCCGCTTTTCCACTGATAACGAAGTGCATAGGTGCCGGCTGCCTTCCGGTCCTTGCCCATTTCGACATAGCGCGCTTCGACGCGCGCTGAGACCGACAATGTCTGGTTCTTGGGTTCTGCTTCGCGCCCCTTCAATGCGCCTTCGACATCGCTTGCGCTGAGCTCGCCGTCGCTTCCGACCAAGATCGGCGAAGCGCCGGGCAGCGTGATCGTCAGTCCCTCCAGCGCGTGGGACGTCTCGACCGGACTGATGTTCAGGCGAGTGCCGTCATCTTCGCGCCTGGCGCGCAGCGTCAGCGGAACGGCCTGATGCTGCTCGACCACACGGGTCGGCTGGTTGTTGTTGCTGCTTTTCCACGCGATCCAGACGCCCAGCGCCGAGACGATGAGGGCGGCGAAGGCGATAATCTCGCCCGTGGGAATCCTTCGGGGTTCGCTCATCGTCCGCCAGCTTCCAGCAAGCGCCGCGGGGCTGCAAGCTCCCAGCTTTGGGCAATCCGGTCGGCGACGTGATCCCAATCGACTTTTCGGCCCGCGACGCTGATCGAAAGCCAGGACGGCATGTAGGCAGGCTTCGAATAGATATCCGGATCCGCCTCCATCAGCATCGCCTGTTCATCGAGGCTGCTGACTCGAACGCAGACGACAATCTTGCCGTCGCCATGATGATTTTCGCGAAATTGCGCGAATTGCTTTCCCGCTACGAAGAAAGTCGGCTGGCCGTGGGACGGCCGTTCCTCGGTTTCCGGAAGTTCCAGCGCGGCAGCGCGGATTCTATCGAGCTGATCGGTCATCGGTTCACGAACTCACTGAGGACCTTGGGATAAAGCTGGTGTTCGGCGACAAGGACACGCTGTTCGAGGCTCTTCGCATCGTCGTCAGCGAGGATGGGCACTTCGACCTGGCCGAGCACGTCGCCGGCATCGAGCTCTTCGGTGACGACGTGGACCGAGCAGCCGCCGACCTCATCCTTCGCATCCAGTGCTCGCTGGTGAGTATCGAGGCCGCGATATTTGGGGAGCAGGGAAGGGTGGATGTTGAGCACTCGGCCGCGCCATTCCTTGATGAACCAGGGCGAAAGAATGCGCATGAAGCCGGCAAGCGCAATGGTCCCGGCGCCATGATCGGCGAGCGCGGCGCTCAGGATGCGATCGAAATCTACCTTGTCGATGCCCGTGCCGTCCCACGCCCAGGTCGGGAGACCGCGCGCCCTAACCCAATCGAGCCCTTCGGCATGGGGCTTGTTCGATGCGACCAGCACGACCTCGTAGCCGCTCGCTTGCTCGACCAGGGCTCGCATATTGGAGCCACGGCCGGAGATCAGGACCGCAACGCGCTTCGGGTCACGCATGGTGGGTCGCGGACCACCCTTCACCGGTGACGGTGCAGCCGCGCTGGCCCTGTTCGATGCGGCCGATCCGGAAGACGGTCTCGCCAGCGCCTTCGAGCGCCTGAGATATGCTAGCGACTCCGGCTTCACCGACGATCACGGCCATGCCGATGCCGCAGTTGAAGGTCCACGCCATTTCCTCTCCGGAAATGCCGGCGCCAGCCTGCAATTCCTTGAAGATCGCGGGCAGGTCCCACGAATCGCTATCGACGACGGCGTGGCAATTGTCAGGCAGAACCCTCGGAATATTCTCGAGAAGTCCGCCACCAGTGATGTGTGCGAGACCCTTGGCCCGCCCTTGCTGGACGAGCGGCAGGAGTGAGCGGACGTAGATCCGCGTCGGCTCCAGCAGGACATCGCCGAGGGTTTTCCCGGCGGCGGAAGGGAACGCCTCGTCCAGTTTCCAGCCGCGCTCGGCGATAATCCGGCGGACCAGCGAGAAGCCGTTGCTGTGGACGCCCGAGCTGGCGAGGCCGAGGATGACGTCGCCGGGCATAATATCGGCGCCGGTCAGGACCTTGTCCCGCTCGACCGCGCCGACGCAGAAACCGGCAAGGTCATAGTCGCCGGAGGAATACATACCTGGCATCTCTGCGGTTTCGCCGCCGATCAACGCGCAACCGGCCTGTCGGCACCCGTCCGCAATCGACGAGACCACGGCGGCAGCAACGTCGTTGTCAAGCTTCCCGGTCGCGTAATAATCCAGGAAAAACAAAGGCTCGGCGCCCTGGACGATCAAATCGTTGGCGCACATCGCGACCAGGTCGATCCCGACGCCGTCGTGCCGCCCGGTCTCGATCGCCAGCTTGAGCTTCGTTCCGACGCCGTCGTTAGCCGCCACCAGCAGCGGATCGGAATAGCCGGCGCGCTTGAGATCGAAGAAGCCGCCGAACCCCCCAAGCTCTGCGTCGGCGCCCGGCCGAGCAGTGGATTTGGCGAGCGGTCCGATCGCCTTCACCAGCGCATTGCCGGCTTCGATCGACACTCCGGCGTCGGCGTAGGTGAGGTGTTTCTGGTTCATTCGGGCGGGGCAGTAGAGACAAGCCGCTTGGATTTCCATGCCGTTGCCGCCAAAAGGCGCCACGAATGCTGCGCCGCCGTTTTGTCGTTCCTGTTTTGATATTGCTCGCCGTCCTTGGGATCGGCGGCATTGCCTATTCGCAGTTGGAGTCGGGCGATCGCGGCATCCTGCCGCTCGACAGCTCGGGTACGCTCGAGATCGGCGGAATCCACGTCGATGTTGGCGGGACGGATGCGATGAGCGCCCGCTATGCGGGCTGGAAGATTGCCCAGCGGCAGGGCTTCAAAACGCTCTGGGCCAAAATGCACAATGCGCCGGTCAGCGAGGCGCCGAACCTGCCCGATTCGACGCTCGACGACATCGTCACCTCGATCAATGTCGAGCGCGAGCAGATCGGGCCGAACCGTTATATTGCCGACCTTGGTGTCCTGTTCGACCGTGCCCGGGCAGCCGCATATCTCGGGGTTGAAGGCGGCGAAGTGCGCCGCTCCGTGCCGATGCTCCTCATTCCGATCACCGTTACAGGGGGCACCGAGACCAGCGTCGAGCTCAGGAATGCCTGGCAGCGTGCCTGGGCACAGTTCCGCACATCGCAGAGCCCGATCGACTATGTCCGCATCAGCGGACTCGGCGTCGACCCGATGCTGGTCAATGCCGCGCAAACCGAGCGGCCGGGCCGCGGCTGGTGGCGCAATATCGTCGATCTGTATGGGGCGGCGGATATCCTGGTCGCGGAAGTCCAGTTGCAAAGATCCTATCCGGGCGGGCCCGCCAGGGGCACCTTCATTGCTCATCACGGCCCGGACAATCAGGTCGTCGGCTCCTTCACCTTGACGACGCGAAGCGGCAACGTGCCCGCGCTGATGGCCGAGGGCGCCCGTCGGATGGACATCCTGTTCTCGAATGCGCTCGCGGCCGGCAAGCTGCAGCGCGATTCATCGCTCAACCTGCCGGCGCCACCGCCACTGCCGGTCGAAGAGAAGCCGATCGAGACCAAGCCGGCCAATGCCACGAACGCCTTTCAGATTCAGATCGATTCGGGCGGCGACGTCAACGTCTACAATTTCGGAATGGCGCATCTGAGGACGATGGGAGGAATCACTTCGGCGACGCCGCAGCTGATCAATCCGACGGGCACGAGCTATGTCCTCGTCAACTACGCCGGCAGCATCAATCAACTCGCCGCGGCGCTTGGCGGCCGAGGATGGGCCGTTTCGGCTGCAGGTTCGGTTGTAAAGATCAAGTCGGCGAGCGGTAAGCCGCCGCCATTGCCGCCGCCTCCGACACCCGCCCAGTCGGCGCCGCAGCCAGCACCCAAGCCCCAGGGCGCGGGCAGATGAAGCAGGGTCCGGACCAGATCGCGCTTCCGCTCGACTGGCCGCAGACCGAGGGGGATGCTCGTTTCATCGTCTCGGACGCCAATTGCGAGGCGTTCGAGCATTTTCGCAAGTGGAGCATCTGGCCAGTCAAGGCGACCATCCTCACCGGGCCGCGCCGGTCGGGCCGGACGCTCCTGGGGCGGAGCTTTGTCGAGCGCGTCGGCGGGCGGCTGTTCGACGACGCTGAGCAACGGGACGAGGAAGAGCTGTTCCACGCCTGGAACCAGGCTCAGGACACCGGCCGGCCGCTGGTGATGATCGCTGACGAAGTGCCGCCAGCATGGACGCCAAGGCTGCCGGACCTGAAGACGCGGTTGGCCGTCACCCCGGTGATCCGGATCAATCATCCCGACGACGAGCTTTTCGGGGCCTTGATCCAGCTCCATTTCGCGGATCGCGGTCTACATATATTCGGAGATGCGCTGCGTTTCATGACCGAGCGGCTGCATCGCGACTATTGGACGGCCGAGCGGGCGGTCGAAGCGGTGGACCGCTATGCGCTCGGCGAGCGGGCGCGCCTCAGCCTGCCGACGATCCGGCGGGCGCTTATCGATTCACGGATGATTGGCGAAGCGGCCTAGCCGCAAACCGCTGAGGAAACCTTGTTTTCCTGGTCCAACTGAACAGTCACGCGGTTTGCACCCCGCCTTAGCTTCACTTCTTTTCCGTAGGGCACCCAGCGGACGTCATGCGCTCGCGATGCCATCATGATCCGCGCGGCCAGGTCCGTGCTTGCGACCTGCCCCTTGAAGCTGTCGAGCGCGACCGTCTGCTGGCACTTGGTCCCGGTCCAGACCGAATCGATTGAAACTGGTTGCTTGGACTGAGTTGCAGCCCCAGCTGAGGCTGCCGCGCTCAACGCGGCGAATGCCATAATCCTGCGCATCGATCCCCCCGACGCGGCCTAGCCGCAATTGATTGCAGTGACCTTGTAGTCGGGCCCGAGGCGAACTGTCACGCGCGAGGCGCTGAAATCCATCGTCAGCATGTAACCCGGCGGGGCCCAGCGCAGGACCGCGGAGTTCGTCGCGCGCATGATTGCTGCGCCGGTTTCGCTGGTGCCGGGCTGGCCGATGAAATTGTCCGTGCCGACGGCATTGCAGATGTGGCCGGGAACAGTGCCATGAACGACCGGTTCCGCTGGAGCTGTCGAGCAGGCCGCGAGGGCGGCGGCTGCGAAAAGGACGAGGCTACGCATCGACGGTCTCCTCGATCATCACCCGGCTCATCTTCAGCTTGCCGTTTTCGATCGCGAAGGCCAAGCGGCCCTCGACGAGGTCGAGCGCGTCCTTGCCGAATTCCTCATAGCGCCAGCCGCTGAGGATATTGAGGTTCTTGCGGACACCCGCGGCGAGTGCTTCCAAATCGTCCGAGCGGGCAATTAGCCGAGCGGCGACGCCGGCTTCCTTGGAGCGAATTTTGAGCAGAAGCTTCAAGAGGTCGCTGACCAGCACACCGTCCTTTGTCAGGCCCGGTCGTTTCGGCTCACGGTCGGGCATTTCGTCGGGTTCGAGGGGCTTTGCTGCCTGAAGGGCGGAAATCAGCCGCGCGCCGATATCATTGTTGCGCCATCCGGCTGACAGGCCGCGAATTCGGCCAAGGTCATCCTGGTTCTTGGGCGGGTGAAGCACGATCTCGGTCAGCGTATCGTCCTTGACGATCCGGCCGCGCGGCAGGTTCTTGGAGCGCGCTTCGGTCTCGCGCCAGGCGGCGAGGGCGCGCAGGCGTCCCAGGACAGCCGGGTTTCGGCTCGGCAGTTTCAGCCGCTTCCAGGCATCCTCCGGGGCGAAGGCGAAGTGCGAAGGATCGGCCAGCCGGTCCATCTCCTCGTCGAGCCAGGCGCCGCGGCCCGTCTTTTTCAGCTTCTCGACCATGCGCGGGAAAACGGTCGCAAGATGCGTCACGTCCGCGATCGCATAGTCGATCTGGCGCTTGTCGAGCGGCCGCCGGCTCCAGTCGGTAAAGCGCGCGCCTTTATCGAGGCTATGACCAAGCAGGCTTTCGATGAGGTTCGAATAGCCGATCTGTTCGCCATGCCCGAGCGCCATCGCCGCGATCTGCGTGTCGAACAGGGGGACTGGGACCTTGCTGGTGAGGTTGTGGATGATTTCCAGGTCCTGCCCGCCGGCGTGAAATACCTTGAGGATGGTTGAATTCTTCACAAACAGGTTGAGCAGCGACGAAAGGTCGATGCCCTCGGCCTTCGGGTCGATTGCCGCCGCTTCCTCGCTCGACGCCACCTGGATCAGGCAGAGGTCCGGCCAATAGGTATTCTCGCGCATGAACTCCGTGTCCACGGCGACGAAGGGATGCTTGGCGAGACGTTCGACGAGGGCGTTGAGCTGGTCGGTCTTCGAGATCAGAGGATGAATACGCATGAGTCTTGCGGCGGCTTTAGCGGTGCCCTCGCGGGTTGACAAAAAGCTTTGTCCCAGTGAAGCGCGGCGCTCGCTTTTCTCCACAGTTTTTCGCTAGCGAGCCGACCTGATCATGCACGCCTATCGTACCCACACCTGCGCAGCCCTGCGCTCCAGCAATGTCGGCGAGACCGTCCGGCTCTCGGGATGGGTGCATCGCAAGCGCGATCACGGCCACCTACTGTTTGTCGACCTGCGCGATCATTACGGCGTTACCCAAATCGTGACCGACACGGATTCGGCGGCGTTCAAGGTGCTCGACCGAATCCGCGTTGAGTCCGTCGTTACGATCGAAGGCCAGGTCGTCGCCCGCTCTACCGAGACGGTGAACAAGAACCTGCCCACGGGCGAAATTGAAGTTCGCGCCAACAATGTGACCGTCCAGTCGCCGGCCGCCGAACTTCCGATGCCGGTGTTCGGCGACCAGGAATATCCTGAGGAAATCCGGCTCAAGTATCGATACCTCGATCTGCGCCGCGAGCAGACCCACCGGAACATCATGCTTCGAGCGGCCGTCATCGCCTCGATTCGTCGCCGGATGATCGACCAGGGCTTCACCGAGTTCCAGACGCCGATCCTGACGGCGAGCTCGCCGGAGGGCGCTCGCGACTATCTCGTCCCGAGCCGTGTCCATCCGGGGAAGTTTTACGCGCTCCCGCAGGCGCCGCAGATGTTCAAGCAGCTGATCATGGTCGCGGGTTTCGACCGCTACTTCCAGATCGCGCCCTGCTTCCGGGATGAGGATGCACGCGCCGACCGCTCGCCAGGCGAGTTCTACCAGCTCGACTTCGAGATGAGCTTCGTCACTCAGGATGACGTGTTCAACGCGATCGAGCCCGTTCTGTCCGGCGTTTTCCAGGAGTTCGCGAACGGTCGCACCGTCACTCCGGCGGGCGAATATCCTCGCATCCCGTATAAGGAAGCCTTGCTAAAGTACGGATCGGACAAGCCGGACCTTCGCAATCCGTTGCTGATCAGTGACGTGGGCGATGAGTTCAAGGGCTCGGGGTTTGGCTTGTTCGCCGGACTGGTCGAGAAGGGCGCCGTCGTTCGCGCTATCCCGGCTCCTGGAACTGCAGAAAAGAGCCGCAAGTTCTTCGACGACATGAACGAATGGGCTCGGGACGAAGGCTTCGCCGGCCTCGGCTATGCCACTCGCAAAGGCGGTGAATGGGGCGGCCCGATCGCCAAGAACCATGGCGAAGAGGGCATGAACCGCATCGCCGAGGCGATGGGCCTTGGTCCCGACGACGGCATCTTCTTCGCCGCCGGCAAGGAAGAGGAAGCGGCGAAGCTCGCCGGTGCGGCACGCACTCGCGTTGCCGAACAGCTCGAGCTCATCGAGAAGGGCTCGTTCCGCTTCTGCTGGATCGTCGATTTCCCGATGTTCGAATATAATGACGAGCAGAAGAAGATCGACTTCAGCCACAACCCGTTTTCGATGCCGCAGGGCGAGATGGAAGCGCTGGAGACCAAGGACCCGCTCGAAATCCTCGCCTGGCAGTACGACATCGTGTGCAACGGCGTGGAGCTGAGCTCCGGCGCGATCCGGAACCATCGCCCCGACATCATGTACAAGGCGTTCGAAATCGCCGGCTATACAAAGGAAGAAGTCGACACGAACTTCTCGGGCATGATCAATGCCTTCAAGTTCGGCGCTCCGCCACACGGCGGTTCGGCTCCGGGCATCGACCGTATCGTCATGCTCATCGCCGACGAACCGAACATTCGCGAAGTCATCCTCTTCCCGATGAACCAGAAGGCGGAAGACCTCATGATGAATGCGCCGGCCGCGGTCATGCCGAAGCAGCTCAAGGAGCTATCGATCAAAGTCGTCGCCGAGGATGCACCTGTCTCAATATCGTAATGGCGCCTGCTAATCGATTGTCGCTTCCCGGCAGAGTAGCTAAGCCCCTTGGGTGCCGATCGATTTAACGGAATTTGAACGAGGCGAGCCGTTCGCCGGAGATGCGCAAGCGGAACTGGCTTCGCTGCGCGAACGCCTGGCACGCGCGCAACTGTCGCAGATCGTGCATCGCAAGCGCGCCATCATCCTGTTCGAGGGCTGGACGGGGGCCGGCAAGAGGGCAGTATTGAAGCAACTCGTCGGTGCGCTCGATCCGACTTACGTCACTGTCGTCAAGGTGGCGGGTAGCGCGGACAGCGACGAAGAGCGGCATTGGCTGGCGCGGTTCTGGAGCAACCTCCCGGCCACGAGTGAAACGACGATCTTCTATCGCAGCTGGTACCGGCTCATGGTCGAGCAGCGAATGCTCGGCCATTTCGATGACGATCGCTGGGCGCGAGCGATCGATGAAATTAATGAGTTCGAGGCGCAGCAACGCGACCATGGAACGATGATTGCGAAGCTCTTCTTCCACGTGAGCCCGGAGCGGCAGGCGGCCAATTTGCGGGCGCGCGAGGAGGATCCGTGGCTTCGCCATGTGCGCGATTTCCAACCCATCGTCGGGCCCACTCATCGAGAGTGTGCCAACGACGTGTTGCAGGACCTGTTCGCCAATACCAACACGCGCTGGGCGCCGTGGAATCCGATCGATGCCAATGACGGGACCGGGGCCTGTATCGCGGCGCTGGGCATTATCGCAGGCGCGATGGAGAAGGCGATGCCGTCGGAGCCGCCTCTGGAGGTTGAAGAGAAGGTCGTCAGCCTTCGTCCGCCAAAGCTGACGGAAGCCAGCCGCGCCTAGCCCGGGTAGCTGATCGCCATTACTTCATAGCTCTTTTCGCCGGCAGGCAGGCGAACCACGCGTTCGTCGCCGACCCTCGCGCCAATCAGCGCCCGCGCGAGCGGAGCGCTCCAGCCGATCCGGCCCGCTGAGGCGTCCGTCTCATCATCACCGACGATCGTCAGCGTCCGGCGACTGTCGTCTTCGTCTGCCAATTCAACCGTTGCCCCAAAGCGCACCTGGTCACGCTGCTCCTGCTTTGCCGGGTCGACAATCTTCGCCGCCTTCATGATGCGCGCGAGGTGCGCCAACCGTCGGTCTATCTCCCGCAAACGCTTCTTGCCGTAGAGATAGTCGGCATTTTCCGACCGGTCGCCGAGCGACGCTGCCCACGACACGACCTCGACCATCTTCGGCCGCTCGATGCCGAACAGCTCGTCATATTCGGCGCGGACGCGCGCGAATCCTTCAGGCGTGATGAAGCGGGGCTGGTCGGCCATCCCGCCCGACTATCAGGCTGGACGGTCCTTCCCAAGGTAGCGGGAAACATGGAGCGCAGTCTGTTGCTCTGAAGTGCCGCGCATCGAATCGTAAACGACCGTATTCTCGATCACGCGTTGAACGTAAGCCTTGGTCTCGACGTAAGGAATCGCCTCGATCCACTTCAGCATGTCGACCTGGCTGCGCGGATCGCCGTAGCGGTTGATCCACTTGTTCACATTGCCGCTGCCGGCGTTGTAGGCCGCGACCGCCAGCGGCACGCTGCCGTTCCAATTGTTGAGCATCCGCTGGAAGTAAGCAGAGCCGATCATGACGTTGTAATTGGGGTCGCTGATGAGGCGGTAGCCGTCGTAACTGACGCCCATCTTCCCGGCCTGCTCGGCCGCGGTGCCGGTCATCAGCTGCATCAAGCCGCGAGCGCCGGCGTGGCTAACCACATAGGGGTCGAATGAGCTTTCCTGCCGCGAAATGCCGTGCGCGAGCGACCAGATCCCGGGCGATACGGTCGAGCCGAGCGTCGGATAGGCCTGGCGTACGTAGAACATCGAGCCCTTCACCCGCGCCATCCGCGCCACCCAGACGGGCAAATCCTGCCGGCCGAGCTGCTGACCCAGTTCGACCGCGAGCGCTCGATCGGTGTCGTTGTCGAGCGATTCAGCGAGCGCCCTCGTGAATTGGGTTCGCTCAGCCACCGACCCGGCTTGCTGGAGCATCCGCACCGCCTGAACGATCCGGTTACTGGCGAAAGCCGAACGCTGGGCAGGTGTCGCAATCGAGGCTGCTACCGACTGCTGCGGCGGTGTTACCGAGCGGCCAAGCCGTTCGAGCGCCAGCTGGCCGTAGAACAGTTCCGGATAAGCAGCGGCGCGCTCGAAATAGCTATTTGCTTCCTGGACATGGCCCGCGGCGAGTGCCGCTCGGCCGGCCCAATAATTGCCTTTCGTCTGGACCTGCAGCGACTTCCCGCCGCGGGCATAATTATAGAACATGGCGACAGCGCTGCCCGGCTGGTTCATCCGATCCAGCGCCACGTTGCCACCAAGCCAGACGAGGCTGGTGTAATTGTCGCGGATCCCAATCGACTGCTGACTGATGTCCGTACCGGCGGGCAGCGCGTCGCTGAGATGCCGGGTGATATTGAACGCCGTGTTCCACTGCCGGTCCTGGGCCGCGTCGTTCGCCAGCGTCAGGAGCATGTCATAGAAGCGCTCCGGGTCGGCGGGTTGGTAAGTAAAGTCGTGCTGACGCGCGACGAGGTCGCGGGCTGCCTGCGGATAATTGCGAGCCAAGAGATAACGCGCGCGGTCCATCATCAGGCCGGCGTCCGTCGCCACTTGGCCGATCACCGGCTGGTACAGGCTGTCGGCGTCCGAGGACTGGCGTTGCATCGCGATGCGTGCAGCGAACGCTGCCCGGCGGGTCGGCGTCGTCAGCGAATAATAGCGTGCGGCGTCGTCAGGATTCTTGGCGAACAGCAATGCGTCGACGCGGCGGTCGTGATCGTCGGCCGTGAAACTCGAACCGAAGCGAGCCCAGATTGCCTGTTCGCTGTCAGATCCGAGGTCGGCTTCGCTCCACGCGCTCCTGGCCGCCGCAAGCGCCTCGCCGTTTCGGCCATTGGAGGCATAAGCCTCCGCCAGTCGCGCAAAGCCATTGCCGGTTGTCGGCGGCTTGGTCGCGAAGAAGGCGAGGACCGTCGCTGGGTTCTCGCCGGGACGCATCGCCTTCTCGGCCCAAAGGCGCAGCTTGCTCTCTTCGGGCCAGCCCGGATTGTAGGTCAGGAAGCGTGCGTAATCAGCAAAGGTGTAACCGTTGCTCTGACGAAGCCGGCGCCAGTCCCCGATTGCCGCCGACACGCTATAGCCCGGCGATGCAACCGGATAGGACGATACCGGATACTGAGCGGAAGCGGCCGTCGTGGCGGCAAGAAAGGCAGGGATGGACCAAGCGATGCGCCACATGCTGGACATCCTACGTTCCCCCTCCTTATCTGGCCCTTAACGAACGACCGCGGGGCCAATTAAGTTTCCGCGACGCCAAAGGGACTTAATCATGTTTTTCGGCTCGATACCCGCCCTCGTGACGCCATTTGCGGCGGGACGAGTCGATGAAGCGGTATTCCGTGATTTCGTGGCGTGGCAGATCGAGCAGGGATCGAATGCCTTGGTCCCGTGCGGGACCACAGGTGAAGCAGCAACCCTGTCCGATGAGGAGCATCGCAGAGTCATCGAGATTGCGGTCGACGTGGCCGGGGGCCGGGTTCCCGTTATCGCTGGCTGCGGCTCCAACAACACCGTCCATGCCATCGAGCTGACCAAGTCGGCGAAGGCAGCCGGGGCGGATGCCGCGTTGCATGTGCCGCCCTATTACAACCGGCCCAATCAGGACGGGATTTATGCTCATTTGGCGGCTGTCGCTGACCTCGATTTCCCGATCGTGCTGTACAATGTTCCAGCCCGGACGATCACTGACATAGCGGTCGAGACGATGGCCCGCCTGGCGCAATTGTCGAATGTAGTCGGAGTCAAGGACGCCACGGGCAATCTCGCGCGCGTCTCGGCTCAGCGGCAGGCTTGCGGGGCCGAGTTCGCCCAGATCTCCGGAAACGACGACATGGCGCTCGGCTTCAATGCGATGGGTGGTGTGGGGTGCATTTCGGTCAGCGCCAATGTCGCTCCCAGGCTTTGTTCGGATTTCCAGAAGGCGACGAGGGAGGGTCGTTGGGAGGACGCGCTGCACCTTCAAGACAAGCTCTATCCGCTTCACGCGGCACTGTTCAGCGACGCCTCGCCGGCGCCGACAAAATATGCGCTCAGCCGTGTTCGTTCGGGCTTTCCGACAGAGCTTCGACTGCCGCTCGTGGAAGCGTCCGATGCATCAAAACGCGCGGTGGATGCTGCATTGGAGCACGCAGGCCTTATCTAAGTCCAATGGCCAAGCCGCTTCCCCAGCCTTTCGACAAGCAGAAGGTCGTCGCCGAGAACCGGCGCGCGCGCTTCGACTATTTTGTCGAAGACCGGCTGGAGGCTGGCATCGCGCTGACGGGCACCGAGGTGAAAGCCTTGCGTCAGGGCGAGGGCTCCATCGCCGAGAGCTATGCCACGGTCGAAGGCGACGAGGTCTGGCTGATCAACAGCCATGTGCCTGAATATAGCCACGGCAACCGCCTCAACCACGAACCTCGCCGGCCACGTAAACTGTTGCTCAAGGGGCGCGAGATATCCAAGCTGCACGGGGCGGTTGCTCGCCAGGGGCTTACCCTCGTGCCGCTGTCGATTTATTTCAATGGCAGCGGCCGGGCGAAAGTCGAGTTGGCGTTGGCGCGGGGTAAGAAGGTGCACGACAAGCGTGAGACCGTGAAAGAGCGTGACTGGAAGCGCGAGCAGCAGCGCCTGCTGCGGCGGCGCGCATAACAAAATGAAGTGGCTCACCCGTCATATTCCCCGTCGCGAGACGATCCACGAGAACCGCCTGCTGCGGCCATTCGCGAGGCCGCTCAGCAATCCGGCGCTATGGCGAATGACCCGCCGCTCGGTCCCGCGGGCGGTGGCGCTCGGCCTTGGCATCGGGATCGTCATTCCTGTGATGCACACGGTGATCGCTGCGATTCTGGCGATTCCGCTTCGCGCCAATGTCGCAATCACGGCAGCGCTGACCTTGCTGGTCAATCCGTTGACCTACGCGCCGATTTACTACGGCTGCTACCTGGTCGGATCGTGGGAGCTCCATCATGATTCCAGCGTCATCGACCCCCGCGCCGCAGAGCAGGTTTCCGGCGAGCTCGGGCGCATCATGTTCTGGCTGCATCATGCCTCGGGGCCGATTGCCCTTGGAGTTCTGACCGTCGCCCTGGCGACGTCGGCGATCGGCTATGTCGCCTCGTCGGTTGTGTGGCGCTGGTGGCTCGGCAGCAAATGGCGGCAGCGTCGCGCCGCCCGGAAAGCCGCCAAGGCCTGACGTTCGCAGCATCTCTGCTTACGGCCGTCGATTTGACTCTGGCGCACTGCCGTTGCGCTGACGACTGGCTTGGGTCACACACCAATCTGGTTTTCGGAGGGGAAAAATGGCTCGAGTTCTGGCGTTTCTGACTGTCACCACGATCCTGGCTGGCTGTGCCGCGCACGAAATAGCGGCGCCGCCTCCACCTCCCGTCGTTGAAGCTGTTCCGGTTCCAGAGGCTCCGCCCGCACCAAAGCCGCAATATGGCGCCTACGGTTTTGACGCCGCAGGAATGGATACGAGCGTGGTTCCTGGGGACAATTTCTATCAATATGCCAATGGCATCTGGGCGAAGAACACACCGATCCCGGCCGACAAGTCCAACTATGGCATGTTCACCGTGCTCGACGATTTATCGCGCGAGCGCACCCGCAACGTGATCCAGGAGGAGGCAAAGGACCCGAACAGCAAGATCGGCAATGCCTACGCCAGCTTCATGGATGAGGCAGCGATCGAGGCGAAAGGCCTGGCGCCGCTCAATCCGTGGCTCAACCAGGTTCGCGGGCTTAAGACCAAGGCTGGATTGGCCGCGCTTTATGCCGATGCCGACCGGCAAGGAATCGGCACTCCCTTCGTCATGTTCATCGGGCAGGACCGCAAGGCGTCCGATCAATATGCGCTGAACGTCTACCAGGGCGGGCTCGGCATGCCGGACCGTGACTATTATTTGTCGACCGATCCCAAGATTGCGGAGACGCGCGCCAAATATCTTGAGCATTTGACCAACGTCCTGACCCTGGCTGGCGAGAAGAATGCCGCGGCGCGGGCAAAGGCCATTGCCGCGTTCGAAACCCGGATTGCGAAGGTTCACTGGACTCGGGTCGAAAGCCGCGACGCCAACAAGACCTACAATAAATATTCGCTGAACCAGGTTCGCAAGCTCGCGCCCGGCTTCGACTTTGCCTCATTCATCAAGGGTGATGGTGCTAACGTCGAGAACGTCCTGATCTACCAGCCAAGCGCCTTCAAAGGCATCGGCGCGGAGCTCAGCCGGACTCCGTTGGCGGTTATCAAGGACCAGCTCCTGATCCGCTCGATCGACGCCTTTTCGTCCTATCTCCCGAAGCAGTTCGATGCCGAGAATTTCGCTTTCTACGGCACCGTCCTCAACGGGACCCCGCAGCAGGAAGAGCGGTGGAAGCGCGCCGTCGACTTCACCACCGGCGCCTTGGGCGACGACGTCAGCAAGCTCTATGTCGCCAAATATTTCCCGCCTGAAACCAAGGCCGCGGCTGATCGCCTGGTCCATAATCTGATCGCGGCGATGGACCGCCGGATCGATACGCTCGACTGGATGGGCCCGGAGACCAAGGCGAAGGCCCATGCCAAGCTCGCGGCCTTCACTCCGAAGATCGGTTACCCGTCGCAGTGGCGCGATATGAGCGGCCTCGTCGTTGACCGCGGCGACGCGATTGGGAATGCGATGCGGTCGGCTCGCTTCGAGCACGACTACGAGATCGGCAAGCTCGGCGGGCCGATCCGACGCTGGGAATGGGGCATGACGCCCATGACCATCAACGCCTACTCGAACCCGACGATGGTCGAAATCGTCTTCCCCGCCGCGATCCTGCAGCCGCCGTTCTTCGACCCCAATGCCGATGACGCCGTGAACTACGGTGGGATCGGTGCGGTCATCGGTCACGAGATGAGCCACCAGTTCGACGACCAGGGTGCTAAATATGACCTTCACGGCAATCTCGTCGACTGGTGGACTCCGGCCGACGCCAAGAACTTCCAGTCGCGGCTGGACCGGCTGGGCGCCCAATATGACGCTTATGAGCCGCTTCCCGGCTTTCACGTGCAGGGCAAGCTGACGATGGGCGAGAATGTCGCCGACCTTGCCGGCCTCACCGTTGCTCACGACGCTTATATTGCGTCGTTGAACGGCGCGGCTCCGCCGGTGATCGAGGGCATGAGCGCCGACCAGCGTTTCTATCTCGGTTGGGCGCAGATCTGGCGGCGGAATTATCGCGAGGCAAACCTTCGCCAGCGCCTGCTGACCGATCCGCACTCGCCATCGGAGCAACGCTCAGCGATCGTCCGCAACATGGACCCATGGTACCCCGCGTTTAACGTCCAGGCGGGTCAGAAGCTGTACCTGCCGCCTGCGGACCGCGTCCGCATCTGGTGATGCTCCAGCAGAACCTGCCGCGGATCAGTTCAAGCCCGCTCGACGGGTGGGGGCGGTGGCTTGCGCCGGCCCTGATCGCCGCGGCCGGACTGTCTGGCGCGCTGGTCTTGTTGCTCGTCGGCCAGATGACGCTCGCCGGCGTGGCGGCTGTCATTGCCGTGGGTGCGGCCATCGCAGGCTATTTGCGGGCCGCACAGCCGGCGTCCGTTGCCGAGCCGATCGTCGGCGGACCTGATTTTACGCTCGTTGGGTCAGCGCTTGGAATGTGCGGCGATGCCGCGGCCCTGACTTCGGAGAACGGGTCGCTGCTGATTGCGAACAGCGCTTATCGAGACCGCTTCGGCGGCTCGCCGCCGCCGCTCCAGCTCGGGACCGACGAGGATTCGGAACAAGGCCTTGAAGTCGCCCGGACCATGGCCTGGCGCGATGGTGCGGGATGCGCCGGCCGGATCAAGACCGATCACGGATTCACTGCTGTCGAAGTCGAGAGAGTTGGGATTCGAGGCGACTTGTTGCTTTGGCGCTTTCCCAAGCCTCCCCCGCCCGAACCGACGACTGTCGCGGCGAAGTGGCTTTCCGGCACGACCGGTGAGCGGCTCGGTGCGGCCGGGATCATGGCTGCGTTGGTCGACGAAGAAGGCTCGGTTCTTGCCGCCAATAGGCCGTTCCGCGATCGCGCGCTGGAGGACGGGAGCGATCCTGCTGGCCATCGCTTCGCCGGGATCGTCGATGTCGGCGAGGACGGCAACGTCCGACTGAAGTCCGAGGGCGAGGCCGCGAAGGCGATGCGCCTCGTCCATGTTCCCGTCGATCCGAAGAAGGGCGGCCATTCCGGGACCTTCCTCCTGTTCGAAGGTGGAGATTCAGTGGCGCCTTCCGATGCTGCGCATCTCCAGGCACTACTCGACGTCCTTCCAATCGGCCTTGCTCTGGTCGATCGTGACGGCCGCTTCCTGACGATGAACGAGGCCTTCCGGAATGCGGCAGGTGTCCGGGGCAATACGAACCCCGTCTATCCCGGCGACCTCGTCGTCAAAGAGGATAAGGCGGCCGTCGCCGATGCTGTCCGCCGCAATGCGCGCGGGCCGGCAATGTCGGGCGACCTTGCAATCAGGCTTGCCCGCCAGCCGACCGAACCAGTCGCCTTGACCATAGCGGGCCTCCGCGGCCTCGGCGATGCAGCGGTCCTCCTGCTGCTCAAGGACAATAGCGAAGAAGCGAAACTCAAGCGGCAGGTCGCCCAGGCCACGAAAATGCAGGTCGTCGGCCAGCTTGCCGGCGGCGTCGCGCATGACTTCAACAATATCCTGACCGCGATCATCGGGCACTGCGATCTGATGCTGATGCGGCATACGCCGGGCGACAGCGACTATGACGATATCCAGCAGATCAAGTCGAATTCGAACCGCGCTGCGGGCCTTACTCGACAGCTTCTTGCCTTCTCGCGCCAACAAACCCTGCGCCCGCAGGTGCTCCAG
>Ga0207648_10000112_pt1 | contig 78746 bp, 77 predicted proteins | sample KBSMisM32_FD_184310 | JGI IMG/M metagenome (GOLD analysis project Ga0207648, IMG submission 184310) | Miscanthus rhizosphere microbial communities from Kellogg Biological Station, Michigan, USA - KBS Miscanthus M3-2 (SPAdes) (version 2) | ecosystem: Host-associated > Plants > Roots >...
ATGAACACCGACGACCTGATTCTGGTGAGCATCGACGACCACGTCGTCGAGCCGCCGGACATGTTCCTCAAGCACGTCCCCGCCAAGTACAAGAGCGAGGCGCCCATCGTCGTGACCGACGACAAGGGCGTCGATCAGTGGATGTACCAGGGCAGGCCGCAGGGGGTCAGCGGGCTCAACGCGGTGGTGTCGTGGCCGCCCGAGGAATGGGGCCGCGACCCCGCCGGCTTCGCTGAGATGCGTCCCGGCGTCTACGACGTCCACGAGCGCGTCCGTGACATGAACCGCAACGGCATCCTGGCCTCGATGTGCTTCCCGACGTTCACCGGCTTCTCCGCGCGGCACCTCAACCAGCACCGCGAGGACGTCACCTTGATGATGGTGTCGGCGTACAACGACTGGCACATCGACGAATGGGCCGGCACGTACCCCGACCGCTTCATCCCGATCGCCGTGCTGCCGACGTGGAATCCCGAGGCGATGTGCGCCGAGATCCGCCGAGTCGCCGCGAAGGGCTGCCGGGCGGTGACGATGCCGGAACTGCCGCACCTGGAAGGCCTTCCGAGCTACCACGACGACGAGTACTGGGGTCCGGTGTTTCGCACCCTGTCCGAGCAGAACGTGGTGATGTGCCTGCACATCGGCACCGGGTTCGGGGCGATCAGCATGGCGCCCAACGCCCCCATCGACAACCTGATCATCCTCGCCACGCAGGTGTCGGCGATGTGCGCACAGGATCTGCTGTGGGGTCCGGCGATGCGCAACTATCCCGATTTGAAGTTCGCGTTCTCCGAGGGCGGCATCGGCTGGATCCCGTTCTATCTGGATCGCAGCGACCGGCACTACACCAACCAGAAGTGGCTGCGCCGCGACTTCGGCGACAAGCTGCCCAGCGATGTGTTTCGTGAGCACTCGCTGGCCTGCTATGTCACCGACAAGACGTCGCTCAAGCTGCGGCACGAGATCGGCATCGACATCATCGCCTGGGAGTGCGACTACCCGCACTCTGACTGCTTCTGGCCCGACGCGCCCGAGCAGGTGCTTGCCGAGCTGACCGCCGCGGGCGCCGACGACAGCGACATCGACAAGATCACCTGGGCGAACGCCTGCCGGTTCTTCAGCTGGGATCCCTTCGCCCGCACGCCCAAGGAGCAGGCGAACGTCGGTGCGCTGCGCGCCAAGGGGGCCGACGTCGACGTGTCGATCAGGCCGCGCAAGGAGTGGGCGCGCCTGTACGCGGAGAAGCACCTGGCCAAGGCATAGCTCCGTCCGCATATGCGGATAAAACTCGTCTATCGGACCGTATCTGCGGTTAGGATGCCGCGGTGACCTTGATCCGGGTCCGTGAGGCCGCGGAGCTGCTAGGCGTCAGCGACGACAGCGTCCGGCGCTGGATCGACGACGGCAGCCTGGAGGCGAGGCACGACGAATCGGGGCGCAAGGTCATCCCGGGCGATGTGCTTGCCGAATTCGCCCGCGCGAACGCCGCTGCGGCACCGAAAGATCCGCTCACCGTCGCCAGCTCCGCTCGCAATCGTTTTGCCGGACTGGTCACCAAGGTGGTGACCGACAAGGTGATGGCACAGGTCGAAATGCAGTGCGGGCCTTTCACTGTCGTGTCTCTGATGAGCGCGGACGCGGTCCGCGAACTCGGGCTCGAGCCGGGCAGCGTCGCTGTCGCCGTCGTCAAGGCCACCACTGTGATCGTCGAAACTACTGGAGGGCAATCGTGAAACACTCTCGGCTACTGGTTGTCTTTGCTGTGCTGTCGCTGGCACTGGTCGGCGGATGTGGCTCGTCGAACCAACCGGCCGCCAGTTCACCGAGCGCCACTTCGCCGGCCCCGGCGACCTCGGCGGCGGCCGGCGGCAAGATCATGGTGTTCGCGGCCGCTTCTCTGAAGCAGACGTTCACCGACATCGGTGAGCAGTTCAAGACCGACAACCCCGGTTCTTCAGTGGAGTTCTCGTTCGCGGGCTCGTCGGATCTTGTCACGCAGCTGACCCAGGGCGCCCAGGCCGACGTGTTCGCATCCGCAGATACCAACAACATGGACAAGGCAGCCAAGGCTGGTCTGCTGGCGGGCGACCCGGTGACCTTCGCGTCTAACACGCTCACGATCGCCGTCGCGCCGGGCAACCCGAAGAAGATCGGCTCGTTCAAGGATCTGACACAGCAAGGCCTCAACGTGGTCGTCTGCGCGCCGCCGGTGCCGTGCGGGTCGGCTACCCAGAAAGTCGAGCAAGCCACCGGTGTGACGTTGAATCCAGTGAGCGAGGAGTCGTCGGTTACCGATGTCCTCAACAAGGTGACCACAGGTCAGGCCGACGCCGGAGTGGTATACGTCACCGACGCGAAAGGCGCCGGCGACAAGGTCGCCGAGGTGCCGTTTCCGGAGGCTGCCGACGCCGTCAACACCTATCCGATCGCTGTGTTGAAGGGGTCCAAGAATCCGGAGTTGGCGCAGAAGTTCGTCGACTTGGTCACCGGGGAAGCGGGTCAAAAAGTCCTCAACGCAGCGGGATTCGCGAAGCCCTAGATCATGTCCTTGTCGGTCAGCCAGCGCATGATCGGCCAGCCGACGAACACTGGCAGCCAGCACGTCAGCACCCGGTAGAGCAGCACCGACGGCACGGCGATGGCGGTGGGCACGCCGAATGCGGCAAGACCGCCGATCAACGCCGCCTCGACCGCGCCGACCCCGCCGGGAGTGGGGGCCGCTGACGCGAGGGTGCCGCCGACCATCGTCACGACTGTCACTGTGACGAACGACGTGTCGCCGCCGAACGCCTCGATGCTCGCCCACAATGCCAGCGCCATGCCGAGAGTCGTTGCCGCACAACCGAGCACGATGATCGCCAGACGCTTGGGTTCGCGGGCCAGTTCCGCGAGGTCGCCGAGCACCTCCGCCAGCCGCGGCCGCACCGCCGTCGCCAACCATCGCCGTAGCTTGGGTACGAACAGGAACGTCCCGACGAGACCGAGCAGCACCCCGCCGATCAGATACAGCAGCGTTGCCGAGGGGACGAAGTGAGACAGGTCAGCCGAGGCGCCCGCGGCGAAGCTGAAGAAGATCAGCAACGCGACGTGGGTGATGACCTGAACGGTTTGTTGCAGTGCGACGGCCGCGGTCGCGCGTAACGCGCCGAGACCGCCCTTCTGCAGAAACCGGGTGGACAGCGCCAGCCCGCCGACACCAGCGGGGGTCGTGGTCGCAGCGAAGGTGTTGGCCACCTGCATGATCACCAGATTTCTGAAGCTCACCAGCCCGTCGGCGCACGCCCACAATGACGCTGCCGCACCGATATACGTCAACGCCGACACGGTGAGCCCGAGCAGCGCCCACCACCAGTTCGCCGTTCTCAGTTCGGAGAAGAACGCGGGCACGGTGGCGATGAACGGGTAGGCGACGTAGACCAGTGCGACGAGCAGCACCAGTTGGATGACCTGGTTGCGGGTGAACCGGGTGATCGTCTCGGCCTTGATCTGATCGGCCCCGGTCTGTCGCTTCACTTCGTCGCGGGTGGCGGACATCACGGCGCCGGCGTCTGCCACCGACTTGCGGATCCGCGATGGCATCGCCGACCTGGTCAGTCGCCTTGACGCCATCAGGACCGCGTCCTTGCCGAAGACATCGACCGCCGCGCCGACCGCCGCCTCGGCGCCGTACAACTCACTGGTCGTCACCAGAAGCTGGGCGACGTCGGCCTGCAGCTGTTCGTCGGTGGCGCCGTATTCGGCGCTGCCGAACCCGCCGAAGCGGGCGGTGCCGTCGTCGATGGTGATCTCCTTGTTGCGAAGGTCACCGTGGGAGATCTGGCAATCGTGCAAGGTGCCCAGCGATTCCCACGCACGGGTGACGGCGCCTTCTTCCGCACAGTCCGTCAGGGGGATCCCGGACGGGGGAGTGTGCGCGTACAACGTCCACCCGCGGTAGAGGGGAGCCATGGCCAATATCGAGGTATTCGCGACGCCCAGGTCGCCGATCGCGATGGCCATCAGCGCGCGATGCTCGACGGCGCGTCGCATCGAAGCCTGCAACGGGGCGGTTTCGCGGTTGCGCAACCGCACCCAACGCCAGAACTGCCGCAGGAACCCACCACTGCGCTGATTCGGGCCGTACATCTCGACGACGGCGACAGCCTCCGGGTCTGCCGATTTGGCCGATAGCACCAGCGGCCCCCTCCCGGCGGGGTGCACGACAGTGAGCGTCGACACCAGGAAGCCACGCCGGGCCAGGCCGCGAACGGCGCCGTCGAGCGGCACTTCGAGGGCAGGTGTGCCGACGACGAGCACGACCAACGCGCCTACGAACCACCCGACCGCAAGGCCGAGAAGGGAGCGGGCGGGTACCACCGCGCTGACGACGAGGTGGATCGGCACGAAAGCGAGCAGCAGCGTCCACCACCACCGCCGCCATCGCGAGGGCAGCCACGGACCGGACACCGTGAGCACGGCCGCGAGCATCGCGATCCACCGCGGATCGTCGAGGAACTGCGAGAGAAGCGTGTCCAGCCGATCAGACAGGTCGAAATGCCATCGCGGGGCGGCGATGCCGTTGCCGGTGATCGAAAGCGAAATGAACGCGAGGAACGCCGCGGCCGCGTACGCGCCGAGCAGCTTCCACTGCCGCGCCACGAGCAAGCCGATCAGGATCATGAACGGCAGCGCCAGAATCGCGAGGCCGTAGACCAGGTACACCAGATTCGACTGGGTCGGCGTCAGGACTCCGACGATCTCGGAGATCGACCTCTCCAGCGCGTCCCATTCGCTTCGGGTGATCAGCGAGCTCGTGATCACGGCAGCCAGGAAAACGGCCGCGAGAACGACCCGCAGGATGTCATTGGTCCGCCGGGTCAGCGGTTGCAGCAAGCTGCCCGAAACGGTGACTTCGCGCCCGTCGACCCGCATGTCCCAGCATCTTTGCACGTCGCAGCGGCGGCGGGGCTAATGCGGCGAACGGCGAGTCCTTACGCCGTTGCGCTGGCGGGGACCAATTGGCGCAACGGACGACCTGCGGTCTCCCGCATGGTGAGCACGGTAATCAGCGAGACGATCGCCGCGGCGATCACGTAGTAGGCGGGCGCGATCGCGTTACCGGTGCGCGCCACCAGCCAGGTCGCCACATATGGCGCCGTCCCGCCGAATACCGCAACCGACACGTTGTAGCCGATCGAATAGCCGCTGGAGCGCACGCGCGTGGCGAACAACTCGGCCCCCGCCGCAAGCGACGCGGACACAAACACCGACTCGATCGCCGCCAGGCCTGCATGTGCGGCAATCGCCGCGGCCAATGCGCCTGAGTTCAGCAGCAAGAACAGCGGGTAGGCGAACACGGCGAAGCCTACGGCTCCCGTGATGAGCAGCGGCTTTCGGCCGATCCGGTCCGACAATGCACCAAGCGGTGGGATGAGAACGAGCGCGACGACGCTGGCCACTGTGATTGAGACGAACGCGTCAATCTTCGTGAAGCCGAGCGATTTGGTGAAATAGCTTGGCAGGAAGGTGAATACGATGTAGAAGCCGACGTTGTGGATCACCACTAGTCCAGCGATCTGAAGGATCGGCCGCCATGACGTGGTGATTGCCTCCTTGAGGGGCGAGTCGGACACGTCCCCCTTCTCGCGCAGTTCCTCGAACTCCGGTGTGTCACCTAGCCGTAGCCTGATGTAGAGGCCTACTGCGCCGAGTATGCCTGCGATAAGGAACGGTATGCGCCAACCGTAGGCATCCATCGCGCTCTCCGAGAGCACCGCCTCGAGGCCGGTAACGGTGAGCGATCCCAACAGGAACCCGACCACCACCGACCAAACCAGGAACGACACCACGAACCCGCGGTGCCTGTCGCCCGCATACTCCGCCAGGAAGCAGGCTCCGCTTCCGTACTCGCCGCCTGCCGAAAATCCTTGCAGGCAACGCAGTAACAACAGAAGCACCGGTGCTGCCACGCCGATGGCGTTATAGCTTGGCACCAGGCCGATCGCGAAGGTCGAGCCGGACATCAGAAGGATGACCAGTGCGAGCACCCGCTGCCGCCCGATCCGGTCTCCGAGCGGACCGAAGAAGAATCCGCCGAGCGGGCGCATGAAGAACGCCGCGGCGAAGATGGCGAAGGTGTTGAGCAGCGCTGCGGTCTCGTCCCCGGACGGAAAGAACTTCTCCGCGATGTAGGTCGCCAGGAAGCCGTAGATGGCGAAGTCAAACCACTCGACGGTGTTTCCGATCGATGCGCCGCGAACCGCGCTCCGGACCACCGAAGGTTCGGTAACACGACGCCGGCCGGGCGTGTCATGGATTGTCATGGCCCTCCTCTTGGCGGTGGAAGTCGACGTGGGGTCGATCCGTGATGAACATGTGGCCAGGCGCGTGGAAGATCGCCAGCGACGGCCGCGCCTCGAGCGCGACTATCTGTGCCGTGACGCCGCACGCCCAGAAGACGGGGATCTCGTCTGGGGCCAGCCGGACCGGATCGCCGAAGTCGGGTGCATTCAGGTCAACGATGCCGAGTTCGGCTGGATTTCCGGCATGCACCGGGCCGCCATGCATCGCTGGAAAGCGTGACGAGATTTCGGAGGCACGGTGGATGTCGCCCCGCGCGAACGGCCGCATCGACACGACTAGCGGTCCAGCGAATCGTCCTGCGCTGACGCAGTCGCGATTCGTGACGTACATCGGAACGTTGACTCCCTGCGTCTGATGCGCAGGCGGTAGCCCAGCGGCGCCCAGCGCCCAATCGAAGGTGAACGAGCAACCGAGCAGAAAGGCCACCAGATCGTCGCGCCAGTACTGCGTTATGTCTGTCGGCTCGTTGACGAGCGTCCCGTCGCAGAAGACCCGGTAGCGGGGAAGATCGGTTCGCAGGTCCGCGTCTCGCGCCATGGTCGCAGGACGGGCTGAGCCGGTGTCCGTGACCTCGAGAAGGGGGCACGGTTTTGGGTTTCGGACGCAAAAGCGCAGGAAGTCAAGCGCGAGGTCGCCCGGCAGCATGGCCAGATTGGCCTGCGCGAACCCGGGAGCCAGGCCGCTCGTGGGACCGACGTGGTCGCCTGCGCGGATACCCGCGCGTTCCTCGACCGCGCTGTCCGGAATGGGCAACGGCATACACCCGGATTCCCTTTTGGGCTATGGAACTAACTCGTGAAGCAACAAGTGAGGTCAATGTGAGTGGTGTGGTGCTGACGGCGGCAGCATCCGGGATCGACGGCCTGGTGCACGCCCGAGGCACTGCTGGTTCAGCTGCTCCTGCCGCACCTGGAGCAGAGCGCCACGGCCGGCCTGCTCGGCGTGACGCTCGATGGCAGCACGGTTGGGGCCGTTGGGAATTCGGGTCAACCGGTCATCAACCCCATACTTGCCGAACACTCCTGCAGTGGTTCGTCGGTGGCACCAGAAAAATGTGTCGGCAGCCGGCTGCGTCCGAACGGAAGGACAGTGACTAATAGTCACTGTAATTGGGGCCTGGCTCTGAGCCGCCGGGTTGCCGCAATCGTGGGGCTATTCGGCATTGGAACACCGCGGTTCGCGAGAATTCACGTTCCATCGAACGCATTGACTTGGTGGCGCAGATCATTGTCTACTAGTCCCTGTTTGATCTCGCAGATTCGAGGAGCGAATCGGTGAACAAGGATGACTTGATCCTGATCAGCGTCGACGATCACATCGCTGAGCCCGCGGACATGTTCGACGCCCACGTGCCCGCGAAGTACAAGGAGTACGCGCCGCGTGTGGTCGTCGAACCGGACGGTGTTCAGCAGTGGTACTACGGCGAGATCCGCGGTCGGAACATGGGCCTCAACGCCGTGGCAGGCAAGCCACGCGAGATGTACAACGTTGACGCCTCACGCTACGACGAGATGCGGCCAGGTTGTTTCAACGTCGACGAGCGGGTCCGCGACATGAACGCCGGCGGCCAGCTCGCTGGTCTGAACTTTCCCAATTTCACCGGCTTTTCGGGGCAGGTTCTCAACCAGGGCCCGGACCGTGAGACCAATCTGGTCATGATCAAGGCGTACAACGACTGGCACATTGACCAATGGTGCGGCGCCTACCCGGGGCGATTCATCCCGTGCGGGATCCTGCCGCTGTTCGATGTCGCCGAAGCGGCGAAGGAGATCAAGCGACTCGCCGACAAGGGCTGCCACGCGGTGACCTTCTCCGAGAACCCCGAGGCGCTCGATATGCCGAGCATCCACACCAAGCACTGGTACCCGCTGTTCGACGCGGCGTGCGAGCACAAGACGGTGTTGTGCACCCACGTCGGCTCGTCTTCGAGGTCTCCGATGACGTCGCTGGACGCGCCCCCGAGTGTCGCGATGACCGCGTCATCGATGATGAGCATGTTCACGTTCGTTGAGCTGCTGTGGGCCGAGTTCTACACGAATTTTCCCGAGATCAAGTTCTCTCTCACCGAGGGGGACGTCGGCTGGATGCCGTACTTCCTCTGGCGCGCGGAACACGTGTACAACCGCCACTCCGGCTGGACGAACGCGCAATTCCCTGACGGCTACAGCGGTCCCATCGACGTTTTCAAGCGGCATTTCTACACCTGCTTCATCAGCGACAAAGTCGGTGTGAAGAACATGGATTGGTTCAACGAAGACATGTTGTGCTGGGAGTCGGATTTCCCGCATTCCGACAGCAATTGGCCGTTCGCGCCAGAGGACATCATGCAGACGATGAGACATCTCGACGACACGATCATCGACAAGATCACCCACGAAAACGCAATGGCCGCTTATTCATTCGACCCCTTCAAGTACATCCCGAAGGACCACGCGCGCGCTGGATATCTGCGCTCGCAGGCAACTGATGTCGACGTCGTCACACATGTTGGGCACAAGGCCAGTCAGCGCGATCGAGACGCGTGGACACGCATGACGACGTTCGCGCGGGAGCGGCAGGCCGCGGCACTCACCGTCGAAGCCACCGGGATCGCAGGCCGTGCCACGACGCTGGGCAACTGAGCAGGGTCGAACGCGTGACTGACGGCGAGGAGCCAATGGCGCCGTTCGCCGGTTGGCGAATCGTGGAATTGTCGAGCGGCATCGCCGCGTCGTACTGCGGCAAGATGTTCACCGATGCAGGCGCTGACGTCGTCAAAATCGAGCCACCGCAGGGCGATCCGATGCGACAGTGGTCCGCAGGCGGCGCACCCGGCGCGTTGTTCGGATACCTGGCCGCTGACAAGAGATCGGTGCTACTGGGTGACACGGCGACACCGGAGGTGATCGCCGGTGCCGACCTCGTGGTCACCGACTTGACCGGCGACTGGTCACTTGACGACGTCGGGGCTCGCGCCGGGCTGTCGACGGTGATAGTCGCGATAACGCCGTTCGGAACCTCGGGGCCATACGTCGACCAGCAGGTCGTAGCCAACGAGTTCATTCTTCAGGCGCTGTGCGGCTCGATCGCGAGTCGCGGCTGGCCCGGCTCGGAACCCCTGCAGGCCGGAGGCCGCATCGGTGAGTGGTTGGCAGGGACCTTCGCTGCCGTGGTGGCCGCAGCCGCGGTCCGTCACGCGCGCAGCGCCGGTGGTGGCGCGGTGATCGACGTATCGATCTACGAGTCGATGGTCGTCGCGATGGGCAGCCTGTCCGCGATGTCGGCGAGTGTGCTCGGCGGCGATTCGCTGCTGACGCAGCGCAGTCTCGAGCTCCCATCGATCGTGCCGACGGCCGACGGGATGATCGGGTTCTGCACGATCACCGCTCAACAGTTTCAGGACTTCCTGGTGTTGATCGATCGGCCGGACCTTCTCGACGACGAAGAGCTTGCGTCGATGCCAGGCAGGGTGCGACGACGCGACGAATTCCTGGCCATGGTTTCGCGGTGGACGCAATCCCGCACCACTGACGAGATCCTCGAGCAGGCCGTTGCGTTACGCATCCCGGTCGCGCCCATCGGTACTCCTGCATCGGTGATGAAGGTCGACCACTTCGTCGAGCGTGGCGTCTTCGTCGAATCCACGCGGGGAGTCGTTGCGCCCCGGGTACCCTACCGAAGTTCCGCGATCGCCCGCCGTGTGCCGGGCTCGCCTCCGGACCTAGGCGGCGACCGCGGACGCGTGCACTGGCTGCCGCGGGACAACAAACCCACGGCCCACCCGACCGACGCCCTTCCGCTATCCGGAATCAGGGTGGCCGATTTCACCGCCTTTTGGGCCGGACCCGTGGCCACCCAAGTGTTGGCATCGCTGGGCGCCGACGTCGTCAAGGTCGAAGGTGTCCGAAGGCCCGACGGCATGCGATTCGCCGGTGGCAGGCCGCCAACCTGGGACCAGTGGTGGGAGTGGGGCCCGGTCTTCCTGTGCAGCAATACGAATAAGCGCGGAGTGAACATCGAACTAAGCCTCCCGCAAGGCCGAGAACTCGCCCTCGACCTGATCGCCCGAACTGACCTCGTCGTCGAGAACTTCTCACCGCGGGTGATGGCCAACTTCGATCTCGAATGGGACGCGGTGAGCGCCGCCAATCCGCAAGCGATCATGGTCCGAATGCCTGCGTTCGGATTGGACGGCCCGTGGCGCGACCGGGTGGGATTCGCGCAGACCATGGAGCAAGCCGCCGGAATGGCTTGGATGACGGGCCATCTCGACGGTCCGCCGATCATTCCGCGTGGTGCCTGCGATCCGCTCGCCGGGCTGCACGCGGCGTTCGCGGCGATTGTGGCGCTTGTGGTGCGCGATCGGACCGGAAGGGGTTTGCAGGTCGAGTGCGCGATGGTCGAGTCGGCATTGAATGTCGCGGCCGAGATCGTCTTGGAATACTCCCAGAACGGTATTGCGTTGCACCGTGCCGGAAACCGCGGGCCAGGTGCCAGTCCGCAGGGCGTGTACCGGTGTCGGGGCGACGACGATTGGGTTGCCCTCGCTGTCCTCGATGACGCGGTATGGAAGGGCTTGGCGGCTCTTATCGGTCGGCAGGAACTCGGTCATGACACCGTGCTGACGACTGAGGCAGGCAGGCGTTCCCAAGCCGACCAGATCGACAAGCTGCTCAGCGACTGGACCAGCCAGCGCAGTGTCTCCGACGCGGTGCGGGCACTGCGCGAGCACGGGGTGGCGGCAGCGGCTGTGGTGGCTCCGCCCACCCTGCTCGACGATGAACATCTGCTTGCCCGTGGATTCTGGGAGACCGTCCAGCATCCCGTGGTGTTTTCTTATCGTTGCACCGGAATGCCTTTCAGGTTCGTCGATGGACCTCGCGGCTGGGTTCGGACGCCACCGCCTGTCTACGGCCAGCACACCAGAGAGGTGCTGATGGATGTGCTGGGGCTGACCGACGACGATCTCGCCGATCTGCGGACGGCAGGCGTGATCAGCGACCGACCGGCAGGCCTTTGAGATGGCCGTTACGCTCTGTATTCCGCCGCGCGCCGGCGAGTTGTGTGCGCCGGTGCGCTTCCTGCTGCGGGCCGATTCCGTCGTGATGGAACTGACTGCACGGCACCGGATCACCGGTGTCGAGTGGGACAGCGGCGAGTGCGCCGTCGCCATGACGGTCGACATCACAGATCCAGAAACCGCGAGACCTGTCGACGTCCGAATCGACGTCGTCGCGGTGGGGACGCCTCGCCCCGATCCTCGCACCCAACAGATCGGCACGATCGTCCGGGGCGGCCGGGACTACGACGTAGTGGGCACCTACCTCGGCGTCGTCGCCGATGAGAACTGAAGTCCTGCAGGATCGGAGAACGATTGAGCGCGAGGAAGCGTAGGGCCGCCATCGTCGGTGTCTACAACACACGCCAAGGCCGGCGGATGGACGGCGAGACGTCGAGAAGCCTGGCACTGGAAGCGGTACGCGGCGCGCTGGCCGATGCGGGAATCGAGTTGGCTTGCGTCGACGGCATCACATCGGGTGCGCTGTCCCCCACGTTGATCTACGACCTGCGTCTCGGACCCGCCTGGCAGGGCTTCGGTTTCGGGCTGGGCATGATCACCGAAGCGGCTGCGGCCATCGAGAATGGGCTCGCCGAGGCTGTCGTCCTTGTCGCCGCCCAGGCCGGTGAATACCGCGATCACGAGGCGACGGCTCCGTGGACACGGCCGGAGAACGAGTTCGTCGCGTCGTGGGGCATGTTCACCGCCGCGGAGTTCGCGCTGATCGCGCGCAGGCACATGCACGTGTATGGCACGACCCGCGAACAGCTGTCCATCGTCGCGGCAACCATCCGAAACAACGGCGCGCGAAATCCCGAAGCCGTTTACTACCAACGCGGTCCATTCGGGTCGGACGACATCACCGCATCGCGGCCCATCGCCGACCCCTTCCACCTGCTCGACTGCGCCACCACGTCGGAAGGCGGATGCGCGCTGGTGGTGGCCAACGTGGAGAAGTTCGACGTCGCCAGGCCGCCGATCTACGTGCTGGGCAGCGGGTTTGACTTCTACGGACCCTCATACCAGCATCCGCCTGCCTGGGATCTGACGGGGCGTTCGGGGACCGATCCGAACGGTGTCGTCGGACGGCACGCGTCAGACCTCGCATTCGCCCACGCGCGCCTTGATCGTGGCGACGTGGACGTGCTCGAACTCTATGACCCGTTCTCGTTCGAGATCGTCAGGCAATTGGAGGCATTCCGTTTCTGCCCGGACGGCGAGGGCGGTCCGTTCGTCGCCGACGGACACATTGCGATCGACGGCAGCCACCCCGTCACGACAGACGGCGGAACCATGTCGTTCAGCCACGCGGGCACGAACCCGCAGATGATGCAGCGTGCTATTCGTGCGGTCCAGCAACTTCGAGGTGATGCAGGCCCGCTACAGGTTCCCGACGCACATATCGCCCTGTGCAGCAACGGAGGAGCGGGAGCGTTGTTCACCACCGTGCTTCTACTTGGAGACCAGCCGCGATGACATCAGAACACATCCTGCAGCCGCAATCCGGTCGCCTGCCGCACGCGGAGAGTCCCATCAGCGCGTCTTTCTGGGAAGGCTGCACGAAGCACGAGTTGCGCTACCAACGCTGCGCAGACTGCGGCCAGGCCGCTTTCCCGCCGTCCGAACACTGCCGAACCTGCCTGTCGTTTCGACTGGACTGGACGACGAGCGCCGGCCTCGGTGAGATCTACAGCTGGACGCTGGTCCACCGGCCGGTCACGCCGGAATTCGCCCCTCCGTATGCGCCGGCGATCGTGACGTTGCGCGAGGGCTACCAGATGCTCACCAACATCATCGGAGTCACCGCCGACGAGCTGAGGGTCGGACTCGGGGTACGAGTCCAGTTCTGTTCAGTGAACCCGGATTTGACGCTGCCGTACTTCACCAAGGACTGATGGTGCCCCGTACAGGCGACTTGCCAACCACCGCCTACCTCGTCTTGGGTGTGTTGGCCGCCAACGACGAACAGCTCACCGCGGGGGAAATCAAACTCCGCGCCGAGTTCTCGGTCGGATACTTCTACTGGTCGCCGTCGGTGAGCCATGTCCGGCGTGAGCTCGACCGCCTCCTGGCCCGGCAGATGGTCAACGAGACAGGCGCCCAGGCCGGAAAGCGCGCCATCACCCTCTACGAGGTGACGGCGGCCGGCCTCGAGGCTCTCCGCAGGTGGGTGCAACACTTCCCCAGCCACGACCCGGTCGTCATCAAACATCCGGTCATACTCAGGACATGGCTTGCCCGCGGTGAGGATCCCGAGCGCGTTGCCGACGCGCTCGACCGTCACCTCGAGACGACGCGGGCGCGGCTGGACGAGGCACTGTGGAGCCGTCAGCGGGCACATGACGTCGGTATCACGAAGGATCCCGATCAGCGCATCTCGCTCGCTGTCCTCGACTACTCCATCCGAGGTTTGTACGCCGAACTGTCGAACATCGAACAACTTCGTGACGAAATCGCGCGCGGCACGCCTCGAGACCCGGTGACGCGGGTGAAACGACCGAAAGGCCAGATGCGACGGCGGAGCGGGGGCCAATAGCAGATGTGGTGATTTCGGCGCGCTAACGGACGCTGAGCGACCGTTAGCGCGCCGAAATCACTTCACGGGTGCCGACGAGGGGGCACTTCCATGATTAACCCGATGTTGAAGAGAACCGTCGCAAAGCGGGGCCACCGGGTATGCATCGGCTCCGGACAAGCCTGGCTGTGGTGCTCGAAATGCACGAGTGTCACGCTGTGGGGTCGCCACGAAACATCGCTTCAACGTCATTGTCGGTCACGGCCGGGCCGGGCAGCGGTTGGCTGTCGGGCGCACGGATCCCGTCGACGAAAATGCAGATGTGCCGGCGTGCGATGGTTGACCAGGCCGGGCCGAGGGGCAGCGGTTGGGTGACCATGGCGCCGCAAACGATGATGTCGGTGGCGTTGACGCCGGCACGCACTGTGCCATTGGCTCGACCCGCGGAGAGGAACCGCTCCAGGGTTAAGTTGATCCGCTGGCGGGCGGTAGTGGCCGCGTCATCGGCGAGTGGAGGTGCTCCACGCAGCGGCAGCACTAGCTGATTGCCCAAATTCAGGCCTTCGTTCAGAAAGGTTTCCACCGCGTCGGCGCCCGTCTGTCCCAACTCCTCGATGCGGTCAAGCACAGCGATGAGCATGTGATAGGCCCGAAGCTCCAGGGCGTGGAGGAGCGCTGTGCGGTCGGGATATCCGCGATAGAACGTGCCGACGCCGACACCAGCCGCGTCGGCGACGTCGGCCAGTGGGACGTTGCGCCCGCGCCGGGCCATCAGTTCGGCGGCCACGGTCAAAATCCTTTCCCGGTTCAGCAGCGCGTCACGTCGCACTGCGCGCCGGCCGGCCGTCGTGGGTCGAGTTGGCATCAGCCTCCTAGCACCTCCATCGCGCCCCACTGAAGCGAACGTTGGTGCCGCCAACCCTACCACTAAGCGGAATATTTCATCCGGAACGTCTTGAATCTCGTGCGGTGGCTGACGTAAACTTAAGCGGAATAATTCGTCCGAATAAATTCGAAGAGGAGACATCATGTTCGAATCTGGACGGCTGGCGGGCAAGCGGGCACTGGTCACCGGTGGCAGCCGAGGCATCGGTGCCGCGATCGCCAGTCGCCTGGCCGCAGAGGGTGCGGCAGTCGCGGTGAACTACGTCGCTAACAAGTCTTCTGCCGACGCGCTGGTGCGCGAGCTGACCAACAAGGGCTACCAGGCCGCGGCATTTCGCGCTGATGTCGCCGACCGCGCCCAGACCGCGGATATGGTGGCGCGGGTAGTCGATGAGTTTGGCGGGCTGGACATCTTGGCCAGCAACGCTGGCGTCGAGCATTTCGGCGCCTTGGAGTCGATCACCGCAGCCGACTTCGATCGCGTTTTTCGTATCAATGTGGCGGGTCAGCTGTTCGCCACCCAGGCAGCGGTGGCGGCGATGAAGAGCGGCGGGCGCATCCTTTTGACGTCTTCGATCAGCGCGCGCATCGCCGTCCACAGCCACACGCTGTATGCGGCCAGCAAGGCGGCGGTCTCGGCGATGGCGCTGAACCTGGCGCCCGAGTTGGCCGAACGTGGTATCGCTATCAATGCCATAGCACCTGGGGGGACCGCCACCGACATGGCGGCCGACGTCAGTGCGCGTTATATCCCGCCAGCGCTGCGCGGCGTCCCGGTCGAGAGGGTGATCAAATCGATGAGCGCAATCGGGCGGCTCGCCGAACCCGACGAAATCGCCGCTGTCGGTGCGTTTTTGCTCTCCCCTGATGCCTCGTATATCACCGGCGCCACCATTGATGCCTCCGGCGGGATGTAGCTTTCGCAAGGAACACTCGTGAAGCTATTTCTCGTCCTTCGGCACCACGCCGCGCCAATCGATGACCACGCGCGCGTCGTCGAGCACCTCGCGTGGATGCGTGTCCAGCACGAGCGCGGGAACGTGCTGATCTCGGGGCCCAGTTCGGACGGCACGATCGGTATCTATGTGCTGTACATGGCCTCGCGGGAGGATGCAGCCATGCTGGCCGCGAGCGACCCACTGGCACAGGGTGATCGGGTCCGTATCGAGATCATTGAATGGAATGTCCACCAACTATTTGGGATCGGCTCCTTCGACCCGCCGCGCACTTCGCCTGCCGCGCGTTGAGTTTGAGCCCGAGTGCCGGGTAGTCGTTTCGTCGGCGTGGGTGGTGCCTCCTTAGGGGCGTACCAGCACTGTGCCGATCTTGCCGGGTTTGGTGGCATGGCGGATGGCATCGGACAACTCTGCGATGGGATAGATGGCCGCCACGTCGAATTGGCTCGAGAACGCTTGGGCCATCAGGCAAGCGGTCGTGGTGTCGGAGACACGCTGCTCGGGTGAGCTGGTGGCTACCCAACGCCCGATCGTGGCGCCCCGCAGCGTCAGGCCGCGGTCTAGTAGTGCCGAGGCGTGCACAGGGATCGGCTCATCAGCCATGCGTCCGTAAACCACCATGGTGCCCCCCGAAGACATTAGACCCAGGAGGTCTGCGCTGAGAGCACCACCAATGGGATCCAGCGCCGCCCCAACGGTGCGGCCACCGATCAGATCACGCGCCGCGTCGACCCAGTCGGGATCTTCGGTCACCACTACGGGCACCTCGGGAAACCGCTCGCGTAACCGCTGCGCGATCTCGGTTCTCCGGACCAGACTGATCGTTTCGATGTGGTGGTTGCTGAAACCCGCGGTGACCAGTCGGCCCACCGCGCCTCCGGCAGCGTTGTTGAGGACGACGCCGTCGTAGCCAGTGGCGAAATGCTTCTCGGCTTCACGGCGCAACATAAGCACCGTCAGAGGATTGACGAGCATCTGGGCGGCGACGCCGTCGGTAACCGAGTCAGGAACGGGCACCACGTACTGTGCGTCTGCGATGATGCGCTCAGCCCACGCGCCCGGCTGCGGGAAAACACTGACTCGTCCGCCGGGTATCACGTGGTGGACGCCAGACCCGGCTTTCTCCACGACGCCGGTAGCCTCCACGCCGGCGCCTAGCCGCCCGGTCGGTGAAGCGAGTTGGATGGCCTGCAGATCGCCCCAGTGAATGGGGAACAGGGTCACACGGACAAGCACTTGGCCCGGACCCGGATCTCGAAGCTCGTTCGTGTCGATGAGTTTGACCACGTCGGCCGGATCGCCCGCCTCCGTGTACACCGCGCTCAGACCCATGAAGCCTCACCCCGCCGCGTTTGTTCCTTATCATCTAGTACATAACTAGCGTAGAGAGTTTTGGTTCGATCAGCCAATAACGGCCCGGTTAGGCCCAAGCCGGATCCTGGGGCCGCCTTCACGCCACCGGTCGAGCATGGGTTGTGGAACGATGAGTTAATAACCAAGTACCATGCTGTCATGGCTCGACCACGAAAGTTTGACGAAGCCGAGGTTGTCCAGGCCGCCCGCGATCAGTTCTGGCTGCATGGCTTCAACGGCACCTCACTCGATGACTTGACCGATGTAACCGGACTGGGTCGTGGCAGCCTGTATGCGGCATTCACTGACAAGCGCACCTTGTATCTGCGGGCGATAGATGACTACGCGACCGCGCTGACGGACCAGGTGTTGGCCGATTTGCGCGTACCGGACAAGGGCGGCCGCGACCGGCTGGTTGATCACATCCGTGCTGTCACCAAGCTTTTGACCGCTGACACCAAGAGCCGGGGCTGCCTGATGGCCAAGAGTGCCGCCGAGATGGGGGCGACCGACAAGGAGGTCGCCCGCCGGGTCCGCAAGTGGCTCGACGCCTATCAGCGCGACATCGCCGAAGCGATCCGAGTGGCCCAGCGCGACGGGGACATCGACCTTGACGCCGACCCAGACGAATTGGCGCTGCTGATCCTGGCGCTGTTACGGGGGGCTGAGGCTCTGCGCAAGGGAGGAATGCCGCCGCGCGCGATCACCGCGGTCGCTGACCAGGCGATTGCGCTGCTACCGCGCCCGTAAGCGGCCAAGCCGCGATACCGTGCCAACACCCCCTGTGCACCAGAGCATGTGAATTGTTGGTCGTTCAGTACACAACTGTTATTGACTGAACGATACAGAACAGGATAGCGTAGGTGTTGCGATCGAGCCGAGAAGAGGCACATCTTGTTCGCCAGAATTGGAATCATCGGATCGGGAGTCGTAGGACGGTCCGTCGCCACACGGGCCTTGTCGGCTCGAATTCGAGTCGTGCTCAGCAACAGTCGCGGCCCGGACACATTGAGCGAGCTGGTCGACGAACTGGGCGAGGGCGCCTCGGCTGGCACCGTAGCCCAGGCGGCCGACGCCGACCTGGTGGTTGTTGCCGTCCCCTTCGTTAAGGTTCCCAGGTTGGCCGGCGAGGTGCCGGACTGGTCGGGGCGTGTCGTCGTTGACGCCACCAACCAGTTCGCCCAATACGAACCCACTTACACCGGGTTCGTCGACCTCGGCGATGAGACTGGCAGCGAGTGGGTGGCCCGGCACCTGCCGGGCGCCACGGTCATCAAGGCGTTCAACGCTATGTACGCCGAATACATCATGGCCGACCCCCGGCACCACGATGGACGCCAGGTGTTGTTCTTCGCCGGCGACGACAACGCGGTCAACGCCGAGTTCGCCGCATTTGGCGGGGCGCTTGGGTTCGCCCCAGTGCTAGTGGGCGGCCTGCGTGAGGGCGGCCGGCTGATGCAGCTCGGCGGCCCGCTGAGCGCATTGCACGTCATCAAACAGGACTAACCCCAACATATCTGGAAGGGAGACCATGCGTAAGCTACAGATCACCGCGATCGGCGCACCCGCCGACGTGCTGGAACTCGTCGAATTTCAGGCGCCCGCACCGGGTCCCGGTCAAGTGCTCGTCGAGGTCGAGGCCGCCACCATCAACGCCTCGGACTTCCTTTTTATCAGCGGCCAGTACTTCATCACTCCGCAGCCTCCGTCCGACGTCGGAGGCGAAGGCGTCGGCCGGGTCCTGGCTGTGGGCCCCGGCGAGGACGAGTCACTGGTCGGTGCGCGCGTGCTGCTTCTACCGACCTACCGCCATGGCACCTGGGCCACCCAGTTGATCGCCGCCACGACCGACATCGTGGTCGTGCCAGATGATATCGACACCGTTCAGCTTGCAATGGTCGGAATCAACCCGATAACCGCCCTGCTGATGCTGCGCAACTACGGCGATCCATCGATGAACGATCGGTGGATCGGCCAGACGGCGGGCAACTCGGCGGTTGGCGAGTACCTGATCAAACTGGCACGGCGGTTCGGCTGGAAGACCCTGAGCGTGGTCCGCCGCGAGGCCGCCGCCGAGCAGGTCGGCAGCTGGGGTGGGGATCGGGTCGTCATCGACGATGACGATCTGGAATCCGATCTGGCCCAGACACTTAACGGTAGCGAGCTCGACATCGTCGTCGACTCCGTCGGCGGCCGCGCAGCGCGGCAGCTCGCGCACCACCTTCACTTCGGCGGCACATTGGTGTCGTATGCGGCTTTATCGGGGCAAAGCGCCTCGGTGTCCGTGCTTGAGCTGATCGGCCGCCATGTGAACTGGACCGGATTCTGGCTGGTCAACTGGTTGCGCAACACCAACACCGAGGTGGTGCACAACACCTATCGCGAGCTGGTGGCGCTGGTCGGCGACGGCACGCTCAGCGCGCGCGTCGCCCGCACCGTGCGGCTGGAAGACTGGAAAGACGCGGTGAGCCTCGCGCAAGGCGACACCGGCCGGGAGGGCAAAGTCGTGTTCGTGTTCGGCGAGCAACACTCGTGACCAATTCCGTCGTCCTCGGCGCTTAGCTTGCCAAGCTGGCGAGCAGACGGAGATTCTGCTCGGATGGTGAACCGGGGTCGGCGTGGTAGGTGATGATCATCTGCCGTTGATCCGGTAGGTGCAGGATCGTGTAGTGCAGATCGAGCGGCCCGACTTGCGGGTGATAGAAGGCGGTCGGACCGGTGCTTCGATGCTTGACGTCGTGACGCGCCCACAACGTGGCGAAGCGCTTGCTAGCGAGGCTGAGTTCGCCGATGAGCTCGACAAGTTCGCGATCGGGTGGCTCCGCGCCGAGTACGGCTCGCAAGAACGGGACCATCCTGGTCGTTAACCGGTCCCAGTCGCGGTAGAGCACGCGCATTTCGGGCTCGAGAAATGCTGCGCGCAGGATGTTTTCGCCCGGCATGAAAAGGCGTGACAATGCTCGGGCGATGGGGTTGGACGCCAGGATCGTCATGTTCCTGTTGACAACGAACGTCGGGGTAAGTGGCCAACTGTTGATGAGCGTCTGCACGGCCGGGTCGAATCCTTCGGGGACCGAGCGTCTACGCCGGCGCGGTGCCGGGCGCGCTAGCTCGCGTAGGTAGCTGCTGGCGTCTTCGTCGAGTTGCAGGGCGCGGGCGAGGCCGTCAAGAACCTGGTCGGAGGGCTGGTGGTCTCGTCCTTGCTCGAGTCTCAGGTAGTACTCGGTGCTGATGCCGGCAAGCATCGCGACTTCTTCGCGACGCAATCCCTCGACGCGTCGACGCTCGCTGTCCGGTAGGCCGACGTCCGCGGGCTTGAGCAGTTCGCGGCGTGCCCGCAGGAAGGCGGCCAGCCCGCGGGATGTCTCCATCGAACAAGCCTAGGGCGCCTGTGTCGGAGAAAGGGTGCCCCTGGGATTACCAGTAATGACGTGATCTGGATACCCCGGTGTTCGCGGGTGCATGGTGGCCTTGTCGAGATGAGCGGCCAGGGCAATCTGATGGTCGGTAGGACCGAAGCCCGCTAACTGGCACCGGCTGAGACCGGTCTGTCGAGAAGGAGTTCGCCATGGCTGGGCACACCTACGGGGCCACGACCACAGCCGCGGAGATCGTCGCTCACGTGCGTCTGCAGCGGAGACGTGTAGTGGTGACCGGCGCCAGCTCGGGGATCGGGGTGGAAACGGCTCGTGCGTTGGCGTCAACGGGCGCCGAGGTGACACTGGCGGTGCGCAATCTGGAGGCCGGCAGGCAGGTCGCGAATGAAATCGCGGACGAGCTGCCTCCGGGGCCAGGCGAGCTGCAGGTAGCCCGACTGGATTTGGCCGATCCTGCGTCGGTGGCCGAATTCGTGCGCGCCTGGAGCGGGCCGTTGCACATCCTGGTCAACAATGCTGGCGTCATGGCACTGCCGCGGCTAACCCGCACACCTGCTGGTTATGAAATGCAGTTCGCCACAAACCATCTCGGTCATTTTGCGCTCTCCACCGGATTGCACCGGTGGCTCGCCGCAGCCAACGGCGCCCGCGTTGTCTCGGTGGCCTCGATTGGGCATCTGTTCTCCCCGGTAGTCTTCGACGACTTGCACTACCGGTTTCGCCCGTACGACCAATGGACGTCATACGGCCAGTCCAAGTCAGCCAATGTGCTGTTTGCCGTGGGCGGCGCGCAACGCTGGGCTGATGACGGCGTCACGGTCAATGCACTGATGCCCGGGAACGTCGCCACTACCGCGCTCGCGCGCCATTTGGGCGCCGACGACCTCGCCAACTTCGGGCAAGAGACAGATCTCGCGCTGCCCCCAGTGAAAACGATCGAGCAAGGCGCGGCTACCTCCGTACTACTTGCGGTCAGTCCCGACGTCGAAGGCGTCACCGGCCGCTACTACGAAGACTGCGTTGAGGCGCCAGTGGTGGATGAGCGTGCCGGCCACACGGGCGGCGTCGCGCCATACGTCCTTGACCAAGAAAACGCCGACCGCCTCTGGCAGATCTCCGAGGCATTGATTCGATAGAACGGGAGGAGTGGTTTCCGGCCTTCATCACTCGACTGGCCCGGTTCGGACGCGCCGAAATCACTTCACGGGCGCGGAGATTTGGGTGAGTCGCGAGCGGCCGCGCAGCATCTCTGACCCTTGGACGCCCCAGCACTTCCGCTCCGCCGCGCTAGTGCGTTCGATTGCCGCAGCCGAACACAGCACTCGGCCGTCGAAGTCCTTGGCACGGTCCGCGAGCCGCGCTGCCTCGTTGACGGCGTCTCCCACAACCGTGTATTCATAACGGTTTTCCGCGCCGATGTTGCCGGCGAACACGGGCCCTGCGGACACGCCGATGCCGAAGTCGACGAGCAGCCGTCGCAACTCGTCACCCAATGCCCGCGCCGTCGCCAGCGCCGCCGACGCCGGATCGTCGATGCGCAGCGGGGCGCCGAATACGGCCAGCGCGGCGTCGCCCTGGAACTTGTTGATCAGTCCGTTGCGTTTGTCGACTTCCGCGACCACGATGCGGAAGAAGTCGTTGAGCACCGCGGCGACCTCATGCGGTTTGCGCGTCGCCGCCAACTGCGTCGAACCGACGAGATCGATGAACAGGATCGCGGCTTCACGCTCATCCCCGGACACCGACTCGTGTTCCTCGACGGCTCGGCGAACCACTTCCTCACCCACATGCCGACCAAACAGATCACGGAGCCGATCGCGTTCCTGCAGGCCGGCAACCATACGGTTGAAGCCCGTTTGGAGTTGGCCGATTTCGGATCGCTCATACACATCGATCGCGCGCCCGAGGCGTCCGCGCTCGACTTCCGCCATCGCGTCGACGACTTCGTGTACCGGATCCGAAATCGACGACGACACCAGGATCATCGCGCGCAGGCCGAGAACCACCGCGACGAGTGCGAGCACCAGCACCGGAGTTTCGATCGGCGCGTCGGGCTGGATGATCCAGCCGTTGGCTCGCAGCATCACGAGCACGACGATGCCCGCACCCGGGAGCGCGGAACACATCGTCCACATCAGTATCAGTCGAGCCCGTACTCCCGGTGCCCGCTCGGCATGCTCGAAATCCACTGTGGCGGCGACCATCAACGAGCGAAGCGCCCGTTGCGTGAACAGAAAACCAGTGCATACGGTCGCCGTCGCTCCGAACGCGATCGCCGAAGCGATAAGGGTCAGCACTCGGATGCCACCGCCGAAGTTCAGCGGAATCATCACGACGGCTGCAAGGGCCCACGGCGCCAGCAGGGTGGCGGACTGCCGCCTTGTGATGTTCGGCGGCTTCCGGGGTGTGGTCGTGTCTTCGCTGGCCCGGTGAAGCGCGCGCGCGACCATGGCGACGCCGCTGAGCCATACGGTGACGGTTCCGACGATGACAATTGCGACCGTCGCGATCAGATTCGTCGCGCTCAGAACGGATTGCGCCTCGATGACCGTCTCACGGCTGACCGATATGACGATCGCGACGACCTCTGCGGCCGTGAGAAGGTAGGCGAACGCAAGGCCTGCCGCGTATCGAACGACCAGGCTGCGTGCCCTCATGGGGCCATCGTGTCAGTCGCTGGCAGGGAGCGGCTTGGCTTCCTTCAGATTGAGTGCGGTGGTGCCGACGCTCAGTGTTCCTGCGCCCGCTTTGGTGACGAGCACCTCGGCGCCGTTCTCATCGACGTACCGCTTGCCCATCACGTTGCCGCCGGAGAAGGCCGGATCGATGGTCAGTTCGGACGACTTCCCTGAATCCTTTTGGGTATCGAGCGGCACCATCGGGACTCCGCCCGCGCGCAGGTCGTCGAGGCTGTCGGCGCTGCGCACGACGATCACTTGGGTGTCGCAGACCTGGCTCTGTAGCCGCGTGCCGTTCTTGATCATGTTCGGCTCCTTGTGTATTCCTCTACCAGTTCACGGCGCAGCACCTTGCCGGTCGCGTTGGTCGGCAGCTCGTCACGGAATACCACGCGGTCGGGCGTGCGTGATCCCCGCAGGTGCGCTCGCACATGCGCGCGCAGTTCGTCCGGGTCAGGGGCGGCGCCATCGGCAGGCACCACGACGGCGACGATGATCTGGCCCCACTCGGGATCTTCGGGGCCGACGACCACACAGTCGCGCACTGAAGGATGTTCGACGAGCACGTCCTCGATCTCGGCGGGAGCGATGTTCTCGCCGCCGCGGATGATCGTGTCGTCGGACCGGCCGCCGATGAACAGGTAGCCGCCCTCGTCAAGCATCGCAACGTCTTTGGTGGGGAACCAGCCGTCGGCGTCGAGCACCGAACCGATGTCGGTATAGCGGCCAGACACCTGCTCGCCGCGGACGTACAGCTCCCCGGTCTGCCCGGGTCCGAGGACTGTCCCGGCCTCGCCGCGGATCTGTACCTCGATGCTCGGCACCGGCTGACCGACCGACCCGAGCCGCCGGGCTACCGTATCGTCGGTAGCGGCCAGGGCTTCCCGGTGGTCGTCGGGGGTCAGCACTGCGATGGTCGAACTGGTCTCGGTGAGGCCGTAGGCGTTGACGAAGCCGACGTCGGGCAGCAGACCAAGTGCCTTGCGCACCAACGGGAGAGCGACCTTCGAGCCGCCATAGGCGAGGTTGCGCAGCGCAGGCAACTCGACCGGCTCAGCCTCCAGCACCGCAACGATGCGATCCAGCATGGTCGGAACCACGGTTGCGGACGTGACGCCCTCGTCGCGGACCAGCCTGACCCACTCCGTCGCGTCGAACTGGGGCAGGTACACCATCTTTCGGCCGGCGTACAAGTTCGACAGCGCAGCACTGACACCTGCGATGTGGTACGGCGGGACACAGATGAGCGCGGCGTCGCCGGGCTCGGCCGAATCGAACTCCACCGTGCCGGTGATGTAGCTGGTCAGGTTGTTATGCGTCAGCTCAACGGCTTTGGGGCGCGACGTCGTGCCCGACGTGAACAGCACCACGCCAACGTCGTCTGGGTCGGCGAACTCCGCAGCGGGATCGGTCGTGCGCGCGGCCGCGATGAACTCGTCGGACGTGATCACCTGCTTGCCTGCACCGACGACGACATCGCGGTACTCCGCGTCGGCGATCACGAGCGGGGTGGGGAGCCGGTCGATCAATTGCCGCAGGCCGTCCTGGCTGAGCCGGTAGTTCAGCGGCGTGAACGCGACGCCCGCGCGGGCGGACGAGAACAGCAGCAGCGGCAGCATGACGCCGCCCGTACCGACGTACGCCGCGTGCTGGGCGCCGGACGCTGCGATGACTCCGGCCCCGCCGTCGGCGAGTTCGCTCAGTTCAGTTGTGGTCAGGCGGATCTCGCCGGACACCACCGCGGTACGGCCCGGATTCGACGACGCCGCCATTTCCAGCAGCAACGAGATACTCATAGCTTGTCGACGAAGATATCAAGGATGGGATTGTCGCCGCCGCCGTAGCGGGCGAGGTCGGTGACGCCCGCTTCTGCCAGCACCGCGGAGTCGATGAAGCACTTGCCGTTCACGTCCGCGGGCGGTCGGGACAGGATCTCGACCGCCGCGTCGCCCATGATCTCCGGGCTGCGGGACGAGGACATCAATGAGCCGTCGGCCAGGTTGGCCACCGCCGACGTCGCGATGTACGTCTCCGGCCACAGGCAGGAAAACCCGATGCCCGCTTCGCCGTATTCGGCGGCCCAGCCCAGCGACAGCAAGGTCATCCCGTACTTCGACAACGTGTACGTCGGGTGGGCGCCCAGCCAGTGGGGGTTCATGTTCAGCGGCGGTGCCAGGGTCACCACGTGGGGGTTCGCCGACTTGCGCAGGTGCGGCAGCGCGGCCTTCGTCAACAGGAACGTCCCTCGGACGTTGATGTCCATCATCAGGTCGAACTTCTTGGCGGACAGTTCCTCGGTCGGCTCGGTCGCGATGGCGCCGGCGTTGTTGATCGCGATGTCGATCCCGCCGAAGTGTTCGATTGCGGTGTCGACGGCGCGCTGCACGTCCTCTTCCTTGCGCACGTCGCCGACGACGGCCACGCCCTTGCCGCCGGCGGCTTCGACGTCGGCGACGGCGGTATGCACGGTGCCGGGCAACTTGGGGTGCGGTTCGGCCGTCTTGGCCAGTAGCACGACGTTCGCGCCCTGCTTGGCGGCGCCGAGCGCGATGGCCAGCCCGATGCCGCGACTGCCGCCCGAGACGACGAGAGTGCGGTCAGTGAACGTGGACATGGGCCTCCTTGAACGCCCCGAGCTGACGCTTACCCCGGGATGTTACCCGGATCATACCGAACTGGAATTGGCATTCTCATTCTAGGCAAGTCTCATAATCGCTGTGTACCGGCCCTTCGGTCGTCGAAACGCGACTACCGTGGGCCGCACTCAGTGCGTGTTTCCACAGAGCGGTATTGGCATTCTCATTTTTTGCAAGTACGTTATCCATTGATGAGCGACCCTGTACAGACCCCCTCCGGCATCCCGCTCGAACCCGTCTACGGACCAGCCGACCGGGCCGGCGAACCTGCTGCGCCGGGCACCTATCCGTTCACCCGCGGCAATTTCGCGAGCGGGTATCGCGGCAAGCTGTGGACGTTCCGGCAGTATTCGGGATTCGGGACGGCCGAGGAGTCCAATCGCCGCTACCGCTATCTGCTGGATCAGGGCGGGACAGGGCTGTCGGTGGCCCTCGATCTGCCGACCCAGTGCGGGTACGACTCCGACGATCCAGAGTTCGGTGAGGAAGTCGGTCGGGTCGGGGTGGCCGTCGATACGCTGGCCGACGCCGAGATCCTGTTCGACGGCATCCCTCTGGACAAGATCAGCACCAGTTTCACAATCAACGGGACCGCGGCGATCCTGCTGGCGTTCTACGTCGCCGCCGCGGAGAAGAAGGGGGTGCCACGGGCCAAGCTCACCGGCACCATCCAGAACGACATCCTCAAGGAGTACGCGTCGCGCGGCACCTGGATCTGGCCGCCTGCGCCGTCGCTGCGCCTGATCGCGGACACGATCGAGTTCTGCGCGGCCGAGGTGCCGAAATTCAACGCGATCTCGGTGGCAGGCGCACACTTCCGCGACGCAGGCGCCAATGCGGTTCAGGAAATGGCTTTCACGCTCGCCGACGGCGTCACCTATTGCGACACCGTGGTCGAGCGGGGCCGGATGTCCATCGAGCAGTTCGCGCCCCAGATCTCGTTCTTCTTCTATACCCACGGCGACTTCTTCGAGGAGATCGCCAAGTACCGGGCGGGCCGTAGGCGGTGGGCCACGATCGTGCGCGAGCGCTACGGCGCCTCCACAGACAAGGCGTCGATGTTCCGATTTGGTTGCGTGGCCGGCGGCGCCTCCCTGTACGCGCCGCAGGCGCAGAACAATCTCGTCCGGGTGGCATACGAGGCGATGGCCGCGGTGCTGGGCGGCGTGCAGTCCATGTTCACCGCCGCCTGGGACGAGCCGTTCGCGCTGCCGAGCGAGGAGTCCGCGACGCTGGCGCTGCGCACGCAACAGATCCTGGCCTACGAGACGGGTGTGGCGAAGGTCGCCGATCCGCTCGGCGGCTCCTATTTCGTCGAGGCACTCACCGACGCCACCGAGGAGAAGATCATCGAGATCATGCATGATCTCGAGACGCACGGCGGCATGGTGCGCGCCATCGAGGACGGTTACCTGCAGGGCCTCATCGCCGACGAGGCGTTCAAGATCCACCAGGAGGTCGAATCGGGCGAGCGCCCGGTCGTCGGCGTCAACAAGTTCGTTTCAGACGAGCCGCCACCCGAGATCGCAACGTACGAACTGGATGCCGAGGGCCGCGACCTCCAACTGAAGCGACTGTCGAAGGTAAAGGCTGAGCGAGACGCCGCGGCGGTCAAGGACACCCTGGCCGCCCTGTCCCGCGCCGCGGAAGGCGATGACAACCTGATGCACAAGCTGATCGACTGCGCCAACGCCTACTGCACCGTCGGCGAAATGGTCTCCGCGCTCAAAGCGGTCTGGGGCGAGTTCCAGCAGCCGGTGGTGTTCTAGTGGCTACTCGAGTGCTCGTCGCCAAGCCCGGTCTCGACGGACATGACCGTGGTGCCAAGATCGTCGCGCGCACGCTGCGCGACGCGGGTTTCGAGGTGATCTACACCGGTATCCGGCAACGCATCGAGGACATCGTGTCGATCGCGTTGCAGGAAGACGTTGCGCTGGTCGGGCTTTCGATCCTGTCCGGCGCGCACGTAGCGCTGACGACCCGCACCGTCGAGGCGCTGCGTGCGGCCGACGCGGGTGACATCGCCGTCGTGGTGGGCGGGACCATCCCGCAGGCCGACGTTCCGAAACTGCTGGACGCCGGTGCCGCGGCGGTGTTCCCAACGGGCACACCGCTGGACGTGCTTGTCCAAGAAGTGCGCAAGCTGACATCGCAGAGCGTGGGGGAGTGAGATGCGTCTTGGCGTGATGATCGGGGCCGAGCGTGGCGATATGGCCCGCAAGGTCAAGAAGCTGCTCGATGATATCGAGTGGGCCGAGGCTGCAGGCCTGGACACGGCGTGGATGCCGCAGGTGCCAAACGATTTCGACTGCCTCACGATGGTTTCCCTGATGGGAGCGCGCACCTCTCGGATTGAACTGGGGACAGCTGTCGTGCCACTGCAGGCCCAGCATCCGATCGCGTTGGCGCGCCAGGCGCTGTCGGTCGATGCGGGCACCGGCGGCCGGCTGGCGCTCGGTGTCGGCCCCTCGCATCACTGGATCGTGCGCGACATGCTCGGCATCCCGTACGAGAAGCCTGCGGCATACACCCGCGACTATCTCGAGGTCCTCAACAAGGCACTGGCCGGACCGGGCGACGTGGACGTGGAGAATGACACGTTCGCCGTGCACAACCCGACCGTGCTGGGCGCCGAGACGCCGATGCCGGTGCTGGTCGCGGCACTCGGACCGGTAATGCTCCAGATTGCAGGCGAACTCGCCGACGGCACCGTGTTGTGGATGGCCGACGAACGGGCGATCGGAAACCACATCGCGCCGCGGATCACCAAGGCCGCGGACAACGCGGGCCGTCCGGCGCCGCGGATCGTAGCGGGCATCCCGGTGTGCCTATGCGCCAACTCCGAGATCGACGCCGCGAAGGAGCGCGCCAACCGCATCCTCGCAGAGGCGGAGACATCGCCGAACTACCAGCGCTTACTGGACCGCGGCGATGCCCGCGATGTCGGCGACCTGACCGCGGCCGGCGACGAGGAAGCGATTCTGGCGCGGTTCCGCCGCTTCGCCGACGCGGGCGTCACCGACCTGTCGGTGCGACTGCTGCCGATCGGTGAGAACCGCGACGAGCTGATCGCCTCGAAATACCGCACGCGGGAGGTCATTTCGCAGCTCGCGGCGGAGGTGCGATGAGCGCTTGCGCGAAGAGCCGAGAGCACAGATGACCGGGCCCCTCGCGGGCATCCGCATCCTCGAGGTGGGCGTGATGCTGGCAGGCCCGTACGCGACGATGCTGCTGGCCGACCTCGGTGCGGAGGTCATCAAGATCGAACCGCCCGGCGGCGAGATCTCCCGCCAGGTCAGCGACAGCTACTTCGCGAGCCTGAACCGCAACAAGCAGAGTGTCTGCCTCGACCTCCGATCAGAGGCAGGAAGAGAGCGGCTGGGCGAGCTCGTCGCCAATTCGCATGCGCTGCTGGTCAATATGAAGCCTTCGGCCATCAAGCGACTCGGCCTTACCTACGACGCGCTGCGGAAGTTCAACGACCGGATCGTGTGCGTCGCGATGACCGGCTTCGGGCTCGACGGCGGCGACGACCCGGCGTTCGACTATGTCATCCAGGCGGCGACGGGTGTCGCGGCGATGACTGGCGATCCCGACGGCCCACCGACCTTGCCCGGGTATTCATCGGCCGACAACTCGACCGGCCTGGCCGCGGCGCTGGGGCTGCTTGCGCAGATCGTCTCGGGCCGCGGCGGGCAAGTGGACGTGTCGCTGCGTGATGTGATGCTGTCCCAGTTGAATTATCGGGCGTCGGCCTATCTCAATGACGGCGCAGCGCCGCGGCGATACCCGTTCGGCGCGCATTCGTATTACGTGCCTGCGCAACTGTTTCTGACCGCCGACGGGTATCTCGCACTGTTCATCACCCACGACGCGTTCTGGAAGGCCTTCGCCGACGAGGCGAAGATCGACGGCTTCCCGATGATGGCCGAGCGCGCGGCCAAGCGCGACGAGGTGCTGGACGTCGTTACGGCCGCGCTGGCCACCGACACCGCGGCCGGTTGGGAGTCACGCCTCCGTCCGCTCGGCATCCCGGCGGCAGCGGTCCGAACACTGCCAGAGGCATTGGAGGCCACACCCGAGGCGCTTGTCACGGCAGGGGATTTCAAGTTGGTTGGCAGCGCAATCCGCATCGCGGGGTATGAGCCGGATTACCGGCCGCCGCCGCTGCTCGACGAGCACGGGGATTTAGCCGATCAGTCCGCTCAATCCTCATAGTCCACCGTGACGCAGGGGGTATCGGGAATGGCTTGGCAGGTCAGCACATAGCCGTCCTCGACCTCGTCGTCCATCAGCGCGTCGTTGGCCCTCATCGTGGCGCTGCCCTCGGACAGCCGCGCCATACACGTACCGCAGTTGCCAGCCTCGCACGAGAACGGCGGCGACATGCCCGCCCGACGCGCGCTCTCCAGCAGTGTCTCGCCCGCCACCCGCGGCACTGTCGCCTTCTTGCGATCGAGGTGAATCGTGATGGTGCCCTCGACATCTGCTGCTTTCTCGGCAGAGGCCGGCTCGGGTGCGTCGGAGGTCGCTACCGGAGCAGGCGTCGCGTCGAAGTCCTCGATGAAGACCTTCCCAGGGCCGGGCAGCGCCGACGTGACGACCGACATGAACCCCTCTGGTCCGCAGACATAACAGTCGGCCTCGGTGTCGGCGCCGACGAAGTCGACGACGGCGGCGGGCTCGAGCAGACCCCGTTCGGCATCGATGTGACGGACCACGGACAGCCGATCCGGATGGCGCGCGACGAGATCGTCGAGGACCGCGTCGAAGATCACCGACGCCCGGTCCTTGTCGGCGCACAGCAACCGCACCTTGCGACCCGTCGTCGCCAGCGCGCTCTTGACGAGCGACAGAATCGGGGTGACGCCACTTCCGCCGCTGAAGCCCAGCAGCGACGCCGAGGTATCGGCCAGGCAGAAGGTGCCTGCCGCCCGGGTGATCGTCACCTCGTCGCCCTCGACGACGTTGTCCAGGATCCAGTTCGACACCTTGCCGCCGGGCACCCGCTTGACGGTGGTCGCCATCTCGGAATCGGTCTCGGGTGCGCTCGACATCGAATAGGACCGGTACAAGTCGTCGCCGTCGACGTGCACCTTGAACGTGCAGAACTGCCCCGCCTTGTAGGGAAACGGCGTTTCATCGGGGGCCAGCACGTAGGTCCTGGCGTCGGCGGTCTCCTTGATGACGCGAGACACCGTCGCACGATGGAACAGGTGCGGCTTGACCATGGGCCCCCTGTCGTCTGGCATTGTGATTCTGATAATAAGAGAATACTATTCTCCTCGACAACCGGCCACCTTCTCAACTGGCGGAAAGGGGCGAGCGCGAAGTGAGTGAGCGGATGGCGCTCGCCTTCGAGGAGCGGGAATACAGCCTCCCGCAGCTCGACGCCCTCGCCAACGGGATGGCCGCCGCCCTCGAACAGCGTGGTGTGCGGCCGGGAGACCGAATCGCGCTGATGTCATCCAATCGCCCGGAGTTCGTGGTCGCGTTGTGGGCCGTCTGGCGGCTTGGCGCATCGGCGGTGCTGCTGAGCCCCGCGTGGAAGCGCACCGAGGTCGAGAATGCGCTGACGCTGACCGCGCCGTCGCATGCGGTCGGCGACCATCCGGTGCTCGCCAAGCTGATGCCGATGCTGTCGCTCGATGAGGCCATCACACCCGAGCAGCGGGCGTTCGAAGCGCCGAGCGCAGACAGCGATGCGCTGTTCGTGTTCAGCTCGGGAACGACGGGCATGCCCAAGGCGGTGCGTCACACGCACGGATCGTTCGCGGTCGCGGTGCGCCACTGGCGTGACGCGCTGCACTTGTCGTCGGCCGACCGGATGCAGATCATGACGCCCCCGTCGCACATCCTCGGATTGCTCAACATCGTGATGGCGCTCGAGACCGGCGCCTGGATTCGGCTGCATCGCCGCTTCGACATCGACATGATGCTTCATCACATCGAGACCGACCGCATTACGATCGAGATGGCCGTCGCACCAATCGCTTTGGCGCTGGCCGCGCATTCGGACCTGGAGAGCTACGACCTCTCGTCGCTGCGCTACATCATGTGGTGCGCGACGCCGGTCACGCGGAGTGTCGCGGAGACGGTCACCGGTAGAACCGGGGTGAGCTGGGTGACGGCGTACGGCACCAGCGAATTGCCTGTCATCGCGTGCAACGACATCGAAGGGGCGCGGCTCGACACCGTCGGACGGCCGGTGCCAGGGGTGCGCGCGCGCATCGTGTCGCTGGAGGACGGCGAGCCGCTGCCTCCCGGTGCCGTGGGGGAGATCCAGGTGTGCTCGGATTCGGCGATGGCCGGCTACCTCCCGGATTCGGCGACGGCAGGGGTCTTTTCGGGGAGCTGGTACCGGACAGGAGACGTCGGATTCCTGGATGTCGACGGCTGGCTGCGAATCACCGACCGCGCCAAGGAAATGATCAAGGTGCGGGGATTTCAGGTGGCGCCCGCCGAGATCGAGGCTGTGCTGCACGGGCACCCGGCCGTCGAAGACTGTGCGGTGTTCGGGGTGCCCGACACCGCGAACGGAGAGACCATCGTCGCCGCAGTCAAGACATGCAGCCCGGTCGAGGCGGACGAGCTCATCGCGCTCGTCGCGGACCGGCTGGCGTCCTACAAGCAGCCGAGCCGGGTGGTCTTCGTGCCCGAAATACCGCGTCTACCATCGGGAAAAGTGTTGCGTCGAGTGTTGAAGGAGCGTCAGTGGACGTCCGTCTGACGGCTGAACAGCAGCAGCTGCGGGAGGCTGCGGCCAAGCTGGCCGACGATCTCGGACCCGGGTCAGTTGCCGATCTCGACGACTCGAATCGGATCGCCCGACTGGAGAAGGCCGTCGAGTCGACGGGATTTCGGACGTTGCGATCGGACGGCGCGTCCGGTGTCGAGGTGGCCATCGTCGCCGAGGAGTTCGCCAGGGGCCTGGTCGACGTTCCGTTCATGGGGCCGGTGCTCGCCGATGACCTGAAGCGGGTGCTAGGCCACGAGCCGTCGGCGCCTGCCACCGAGCCCGAGTCGGCCGACCTGACGAGAAGCGCTGCAGGAGTGGTTGAGTCGCCGCACGAGCTGAGTGAGCTCTCCACTGAGGACGCCACCCGCTGGCAAGCGTTGGCGCTCGCGGTCACCTGTGCGGAGTTGGTCGGTGCCGCCCGCGGCACACTCGCGCTGGCGGTCGACTACGCCAAAGTCCGCGAGCAGTACGGCGCAACCATCGGGTCGTATCAGGCCGTCGGACACCTGCTGGCGGAGAGCATGGCATTGATCGAAGGGTCGATCAGCGTGCTGCGCCACGCCGCGTGGGCCGTCGACGAGCTTCCTACCGCTGAGGCGATCGCGGCCGGGCGGGTGGCCAAGATCTACTGTGCACGTGCGGCACTGACCGTCTGCGAAACGTCGATCCAGGTGCACGGCGGCATCGGCAACACGTGGGAATGCCTCGCGCACATCTACCTGCGCCGCGTGCTGACTGCGACCGAACTGTGGCCCGTGAAGCTGGAGGAGCTGTCCATTGGACTTTCGTGATTCGCCGGAAGAAGCCGCATTCCGGGACGGGCTGCGCCGCTGGCTGACCGACCAGAAGGGCAAGTTCCCGACGTCGGGCGACGAGTACTGGGCCAAACAGGGGGAGTGGCATCAAGCGCTCTACGCGGCGGGCTTCTTCGGGATGTCGTGGCCCAAGGAGTATGGCGGCCAAGACCTTCCGCCGGTCTACGACGTGATCGTCGACGAAGAGATCGCCAAGGCGGGGGCGCCTGCCCGGCCCAGCCTCGGCTACCTGGTCGTCGGGCTGGGCCATCACGGCAGCAAGGAACTGCAGGACCGGTTCTTGCCCGGCATGATCAACGGCACCGAGCGGTGGTGCCAGGGCTTCTCCGAGCCCGGCGCGGGCTCCGACCTGGCGTCGCTGAGCACTACCGCGACCCGCGAGGGTGACGAGTACGTCATCCACGGGCACAAGATCTGGACGAGCTATTCCGATGTGGCCGACTGGTGTCTGCTGTTGGCACGCACCGACAAGGATGTGCCGAAGCATCGGGGCATTTCGGCGTTCATCATCTCGATGCACCAGCCGGGCATCGAGCAGCGACCACTGAAGATGATCAGCGGCGTCACGAAGGAGTTCGGCCAGGTCTTGTTTGACGGTGCGCGGGTGCCAGCCGAGAACATGGTGGGTGCGCCGGGCGAGGGCTGGAAGCTGGCCATGACCGTCGTCAGCCACGAGCGGGAGCCGTCCACCCTGGGGTTCTCGGCCCGGTACGGGAAGCTGGTGCGCCAGTTGGCATCCCGGGTCGACGGTCCGGCGCCAGAGGAACTTTCGTGGGCGTGGGTGCAGACCGAGATGCTGCGGCTACACGTGCGCAGGCGGCTGTCGGAGCAACTGGACGGCGTCACCCATGGGCCGCAGGGGTCGCTCGACAAGCTGCTGATGACCTGGGTCGAGCAATCGGTCGGCCACGCCGCGCTGGCGACCGTCGGTACCGGCGACCCCGAACTGTTCGGCGCCTACATGTACAGCCGCGCGCAGAGCGTGATGGGCGGCACTAGCCAGATTCAGAAGAACATCATCGCTTCGCGCATTCTCGGATTAGGAGTCTGAAATGTATGACATGCCAGAGGAAATCGACGTCAAGGCCGACGGCCCCCTACGCATCATCACGCTCAACCGCCCCGACGCGCTCAATGCCGTCAACGACGCACTCCACGTCGGGCTGGCCAAGATATGGGATGCGCTCAACGAGGACGCCGACGCGCGCGCAGCGGTGATCACAGGCGCGGGACGGGCGTTCTCGGCGGGCGGCGACTTCAACTACCTCGACGAGCTTCGTGGCAATGAAGCGTTGCGGCAGAAGACGATCAAGCACGGCCGTGACATCGTCATCGGTATGGTGCGATGCCGCATTCCGGTGATCGCCGCAGTCAACGGTCCGGCCGTGGGGCTGGGCTGCAGCCTGGCTGCGTTGTCCGACGTCGTCTATGTCGCAGAGACGGCGCACTTCGCCGACCCGCATGTGCAGATCGGCCTGGTGGCCGCTGACGGCGGTCCGCTGGTTTGGGGCTCACAGATCAGCCTGCTGCAGGCCAAGGAGTTCGCGTTGACCGGTGTGCGGATCAAGGCGCAGCGGGCGGTGGAGTTGGGTCTTGCGAATCATGTCGTCGCCGATCCGCTGGCCGAGGCGATCGTGTGCGCGAAGAAGATCTTGGAGCTGCCGCAACAGGCGGTCGAGGCGACGAAGCGGCTAATGAACCTGCAGCTGGAACAGTCCGTGATGGCGTCGCTGGACTACGCAAACCTCGCCGAGTACGTGTCCTTCGGGACCGCTGACTTCAACAAGATCGTCGACGGACTCATTGCCAAGGACAAGTAACTTCCCCTTTACTACCGCGAGCGTGCGTGTCTGTACGCGAACACCCCGTGTTCTGCGTACATTTCACGCACGCTCGTGGTTTCAGCCCCGCGGCTCAAAGTGGTCTGGGTGGACGTAGAACTCGAGCTGGATGTTGTCGGGGTCGCGAAAGACCAAGGTTGGGCCGTATCCGATATCGATGATCCCGCTGTGCGCAACGCCTTTGGCGTCCAGGTGCGTCGTGCATTCCGGCAATTCGTTCCGATCCGGTACCTGGAACGACAGGTGATCGAGGCCGATCCGGCGTTCGTCGAACGCTTCTGATGTGTTAGTCCCGTCATGTGTCATGACATCTACGACCGCGCCCGAAGGATGGACCATCGCGTTGACGGTAAACGTCTCGCCGCGGTGTCGGTTTATGAGCTCGAAGCCAAGCACCTCTTGCCACCACGCCGCGGACTGCTCGCAGTCAGAGACCGTCAGCTCGACATGTGAGAACGCCGTGATCCTCGGCATGGCGTCCACACTGCGCGGAAATGGCATTACTGTTCGCGAAGTCGGCGGATTGCCTGCCACTTCATTCGCGGTCGAAATGTGGTGGCGCTGTTGACGGAGATCGGGGTACGAACGTCAGTGTGGACTTGACCGAGCGCTACGAGTGGCAAGGGCGTCAGATCGCGTGGGAACGGGCCGGTGCCGGCCCCGCAGTGGTGTTCTGCCACGGTACGCCGTGGTCGTCGGTGGTTTGGCAACCGATTGTCGCCGCCTTGTCCGACAGATACACCGTCTATCTCTGGGACATGCCCGGCTACGGCCGGTCGTCGAAACAGCCGGACCACCCGGTCGACTTCGGAGTGCAAGCGGAGGTCCTCGATGCGCTGATACGACATTGGGACATCGCCCGCCCGCACGTGATTGCTCACGACTTCGGCGGCGCGGTCTCGCTTCGCGCCCATCTGGTGTGCGGGGCCGACATCGCTTCACTGATGCTCGCCGATGTCGTCGCGATCCCGCCCAGCGGCTCACCGTTCTTCAGGTTCGTGCAGGACAACCCCGGTCTGCTCGACCAGCTTCCGGGCTACATCCACCGCGCGATCGTGCGGGCCTACATCAGCAATGCCAGCAGTGTCGGGTTGCGCGCCGACGATCTCGACACCTTGGTGCAGCCGTGGACGGGCAGCGACGGCCAGCCCGCTTTCTACCGCCAGATCGTCGACTACGACGAGCGCTACCTGCGCGAAAACGAAAAGCTGCTAGGGAGACTCACTGTGCCGGTTCACATCGTGTGGGGCGAGCAGGACGCCTGGATACCTGTCGAACGGGCCCATCGCCTGCATGCGCTCATCCCGCACTCGACGCTGCGCACCGTGCCTGGCAGCAACCACCTGATTCAGTACGACGCCCCAGAGCGGCTGATGTATGAGGTGGCGTCTTGGCTCGATCGCGCGTCACGGTCGGCTTGATTGAGCTCGCGGCATGTCGAACGTGCGCGTTCTGTACGCAAAATGCGGCGTGTTGCTGTGTAGACACGCACGCTCGCGGTATTAGGGGACGAGTTCTTCCGAGCGCTGGATGGTACCGGTGATGCCGCTGGCGTCCTGTTGAGCCAGCAGCACCGCGGCATTCGCCATCGCCTCTGGCGGCTCGACCATTTCGGGCGGAATCTCCATCCCGCCGCCACCGGCCTGCCAGCCCTCGGTGAGCACGACGCGCGACGGGCTGAGGCAATTCACCGCGATGTTGTCCGCCTTCAGGTCCGAGGCCAGTCCGAGGTACAACCGCTCGACGCCGGCCTTGGACACCCAGTAGGCGTTCGAGCCGTGCTCGATCATGCCCACACCGGTCGTCGTCACCGCGATCAATGAGCCGCCGCCGCGGGCCTTCACGTGCGGGATGACGGCCTTTGTCACCAGGAACACGCCGGTCAGGTTGACGTTCAAACACAACTGCCAGCGCTTCAACGGCGTGGACTCGATCGGCCCGAGCCACAGCACACCCGCGTTGGCAATCAGGATGTCGATCCCGCCGAACTCTGAAACCGTCTGCGCGACAGCGGCTTCCACAGACTCTCCAATGGTGACGTCACAGTGCACGGGCAGCGCGCGGCCGCCCGTAGACGTGATGCGCTCAGCGACGGCATGGATCGTGCCGGGTACCTTGCCCTCCTGCTCGGAGCGCGCGGCGACCGCGACCGCGGCGCCCTCGCGAGCCAGCGCCGCGGCGACCGTCGCGCCGATGCCGCGGCTGGCGCCTGCAACGAAGGCGACCTTGCCTTCGAGCGCTCCGGTCATTTCGGCGGGAACCGCAGTGCTCCGTCGAGGCGGATGATTTCGCCGTTGAGATAGTCGTTTTCGATGATGCTCTGCGCGAGTTGTGCGTACTCGGTGGAGCGGCCCATGCGCTTGGGGAACGGCACCTGTGGACCCCAGTACTGCTCGAGCTGGTCGGCGGCCTTGCCGTACGCCGGCGTGTTGATGGTGCCCGGCGCGATGGTGACGACGCGGATGCCGAGCGGTGACAGGTCACGCGCCGCGACGAGCGTCATGCCCAGCACGCCGCCCTTGGCGGCGGAGTAGGGGAGCTGCCCGATCTGTCCTTCGTAGCCGGCGATCGACGCGGTGTTGACGATCACGCCGCGGCCGCCCTCTTCGAGCGGCTCCGACTTGGCGATCGCGGCGGCGGACAGCCGCATCACGTTGAAGACGGCGGTCAGATAGAACTCGATCGTCTTCTTGAAGCCGTCGAGATCCAGCGGCGAGCCGTCCTTGCCGATCAGCCGACCGCCGCTGGCGGGACCGCCGTGGGTGTCGACCGAGATCCGCAGCGGTGCGAGCGACGACGCCTCGGCGATAGCCGCGTTGACCGACTCCTCCGAGGTGGCGTCGGTGCGGACATAGCGCACACCCAGCTCGTTCTCGAGTTCCTTGCCCTTGTCATCCGCGAGGTCGGCGACGACCACCTTGGCGCCCGCGCCATGGAGGCGCCGCACGGTTGCCTCGCCCAGGCCACCTGCCCCACCAACGACGATCGCCGAGCTACCTGCGATTTGCATGTGGTTCCCCTTCTTGCAACTGCCACTCTCGAACTGAGAGAATAGCATTCTCATACGAAACGGAGACACCCATGCCTGACGCCGTCATTGTGTCCGCCCTGCGTACGCCCATCGGCACCGCGATGAAGGGCACGCTGCGGGCCACCGACGCTTACCAACTGGCGGAGCATGTTGTCGTCGCGGCCGTAGCCGATCTTGATAACCGTCAGATCGACGACGTGATCCTGGGCGAGGGCCTCTACGGCGGCGGGGTCGTCGCCCGTCACGCGGCGATCACTGCGGGCCTCGGCTCGGTGCCCGGTCTCGCCGTGAATCGGCACTGCGCCGCGGGACAGGCCGCCGTGCAGAGCGCAGCAGGCAGCATCCGCGCCGGTATGGATCAGCTGATCCTCGCGGGCGGCGTGAACTCCGCATCGACGTCACCGCGGTTCACGCGCCGGGCCGGTGAGGAGATGGTGGACTGGTTCCCGCCAACGCATCCGAACCGGCCGGACGCGCCGAACATGGACATGTCGATCACCGTGGGCTGGAACGCCGCGGTCAAGGCCGGCGTATCGCGCGAAGAGATGGACGGGTGGGCGCTGGGCTCGCATCGCAAGGCCATCCAGGCCATCGACGAAGGACGGTTCAAGCACGAGATCGTCCCCATCGAAACCCCGCATGGCCTGTTCGAGGTCGACGAGCATCCGCGACGCGACACCAGCCTGGATAAGCTGGCCGCGCTCAAGCCGCTTCACCCCGAGATCGAAGGGTTTTCAATCACTGCGGGCAATGCCTGTGGCGCCAACGACGGTGCGGCACTGCTCGGCATCGCGAGCGACCGCCTCGGGCTGCCCGCGCTGGCCACCATCCGTTCGTGGGCGTCCGTCGGGGTCGATCCGGCGTCGACAGGTCTCGCGCCTGTCGAGGTGATCCCGAAAGCGCTTGCCCGAGCTCGGCTTTCGCTAGCCGACGTCGACCTGTTCGAGATCAACGAGGCGTTCGCGTCCATGTGCGTCGCCACCATCAAGCTGCTCGACCTCGATCCGGAGAAGGTCAATCCCAGCGGTAGCGGTTGCTCGCTCGGCCATCCCGTCGCCGCGACGGGCGCGCGGATGCTCGTCACCCTGGTCCACGAATTGCGCAGACGCGGCGGCGGAATCGGTGTTGCGGCGATGTGCGCAGGCGGCGGAATGGGATCGGCCACCGTCATCGAGGTTCCGGCACCGTAAAATTCGCATCGATGACCATCGACGATCTCATCGAGGCGGCACGCAACGGATCGACCCGAGCGGCCGGCCGCCTGTTGAGCCTGGTCGAGAGTCCGCGCCGCAATGAAGTTCTCGATGCGCTGGGCCCGGTCTCGCCTCCTCGTATCGTCGGCATCACCGGACCACCTGGGGCGGGCAAGTCGACGACGGTAGGGGCGCTGGTCGGCGCCTATCGCGAGCGCGGCCTACGGGTGGCGGTGCTGGCCGTCGACCCGTCGTCGCCCTACAGCGGCGGAGCGCTGCTTGGCGACCGGATCCGAATGGCCGCCCATATCAACGACTCCGATGTGCTCATCCGCTCCGTCGCGACACGTGGTCACCTCGGTGGGCTGGCGGCGGCGGTTCCGGCCGCGATACGACTGCTGGCCGCGCTGTCTTACGACCTGATCGTGCTGGAGACCGTCGGCGTCGGGCAGTCGGAGATCGAGATCGCCGCGGTGGCCGACCCGACTGTGGTGATCCTGAATCCCGGTGCGGGCGACGCTGTTCAGGCCGCCAAGGCGGGTCTGCTCGAGGTGGCCGACATCGTAGTGGTGAACAAGGCCGACCGCGAGGGAGCCGAACAAACGGTGCGGGATCTGCGCGGTGAGACTGCTGCGCCGATCCTCAAACTCGTTGCGGCCCAAGGCGAAGGCATCGCTGAGCTGGTCGACGCAATCGAGGAGCATCACCGAGCCGACAGTCCGGAACGTCGAACGGCGCGGGCCCGCTCGCAGATCTTGTCACTGGCGCAAACGCTGCTGCGGAACCATCCCGACCTGGACCGGCTGGCAGAACAGGTGGCTGACGGACGCGACGATCCCTACAATGCGGCGGAGCAACTCGTCGCGGTTCCTGCCGAGCCCTGATTACCCGATCAGCGGCACGTCGTTCGGGAAGGGCAATGTGGTCACCGTCCCGCCAGTATTTCGCAGCAGCGGATCGTAGCGACGGCGCGCGATGCGCCAGCTCGAGTCTTCACGTCTGTACTCGTCGTGATAGACCCCCGCAATGCAGACATCCAAGCCCTCAGCGCGCTGGCCTGTCTCCTGGACGAACCAGCGCCCGGTTGCGCGGTCGGGGCTGCCCGCGTCGACCACGACCACACCCGACTGCAGGCCGTGGAGAAAGACGTTCCAGCCGTCGAGCATTGTGGTGAAGAACGCGACCATGGCATCGCGCCCCTTGAAGTGACCAAATTCCGGAGCATGCCATTCACCGTCATCGGTGAAAGTACTTGCGACTCCGGCCGGATCACGACGGGAGGCGGCGTCCGCGTAGCGGTGGACGAGGCTGCGGATCTCCTGCTCGTCGGCGATGGCGGTCATTCGGGAAGTCCGAGCATCCGGCGTGTCATCTGCTTGAGCTGCGCGCGCAGGGTCTCGCCGTCGACGTCGGCGAGCAGTGGGTGCATCACGGCGACGCTGATCGCGCTCGACAGCATCGCTGCGTGCAGGCGCGCTTCGACCCCGCCCTCCGTGCCGAGCAATGCCGCGTACAGCCGTTCGATGAACCGCTGAAACGGTTCGTACTCGGCTTGCAGACGGATGATGACGGGGTCGAACAGCGGAACGCTGAACGCGCCGCGGCGGTCGATGGCCTGCTCGATCATCCGGTCGAGCAGAACCTCCCGCGCCCGCAGGGGGTGACCCTCCGCCTCTGCGGCCTCGAGCGCATCCTCGAGTCTGCTCATCTCCCGCTCGGTGATGGCGATGACGATCTCTTCCTTCGTCTTGAACTGGCGGTATACGGCCGCCTTCGTCACTCCCATCTCGTCGGCGATCATCTGCAGCGACGTCCCGCTGACGCCGCGCTCGGAGATCAGTTTCAACGCTGCATCCAATACTCGGGTTTGAGCGGCGGTGCGGGTGATCGCGCTGAACCTGCGGTCCTCCTGGGTGGACGTCACAGCGACGAGGGTAGCCCAGGATTGACCCTCTGGTTGCCGATCGGCTACCGTCCAAGTTGCCGATCGGCAACCAACGCTACGTGTGAAGAGGGTTCGACGATGAGACGAACTGACGGTGAGTTGATTCTTTTCTGGACACTGCCCGCACTGGTGATCATCTGGGTGTCCGCGTTCTTCCTGTTTCCCGGCTTCCTTCATCCCATGTCGCCGAACATGTCCGCGGACCAGGTCGCGAGTTTCTATCGTGACGAGACCGCGCGGATTCGCTACAGCATGATTCTGTTCAATTGGTTCGGCGTGGGTCTGATCCCCACAGTCATCCTCTTGGCGATGCAGGTTCGCCGGATGGCTCATCGCACGCCGATCCTGTCCTACAGCCTGATCGCCTGCGCCGGAGGCCCACCCGCGCTCTTCCTCATTGCCAACATGTTCTGGCTCCTCGGCGCCTTCCGCCCGGAACGCGCCCCCGAGCTGACCCAGTTGCTCAACGATCTCGCGTGGGTCACCTTCACCATCCTGGTTCCCTATCTGATCGCTCAATGCTTGCTGCTGGCGTTGGCGATCTACTGGGATCGCCAGGACCAACCGGTTTTCAAACCGTGGGTGGCACATTTCAATCTGCTCGTCGCGGTCGCGCTGGCACCTGCGGCGTTCGGCGCGCTGACGCTGCACGGGCCTGTGGCATGGGATGGGCTGTTGTCCTTCTGGGTCAAGAACATCGCGATCGCCGTTTGGATCGTCGTCATGGGAGTTGTTCTCGGCCAGACCATCCGGCGGCAGCGAGCCGAGGACCTGGTCGCGGCATGAGTACCGCGACATCATCTTCGCGGGAATCGGTGACGCTGCCGGACCCACCCGCGGGTTCTCCTCTGAACCGGTTCGTCTGGAACTTCCGTCACCATCCCAAGCGCGAGTTGTGGTTCGCGTGGTGGGTGATGCTCATCTTCTACAACCTGTACGGACTGCTGTTCTTCGTCGTCACCCGCGTCCAGCCGCCTCCGAGCCCGGCCTGGGACACCCCCGCGGTCGTGCGTTGGTTCAGCGACCACCACCACGGGCTTCTGGCCGGATTCGGCGTGGTCTTCCTGGTCGCAGGCATGTGTGCGCCGATGAACGCTCTGCTTGCGTACTCCATGCGGCGCATGTCGGTGAGTCGGATCTTCGCCTATTCGTACCTGGTCATGTATGCGCTCGCCGCGGTGCCAGGCATGCTGGTGATGGCCATCGCGATGACCGTTGGCGCCCTTCGGCCGGAACGCGATCCCGAGATCATCCAGTGGCTCTACGATTTCGCGTTCCTGTCGTTCAGCGGAACCATGGGAGTGTTCCTGATCGGTTCGCTGGTGTGGATGGTCGCGATCCTGCTCGACAAGAACCGCGTGTTCCCCAAGTGGTTCGGCTATCTCAACCTCTGCAACGCGCTGACCGAAGTGGTCGTGGCACCGGCCTGGATGTTCCAACGCGGCGCCTTCGCATGGAACGGTGCGATCGCATGGTGGATCAACATGGTGGTCTTCGTCCTCTACACCGGCGTCTTCCTCACGCTGCTGCGCAGGATGATCCAACGCGAGGACTTCGGCATCGGTCCGCTACCCAATCTCCCGGGCAAACATGTTGCTGTGCTGTCGGATTCCGTGGGTGCGGCCTCATGACGAACCTTGTCGACACCGGCTCCAGGCCGCAGCAACTCGACGAGAAGCCGAGAAAGTTCGTGCCCGGGCAACCGGACATGTGGATGTTCGTGCTCTTCGAGTCGCTTCTATTCACCGGATACTTCTCGGTGTACCTGGTCTCGCGCACCCAGAACGAGTCGCTCTACCTGCAGTCCCAGACAGACCTGGATCTCCGCAACGGGGTCTTCAACACGATCGCCTTGCTACTGAGTTCCTGGGCCATTGCGCGGTGTGTTCAAGCGTCCCGCGAGGGCGCCTACCGATCGGCACTGATCAACGCCTTTATGACGATCTCCTTCGGACTCGTGTTTTTGGTTTCCAAGGTGTTCGAGTGGGTCAAGCAGATCCACATGGGGAACACGTTCACCAGCAACGAGTTCTTTCAGCACTATTTTTTCTTGACTTCGATCCACTGCATACACCTGTTGATCGGGTTCATCGTGCTGGGCATTGTCGTCTATCAGTTGTGGAGTCCGGCCCGGCGATCCCAACAGCTCGTCGAAACGTGTGCAACCTATTGGCACACCGTTGATTTCCTGTGGGTTCTGATCTTTGCGTTGCTCTACGTCGTGAGGTGATTTGTGAGCACCAAGTTCAACAAGAGGTTGCTGGTCGTCTGGTTGATCCTGACATCGATGACGCTCGCATACGTCTGGATGGATCACACGGCCGATCACAACGGGACGTTAAGAGCCAGCACCGTGGTCACCGTGAGCGCGATCGTGATCGCGCTCATCAAGGTGCGCATCATCTTCCGGGAATTCATGGAAGTACGCCATGCCCCCGCATTGCTTTGTCGCCTCACCGACGCCTGGGTTGTCCTCATCGGCGTGTGTTTGTTGGGCAGCTATTTCGTCGGCTCAGCCGTCGCCGGCTAGGAACGCGCCGACACAGCCAGGCCGACGCGGTAGCCGAACACCATCGCCGGGCCGAGCGTCCCGCCCGCGCCGCCGTAGGCCTTGCCGGTGGCGCCCGCCATGGCGTTGCCTGCGGCGAACAAGCCGGGGATGGCGGAACCATCCACGTGGAGTACGCGACCATCACGATCGGTGCGCGGGCCGCCCTTGGTGCCCATCGCGCCGATCGACACCGGTACCGCGTAGTACGGGGCCGTGTCAATCGGACCCAGTGTCTTGCCTGCCGTGGTGGTCGCCTTGTCATCGCCCCAATACCCGTCGTAAGCGCTTGAGCCGCGGCCGAAGTCGGGATCGGTCTCGTGCGCGACGTTGTCGTTCCATGCCGCGAGCGTGCGGGTCAGGCCGTCGGCGTCGATGCCGATCTTGGCGGCCAGTTCGGTGAGGTCGGCCGACGGCGAGAACCACTCGGGCGCCGGCTCGCCGGGGGGCACCCCGAGGAAGCCGTAGCGCTTGAGGTGAAGCGAGTCGAAGACGATCCATGCCGGGTCGTTCGCGTAGCCGTCGCGTGGGTCGAGGTACTGGAACGGCCCCGCCATCGAGTTGTATTCGCCTGCCTCGTTGAGGAAACGCTTGCCTGCGCGATTGACGATGATGCTGCGCGGACGGGTCCGCTCGAGCCGGACGCTGCGGCTGCGTTTGTGTCCCTGGAAGGTGTCACCGGGCAGCTGCACGATCGGAACCCACCACGCCTCACCCATGTTCGCCAGGTCCGCGCCGTGTGCCATCGCCATGCGCAGCCCGTCGCCGGTGTTGTTCGGCGGGGACACCGGCCCGCGCATCGGCCCGCGTAGATAGGCCTCGACGAGTTTGGCGTCCCACTCGAACCCGCCCGTCGCCAACACGACGCCACGCCTGGCGCGCACGCGAATGTCCTTGCCGTCATGGGTGATCCGCACACCGGTGATGCCTTGAGCATCTGCGATGAGCTCCACGGCGCGGGCGTTCGCCCGCGGTACGACGCCGACGTCCATGAGGCCCTTCAGCAGCCCCGCGATCAGCGCAGTGCCCGCCACGCAGTAGTCGCCCGACTCGTTGTCGACCGATGCGTGGATTCGCGCACGCGTCTCCGCGTCGATGCCGACGTTGCTGAAGTCCGCAGGGAACGAGGTGATCCGGTCCCGCCAATCGCCCAGCCGCGACAAGTCGAACGGCTTCGCATTCAGTGACCGTCCACCGGCGGGCCGTCCGCCGGGCAGTTCCGGTTTGTAATCCGGGAAACCCTCGGCGATCTCGAATTGCAGCTCACTGTGCGCCTCGACGAAGTCCAGCATCTCGGCGCCGGTCCGGACGAACGTCTCCATCAAGTCGTCGTCCATGAACCCCAGTGACTGCGCGCGCAGATAGTCCATCGCGTCTCCGACCGGCAACTCGCCGTCGGGGGAGCGTGGATGCGCGGGAATCCAGACGATGCCGCCGGAAACTGCTGTCGTGCCACCAACGGTCGCGGCCTTTTCGTAGACCTCGACGGACGCGCCGTTACTCGCCGCGGTCAGCGCGGCCGTCAATCCCGCACCGCCACTTCCCAGCACGACCACGTCGACGTCGTTGTCCCAGTCGGTCACGGTTTCGTCCTTTCAGCTCAGGATTGCGGATAGTTCGTCGGCGGCCTTGATGACCGCGTCCCTGCCGCCCATGACCACATCCTCGCGATGGGAGATGAGGTTGATGCATGTCGGCGGAGACGGCGGTCGTCGCCGCACCGGTACGGCAAGGCCGTACGTGTTGGGTTCGACCTCGCCATGCGTGATCACCCAACCCTGTTGGCGCGCCAGGGGCACGAGGTCACGCTCTCCAGGGCGCTGCGACATGCTGGCGAGCAGCGCGATCCCGGCGGCTCCCCGTTCCAGCGGATATCGGCTGCCTTCGTGGAAGGACAGTTGATAGAAGACGTTGGTCGGCACGACGACCGCGATCGCCACCTGTTGATCGCCCTCGGCGACAAGCAGCGACACCGTGGTGCCGAGTTCGTCCGCCAGCGCTCGCAAGATCGGCATGCTGAGCTGCCGGACATTGTTGTCGAACGACGCTCCGAGTACGGCGAGCGCGGCTGCCGGCCGGTATCGGCCGTCCTCTCCCTTGGCGACCATCCGATATTGCGCGAGCGTGGTCAGTAGTCGGTAGGCGATCGTTCGGTGCACGCCGATGTCATCGGCGACCTGTTGCGCCGTCAGCCCCGTCCGCGAAGACGCGACCAACTGCAACGCCGCCAAACCCCTGGCCAGGGTCTGCGAGCCCGGCGCACCGTTAGCCCTCGACTCGGCTCCATGTCGGGCTCCGCCCTCCGAAGGCATTGCGCCCCTTCCTTGACATCCGCACTCGCGAGAGTGATGCTCTGACTATAGTGCACGTAGATGTGCGATAAATGAGCAGAGTGCTTACAAAATACGAGAATTGGATTCTCGTATTTAAGAGAGGGTGACGAGTGGGGGAGTTCGAGAGCGTCTGGAGCGATCTTCAGGGCGTCCCGTTCTCGCAGGGCTATCTCGACGCGGGCGGGGTGCGCACCCGCTACCTGCACGCCGGTGATCCCGGCAGCCCTGCGCTTGTGTTTCTCCACGGTTCCGGCGGTCACGCCGAGGCATATGTGCGCAACCTGGAGGCCCACGCCGAGCACTTCTCCACCTGGTCGATCGACATGCTCGGCCACGGATACACCGACAAGCCGGGGCATCCTCTCGAGGTCAGGCACTACGTCGACCACCTGATGGCGTTTCTTTACGCGATCGGCGTCGAGCGCGCCCATATCAGCGGTGAGTCACTCGGCGGCTGGGTCGCGGCGCGCGCCGCCATCGATCACCCCGACCGGATCGACCGACTGGTGCTCAACACCGCGGGCGGCTCGCAGGCAGACCCCGAGGTGATGAAGCGGATCATCACATTGTCGATGGCGGCCGCCGAGCACCCGACATGGGAGACCGTACAGGCCCGCATCAAGTGGCTGATGGCCGACAAGTCCAAGGATTACGACGACGTCGTCGCGAGCCGGCAGCGCATCTACCGGCAATCCGGTTTCGTCGCAGCGATGAAAGACATCATGGCGCTGCAGGATCCCGAGATCCGCGCACGCAACCTGCTGGGTGCCGCCGAGTACGGGGCGATCACCGCGGAGACGTTGGTGGTGTGGACCAGTGACGACCCGACCGCCGACGTCGCCGAAGGCCGTCGCATCGCGTCGATGATCCCCGGCGCGCGGTTCGAGGTGATGCCCGGTTGCGGACACTGGCCTCAGTATGAGGATGCCAAGACGTTCAATGCCTTACACGTCGACTTCCTGTTGGATCGGTAACGATGGGCCAGGACGCGGATGTAGCGGACGTCGTCATCGTCGGGGCCGGACCCGTCGGACTGACTCTGGCGAACATCCTTGGCCTGCAAGGTGTTCGGGCCTTGGTGGTCGACGAACGGCCCACGCTCATCGATTACCCTCGCGGCGTCGGTCTCGACGACGAGGCGATCCGCACCTTCCAGGCGATCGGGCTGGTGGACCGGATTCTGCCGCACACTGTGCCCAACCAGATCCTTCGGTTCTTCGACGCCAAACGCCGGCTGCTTGCCGAGATGGCGCCGCCCGACGCACGATTCGGCTGGCCCAAGCGCAACGGCTTCGTCCAGCCGATGGTCGACGCCGAATTGCTCGCCGGGCTGGACCGATTCGACCACGTCGAGGTGGCGTGGAATCGATGCATGGAAAGCTGCACCGAGACCGAGGACGGCGTCGCGGTCGAGTTCGCGGATGGCCACGAGCCCGTGCGGGCACGCTATGTCGTCGGCTGCGACGGCGGCCGTAGCGTCACCCGCCGTCTGATGGGTGTGTCGTTCGACGGCACGACGTCCTCTACACGGTGGCTCGTCATAGACTGCGCCAACGATCCGCTCGGCCACCCCAATAGTGAGGTGGGGGCGGACCCCGCGCGGCCGTACGTCTCGATCTCCATCGCACACGGAATCCGGCGCTTCGAGTTCATGATTCACGGCGACGAGCCCGATGAAGAAGCCGAGGATCCGGCCTTCGTCAGGCGCATGCTCGCGCAACTGGTCCCGCACCCGGACCGCGTCGACATCATCCGGCACCGGGTTTACACCCACCACTCGCGCATCGCGAGCGCGTTCCGCAAGGGCCGGCTGATGCTGGCCGGCGACGCCGCGCACCTGATGCCGGTATGGCAGGGGCAGGGCTACAACAGCGGCATCCGGGACGCGGCCAACCTGGGGTGGAAGCTCGCCGCGGTGGTCAACGGCCACGCCGACGACGCGCTGCTCGACACCTACGACGTCGAACGCCGCAAGCACGCTCGCGCGATGATCGATCTGTCCACCTTGGTCGGACGGGTCATTTCACCGACCAATGGACGCGTGGCGGCGCTGCGGGATCGTGTCATACACGCCGCGTCGGTCGTGCCGACCTTGAAGCGCTACATCCTGGAGATGCGGTTCAAGCCGATGCCGCGTTATCAGCAGGGCGCCGTCTTCCACGCCGAGCCGCCGTCCGACACCTCTCCGACGGGCACGCTGTTCATCCAGCCCCGTGTCGACACACGCGAGCAGCAGAACGTCCTGCTCGACGATGTGCTGGGTCCCGGTTTCGCCGTGCTGTGCTGGAGCAACAACCCGCGCGCGTTCCTCGGTGGGGAAGCGTTCGACCGGTGGAAAGCGTTGGGGGCCAAATTTGTTGCCGCCCGGCCCATGACCCAGCTGCACTGGACGGGCCACGACGACCCCGACGTCGTCATCGTCGGCGATCGCACCGGCGCACTGAAGTCGTGGTTCGACACCCACACCGATTCCGTGCTGTTCCTGCGCCCCGATCGATGCGTCGCCGGATCCTGCATCGCACAACGCGCGCCCGAACTGTCCGCATCACTCTTCAAAGTCCTCTGTTTGACCCAGGGAGGAGGCTCCGGTTCTGATGGCGACACTCGCCCTCTGCTGTATGTCGCACAGCCCACTACTGAATCTTCCGGGACCGTCGCAGGATCTTCTTGACGACATCGAGACCGCTCTCGCTGGGGCGCGCGACTTCGTCGCCGCTTACGACCCCGAACTGGTTGTCATCTTCTCGCCGGACCACTACAACGGGTTCTTCTACCGGACGATGCCGCCGTTCTGCATCGGCACCGCGGCACAGGGCGTCGGCGACTACGGCACCCACGCGGGGCCGCTCGACGTGCCTACCGACGTCGCAACCGACTGCGCAAGGGCCGTTCTCGAATCCGGCATCGACATCGCGATATCGGCCAGCATGGACGTGGATCACGGCACGGTGCAACCGCTAGAGAAGCTATTCGGCGACGCAACGGCGCGGCCGGTGATCCCGATCTTCATCAACTCGGTGGCCACCCCGCTCGGACCACTGCGCCGGGTGCGAGCGCTGGGCGCAGCGGTCGGAACGTACGTGGCGACGCTGGGCAAGCGGGTGCTGATCATCGGATCCGGTGGGCTGTCGCATGATCCGCCCGTGCCTACATTGGCTACGGCCCCACCGGCCGCATTGGACCGGATCGTGCACGGTCAGCCGATGACACCCGAGCAGCGGCAGGCCCGGCAGGTCGCGGTGATGGAGGCAGCGCGCGAATTCGCAGGCGGGCAGGGTTCGCTTCAGCCACTCAATCCCGACTGGGACCGCGCCTTCCTCGAGTTGCTCGACACCAACCGGCTTCCCGAGGTCGATGCTTGGTCGAACAGCTGGATCGAGCAGGAGGCGGGTCACTCGGCGCACGAAATCCGTACCTGGGTGGCCGCATTCGCCGCGATGGCCGCGCACGGACGGTACAAGACCGAGGCCCGCTTCTACCGAGCGGCACCCGAACTGATCGCGGGGTTCGCCATCCGGACGGCGGTGCTCGATGTCTGAGGCCGAAATTGCCGGCTCGGCCGGCGTGTCGTTCGACCTCACCGTCGACGTGCTGGTGATCGGGTCCGGCGGTGGCGGCATGACCGCTGCGCTCGCTGCCGACGCGTCAGGCCTCGACACGCTCATTGTCGAGAAGTCTCCTCAGTTCGGCGGGTCCACCGCGTTATCCGGCGGAGGCATCTGGGTGCCCGGCGCGCCAAGCCAGCGCAAGGCGGGATACGTCCCGGACCCCGACGCCGTCTTCGAGTATCTGAAGCAGATCACCGGTGGCATGGTGAGTGACGCGCGGCTGCGCCAGTACGTCGAGGCGGCGCCCGAGATGATGGAGTTTCTCCAGAACCTCAGTCCGTGGCTCGAATTCGTGTGGAAACCGGGTTATGCGGATTACTACCCCGAACTGCCCGGCGGTTCCGAGCTCGGCAGCACCATCAACGTGCCTGCGATAGATCTGCGCAAGCTGGGCGACGAGGAACAGAATCTGCTGCACCCGCTGGCGTTGGCGCCCAAGGGTATTTGGTTCGCCCCCAAGGACCTTCGGTTGTTCTACCAGGTACGCCAGAACTGGCGGGGCAAAGCTGTTCTGGTGAAGTTGATCTGGCGGATGTTCCGGGCGCGGGTGTTCGGTGACCGGATGGCCGCCATCGGCCAGTCACTGGCCGCGCGGCTCCGGCTGGCGCTCAAGCAGCAGGGCATTCCGCTGTGGCTGAGCTCACCCATGACGGAACTCGTCACGGACGTCGACGGGACGGTGACGGGCGCGGTGGTCGAACAGGAAGGGCGCCAACGACGCATCCACGCGCGGCGCGGCGTGATCCTGGCCAGCGGCGGATTCGACCACGACATGTCATGGCGCAGGCAGCATCTGCCGGTACTTGAGAAGGACTGGAGTTTCGGCAATCCCGCCGCGATGGGCGATGGCATCCGAGCGGGGGAGAAGGTCGGTGGCTCAACCGATCTGCTCGACGAGGCCTGGTGGTTCCCGGCGATCTGTTGGCCGGACGGACGGCTGCAGTTCATGCTCAACGAGCGCATGATGCCGTCGCAGTTCGTCGTCAACGGCGACGGCAAGCGCTTCATCAACGAGGCGGCGCCCTATATGGACTTCGCCCACGCGATGATCGAGGGCCAGCGTTCCGGCGTCGAGCACATTCCGTGCTGGCTGGTCACCGACATCCGGTCGTTCCACCGATATGTCGTCGCCGGTCACCTGCCGATCCCGAAGGTTCCGTTCGCGCCGGTACCTACCGGCCGGAAGGTGCCCAAGGCGTGGCTGGATTCCGGTGTCGTCAAGGAGGCCAACAGCCTTGAAGAACTCGCGGCGAAGATCGAAGTGCCCGCGGCGAATCTGCGAGCGACCGCCGAGCGCTTCAACGCGCTGGCGCGCAGTGGCCACGACGACGACTTCAACCGCGGCGATTCGGCCTACGACAACTATTACGGTGACCCGACGCTGCCCAACCCGAATCTGTACCCGCTGGGCAAGCCGCCGTACTACGCGTTCCAGATCATCCTTGGCGACCTCGGCACATCAGGCGGGCTGCGCACCGACGAATTCGCGCGCGTCCTTCGCGACGACGACAGCGTCGTGAAAGGCCTTTACGCCGTGGGCAACACATCGGCTGCCGTGATGGGACGCAGCTATGCAGGCGCGGGCGCCACCATCGGCCCGGCCATGACGTTCGGCTATGTGGCCGCCAAACACCTCGCAAGCACATCCGAGACCAATCAGCAAGACCGCTCGATCTTCCAAGGAGGAAGCAAGTGAAGATTTCCCTGTTCTACGAATTTCCGCTGCCGCGGCCGTGGACCCCGGACGACGAGCACAAGCTCTTTCAAGACGGGCTCGACGAGGTGGAGCTGGCCGACAAAGCGGGCTTCTCGACGGTGTGGCTGACCGAACACCATTTCCTCGAGGAGTATTGTCATTCGACGGCACCGGAGATCTTCCTCGCCGCAGCGAGCCAACGCACCAAGAACATTCGGCTTGGCTTCGGCATCATGCACCTTCCGCCCGCCGTCAACCATCCCGCCCGCGTTGCGGAGCGTGTCTCGACGCTCGACCTTCTCTCGAACGGCCGGGTGGAGTTCGGCACCGGTGAGTCGTCGTCGGTGGGTGAGCTCGGCGGATTCGGTATCGATCCCGCGGACAAGCGCAAGATGTGGGAAGAGGCTCTGGAAGTCTCGATCCGCTGCATGATCGAGGAACCCTTCACCGGATTCAAGGGTGAGCACATCGAGATGCCGCCGCGCAACGTGGTTCCCAAACCGCTACAGAAGCCGCACCCGCCGGTGTGGGTCGCGTGCACCAGACCTGCGTCGGTGTCCATGGCCGCGCAGAAGGGCTTGGGCGCCTTGAGCTTCGCCTACACCGGCCCCGGCCCGCTGACGGAGCGGGTCAACGGCTACTACAAGGAGTTCGAAGAGAGCGCTGTCCCCGTCACGCCGCAGATGAACCCGAACATCCTTGCTATCGGCGGCGACCTGTCGATGATGGTGGCCCCCACCGACGAGCAGGCCATCGAGCGGCTCGGCAAGGGCGGCGGGTTCTTCGCGTTCGGCATCATGCACTACTACATGACGGGTATGCATACGCCGGGACGGACCGGAGTCTGGAAGCGCCATCTCGAGGAGATCGAGAAGGACCCAAGCATCGTCTACGGCCCCGGCCGAGGACCCATCGGCAGCCCCGCCACCGTGCGTGAGTTCCTGCGCGGCTACGAGGAAAGCGGCGTCGACGAACTGATCCTGCTGCTGACCCCCCGCCGTCACGAAGAGACGATGGAGTCCATCGAGCTGGTGGGCAAGGAAGTCCTGCCCGAGTTCATCGAGCGCCATGAGAAGGCGACCGCCGAGAAGGCCAAGCGGATGGAACCGATCCTGGAGAAGGCCGAGGCGCGCAGGCCTGCGTCGAACGCACCCGATTTCGACGAGACGTACGCCTTCGGTGGCCTGCCGACCGGTCGCGAGAACTACACGGCCAACGAGGTGTCCCTGGCGATGGACGAGATGAACGCCGGTATCGAAGCGGCTGCGGCGAAGCTCAAGTCCGGGCAAGGCTGGGACAGCAGAAACCCAAGCGCGGACGTGAGGAGCGCTGAATGATTACCGGAGCCAAGAAGTAGAACATGGGTCAGATCGACGACCTCCTGCGCTACGACGGTCGGCGAGTCGTCGTCACCGGTTGTGCGTCGGGCATCGGTGAGCACGTCGCTCGCCAGCTGACCGAGCTGGGCGCCGAGGTCGTCGGTCTGGACCTGAGGCGGCCTGCACTGCAGCTCAAGGAGTTTCACGAAATCGACCTCTCCGACCCGGCGTCGATCGACCAAGCCGCGGCGTCGATCGACGGCCAGGTCGACGCGCTGTTCAACATCGCCGGAGTGTCGTCGGCCATCGGTGATCCGTTGCGGGTGGTCGCCATCAACTTCCTCGGCACCCGCCAGTTCACCGAGGCGTTGGTGCCGACGATGCCGCCGGGATCGGCCATCGCGAACGTGTCGTCGCTGGCAGCCGCCGCGTACCGGGAGAACGCCACCGTTACCGTGGGCCTGGTGGACACCGTGACGATGGCCGAGGGGATCGAATGGTGTCGGCGCAACCCGGAGGCGGTTGCCGACGGAGGCGGCTACCGGCTGTCCAAAGAAGCGATGATCCTCTACGGGATGGCCAAGGTTGCGGTACTGGGCGCCAAGGGAATTCGGATCAACTGCACCGCCCCGGGAGTCACCGATACACCCATCCTCGACCAGCTCAGGTCGGCCTACGGACAGGAGTTCCTGGACTCTTTCCAGACCCCCCTCGGCCGCGTGGCGGGCGCCGACGAGCAGGCGGCCGTGCTGGTATTCCTCAATAGCGGCGCGGCGTCCTACATCACCGGCCAGGTGATCTGGGTGGACGGCGGTTCGGTGGCGGAGCGAGTATTCGGCGACATGTCGGATGCGCGCGAAGCCCAACGACGAAAGGCGGAGTGATGGCCGGCATGAGTGACTTCCGTCGGGTCGCCGACGACGTCCGCAACTGGGGGCGCTGGGGCGAGGCCGACGAACTCGGGACACTGAACTTCATCACCGCGGAGAAGGTCGCCGAGGCGGCCGGCCTCGTCAAGCACGGCAAGGTCTTTCCGCTGGGTGTCGATTTTGGTTCGTCGGGACCCCAGGGCGCGTTCCACTTCCGGCAGAATCCGACCCACGTGATGACCATCGATGGCGGTGACGCTGCGACGCTGCTGGAGTACGGCCCGAAGTGGTTGAAGAACCCCGGCGCCAGCCAGCTCGCCGGTTACTTCGAGGGCAACCCGATGCGGTTCAACGACGACATCATCATCATGCCGTTGCAGGCCGCCACCCAATGGGATGCACTGTCGCACGTCTACTACGAGGACTACCTCTACAACGGTTTCCCGGCGAGTTCCGTAACGAGCGCGGGTGCCTTCCATTGCGGGATCGACAAGGTCGACAGTAAGGGCATCACGTCCCGCGGTGTGCTGCTGGACATCGTCCGCCTGCGCGGCGTGGAGACCTACTGCGAGATCGGAGACCCGATCACCCCGGGCGAACTCGACGCGGCGGCCCGGGCGCAGGGCGTCACGATCGGGCGGGGCGACATCGTGCTGGTCCGAACCGGCTGGTGGGCACGCTTTTTGGAGACCGGCGACGGCGCAGAGCCAGGCGCGGGCCTTGACTGGACATGTGCGTCATGGCTGCATGACAACGAGGCGGCCGCGGTAGCGGCCGACAACCTGATGGTCGAGAACCCGGTGTCCGGTGTCGATGGCGCGTTCCTGCCCATGCACATGCTGTGCCTGCGCGACATGGGCCTGATGCTCGGCGAGTACTGGGACCTCACGGCGCTGGCCGCCGACTGCGCCGCTGACGGCGTATACGAATTCCAGCTCATCGCACCGCCTTTGAGGGTGACCGGTGCGGTCGGCTCACCCATCAACCCGATCGCCATCAAGTAGGTAGGACATGACTGCAAGCACAACCACCGGCGGTGCGCCGCTGGTCGTCGGCCTCGGCGGAACGCTGCGGGCCAATTCGTCCACCGAGCGCGCGCTGCGGTACTGCCTGGACTCGGTCGAACGCCAGGGCGGACGGACGAAGTTCTTCGTCGGCCGCGACCTCGACCTTCCGATGTATGCGCCGCACGAACTGGAACGCACACCCAAGGCGCTCGAACTTGTCAGTGCGCTACGCGAGGCCGACGCCGTCGTCGTCGGCTCACCCGGTTACCACGGTGCGGTGTCCGGACTCGTCAAGAACGCGCTCGACTACATCGAGGATCTCCGCGAGGATCCGCGGATCTACCTCGACAACACCCCGTGGGGCTGCATCAGTTGTGCGTACGGATGGCAGGCGGCGGTCGGAACGCTGGGTCAGCTGCGCAGCATCGGGCATGCGCTGCGTGCGTGGCCGACGCCACTTGGGGTTGCCATCAACTCCGCCGACGAGATATGGGATGGCGCCGGGTTGCTCACTGACACCGGGGTGCAGGGTAACCTCGACCTGCTCGCCACCCAACTTCTCACGTTCGCCCGCGCAGCCTGGGAAACGGCGTGACCGAATTCGCCCGCAAGACCATCCTGGTCGACGGCCTCGTCACGAGCTATCTCGAAGCGGGACAGGGCGATCCGGTGATCCTGCTTCATGGCGGTGAGTTCGGCGTCAGTGCGGAGATCGGGTGGGAGAAGAACATCGCCGCGCTGGCGCCGCATCACCGCGTGCTCGCACCGGACATGCTTGGGTTCGGCGGCTCCGCGAAGGTCATCGACTTCAATGACGGCCGCGGCATGCGGATCAGGCACATCGCGCGGTTCTGTAATGCGGTCGGGGTCGAATCAGCCCACTTCGTCGGTAACTCCATGGGTGCGGTCAACCTCTTCGTCGATGCCACATCGGGAGATCCTCTGTTGCCTGCGCGCAGCCTGGTGACGATCTGCGGTGGTGGCGAGATCCAGCGAAACGAGCATTCGGCCGCACTCTATGACTACGACGCAACGCTTTCCGGCATGCGCCGCATCGTCGAGGCGCTCTTTCATGACCCGTCGTACCCCGCCGACGACGCGTATGTGCAGCGGCGCTACGAGTCCAGCATCGCGCCGGGAGCGTGGGAGGCGCTCGCGGCGGCACGGTTTCGACGGCCGGGTTTGGAGCCGCCGCCGCTTCCGTCGAGTGCTCGTCCCTACGAGCGCATCGCCGTGCCGACGTTGGTGGTCGAGGGGGAGTGCGACAAACTCCTGCCGTCCGGATGGGCGGCGGAGATCGCGGGTCAGATTTCCGGCGGCCGTTCGTGTGTCGTGCCAAAGGCCGGCCACTGCCCGCAGATTGAGCAGCCTTCGGTGGTCGACCACGTGGTGGTGGACTTCCTGAGCGAGGTGCAACGAAAGGTGCCGGCCTCATGGTCAACGAACTGACGGGCAAGGTCGCGATCGTCACAGGCGGCGCGTCCGGGCTCGGCGAAGGGCTGGTACGTCGGTTCGCCGCCGAAGGCGCGAAAGTGCTTATCGGCGATATCGACCGTGATGGCGGCTCCGCGCTTGCCAAGGCCATCGGTGCCGACGCGCTGTTCGTCGAAACCGATGTCTCCGACATGGGCCAGGTCGGCGGCCTGGTGTCGACGGCGGTCGAGCGCTTCGGCGGGCTGGACGTCATGGTCAACAACGCGGGTGTGTCCGGCACCATGCACCGCCGCTTCCTCGACGACGACCTGGCCGATTTTCACAAGGTCATGACGGTCAACGTCCAGGCCGTGATGGCGGGCACACGCGACGCCGCGCGTCACATGTCGAAGCACGGTGGTGGATCCATCGTCAATATCACTTCGATCGGCGGGATCCAGGCCGGCGGCGGTGTGATGACCTATCGTGCCTCGAAGGCTGCTGTCATCCAGTTCACCAAGTCAGCGGCCATTGAGCTGGCGCACTACGAGATTCGTGTCAATGCCATCGCTCCCGGCAACATCAGGACTGCGATCGTCCGTAAGTCGGCTGCCGGTGAGGACCTCGAGAAGTTGGAGGAGTTCGAGGAGAAAATCCGCACGCAGATGCGGGCGGACCGCCCGCTCAAGCGCGAGGGCACCGCCGAGGACGTCGCGGAGGCGGCGCTCTATTTCGCCACCGACCGTTCGCGATACGTCACCGGAACCGTGCTGCCGGTCGACGGTGGCACGGTCGCAGGCAAGGTGATATCGCGCTCTAAATGACTACACCCCGCGCTGCCGCCGACATGATGAATCACGCGACATTAGCTCGCTGCGGTCCTGGGGACGGGCTTGATGTGGGCGAACGCGCTGCGGGCGTTCCAGGTGGGGAAGGCTCGTACCAGCCATGAGGGGCCGTGGAGTTGGATGCGGCCATCGCGGACGGCTTCGGCCCAGGCGAGCTGGCCGGCGTGCCATTTGACGAAGGCTTCCGCTTCCGCGGTGATGTAGAGGTTCTCGTCCAGGCCGGGGCACGTCTTGCAGATCTCGGGCTCGCGGCGCTCGATCAGCAGCCAGTAGCACTCGGCGCGCCGGGGGCCGGTGAAGTCAAACCGGATGACGACGCGTCGGTCTGGGAGTCGGTCTCGGCGAAGCATGTTGCACATTGACCAAAGGGCCACAAAGGGATCGAGGTGCTCGGGGGCGATCTCGAGCCAGTGGGCGCCCCACTCGCCGAGCGTCCTGCAGACCGCGAACAGATCGTGACCCGCGGGGGTGAGCTCGTAGTGGCGTCCGCGCCCATCAAGCTTGGCTGCCGACTCGACGATGCCGAGACGTTCGAGATGCTTCAGCCGCTGTGAGAGCAGGGTCCGGGAGAGCCCGGGCGCGCCATCCAGGATCTCACTGAAGGTTCCGCAGCCCAGGTACAGGTTGCGGATGATCAGCGGCGTCCAGCGCTCGGCGAAAATCTCGGCGCCGCGGGCGATGGGGCAGTACTGGCCGTACGTGCGCACGGTGCAATTATCGCAACCCTGATTTCGGCTGGAAAGTCCAGATTTTTGACTTTACGGCCGCGGTCCGCGGCGGTGCGATGAACCTCGAGACGAGGTGGTAAACGCGATGGAGATCGAAGGGTTCCGGGGCCGATTGATCATCGCTGACGACCCCGACTACGACACCGCCCGAGCCGTCTGGAACGGCGCCGTCGACCGGCGTCCCCGGCTGATCGCTCGATGCAGCGGGGCCGCCGACGCAGCTGTGGCCGTGCGTTTCGCCCGAGACCACCACCTGGGGATCGCCGTCCGCGGCGGTGGTCACAACGTGGCCGGTACCGCCATATGTGACGACGGCATCGTCATCGACCTGTCGGCGATGCGGGCCGTTTGGGTCGACCCTGTCGGCCGCACGGCGCTGGTGCAGGGCGGTGCGCTGTGGGGCGACGTCGACCACGAGACGCAGGCCCACGGTCTGGCCACCACTGGCGGCATCGTGGGCCACACCGGCGTTGCCGGGCTTACGCTCGGTGCCGGCATCGGCTTTCTCATGCGCAAGCACGGGCTCACTATTGACAACCTGCTGGCCGCCGAGGTGGTCACCGCCGAGGGCAGCATCGTCCGTGCGGCCGCCGACGAACATCCCGATTTGTTCTGGGCGCTTCGCGGTGGCGGCGGAAACTTCGGTGTCGTCACCACGTTCCAGTTCGCGCTGCACCCTGTCGGCCCGACTGTGATGGCCGGACCTGTCTTCTGGGCGGCCGAGGATACCACCGACGTGCTGCGCTTCTACCGAGACTTCATCGCCGAAGCGCCCGACGAACTCGGCACCGTCGTCAGGCTCGGCACCGTCCCCCCGCTGCCTGTCATCCCCGATGACCTGCACTGGCGGCCGGCTCTGGCCGTCGCTTGCTGCTACGCCGGCGCCGTCGAAGAGGGCGAGCGGGTGGTACGGGACCTCCGTGGGTTTGGAACACCGCTCCTAGACCTGCTGTCGCCGACCCCGTACGCCGCGTTCCAGGGCGCCCTCGACGACACCGTCCTCCACGGGTGGCATTACTACTGGAAGTCCACGAACCTCGCCGGCCTGTCCAACGACACCATCGCCGTGGTCGCCGATCACGCGTACGCAGCCGGCTCGCCCCGGTCGTACTCGGCGATGTTTCACATGGGCGGTGCAGTCGCGCGAGTTCCCGACGACTCCACCGCCTACAGCGCTCGCGCCGTGGCCCACAACATCATCATCGACGCGGTGTGGCTCCCCGACGAATCGGGCGAGCACGCCTCGGCCGAAACCGCTTGGGCGCGGCGGTTTTTTCGGGCTCTCCACCCGCACGGCGCCGACAGCGTCTACGTCAATTTCCTTGATTCCGACGACGACACCCGCGTTCGAGAGGCTTACGGCAAGCACACCTACCGGCGACTCGCCGAAGTCAAGGCCAAGTACGACCCCGACAACGCCTTCCACCACAACAAGAACATCCGCCCCGATGAGTCTGGCGTCGATCGACGCGTGGCCCCTTCCTGAGGGTGAGTGTCAACCGTTTTAAATCAGTCGCTTGACTTAACCGGTTGGGTGCGGTTGACTGGGTGCGTGACAACGGCCAGGAGTGTGCGCGCCGACCGGGCCAGCAGTACGCAGGAAGCAATACTGAAGGCCGCCGAGCGCCTGTACGCCGAGCACGGTGTGTTCGCCGTGTCGAACCGGCAGGTCAGCGAGGCCGCGGGGCAGGGCAACAATGCAGCGGTCGGCTACCACTTCGGTACCAAGACCGATCTGGTGCGGGCCATCGAGCAGAAGCACCGCGCGTCGATCGAGCGACTGCTCGAGCGGATGGTCGCCGATACCGGCGACTCGGCGGATCTGCGTGACTGGGTCGCGTGCCTGGTGTGTTCCCTTACCGAGCATCTGGCTCAGCTCGGCAACCCCACCTGGTATGCGCGCTTCGCCGCCCAGGCGCTGACCGACCCCGAGTATCACAAGATCGTCATCAAGGATGCGCTCGCGTCGCGATCGCTCGTGGCAGTGGTCGACGGCATCACCCGTTGCCTGCCCGATCTGCCGATGCCCGTCGTGACCGAACGCAACATCATGGCGCGCAACCTGATGATGCACACGTGCGCGGACTTCGAGCGTGCCTTCGCCGAAGGCGCCGATGTCCCGCGGACCACGTGGACCGCCGTTGGATCCGGCCTGATCGACGCGATCGTTGGACTGTGGCGCGCGCCTGTGACGGAGCACCCCTGACGTGAAGGTGATTGTCGACCAAGACAAGTGCGTCTCGTCCGGCCAATGTGTGCTCAACGCCGGCGACGTGTTCGATCAGCGCGACTACGACGGCGTTGTGATGCTCCTGGCCGACAGCCCGCCACCCGAACAGGCCGAGAACGTCCGTAAAGCCGTTGCGGCGTGTCCTGCCCTGGCCATCGACATCGAGGAATGACGAGAAACCGTATGTCCGACACCTTGACTTCCACTTCCGACGTATCCGCGGAAATCCCGGAGTACCCGATGGAGCGCGACGCACGTTGCCCGTTCGCGCCGCCGCCCCAGATGCTGGACATGAACGAAACGAAACCGCTCTCCCGCGTGCGGATCTGGGACGGCAGCACCCCGTGGCTGATCACGGGACACGAGGTGGCTCGTGAACTGTTCGCCGACTCCCGCATCAGCGTGGACGACCGACGGGATGGCTTCCCACACTGGAACGAGCACATGCTGTCCACTGTCGACAAGCGGCCGCGGTCGGTGTTCACATCCGACGCCGAGGAACACACCCGGTTCCGCCGGATGCTGTCGAAGCCGTTCACGTTCAAGCGCGTCGAAGGACTGCGCCCCGCGATCCAAGAGGTGACTGACGAGTGCATCGACGCGATCCTCGCGGGGCCGCAGCCCGCGGACATGGTCGCTAAGCTGGCGTTGCCGGTGCCCACCCGGGTGATCAGCGAGATGCTCGGCGTCCCATACGAAGACCACGAGTTCTTCCAGCATCACGCGAACGTCGGGCTCGCCCGGTACGCGACCGCGGAGGCCGGGCAGAAGGGGGCGATGAGCCTTCACCAGTATCTGATCGACCTGGTCAAGAAGAAGATGGAGACTTCCCGGGGGGAAGGTACAGAAGACGCGGTGTCGGATCTGGCGGAACGCGTCAATGCGGGCGAGATCAGCGTCAAGGAAGCGGCGCAGCTCGGCACCGGGCTGTTGATCGCCGGACACGAAACCACCGCCAATATGATCGGCATCGGCATCCTCGCCCTGCTCGAGAACCCGGAACAGGCCGCGCTGCTTCGTGATTCCGACGACCCCAAATTCATCGCCAACGCGGTCGAAGAGCTGATGCGTTACCTGTCGATCATCCAGACCGGCCAGCGCAGGGTGGCCATTGAGGACATCGAGATCGGTGGCGAGACAATCCGTGCAGGCGAGGGAGTCATCCTCGACCTGGCACCCGCCAACTGGGATGCGAACGCATATCCCGACCCTGACAAACTCGACCTGGCCCGAGATGCCGGTCAACAGCTGGGCTTCGGTTACGGCCGCCACCAATGCGTGGGGCAGCAACTGGCACGCGCTGAGATGCAGATCGTGTTCCCCACTCTGCTGCGCCGCATTCCCGCCCTGAAGCTGGCGATCCCGTTTGACGAGGTGCCGTTCAAACACGACCGCCTCGCCTACGGCGTCTATGAACTTCCCGTGACCTGGTGATTGGAGACCGACGATGTCCACCGCTTCAACAACGCCCACCCACCCCCCGACACAAACGCTCTATCCCGCCGAAGGTTGGGGTCCACCAAAGAACCGCCAGGGCCATGCCGCCGGCGTATCCGTCGGACTGCCGGCGGGAACCGAGGTCTTCTCGGCGGACAACCACATCTCGGTGGCCGACGACATCTTCTTCGAACGCTTTCCCGACGACCTGAAGGGCCAGGCGCCGCGCATCTGGTACGAGGACGGCGCGTACATGGTCGGGATGAAGGGCAAGTCCTGGGTCGGGGGTGACTTCGGCCGGGTTCTGATGCAGTACGACGACCTGGCCGGCGCCGCGTCCAACAACATCGACGCGCGCATTCGCGAGCTCGCCGAGGACGGCATCGATAAGGAACTGGCATTCCCGAATGCCGTGCTGGCGCTGTTCCACTACCCCGACAAGGCGCTGCGCGAGCGGGTGTTCCGTATCTACAACGAGTACATGGCGGACCTTCAGGAGCAGTCCAACGGACACTTCTACGGCGTCGGGCTGATCAACTGGTGGGATCCGAAGGGCACCCGTAGCACACTCGAAGAGCTGAAGGCGTTGGGGCTCAAGACCTTCCTGTTGCCCCTGAACCCGGGTAAGGACGACGACGGCAACATCTACGACTACGGCGGCTCGGCAATGGACGCGGTGTGGGACGAGATCGAGGAGGCCGGGCTGCCGGTCACCCACCACATCGGCGAGACCCCGCCCAAGACACCTTGCGAGAACAACAGCGTGGTCGTCGGCATGATGATCAACGTCGACTCGTTCCGCGAGCAGTTCGCCAAGTACGTCTTCTCCGGCATCCTGGACCGGCACCCCACACTGAAGATCGGCTGGTTCGAGGGCGGAATCGCCTGGGTGCCAACGGCACTGCAGGACGCCGAGCACATGCTGGCGTCGTACCGGCACATGTTCAACCACCAGCTCCAGCACGACGTCCGACACTACTGGGACAACCACATGAAAGCCTCGTTCATGGTGGATCCCTTGGGACTGCGGCTGATCGACCGGATCGGTGTCGATAACGTGTTCTGGTCCTCGGACTACCCGCACAACGAATCGACGTTCGGCTACTCGGAGAAGTCACTGGCATCGGTCGTCGAAGCCGTCGGTCCGGATGATGCGGTGAAGATCGTCAGCACGAACATCAAGCAATTCCTGGGAATCTCATGACGACGTTCGCGCAGTCGGCGGGGTCGTCTCTGATCGACATCCCCGACCTGCCGGACCGGTCGCGAATGTACCGCGAATGCGGTGCTCGACTTCGTGACACGATGCGGCAGAAGGGCGTCGACGCGCTCGTTCTGCTGGGCAACGGGAACGTCGTCTACTCGACCGGCATCAGCTGGCCGCTGCTCGATGCCGGCCTGTCCCATGTCGAGCGCCCGGTCGCGATTGTCCTCGCCGATGACGAGCACCCCCACTTGTTCATGCCGCTGCGGGAGGGCTCGGCTTCGGAGTGCGAGGTACCGGCCGACCACATGCATGGCCCGCTGTATCTGGAGTTCGACGAAGGCGTCGAACGCTTCGCCAAGGTGCTTGCGGACCTGGTGCCCGCCGGCGCGAAGGTCGCGGTCGACGAACTGACCGGAGCAATGCGCAGCGCTAAGGCGAGGCTGTTCCCCGGCGGGCCGCCGTCGGACGCCGGCCTGGTGGTCGGCCCGGCCAAGCTGGTCAAGACGCCCGACCAGATGTCGTGCATCCGCAAGGCATGTCGCATCACCGAAGAGGCGGTTTCAGACGTCCAAAAGTCCTTGGCTCCAGGTGTTCGACAGGTCGACCTGTCTGCAGCGTTCGTGCGGCGCGCGTTTGAGCTAGGTGCGACCGCCAACATGCTGGAGTCGATCTGGCAGGTCATGCCGACGTCAAAGGCCGAAGGCACCTGGACAACGACTGGTGACCTGGCCCTCCCGCTGCTGACCACCGAACGTGAGCTGCACCGCGGCGACGTGTTATGGACCGACATCAGCATCACCTACGACGGGTACTGCTCTGACTTCGGCCGTACCTGGTTGGTAGGTGAGGAGCCTTCGGACCGCCAGCACGCTCAGTTCGAGAAGTGGCGTGAGATCTTGGACGAGGTGCTCGCCGTGACGAAGGCCGGCGCGACTTCTGGTGATCTGGCCCGCGCGGCAATCGCCGCCAACGGCGGCACCAAGCCATGGCTTCCGCATTTCTACCTCGGACATGGGATCGGCACGAATGCCGCCGAAACGCCAATGATCGGAACGGATCTCGGGCAGGAGTTCGACGACAGCTTCGTCTTCCCAGCCGGGATGATGCTTGTGCTGGAACCGGTGGTCTGGGAGGACGGCACCGGGGGCTATCGAAGCGAGGAGATTGTGGTGATCACCGAGGACGGCTACCAGTCCATCACCGACTACCCCTACGCCCCATACGGACGGCTCTGATGGCACTCGAAATTCTGCCCGACGCAAGGGCTTTACGCAGTAGCAGGCGTGAGCGGGCGTTGGCCCAGATGGAAGCCAACGACATCGACATCCTCGTGCTCGGCAGGCAGGCCAACGTCCGCTATGTCACGGGTGCGCCGCAGCTATGGGTGGCGGGTACTCGGCCGTTCGGTCCGATCTGCGAAGTCGTCCGGTCGACGGGTGAGATTTACCTCAACAGCACGTGGGACGAGGGCATCCCCGACGAGATCCCGCACGACCACCTCTACGGGCTGGCGTGGAACCCGATGACCCTCATCGAGGTGCTGAAGGGACTGCCGGGCGCGGCCACCGCGCAGCGGGTCGGAACCGATTCGCTGACACCGACATTCGCACAGCTACTGCCGATGGCGTTCCCGAACGCCGAACTGGTCGACGCCGAGCCGGCGCTTCGGGCCGCGCGGCGGATCAAGACACCGGAAGAGATCGCGGTGTTGCGAGGGGCTCTCGGGGTCGCCGAGCGGGCGCTCGAGGCGGCGCGCTCGGAACTGGCGCCTGGCGTCACCGAGCAATCGCTGACCGGAGCGATGTTGGAGGCGATGGCCGCCGGCGGCGTCACCACGCCTGCAACGCAGGACGGCGCGTGGATCACCCCGAAGGAACACTCGTGGCGGCGCGACGCGACGGAGGGCCGTGTAAAGGGCGGTGACCTCGTTGCGTTCTCGGCGGGCGCGCTCGCCGACGGCTACGTCGGCGAGGTCGGCCGTACGTGGCCGGTGGGTCAGGTGGCCGGGGCCGACGAGCTGTTCCACCGTTCGGCTGACCTGTGGGCGCGGCTCCTCGAGGCGTGCACACCGGGCGGCGCGGCAGGCGACCTGCTCACCGCGTACGAGAAGGCCGGTGAATCGTTGCCCGCCATGCCCGTTGCGCATGGCCTCGGGCTGGGCTTCGACCCGCCGGTCGTCTCGGCGGATCTACCGACGACAAGCGCCGAGGAGCGGCTGGAGCCCGGAATGGTGCTCGCGGTGACCGCCTACGCGTGGGAGGCCGGCGTCGGTGCGGTGTTCAGTCGCGACGCGGTGCTGATTGGCGACGGCGGCCCCGAGGTGCTCACGTCGAGCCCTACATACGGCTCCGCGATCGCAAAGACCTGAGCCGACCGCAAATGTCGGCGACAGAGCGACCCGCACCCGAGGAGATCGTCCTCTACGACAAGGACCCCGAGACCAAGATCGCGACGATCACGTTCAACCGTCCCGAGTACCTGAACGCGCCGACGTCTGCGGCACGGCTGCGGTACGCGGATCTGTTGCGCGGGGCGACCGTCGACGACGACGTCAAGGTGGTGGTGATTCGCGGAGTCGGGGACGACCTGGGCAGCGGGGCCGATCTGCCCGACTTCCTCGCGGGCACGGAGGAGGACCGGCTCGCCGAGCTACGAGTCGACGACCCAACCGTCACGTATCCGCCCAAGGAATCGTTTCGGCATGGCGCCACGATGGGACAGTGGTATGCGAACGTCGCGGCAGGCAACCGCGCGCTCCAGGAGTTGAAGAAGATCAGCATCGTCGAGGCCAAGGGTTACTGCTATGGGTGGCACTTCTACCAGTGCGCCGACGCAGACCTGGTGCTCTCGAGCGAGGACGCGTTGTTCGGTCACCCCTCGTTCCGTTACTTCGGATGGGGTCCCCGGATGTGGACATGGGTATTGACGATGGGGCTGCGGCCTTTTCAGGAGATGGTCTTCACCGGACGTCCGTTCACGGCCGAAGAGATGTTCCACTGCAACTTCGTGAACAAGGTCGTTCCTCGGGATCAACTCGAGGCCGAGGTCGAGAAGTATGCAATGGCATGTGCACGAAACCGGCCGGTTGACAGCGTGTTCCAGCAGAAAATGTTCTTCGAGGTCGTCAAGCAGTTCCAGGGTGAGTACCTCGGCAGCCTGTTGTCCGCGGTCTTCGAATCGATGGGCGGGATGGCCCGACCCGACGGTAGCGACTTCATGTTGGGCGACGCCATCGACGCCGGGCTCGCCGACGCGGTCAACGACAACGATGCGAAGTTTCCGCCGGAATTCCGGTTGAGCAAGACCAGACGCGAGCAGAAGGACTGACTGTTGTTGCCACTGGATGGTTTCACCGTCATCGATCTGTCCGTTGGCATAGCCGGGGCATACTGCACCAAGCTGCTCGCCGACGGTGGTGCCGAAGTTATCAAAGTCGAAGCTCCCGAGGGCGATCCACTGCGGCAGTGGTCAGCATCCGGAGCCGAGATCAAGCCCGACGCGGACGGTGCACTGTTCAGCTTCCTGGCCGGTGCCAAGCAGAGTGTCGTGGTTGATCCGGCGAACGCCGACGATAAAGAGCTACTACGCGGGCTGCTCAGGACGGCGGACGCGGTGGTGTGGTCGCGAGGATCTGCCATTGTGGCGCTCGACGAGTTCGCCCCCATGGCACTGGCTGGTGCTTATTCTCAGCTGACCGTCACATCGATCACCCCTTTCGGTCTCGAGGGGCCGTGGGCGGACAAGCCCGCTACCGAGTTCACCGTGCAGGCGTGGTCAGGCGGGGTGATCGGACTCGGTCGCGGTGCCGCGGACCGCGCGCCGCTGTTTGTCGCGGGGCGAATCGGGGAGTGGCTCGCGGGTGCGTATGCGGCGGCCGGCACGATGGCTGCATCCTCCGGCCTCGTGGATGTGTCGATGCTCGAGGTTGAGATCCTCTGCCTTACTTACTATTCGGTGTCGTTTCACGATGCGCTGGACCGGCCGTTCCGTGACATTCGGCGCCTCACCATTCCCGGGGTCGCTACCGCGGCCGACGGTCTGGTGGCACTGGGATGCGGCACCGCACAACAATGGTTCGACCTGTGCGCCATGATTGGCTACGAAGAGTGGATCGACGAAGAGTCGGAGCTGTCCATCACCGAACAGGCCAACATTCACGCGGAGCAGATCTACCGGTGGGTGCGCGAGAACCGCGTCGACGACATCCTTGACTTGTCGACCGCCTTCCGGATTCCGAACGCACCCGTCGGAAACGGCGCCAACGTCGCCTCTTTCGACCAGTTCGTCGAACGAGGCAGCTTTGTCACCAATCCGCGCGACGGGTTCACTCAGCCCGGAGCCCCCTACCGCACCACTCCGTCCCTGGTGCGTGCACCGCAACCGGCGCCTCGGCTCGGCGAGCACACCGACCACCATCGCCGAAATGGACAGACGAGTCGAAAAACGGCGAGAATTCGTACCCAAATGGACGTTTCGGCGAAATTGCCGTTCGAGGGACTGCGGGTCCTGGACATGACCAGCTTCTGGGCCGGGCCGTCTTGCACGCACGTGCTGGCGCAGCTGGGGGCCGAGGTCATCCATGTGGAGTCGACGGCGCGCCCCGATGGCACCCGGCTGATCGCAGGGGTACCAGTGACGGAGGACCAGTGGTGGGAGCGCTCTCCCATCTTCTCGGGCCTGAACACCAACAAAAAGAGCGTGACACTGGACATCCGGTCCGAGCGAGGTGTCGGACTGCTGCGCGATCTGGTGAAGACGTGCGACGTCGTCGTCGAGAATTACACACCCCGTGTGCTCGACCAGATCGGACTCGACTTCGACGCAGTGCACGAGTTGCGCCCCGACGCGATCATGATGCGCATGCCCGGTTTCGGGCTCGGCGGTCCGTGGCGGGACAAGCCGGCATTCGCGTATGTGATCGAGGATGCCTCCGGGATCACCTGGTTGACCGGTCATCCCGACCAGAATCCGGTGGAACCGTATTCCGTCGGTGATCCGAACGCCGGTGTGCACGGGCTCAACGCGCTGATGCTGGCGTTGGCGCATCGCCGGCGCACGGGTGAAGGCGTGCGGATCGAGGCTGCGATGGTCGACGCCGCGATCAACGTCGCCGCCGAGCAGGTCATCGAGTACTCGGCATACGGCAACGTGCTGCAACGCGAAGGGAACCGCGGCCCCACGGCGGCACCCCAAAACCTGTATCGCACGAGCGAAGACAACGAGTTCGGACGTCCCGACGACTGGGTGGCGATCGCGGTCGCCACCGATGAGCAATGGGTGAACCTTGTTGCCGCCCTGGGTAGCCCCGCATGGGCAACGGATGACGAGCTTGCGAGCATCGCCGGACGACGGCGGCGCCACGATGATATCGATGAGCACCTGAGCACGTGGTGTACCGCACGAACAAGTGACGAAATCATCGAAACACTCTGGGAGGCAGGCGTGCCCGTGGCCAAGGTAATGCAGCCACACCGCGTCGGCGACTTGCCGCAACTCGTGCATCGCGGCTTCTACGAACTCGTCGACCATCCGGTGAACCCCACCGCCAGGCACAGCACGCTTCCCATGCGGATCTCTTCCGGGCCGGGTCGCTTCCACCGGACGGCCGCGCCGCTGCTCGGAGAGCACAACCATGAGGTGCTGTCGGGGCTGGGGCTGAGCGAGGACGATATCGCCGATCTCGAGGAGCGGGGAATCATCGGCAACGCTCCTGCGGGGCTTGCCATCCGTACCACCAAGACCGGGTGACCTCGTGACGCTGGGCGGCGCGCAAGCGGTTAACCTCGACGCATGGCGATCGATCCGTCCAAGATTCTGCTGACCGGGCGCGTCGCGGTGATCACCGGTGGGGGAGCTGGCATCGGCCGCGGCATAGCGGAGGGTATGGCTGCCTTCGGAGCGTCGGTAGCCATCTGGGAGCGTGATCCCGACACCTGTGCGGCCACTGCGGAAAGCATTGGGGTGCTGGGTATCACAACCGATGTCCGCGATAGCGAGCAAGTCGACGCCGCGCTTGAACGCACCGCAGGCGCGCTCGGTGAAGTGTCGATTCTGGTCAACAACGCCGGGGGTGTGTTCGACTCGCCGCTGCTCGACACTTCCGAGAACGGTTGGGACGCTCTGTACAAAAGCAACCTGCGCCATGTGTTGCTGTGCACGCAGCAGGTGGCCCGGCGCCTCGTGGCCGCCGGCCTGCCGGGGAGCGTCATCAATGTGACGTCGATCGAGGGTGTGCGCGCGGCGCCGGGTTACGCGGCATACGCGGCCGCCAAGGCGGGCGTGATCAACTACACCAAGACCGCGGCTCTTGAGTTGGCCACGCACAACATTCGGGTCAACGCCCTCGCGCCCGACCTCACCGTCACCGAAGGATTGCTGCGAGTGTCACCGAACGGTCTGCCGCAGAGCGCAAGTCACATGATTCCGATGGGTCGACCCGGGCATGTCGACGAAATGGCAGGCGCTGCAGTATTTCTGGCCTCCGAGATGTCCAGCTACATCACGGGGCAGACCATCCACGTCGACGGCGGCACGCAGGCGGCGAGCGGTTGGTACCACAACCCGCAGACCGGTGACTACCAACTTGGACCCGGCTAGTTCAGTGCGCCCAGCCCTCGGCGGCCTGATCCTCGAAGGTGCGGTCGATCCGCTCGAACCTGCGCCGGATCGAATCCCGCGCGGCGCGGTGCGGTAACACGTAGAGGCGGTTGGCCAGGATCGCGTCGGCCGTCAGGCGCGCGACATCCTCGACGTTGAGCACGGAATCGTCGGTGGGGGCCGAGGCCAACTGCTGAACGGTCTCGGCCGGTGAGGGGGTGGCCGGCCCGTAGTCCGCGCTCCTGACCCGCTCGGTGTTCGCCAACAGGTCGGTCTCGACGATCATCGGGCACAGCACCGAAACCCCGATACCGTTTGGCCTCGCCTCCCTGGCCAGCGTCTCGGCGAGCGCGACCACACCGTATTTCGCAACGCAATACGGTCCGAGTCCAACGTTGGGGATCAACCCCGCGAACGACGACGTGAACACCATGTGGCGCTCGCCCCCTTGGGCGATCAGCCGGGGCAGGAACGCCTCGACACCGTGAATCGGCCCCCACAGGTCGACGTCGATCACGAAGCGCCAATCGTCGTGGCTGGTGTCCACGATCGGGCCTGCGTAGGCGATGCCCGCGTTGTTGAACACCACGTGCACGTCACCGAACACACGAAACGCCTCATCGGCCAGGCGCTCGACATCGTCGAGCTTGCGCACGTCGCAGACGACGCCGTATGCGTCGACGCCGTCGGCGCGCAGTATCGCGACCGCGTCGTCCAGCGCGGACCGGTCGATGTCGCCGAGCATCACCCGGGCGCCGCGGCGCGCGAACTCCCTTGCCGTAGCGAAGCCGATGCCGTTCGCACCGCCGGTGATGACTGTTGCGCGCTCGTCGAAATTCTCCACGCGGCGACACTACGGCTTGTCTGGGCCCGGTTCACCCAACTTGCGGCGGATCGCGTCCCACGGGTCGGCGTACTGGCCCGGCTGCTTCCAGTACGCTCCGCGGCGCGTCAGTATCGCTCGAATGAGCGGAGCGAAGAACGGCAGTATGTAACGAGTCCATCCCGCGTTCGCGCGCATCTCGGCGAGCATGTTGTCCCACGAATGGTGCTGGAACTGCAGAGCTTCCTGCGCGCGTGTGGTGTCCATCCACTCCGTGACGAACCAGGCGTCGTCGTTGTCGGGGTTACCTGGGCGCCCCTTGGGCAGCGCGCCCGTCAGCCCGCGCGTGGCGGCCAGCGCAGCGCCGACGTCGCCGTACTTGATCTTGTGTGAGTCGTCGCCCGCGATCAGAAGGATCTCGCCGACGACGTCGGCGGTGGTAGCCGCGGCGAACGCCCAGGCCACGTCGCGGACATCCACGCTGTGCATGTGATTGTCGCTGGGCAAGGCGCTCTCGAAGTACAGCGCGTCGGTGTTGAACTTCATGGCTGACGGGTCGACGCTCAGTACACCACCGAGTCGCAGCACCACCCACTCAAGGCTCGACGCCCGCACGATCTGCTCGGCCTCGATCTTGTGTGCGCTGTAGAGATCCGACGCCTTCATCGGTTCATCCGCGCGAAGCGGTGCGGTGAACCGCTGCGGGTTGCGTGCGCCGAAGACCGCGTTGCTCGACGCCTGGACCCAGCGCGGGGCCGACGGTTGCGCTTCTGCGATGTGCACAAGGGTGGCGGTCGCATCGACATTGATGCGTCTCGCGAGTTTCGGATCCCGATAGATAGGGGGCGGAATGATCGCGGCAAGGTGGATGATCGCCTCTGGAGCCACTTCGGCGACAAGCCGCTCGGCCTGGTTCCGATCCGTCAGGTCGGCCCATCTCGCCTCGGCGCCGCCGGGCAGCTGCGCGACGGCTTTGCGGTTGGCGGGGGTGTCGAGGTCGGTGGCGACCACATGGCGGCCTAGCTCCGTCAGCCGTCTGACCGTCGCGGATCCGACCAGGCCGAAGCCTCCTGTGACGAGCACGGTTCCCGTCATCACACTCCCTACCTGCGGATATGGTATTCTCTTTTTGCGAGAGTATCATACTCGGATGCGTTTCTGATGGCTGGAGGCGAGAAGTGGGAACTAGTACGACATGAACAGCGACGGCGCGGACAAACCAGAGGTCGCCAAGTGGGATCCCGGGTTCACCCGGCAGATCAAGAACTGGGTGGGCCCGGTCATCAAGCGGTACTTCCGTGCCGAGGTCCGCGGTCTGGACTCCATGCCGGCCGCCGGTGGAGCGCTGGTGGTGTCGAACCATTCCGGCGGTATGTTCACCCCCGATGTGCTGGTCTTCGCGCCCGCGTTCTACGACAAGTTCGGCTTTGACAGGCCCGTCTACACACTGGCTCACTACGGGGTGTTCATCGGGCCGCTCTCCGAGTGGTTGCGCCGCGCCGGTGTGATCGAGGCCAGCCGTGAGAACGCGGCCAAGGCGCTGCGATCGGGCGCGGTCGTGTTGGTCTTCCCCGGCGGGGACTACGACTCGTACCGGCCGACCTTCACCGAGAACGTCATCGACTTCGCCGGACGCACCGGCTATGTCAGAACCGCGATCGAGACCGGCGTGCCGATCGTTCCGATGGTGTCGATCGGTGCGCAGGAAACCCAATTGTTCCTTGCCCGAGGCGATTCGATCGCCAGGCGGCTGGGTCTCACACGGGCACGCATGGAGATCCTGCCGATCAGCATCGGGTTCCCGTTCGGGCTTTCCATGATCTTCCCGCCGAATCTGCCCTTGCCGTCCAAGATCGTCACCAGGGTGCTCGAACCGATCGACGTGGCGGCGCAGTTCGGCGAGGATCCCGATGTCAAGGAAGTCGACCTCCACGTGCGAGCCGTGATGCAGGTTGCACTCGATGAGTTGGCGCGCGAACGCCGGTTCCCGGTGCTGGGCTAACTTCCCGCGGTTGCGGGCGCCATCGCCGTCCCGACGGTGGTCAGCTCCGCGAGGCCGCACGCCCGCCGCATCTCGCCGAAGGCATGGACCATCGCATCCGTCGCCTCGTGCGGATCCTTGAACGTGTGGTCATCGGCCAGCACCGCGATGTCGACCTGGTCGACATAACTCCACACGGTCATGTTGAACGCGCTGCCCGCGGAAAGCACTCCGACGGAATAGATCTCGCTCACGGGTGCGCCGCCGATGTGACCCCGCTCCCGCGGCCCGGGCACGTTCGAGACCGCGACGTTCATCAGCCGGTTGTGGGCGGCACGCTTGGCTTGCAGCCGGAACATCGCCGGCGCCAGCGGGGGAGGCAGGTACTCCATCATCCGGCCCTGCAACTCGGGACCGAGCAGATCGTGGTCTTCCTTCGCGTGTGTGGTGGCCAGCGACGTGAGTTCGACACGCTCCAGCGGATCGTCGATGTGCACCGGCAGCGAGACGGTCATGCCGCTGATCTCGTTGCCGGTGATCCGGTCGGTGGATCTGTCGGTGCTGACGGGGACCGTCGCGAGGATCGGTCGATCAGCGCGACCGTCGTAGCGCAGCAACAGGTCCCGCAGTCCGCCCGCGGCCATGGCCAGCACGACGTCGTTGAATGTCACGCCGAGATGCTTTGCGGTTTCCTTGACTTCGGCCAGCGACAGCGTGGCCGTCGCGAATGTCCGGACCGGAGAAACCACATGGTTGAGAAAGGTCGGCGGCGCCTGAAAGATCCTTGCGATGTCGGGGTGGTCCGGCCGCTCCTTGGTGCGCCTGCGTACGCGTGCGATCCCGCGGGCAGCGTCAGAGATCAGCCGCGGCAACGCGGCCATGTTCTGAAAGTGGTCGAGTTGCGCCTCCCACAGCAGCTGCCGTTTCGTGGGCGGGTCGCAGGTGATGTAGTCGACGTGCTCGTCCTGTGGGGAGCCGGCCAGGTCTATCAACCGTGCCAGCAGGTTGGCCGACGCGATCCCGTCGGCCAGGGTGTGGTGCACCTTGCCGATCAGAGCGAAGCGGTCGTCGGCCATGCCCTCGGCGAAGTGGAATTCCCACAGCGGGCGGCCGCGGTCCAGGGGAGTGCTGGCGATCACCCCGATGACTTGATCCAGTTCTCGCCGGCCACCGGGGGCGGGCACCCGAACCCGTCGTAGGTGGTAGTCGAGGTCGACCGGGCAGTCTTCCAACCACATCGGGTGGTGGAGCCGGGCCGGGATGTCGACGAGCCGATATCGCAGCGGGTCGAGCAGGTGCAGCCGCCGAGCGATGGTCCGGCGGAACACGTCGAAGGTGAACTCGCCGTCGAAGTCCGCGGCGTGCACGACCGCGACCTTGAGCGTGTGCGTGTGCAGGTTCGGCGTCTCGCTGTACAGCAGCATGGCGTCCATGCCGTTGAGTCGCTTCATATCCCACCCCCTGTGGAATGACTATCGAACCACTCGGGGGCCCCGAATCCGGGACTTTGACAAAAGGCCTCGGGTGGTGAGGTGCCTAGCCCTGATCAGCCGCCAGCTTGTTTTGCAAGGTCAATGGCCGCGATCACCCCACCGTCACACAAGATGTCGGCGCCGGTGAGGTAACCGGCTTTCTCGCCGGCACAGAACGCGAGCAGCTCGGCGATTTCCTCCGGCTTGCCGAAGCGTTTCAAGGCGGCGAAGTCGATCATGGCGCCCGCGCCACTCTGTTCCTCCAACCGCCCCATCGGCGTGTCGATCGAACCAGGGGAGACGGACACGACGCGGGCGCCTCGGCGACCAAATCGCGGCGCCTGCGACTTGCAGTACCACACAACGAAACTCTTGCTGAGGGAGTAGGACAGGCCCGGTCGCGCCTCGTCTGGAGCGACATTGCACGCGGACATCATCTTCTCCATGAAGACGTCCTGATTCTCAAGCGCGTACCCGAAACTGTCAGTCGGAATGACTGTCTGGGGCGGCATGTGGGCCGCCATCGAGGCGACGTTGACGATGGCGAAGCCCGCATGCGCGAGCGGTAGGAACGCTTCGTTGATATTCACCGTCCCGACCGCATTGACCCGGATGATCAGATCTGCCGAGCCCATGCTGGGGCTGAGGCCTGCGGTGTGGATCACCGAAGCGACGGGTCCTACTGCTGATGACGTCTCGACGAGTTCGGCGACCGACTTCTGGTCGGTGATGTCGCAGACGACGGCGGTGCATTCGACGTCGGCTTCCCCGAGCGCCGCGACCGCAGCATCCAATCGATCTTGACTGACGTCGCAGATGACCACGGGGTGATCGCGTCCGACGATCTTCGCGGCGGCAAGCCCCATCCCGCCCGCGCCACCGGTGATGACCGTGACGTCAGGCATCGATGGCGTCCAATGCGGCGCGGGTGTCCAAGTCCATGAACGCTGCAGAGTACCGCTGCGCGAATGCAAGGCAGATGTCCGGACGCTGCCAGGCGTCGCCGCCCGACAGCGTCGCCATCCAGATCGCCAGACCGTGCGCGACGGATGCACGGTAACGCAGCCACACCTCCTCGGCGGTGGGCATCTCGTCGGCAGGCAATTCGAGCGCGCCCCGGTATTCCTCGAGCAGCTGCCGTTCGCTTTGGCGGCGATCCTCGATCGTGAGCGCGCCTTGCAGGAAATAGCCGAGGTCCAGCGACCAATTGCCGCGGCGCACCATCTGCCAGTCCAGGAACCCGACTTCGTCGTCGGGCAACACGTAGGTATTGCCGATGTGCGGGTCACCATGCAGCAGTGTCTGCGGCGAGGTCGTCAGCGTTCCGATGTAGCGGGCCCAGATGTCGACGAACAACTCGGTTCCGCTGAGCGCAAGGATCTCGGCGGCCACGGTCTCACCCAATCGCTCGTGGGCGATGTGCAACGGGGCGTATTCGAGCCCGGCGAAGGCGACGAAGGGTTCGACCCATGCGAGTAAGGGGTCGCTCGTCAGGCGCTCGCCCCAGTATCGGCTGTGCATCCGTGCAAGGCCTCGCACGCCGCTTGCCACCTGGGCGACGGTCATCGGCCGTGTCGAATCCCGGGGTTCAGCGCCCCGCGCGACCACGTCCTCCATGATCATCAGGAAGTCGCGGCGATCCTCATCGAGGATCGCCGTGTAGACAGTTGGATGGTCAAGTGGCAGAACGACTCCCGAGCTGAACAGCCGCGGCTCGTGATAGAGCCCGCTGGTGAGCGCAACGAGATCGGCGTGCTCGGGGTCGACGGCCTTGGCGAACACGGTCGACGGCCCGGCGCCGGCGGAGTACTTCAACTGCAGCCGGGCACGGCGGTTGGTCCCGTCGTCGCGCAGTACGACCGCGACATCGTCGACCCGGGCGCCGGGGAAGTGACCGGCCAGGGCGGTCGTCATCCATTCCGCAGTGATCCCTTCCCATCCCTGCGGAATGGACAACTCGGCTACGGTCACGCGCTTACTTCAGGCAGCTGCCGCCGTCGACCGGCAGTGTCACACCGGTGATGTAGCGGGCCTCATCCGATGCCAGGAAGAGCACGGCGTTGGCGATGTCCTCGGGTTCGACCCAGCCGATCGGCAGCGTATGCATCAGCTGCCCGACGACCTTCATGTCGTCGGGGCCCGGGTTCTCCAGATCCGGGCGGAACAGCTTCATGGTGCCCTCGTTCATGAACAGCGGGGTGTTCACGTTGGTCGGGTGCACGGAGTTGACGCGGATGTTCTGCGCACCGAGTTCAACCGCGAACGTCCGCATCAGGCCCACCACACCGTGTTTGGCGGCCACATAGTGACCTGTGTGCGGGTAGGCCTTCAGGCCGCCGACCGAGCTGGTGAGGATGATCGAGCCGCCACGGCCGCCGGCCAGGATGTGGGGGACACCCGCCTTGACGCTCTTCCACACGCCGCCGAGGTTGATGTCGATCATGGCGGTCCAGTCGACCTCGCTGGTTTTGTCCAGCGTTTGGCCGCCGTTGCCGATGCCGGCGTTGGCAACGATGATGTCCAGCCGGCCCATCTGCTCGACGCCCGTGTCCACCGCAGCCTTGAGGGCTTCGAAGTCGCGCACGTCGACCTCGGCGGTGTAGATCCGCCGGTTGTGGCCCTTGACGAGATCGGCGGTCTCGGCCAGATCCTCCGGCGTCGATGCGGCGATCAAGTCAACCGTGTCGATCTTCTTGCAGATGTCGATGGCGATGATGTCGGCGCCCTCCTGCGCGAGCCGCACCGCGTGCGCACGGCCCTGACCGCGCGCCGCACCGGTGATGAAAGCGACCTTGCCTTCAACACGTCCAGTCATTGACTACTCCAATTCGTCGTTAGTGGAAGGGTTTTCACGGAATCACCGCGGGCATGGAGTCCCAGCCGCGGACGGTTGACGTCGGGGATAGCGAGGCGTTGGTCATGTCGACATCCCATTCGGGGAACCGCTTGAGGATCTCTTCGAGCGCGATGCGGCCCTCGAGCCGGGCCAACGCCGATCCGAGGCAGTAGTGGGTGCCGACGCTGAACGCGAGGTGCTGACGCTGATCGCGATGGATATCGAAGACGTCGCCGTCGAGCGGGAACTGGCGACTGTCCCTCCCCGCGGCGCCGATCAGCATCATCATCACACTGCCTTCGGGCACTGCCTGTCCGTAGTACTCGATGTCGCGAGTGACGTAGCGGGCCACGTGCGGTGCGGGCGGCTCGAAGCGCAACAGCTCCTCGATGGCCTGCGGAATGAGTGCCGGGTTCTCCACCAGTTCGCGACGCTGGTCGGGGTGTTCGGCCAACACCTTGCCTGCCCAGCCGATGAGTCGCGTCGTCGTCTCGTTGCCTGCGCCCGCGACGACGTTGACGTAGATGAGGAGTTCCTCGCGGGTCAGCCGCCGAGTCACGCCGTCCTCATCGGTGAACTCGACGTTGAGCAGTTCGGTCATGATGTCGTCGGACGGGTTGTCCCTGCGCCAGTCGATGTAGGCCTCGAAGATCTGACCCGTGACGAGCCCGTCGTGGGCGGCCGCCATGGGTTTGCCCGCTTCGGTGCGCATCTGCGCGTTGGCGTGGTCGCGGATCTTTTCCTGGTCTCCCTCGGGGATGCCGAGCAGCGCGCTGATCACCTGCATCGGCATGACGGCACCGAGGTCGATGACGAAGTCGAACCTGCCCGTGCCCACGAGCGGATCGAGGGCGTTTGCGCAGTATTGGCGGATCTTCGGCTCGAGTGCGTTGATCTTGCGCGGGGTGAACATCCGCGCGAGTAGCTTGCGGTGGATGTCGTGGATCGGTGGGTCCTCGAAGATCAATGCGCCAGAGGGAATCTCGATGTTGGCCTTGATCAATTCGACGATCGCGCCGCGTGCGGAACTGAAGGTTTCGTGGTCCACGAGCGCCTTGTTGACGTCGGCGAAGCGGCTCAGTGCGTAGAAGTCGTACTGCTCGTTGTAATACAGGGGCGATTCCGCGCGCAGGCGGGCGAACGCGGGGTATGGGTTGGCGTTGATCTCGACGTCATAGGGATCGAAGTAGACATCGCTTGCAGCACTGACCGTCACAGTGTCGCCTCTTTCTGGACCAGACATAGATAAGACAAAAGGGCCGCTTTTGTCTCACAACTCTGGCATCGGCCACGCATAGGTGTCAATAAGAGACTCATTTCTGACAACTTAAGCTCTCTGCTTACAAGAATCAGCTTCTCATCGGGCACGGTGGCCAGGCATCGAAACGGTGAAACCGAGCCGATGTAGCCGGCTTGGATCGCACCTTGCAGGTTCGCTGGATCGATGCCGATCCGGCTGACCGTCACGCCTGTGACACCACGGTGGTGACCGAGGTTCACGTCGGAGCTGGCTATTCGAACAGGCGCCAGATTCCTTCGTAGAGCTAACCCAACAATTCAGCAAAAAGCCGGGTCGAAGCGGCATACGATACAGCTTGATGGGAATTGTCTGATGGTCGTCAATAGATGTGACCTCAAGGTCAGCGAACAGTCCGGCGCTTGGTTCCGCAACCGCGACGATGCTATGGGCTGCGCTCAACGCCCACCGAGATCATGCCCGAGGAGAGGTAGATCGACGGCCTCATGTAGGAGCTGGTCGATGTTGCCAGCGCACCGGTCCGCCTTCTTACGGGCGACGCGAGCCGCTCGTCCAACACCGGGGAGAATCGCTATGAAGATCAAACGAATCATCGCCGTGGCCGGCGCCCTCACGGCCCTCACCATCACCGGGGTCGGGTACACGGCGCACGCCGATCCGCTCAGCCCCTTAGTGCCAAACCCGCCGTTCTGGTGTCCAGGCAACGGACCAGGCTTGTCGGCCAGCGGGTATGGCGGCTACTGCGAGGGCAAAACCTTCCCCGACGGCACGCGACTGAACGTGTACCGCCTCGGGTACTTCTGGCAGCCGATCCGGTGCATAATCCCCGACGGTTCGAAGACCCCGCCGCTTGCCCCTCCCGGTGGCTGCGGAGGCCTGCTCGGTTAAGTCCAACATGCTGACCGAGTCCCGAGATCGCTTTCATCCCAGCGCGGTGACGACTTGGGGAAGGTCCAGCGTCGAATGGATGCCAGGCGCAGCGGCGCAGATGTAGGGCACCGCGTTGACTGCGCGATTGGCGGTGTACGCGGGCGACACCTCGGCCATGCGCTCGAGCGGGATCGGCATCCGGAGGGTGACCTCCAGCGGTGCGTCGCCGTCGACCGACACATGCCAGCCGGTCTCCCGGACCTCCCATCCAGGGTCCAGAGCGGTGGTGCAGTACCACGTGGCCCGGAACCGTAGCAGCGGC
>Ga0207648_10000113_pt1 | contig 78626 bp, 82 predicted proteins | sample KBSMisM32_FD_184310 | JGI IMG/M metagenome (GOLD analysis project Ga0207648, IMG submission 184310) | Miscanthus rhizosphere microbial communities from Kellogg Biological Station, Michigan, USA - KBS Miscanthus M3-2 (SPAdes) (version 2) | ecosystem: Host-associated > Plants > Roots >...
GCCGCCCCGCATCCCGGTCAGCCAGTCGTGAACGACGGCGACGCGAGCGGTCATTTGCCTTTCTTCGGCTCGGGAGTCGACGCGAGCGGGTAATCCCCATCCGCCGCGCAGGCATCGCAGAGGTGATCGTTCCGCATGTACTCATCCGCCGGCGTCTCGGCCAGACAGCGGATACAGCGATGCTTGCCGGTGCGCTCCGGAAGGGAGCGTGGGGCGTTTTCCATTTCGGGGCACGATAGCAGAGGAATGTACGATTGTTATCCCCGTCAGGAGCATCCAGATGATCAACATCCGCAAAGCCGAGGAGCGTGGGCATTTCAACCACGGCTGGCTCGACACGTACCACACCTTTTCCTTCGCCGATTACTACGATCCAGAGCAGATGGGATTCCGCGCGCTGCGCGTGATCAATGACGATCGCGTGGAGCCGGGCGTCGGGTTCGGGACGCATCCGCATCGCGACATGGAGATCATCACGTACGTCCTCGACGGCGAGCTCGCGCACAAGGACAGCATGGGCAACGGCTCGATCATCCGGCCGGGCGAGGTGCAGCGCATGAGCGCCGGGACCGGCGTGCGGCACAGCGAGTTCAACGAGAACAAGAGCGGCGTGACGCACTTTCTGCAGATCTGGATCGAGCCCGAGGTCGCCGGCATCGAGCCCTCGTACGAGCAAAAGTGCTTCGGCGCCGGAGAGAAGCGCGGCCGGCTGCGGCTGATCGCCTCGCGCGACGGCGCGGAGGGGTCCGTGACGATCCACCAGGATGCACGCGTCTACGCGGGCCTCTTCGACGGCGCCGAACGCGCAGAGCTGCCGCTGTCGCCGGATCGCAAGGGCTACGTGCACGTCGCGCGTGGCGAGGTGAGCGTCAACGGGCACGGGCTGCGCGCCGGGGACGCGCTGAAAACCGACTCGGGCCCGATCGTGCTCGAGCGCGGCCGCGGCGCCGAGGTGCTGGTGTTCGACCTTCCCGAGGAATAGGAGAGTCCCGGCCTATCGGCCTGATTCTGATAATTCAATGGACGAGGGTGCGGGGCGTTCCTAGACTGCAGCTATCGACATCGACGAGGCGATCATGGAAATCAATACCGGAATCTCCGCCGAGCAGCGCAGCGCGATCGTCCAGAGCCTGTCCAGGCTGCTCGCCGACACCTACGTGCTGTACCTGAAGACGCACAGCTTCCACTGGAACGTCGAGGGGCCGATGTTCCAGACGCTGCACCAGATGTTCATGGACCAGTACACCGAGACGTGGAACGCCATCGACCTCATTGCGGAGCGCATCCGCTCGCTCGGCGAGTACGCGCCGGGCACCTACCGCGAATACGCCCGCCTCACGCGGATCAAGGAGACCGAGGGCGTGCCGCGCGCCGAGGAAATGATCAGGCTGCTGATCGACGGCCAGGAGGCCGTGGTGCGCACGGCGCGCGAGGCGCTGAGCGTGGCCGACGAGGCGAACGACCAGCCGACGCTCGACCTCCTGACGCAGCGCATGCAGGTTCACGAGAAGAACGCCTGGATGCTGCGCAGCCTGCTGAAGAAGTAACATAGCGGCCGCGATGGGCGGCACCCGCATCGAGAAGGACAGCTTCGGCGCCATCGAGGTCCCGGCCGGGCGCCTGTGGGGCGCGCAGACCGAGCGCAGCCTGCGCTTCTTCCGCATCTCGAGCGAGCGCATGCCGCTTGCCGTGATCTACGCCTTGGTACGCGTCAAGCAAGCCGCCGCGGGCGTCAACGCGGAGCTGGGTTTGCTGGACAGAAAAAAGGCGGAGGCCATCCGACGCGCGGCCGGCGAGGTCCTCGCGGGAAAGCACGACGAGGAGTTCCCGCTCTCGGTGTGGCAGACCGGATCGGGCACGCAGAGCAACATGAACGTCAACGAAGTGCTCGCCAACCGCGCCTCCGAGCTCCTCGGCGGCGAGCGCGGCGCGAAGCGCCTGGTCCATCCCAACGACGACGTCAACCTCGGCCAGTCGTCGAACGACGTCTTCCCGACCGCGATGCACATCGCCGCCGCGCTGGCGCTCGAGGATCTCCTCGCCGCAGTGGACCGGCTTCGCCGGACCCTGCACGACAAGAGCGCGGCCTTCGAGGCCATCGTCAAGATCGGCCGCACGCACTTGCAGGACGCCACCCCGCTCACGCTGGGGCAGGAGTTCTCGGGGTACGTCGCGCAGCTGGAGCATGCCGCTGGCGCGATCCGCAGCGCGCGGCCGGGGTTGCACGAGCTCGCCATCGGCGGGACCGCGGTCGGGACCGGCCTCAATACCCATCCGGACTTCGCGCCCGGGGTGTGCTCTGTTCTGGCGGCGGAGCTCAAGCTACCCTTCGCGCCCGCGGCCAACAAGTTCGCCGCGCTGGCCGGGCACGAGCCGCTGGTATTCGCGCACGGCGCGCTGAAGACTCTCGCCGCCGCCTTGTTCAAGATCGCGAGCGACATCCGCCTGGCCGCCTCCGGCCCGCGCTCGGGCCTGGGCGAGCTGCGCATTCCGGAAAACGAGCCCGGCAGCTCGATCATGCCGGGGAAGGTGAATCCGACCCAGGCCGAGGCGCTTACCATGGTGGCCGCGCAGGTGATGGGCAACGATGTGGCGGTCAACTTCGGGGGCGCCTCCGGGCACTTCGAGCTGAACGTGTTCAAGCCGCTCATCATTCATGCCTTCCTGCAGAGCGCGCGCATCCTCGCCGACGGCGGCCGCTCCTTCGAAGAGCACTGCGTGCGCGGGATCGAAGCCGACGAGGGGCGCATCCGCGAGCTCGTCGAGCGCTCGCTGATGCTGGTCACGGCGCTCTCGCCGCACATCGGCTACGACCGCGCCGCCGAGATTGCCAAGAAAGCGCATCGCGAGGGCAGCACGCTGCGCGAAGCAGCGCTCGGCCTTGGCTACGTCAGCGCGCAGGATTTCGACCGCTGGGTGCGGCCCGAGGCGATGATCGGCCGGCGCGAAAATTGATCGTCGCGCTGATTTCCGGGCGTGGCAGCAATCTGCAGGCGCTGCTCGAGGCGGGCCTGCCGGTGAGCGGCGTGATCGCGAACCGCGCCGATGCCAGGGGCCTCGAGCTGGCCGCGGCCCGTGGCGTGGCCACACAGGTAGTCGAGCATCGCGCCTTCGCGAGCCGCGAGGCGTTCGAATCGGCGCTCGGCCGCGAAATCGAGCGCTTCACGCCGCGCCTCGTCGCGCTCGCAGGCTTCATGCGGATCTTCACGCCCGGTTTCGCCGCTCGCTACGAAGGCCGCATGCTCAACATCCACCCGTCGCTGCTGCCGGCGTTTCCCGGCCTCGACACGCACGCGCGCGCGCTTGCCGCGGGCGTGAAGCTGCATGGCTGCACCGTTCACTTCGTCAGCGCCGAGCTCGATCACGGCCCGATCGTGATCCAGGCGGCAGTACCGGTGCGCGCCGACGACACGGCCGCGAGCCTGGCGGCGCGCGTCCTGCGCCAGGAGCACGTTGTCTACCCGCGGGCGGCGCGCTGGTTCCTGGATGGCAAGCTTGTCATCAAATCCGGGGTGGTCTGCGTTGAGGGAAACCATGAGCCACTGGTCTTCGCTCCGGATTGAGGGCCTCGGCTGGGTGCTCGCCTGCTTCGCCGCCGCGGCCTGGGGCGCGCCGCCGCGGCAGGCCGAGATGACCTATGAAACCAGCCGCAACGGCATAACGCTCGCCGAGGTCACCTACTCGCTCGAGCACGACGGACGCAACTACCAGATCACCGAGACCACCAAGGGGCGCGGAATCCTCGCGCTGCGCGGCACCACCCGGCGCACGAGCCGCGGCATGGTCACGCCCGAAGGCCTGAAGCCGGTCGAATTCGTCGACGAGCGTACCGGCCGCAACACCGCGCGCGCGAGTTTCGACTGGAAGGCGGGTACCGTGACGCAGCAATACAAGGGAGACCCGCGCATCGAGCCCCTGCCGCCGAACGCGCACGATCGCCTCGCCTTTCTGCTGGACCTCGCCTTTGGGCCGCAGCGGCGCGAAGTCGTGTTCGACCTTTTCGACGGCCGGGGGCAGTCGCATCACGTCTATACGAACGGCGGCAACGATCGGGTCAAGGTTCCGATCGGCGAGTTCGACGCGGTGCGGTTCTTTCGCGGCAGCGGCGACGAGCGCTCCGAGGTCTGGCTCGCGAAAGAGCTCGGCTATCTGCCCGTGAGAGTCCTGGTCACGGAGAAAGACGGCACGCGCTACGAGCAGGTGGCGACCAAGATCACCACGCCGTGAGGCTGGGGCGGGGCACGCTGCGTCACGCCGCGGCTGCGCTGTCGCGCCTGCTCGAGTTCTCGCAGCCAGCCGACGAGACCCTGTCGCGCTACTTCCGCGCCCACCCCGAACTCGGCCAGCAGGAGCGCGGCTTCGTCGCCGATGCGGCATTCGCGGTGCTGCGCAAGCGCCGCTCCCTCGCCGCGGCGGCGGGCTCGGCCACCCCCGAGGCGCTCGTCGCCGCCGCCGCGATCAAGGTGCTCGGCCTGTCGGCGCGCTCGCTCGAGGGGCTGGTCGAGCCGCAGCTCGCAGAGCAAATCCGCGCGTTCTCGTTCGCGGGGATGTCGGCCGCGGTGCGCGCCGACCTGCCGGACTGGCTCTGGGACATGCTCGTCGCCGATTACGGCGAGGCACAGGCCGAGCGCATCGCCGCGGCGATGCTGAACCCGGCGCCGCTCGACTTGCGGGTCAATCTTGCCCGAACCAGCCGCGAGGAGGCGCGCGCGCGCCTGGCAGCCGATGGCGTCGACGCGCAGCCCACTCCATATTCGCCTGCCGGCTTGCGGGTCACGGGCAAACCCGCCATCAACCGCCACGCGCTTTTTCGTGACGGCCTGATCGAAGTGCAGGACGAGGGTAGCCAGGTGCTTGCCTGGCTGCTCGGTGCGCGCCGCGGTGAAATGGTGGGCGACTATTGCGCCGGCGCGGGCGGCAAGACGCTCGCCGTCGCCATGCTGATGCGCGGTACCGGACGCATATACGCGATGGACGTTTCGACCCGCCGGCTGGGTGCGCTTCGCCCACGCGCCGCGCGCGCCGGCGTCACCAACGTCCACGTGATCGCGCTTTCGGGCGATAACGACGTGCGAGCAAAGCGTCTTGCGGGGAAGCTCGACCGCGTTCTGGTCGATGCGCCGTGCAGCGGATTCGGCACGCTGCGCCGCAATCCCGACCTGAAATGGCGCCACGCGCGCGAGGCGGTGACTGAGCTCGCGCAAAAGCAGCGCGCGATCCTGCGTGCGGCTTCGCGCCTCGTAAAGCCTGGCGGCAGGCTGGTGTATGCGACCTGCAGCATCCTGAAAGCCGAAAACGAGGCGATCGCCGACGAGTTTGCTGCATCGAGCCTAGAGTTCGAGTCGCTGTCGTGCGAGGGCCTGCTCGCCGAGCAGCGCATACCCCTCAAGGCGGGCGCTCGCATGCGCCTCTGGAGCCACGAGCACGGTACCGATGGATTCTTCGCCGCCGCTTTCGAGCGGCGCGCACGGTAAGGAACAATTGCACGCCGGCGGGGTCTCAAAAGCTCCCTTTTCTGACAGGCGGCTTAACAAAAGTTACGACGCCGTCACCGGGCTTCGCGTAGAATGGCCCGCGCCGTCTAACCATGGCCTAGGATGTTACATAACCAAATGATTCTAAAAGGTTTTCTGGATCTTCCGTGGTGGGGTTACGTAGTGGCCGCGCTCGGCCTTACGCACGTAACGATTGCCGCGGTCACGATCTATCTGCACCGCTGCCAGGCGCACAGGGCGCTCGAGCTGCACCCGGTGATCTCGCACTTCTTCAGGTTCTGGCTGTGGCTCACCACCGGCATGGTCACCAAGGAATGGGCGGCGATCCATCGCAAGCACCACGCCAAATGCGAGACTGCGGAGGATCCGCACAGCCCGCAGATCTACGGAATCAACCGCGTTCTCTGGCTCGGCGTGTTCCTGTACGTCAAGGAGTCCTACAACAAGGACACGCTCGAGCGTTACGGCCACGGCACTCCGGACGATTGGATGGAGCGCAACGTCTACACGCGTTACGCCATCGTCGGCGTGGGGCTCATGCTGCTCACCGATCTTCTGGCGTTCGGTGTTGTGCCGGGTGCGCTCATCTGGCTCACGCAAATCGCCTGGATTCCGTTCTGGGCCGCGGGGGTGATCAACGGCGTCGGCCACTTCTTCGGCTACCGCAGCTACGACGTCGCCGACGCGAGCACGAACATCGTTCCCTGGGGCATCCTGATCGGCGGCGAAGAGCTGCACAACAACCATCATGCGTTCGCCTCCTCGGCGAAGCTCTCGTCCAAATGGTACGAGCTCGATATCGGCTGGCTGTATATCCGGGTGCTGGAGAGCTTCGGCCTCGCAACGGTCAAGAAGCTCGCGCCGCAGCCGCGCTTTGCGCGACCCAAGCCCGCGGCAGATTTCGACACGCTGCATGCCGTCATCGCCAACCGCTACGACGTGCTCTCGCGCTACGCCAAGTCGGTGCGGCGCACGTACGCGGAGGAAATGCAGCGGCTCAAACTTTGGTCGCCGCGCGACGCCGAGGTGCTGCGTCCGCTCAAGCGCGCCTTGCTCCGCGGCCAGGCGGCCGCCGGCGCGGAGAGCGCGCGGCTCGCCGAGGCGCTGAAGAACTCTCGTGCGCTCGCCACGGTGATTGCCATGCGCGACGAGCTGGCCGCGCTTTGGGAGCGCTCGCATGCTTCCAAAGAGCAGCTGCTGCGCCAGCTCCAGGATTGGTGCCATCGCGCCGAGGCGAGCGGCGTGGCCTCGCTCGTGGACTTTTCGGCTCGCCTTCGCTCCTACGCTTGAACCGGGCAAGGATCCTGCCCGGGTAGTCTCCTCTGTTACACCGCCGGCGCCCTGAACGCAGGGGCGCTGTTTGTTTTCCCGCCCTTGCCGAAATTCGAAACCCCGCTGGCCAGGGCGTTGTCCGCGATAGGACCACAAAACGTCGCGATAGGCACACAGCCCGTCTGGCAGATCCTTTGCATGGCATGACCCGTCACTTGCCTATCCCAAAGGAGCTTCCGACATGCACTACCGTACTCTCACCGCGGCCGCAATCGCCGGGCTCGGCGTCGCCACATCGGGCATCGCGTCGGCGCAGTCCACCACATCGACAACCACCGATACCTGGCGCATGCCTTACCAGAGCGGCTTCTGGGGTCATGCGGGCGCGAGTGCCGGCGAATCCAAGCTGAAACTCGGCTGCCCGTCGGGCGCGAGCTGCGACGACAAGGACACCACGTTCCGGGTTTACGCCGGCGGAAAATTCAACAACGCGTTCGGGCTGGAGCTCGGGCTGGTGGACTACGGCAAGTTTCAGCGCGGCGGCGGCGACACGAAAGGCTGGGGCCTCGACATTCCGCTCCTCCTCGGGTTCCCGATCGGCAGCAACTCGTCCGTGTTCGCGAAGGCGGGCGTCAACTACAGCCAGATGGACGTCGGCGGCAACCCTGCGCTGGTGCAGACTGGCAAGGAATCCGGCTGGGGACCGCGCTATGGCGTGGGCGCGCAGATCGGCCTCACGCCGCAGTGGGCGATTCGTGGCGACTGGGACCGCTACCACGTGAGGTTTCCGGGAACGAAGGACGACGTGGACACGCTCATGATCGGCGCGCAATACACCTTCCGCTGACCCGGTCCGCCCAAAGCAAAAGGCCCGCATCCGCGGGCCTTTCCTTATTTCAGCTTGGTCTCTTTGTAGATGACGTGCTTGCGCGCCTTGGGATCGTATTTCTTGATCTCCAGCTTGTCGGGCGTGGTGCGCTTGTTCTTGGTGGTGGTGTAGAAGTGGCCGGTACCGGCCGAGGATTCGAGCTTGATCTTTTCACGCATGGTCAGCCTTTGCCTTTCTTCGCCTTGATCTCGGCCAGCACGGCCTCGACGCCGAGCTTGTCGATGCGGCGCAGGCCGGCGGTCGAGACGCGCAGCCGTACCCAGCGGTTCTGGCTCTCCACCCAGAAGCGCCGATAATGGAGATTGGGCTCAAAGGTGCGGATCGTCTTGTTGTTGGCGTGGGACACGTAGTGGCCCTTCATCGGCTTTTTGCCGGTGACCTGGCAGACGCGGGACATCGGAACGGCTCCGAGAAATTCGCCGAAATGCGCGAAAGGCGCGGATTTTACTACAGTAATCCGCGCTCCGCGAAAGAGATCGCCTGGTTGCCGGCGATGATGAAATGGTCGAGTACCCTCACCTCGATGAGCGCGAGCGCCTCCTTCAGATTGGCGGTCAGCAACTCGTCGGCCTGGCTCGGCTGAGCGACCCCCGATGGATGATTGTGGGCAAAAATCACCGCGGCGGCGTTGCAGGCCAGCGCGGCCTTCACGATTTCCCTGGGATAGACGCTGGTTTGGGTGAGGGTCCCCTGGAACGGCTCCTCGAATTTGATTACGCGGTGCTGCGCGTCGAGCCAGATACAGACAAACACCTCGTGCGCACGCGCGCCGATGGCAAGGCGCAGATAGTCACGCACCGCTCCCGGCGAGGTCAGCGCTGCGGTTTTCTTGAGCTCCTCCTGAAGTGCGCGGCGCACAAGCTCGATCGCCGCGGCAAACTGCGCGGCCTTCGCCGGACCCAGACCTTTGATACTGCCGAGGCGCGCCCCCGCTTCCAGCACACCGCTCACGCCCTTGAATTCGTGCACCAGTTCGCGGCCGAGCTCGACTGCGCTTTTTCCCGGCAATCCGGTGCGCAGTAGAACGGCCAGGAGCTCGGCGTCGCTTAGGACCTTGGCTCCCTCGGCGAGAAGTCGCTCGCGCGGCCGCTCGGCGAGCGGCCAGTCCGAAATCGCCATGTCCGGTGGTTTCCCTTAGAATCGTCTCCCCTTAACGGCTGAGTCGTCAGCCCGATGACATTGACAGGAAAGCGGATTCTGCTTGGCGTCACCGGCGGCATCGCGGCTTACAAGGCCGCCGAGCTGGTGCGCCTGCTGGTGAAAGCGGGCGCCGACGTGCGCGTCGCCATGACCGAGGCCGCCACCCGCTTCATCGGCACCACGACGATGCAGGCGCTTTCCGGGCAGCCGGTGTGGACCGATCTGTGGGACGCGCGTGTGAACGACGCCATGGGGCACATCGAGCTCTCGCGCGACCGCGAGCTGATCCTGGTCGCGCCGGCGTCGGCCGACTTCATGGCCAAGCTCGCGCACGGCCTGTGCGACGACCTCCTGTCGACGCTGTGCGTTGCACGCCGCTGCCCGCTAATGGTGGCGCCGGCGATGAACGTGGAGATGTGGCAGAACGCTGCCACGCAGCGCAGCGCCGAGACGCTGCGCGCCGATGGCGTGCAGATCGTCGGGCCCGCCTCCGGCGGACAGGCGTGCGGCGAGATGGGCATGGGCCGCATGACGGAGCCGGCCGACATCCTCGCCGACGTGCAGTTTTTTTTTCAGCCGAAGCGCCTCGCCGGTAGGCGCGTGGTCGTCACCGCAGGCCCCACCGAAGAGCCCATCGACCCGGTCCGCGTAATCACCAACACGAGCTCGGGGAAGATGGGCTACGCGGTCGCGCGCGCGGCGCGCGAGGCGGGGGCCGAGGTTACGCTGATCAGCGGTCCGGTGTCGCTGCCCACGCCGGCCGGTGTGGCCCGCGTCGACGTGCGCACCACGCAGGAGATGTTTGAGGCGGTGAAGAAGGACGCGAAGCACGCCGACGTCTTCATCTCGGTCGCAGCGGTCGCCGACTATCGCGTGAAGAACCCGTCCACGCAGAAGGTCAAGAAGGGCAACGGCGCGCCGCGCCTCGAGCTCGAGGAGAACCCCGACATCCTCGCCTGGGTGGCCGGGCAGCCGAACCCGCCGTTCTGCGTCGGCTTCGCCGCCGAGAGCGAGAACCTTGCCCAGAACGCAAAGGCCAAGCTGGCGAAGAAGAAGCTGCCATTGATTGTCGGCAACCTGGCGCAGGACGCCATGGGCCGCGACGACAGCGCGATCACTCTTTACGACGCGCGCGGCGAGCACCCGCTCGGCCGCGGGCCGAAGCTCGAACTCGCGCGCAAGCTGATCGAGCACGTCGCCCCACTTCTACCGCCGGGGAAATGAGACAGCTCCAGGTCAAGATCCTCGACGAGAGGATGCGCGCCATGCTGCCGCACTACGCCACCGCGGGCGCAGCTGGCCTGGACTTGCGCGCCTGCCTGGACAAGGAGTTGAGATTGGAACCGGGTGACAGCCGGCTGGTCTCTTGCGGGATTGCCATCCATGTCGGCGACCCCGGTTATGCCGCGATCATCCTGCCGCGCTCGGGGCTCGGGGCGAAGAGCGGCATCGTGCTCGGCAATCTCGTGGGGCTCATCGACTCGGACTACCAGGGGCCGCTCATGGTGTCGGTCTGGAACCGTGGTCGCGAGCCTTTCACCGTGCAGCCGATGGACCGGATCGCGCAACTCGTCGTGATCCCGGTGGTGCAGGTCGAGTTCGAGGTGGTCGAGGACTTCGCCGCCAGCGCGCGCGGCGCCGGCGGCTTCGGGTCTACAGGGAAGGGATAGCTGGTTCCCTAAGTAAGAGAATCAGCCCAAATCGTTCTCGCCCAGCTCCACGCGTAGTTCCCTTCCGCCTCGCTGCGCGCAGCGGATACCCCGCCGGATCCTTTCACGGCGATCAGCGTGCCCTGCCCGGGGTCCCACTCGTGCACCGACGAGACCCGGATCCCTTCGGTACGCGAGACGAAGCTGTAGCAGGTGTTGATGATCTTCAGCGGCTGCGCCTCGCGGCCGTTCAGGAGATCGACGATCGCCCCGGCGGCGATCTTGGCATGGTTGTTCGCCATGCTCGCCGACTTGGGCATCGCCGGCGCGGAGAGCGTGGAATCGCCCAAGACGTGGACGCCCTTTACGGCCTTCGATTCCATGGTCCGCCAGTCCACGTCGCACCAGCGGTTGTTGGTGGTGATGAGGCCGGCCTTGGCCGCGACGTCGCCCGCGCGCTGCGGTGGCACTACGTTGAGTACGTCGCCCTTCACGTCCTCGACCTCGAGCCGCACCGTCATCGAACTGCCGTCCACGCCCACCGCGCGCGCGTTGCCGCGGTACTCGATGATTCCGGGATAAAGGTCGGACCAGGCGCGCTTGAATAGGCCGGCCTTGGAGGTGACGTCGGGGTTGGCGTCGAGCACCAGCACCTTGGAGCGCGGCTTGGCCTGCTTGAAGTAGGCCGCCACCACGCTCGCGCGCTCGTAAGGCCCGGGCGGGCAGCGGTAGGGCTGGACCGGGATCGAGAGCACGTAAACGCCGCCGTCGCGCATCTGCTCGAGCTGGCGGCGCAGCGCGAGGGTCTGCGGCCCGGCTTTCCAGGCGTGCAGCACCCTTCCGGCCTGCATCGCCTGCTCGAAGCCCTGGACGTCACCGAACGTGAAGTCGATGCCTGGCGAGACGACCAGGCGCTCGTACGCGATGTCGCCGCCGCGCGCGAGCCTCACGGATTTCTTCGCCGCATCGATCGCGGTAACCTCGTCGCGCACCACCCTGACGCCGTGGCGCGCGAGGCCGTCGATGCTGCGCGTGATGTCCTCCATGCCCGCAAACCCGGCGAGGACCAGGTTCGAAATCGGGCACGAGACGAAGCTCGGATCGCGCTCGACGAGCACGACGTCGATTGACGGATCCCACATCCGGATGTACTTGGCGGCGGTCGCGCCGCCGAAGCCGCCGCCCACGACGACCACGCGCGCTTTGGACGGTACGTTAGCCGCGCATCCCGCCAGGCCGGCCAGCGAGCCGGCGGCCGCGAAGCCGAGGAAATCGCGTCTTTTCATGGCTTACCTCTTTTGCGCGGAGAACCACGCCGCCAGCGCGTCGATCTGCGCATCGGTGTAGCCCTTGGCGATCTGGTGCATCACGGTGGCCTGGCGCTGGCCGTCGCGCAGCGCGCGCATCTGCGAGGCGATGTAGTCGCGCGGCAGGCCGGCGAGCGGCACCACCTCCTTGGTCGCGGCCCGGCCGTCGGTGCCGTGGCAGATCGCGCACGGCGCCGCGAGCCGTTGCGTATCCTGCGCCGACGCGGCCGACGCGAAGCACAGCACCACCGCCGCAACCGCCGTTGTCCGGTTCATCGGTCCTCCCGTGGGTGGGAGAAAGTAACGCCGGGTACCGAAAAAAGCAAAGGCCGCCGAATCTTGCATTCCGGCGGCCTTGTGCCAGGTGCCGTGCGGCTACTGCGTGGTGACGGCGGCGGGCTCTTCCTCGAACTTGAGCTCGATCTTCTCGGCTTCGCCGAGGTCGATGGTCACCTTCCCGCCGTGCTGCAGCTTGCCGAACAGCAGCTCGTCGGCAAGCGCGCGCCGGATGGTGTCCTGGATCAGGCGCGCCATCGGCCGCGCGCCCATCAGCGGGTCGAAACCCTTCTTGGCGAGGTGCTCCTTCAGCGGCTGAGTGAACTGGGCCTCGACCTTCTTCTCGGCGAGCTGCTCCTCGAGCTGCATCAGGAACTTTTCCACCACGCGCATGATGATGTCGTGGTCGAGCGCGCGGAACGAGATGATCGAGTCGAGCCGGTTGCGGAACTCCGGCGTGAACATGCGCTTGATCGCCTCCATCTCGTCGCCGACCTGCTTGTTGAGCGTGAAGCCCATGGTGTTCTTGGCGAGCGACTCCGCACCGGCGTTGGTGGTCATCACGATCACCACGTTGCGGAAATCGGCCTTGCGGCCGTTGTTGTCCGTGAGCGTGCCGTGATCCATCACCTGCAGCAGGATGTTGAAGATGTCGGGGTGCGCCTTCTCGATCTCGTCGAGCAGCAGCACCGAATAGGGCTTCTTGGTGATGGCCTCGGTGAGCAGCCCGCCCTGCTCGAAGCCCACGTATCCCGGCGGCGCGCCGATCAGCCGGCTGACCGCGTGGCGCTCCATGTACTCCGACATGTCGAAGCGGATGAGCTCGATCCCCATGCAGTAGGCGAGCTGGCGCGCGACCTCGGTCTTGCCGACGCCGGTGGGGCCGGAGAAGAGGAAGTTGCCGATCGGCTTCTGGGGGTTGCCCAGGCCCGAGCGCGCCATCTTGATCGCTGAGGCGAGGGCGTCGATGGCCTGATCCTGACCGAACACGACCGCCTTCAAGTCCCGGTCCAAATTGGCCAGGGCACTGCGATCGTCGGTGGAAACGCTGCGCGGCGGGATGCGCGCGATCTTCGCGATGATCTCCTCGATCTCGGCCTTGCCGATGATGCGCTTTTGCTTCGCCTTGGGCGCGATGCGCTGCGCGGCACCGGCTTCGTCGATCACGTCGATCGCCTTGTCTGGGAGGTGCCGGTCGTTGATGTAGCGCGCGGAAAGCTCGGCCGCCGTGGTGAGCGCGTTGGCGGTGTACTTCACGCTGTGGTGCGCCTCGAAGCGGGTCTTCAACCCCTTCAATATCTCCACCGTCTCGTCCACGGAGGGCTCGACCACGTCGATTTTCTGGAAGCGCCGCGAAAGCGCGTGGTCCTTCTCGAACACGCCCCGGTACTCGTTGTAGGTGGTGGCGCCGATGCACTTCAGCTGCCCGGTGGAGAGCACCGGCTTCAACAGGTTGGATGCGTCCAGCGTCCCGCCCGAAGCCGCGCCGGCGCCGATCACCGTGTGGATCTCGTCGATGAAGAGGATCGCGTTCGGATTGTCGACCAGCTGCTTGAGCACAGCCTTGAGGCGCTGCTCGAAATCGCCGCGGTATTTCGTGCCGGCGAGGAGCGCGCCCATGTCGAGCGCATAGACCGTGCACTTCGCGAGCAGGTCGGGGACGTTGCCCTCGACGATGCGCCGCGCCAGGCCCTCGGCGATGGCGGTCTTGCCGACGCCCGCTTCGCCCACCAGGAGCGGGTTGTTCTTGCGGCGGCGGCAAAGCGTCTGCACCACGCGCTCGAGCTCCCTGTCGCGGCCGATCAACGGGTCGATCTTGCCGGCGAGCGCGAGCGCGTTCAGGTTCTGGGTGTAGTTGTCTAGCGGGCTGTTCGAGGTCTCGGCCTGGCCTTCCTGCTCGGCCTCCTGGTCGTTCTTGCCCTGGTGCGCTTGCGGCGTCTTGGTGATGCCGTGCGAGATGTAGTTCACCACGTCGAGGCGCGCGATTCCCTGCTGCTGCAGGAAGTACACCGCGTGCGAGTCCTTTTCGCCGAAGATCGCCACCAGCACGTTGGCCCCGGTGACCTCTTTCTTCCCCGAGGACTGCACGTGCAGGATCGCGCGCTGGATGACCCGCTGGAAGCCCAGGGTCGGCTGGGTGTCGACCTCGCGGTCGGCAGCGATGCGCGGGGTCTGCTCGGCGATGTGCTGAGTCAGGTTCTTGCGCAACTCGTCCATGTTGGCGCCGCAGGCGCGCAGCACTTCGGCCGCGGTGGGGTTGTCGAGCAGCGCAAGCAGCAGGTGTTCGACGGTGATGAACTCGTGGCGCTTCTGGCGCGCCTCGACGAACGCCATGTGGAGGCTGACTTCAAGCTCCTGGGCAATCATTTGCTGCCTTTCCTCCTGCCTGCCGTTAACACCTTTTCCTCCGCCTTCTCCGCTAAGTCTCTTCCATCACGCACTGCAACGGGTGCTGGTGCTTCCGGGAGTATGCCGCGACTTGCTGCACCTTGGTGGTAGCAACGTCGCGGGGATAGACCCCACAGACTCCGATGCCTTCGCGATGCACCTTCAGCATCACCTGCGTGGCGCGCTCCCGGCTCATGCCGAAGAACTTCTGCAGCACCACCACCACAAACTCCATGGGGGTGTAGTCGTCGTTCAGCAGCATGACCTTGAACATCGGCGGAGGCTTCAGCTTGCTCCGCTGGGCCTCCAGTATGGTGTCGTCCTTTGGCTGCGCCATGCCGCCTGACTACGCGCCCTCGAGCCCCCCAGAATCGGACAATTTCCGGGCTTGCCCGTTCCCCCCGGCGTTTCCGTCCCGCCTTCCGGTGCGTCCAATCGCCATACTGCGGACTATCGTAATCTTAGTGGGGGGTCGAATCAATGCGGCCCGACCGGCCTAATGGCCGAATTACGGCGTTTTTTCACGGCCTTGGCGCATTAGCGACAGGCCTTGGCGCTGGCGCCACAGTCCACTAGGGGATCCCTTGACGTGCCCGTGCCGGGCGCGTAAAAGGCGGGCTGTGTTTGGATTCAGGCTGTCTGTTTGCCATCTAGGGCGGCGGGGTCGTGGAGTTCCAGGCATGGCTCGGGTCGAACGCCCGGTAGCTCATCAATAACGACGACGAACTAGGGAGAGCGGCATGGCAACAGGGACGGTCAAGTGGTTCAACGACGCAAAAGGCTACGGGTTCATCACTCCGGACGACGGCAGCGAGGATCTTTTCGCTCATTTTTCGGCCATCAACATGTCGGGATTCAAGACGCTGAAGGAAGGACAGAAAGTGAGCTTCGACGTGGTGCAGGGGCCCAAGGGGAAGCAGGCCTCCAACATCCAGAAGGTCTGAGCGCGACAGCGGGCTAAATAACAACAAGAAGGCCGCCCTCGGGCGGCCTTCGTTTTTCTGCTCTTCCTTTCTCTCCTTTTCCTTACATCCTCTCGATCATCGCCTGGCCGAAGCCGGAGCACGACACCTGCTTCGCGCCCTGCATCTGCCGGGCGAAGTCGTAGGTGACGATCTTGTCCTGGATCGCCCTCTCCATCGATCGGATGATCGCATCGGCAGCCTCGACCCAGCCCATGTGACGCAGCATCATCTCGGCCGAAAGGATCTCCGAGCCGGGGTTCACGTAGTCCTTGCCGGCATATTTCGGGGCGGTCCCGTGCGTGGCTTCGAACATGGCCACGGTGTCGCTCAGGTTCGCGCCCGGCGCGATCCCGATGCCGCCGACCTCCGCCGCTAGCCCGTCGGAGATGTAGTCACCGTTCAGGTTGGTGGTCGCGAGCACGTCGTATTCGGCGGGCCGCAGCAGGATCTGCTGCAGCATCGCGTCGGTGATCACGTCCTTCACCACGATGTCGGGGCCGCCCCTGGGGTTCTTGAAGCTGTGCCACGGGCCTCCGTCGAGCGGCTTGGCGCCGAATTCCTTCACTGCGAGCTGGTAGCCCCAGTCGCGGAAGCCACCCTCGGTGAATTTCTGGATGTTGCCCTTGTGCACCAGGGTGACCGACTTTCTCTTGTTGTCGATTGCATACTGGTAGGCCCGGCGGATGAGCCGCTCGGAGCCTTCGATCGATACCGGCTTGATGCCGATTGCCGAGGAGGCCGGGAAGCGGATTTTCTTGACCTTCATTTCCTTCATCAGGAAGTCGATGACCTTCTTCGCTTCCGGAGAATTCGCGGGCCACTCGATGCCCGCGTAGATGTCCTCCGAGTTCTCGCGGAAGATCACCATGTCGACATCCTCCGGCTTCTTGAGCGGCGAGGGAACCCCGCTGAACCAGCGAACCGGGCGCAGGCAGACGTACAGGTCCAGTTCCTGGCGCAGCGCGACGTTGATCGAGCGGATGCCGCCGCCCACAGGGGTGGTCAGCGGTCCCTTGATCGAGACCACGAACTCCTTCGAGGCTTCCAGGGTCTCGTCGGGCAGCCAGACGTTCTCGCCGTAGACCTTGGTCGACTTCTCCCCGGCAAACATCTCCATCCAGACGATCTTGCGCTTACCGCCGTAGGCCTTCTTGACGGCCGAGTCCACCACTTTCAACATCACCGGGGTGATGTCGACCCCGGTGCCGTCGCCCTCGATGTAGGGGATGATGGGAATGTCCGGAACCGCGAGCGAGAAGTCCTTGTTCACCCGGATCTTCTCTCCGCTCGCCGGGACCTTGATGTGCTTGTACGCCATGGGTTCTCCTGCGCGTGGGGCTGTTGGAAAGTGCAGTGGACTCTTGAAAGGGGGGCGATTATACTCGCCTTTGACTGAGCTAGGTTATTGATTTGGAATAAGTTTGCACTGCGTCAACCCATCTCCAGTCAGGTCATCGTCAACCAGCGGCACACAGCCGCGTTACATGCGGTGGACCGGTCATTGCCGGTTTTTCCCAAACCACTCTAGAGAAGGGGATGAGAATGAAGCAGTTCATTTCGATGCTGGTTGCGGCCGTCTTCGCCGCCGCGAGCGTGACCGCGATCGCGCAGGACAAGAAGGACGACAAGGCGAAGGCCGGCCAGATGGACAAGAAGGACGGCAAGAAGGCAGCCAAGAAGTCGTCCAAGAAGTCCGACGGCAAGAAGAAGAGCGCCGCCAAGAAAGACGAAGCCAAGAAGTAACCCGCTTCAGAGAAAATCAAGGAAAGGCAGGGTCTCCCCTGCCTTTTCTATTGATGCGCTCCGTTATCCTTTTCGCGGCGCTTGCCGCCGCCCCGGCCCTCGCCGAGCCTCCGGTGACGCAGCTCAACGCCGGGATGCACCTCATTCGCGCGGAAGTGGTTTCCGACCCCGGCACGCGCGCTCAGGGCCTCATGTACCGCAAGACCATGGCCCAGAACGCGGGGATGCTCTTCATCTTCGACGAGCCGCAGGTTCACTGCATGTGGATGAAGAACACGCTGATCCCGCTCTCGGTCGCCTTCATCGACGACCGCGGCGCGATCGTCAACATCGAGGACATGAAGCCTCAGACCGAGGATTCGCACTGCGCGGCGCAGCCGGTGCGCTACGCACTTGAAATGAACCGCGGCTGGTTTGCCGCCCGGGGAGTCAAGCCGGGAAGCCGCCTCGGCGGCATTCCCGGGGTGAAGTAGGCCGACCTCCTCGGCTGGCCCGATTCGGCCGGCCTGCCTAGAAGGCCACGCCGCCGTGGCTCTGCGCCACCATGAAGTAGAGCATCGGAATCGACAGCATCGTGTTGATGCGCGAGGCCATCCCGGCGGTCTTCGCCGCCCTGGTTTTCTGGTCAGGCGGCACCTGCACGATGCCGAGCACCTTCTTCTGATTCGGCCAGATGACGAACCAGACGTTGAACCACATGATCGTGCCGAGCCACGCTCCCAGCCCGATCGCAGTGAAGGGCTTCTGCAGCGTAAGCGCCTGCACCAGGTAGCCGTTCATCAGGGCGAGGATCAGGCCGAGGACGATCGTCGCCATCGCGGCCCAGCGGAACCAGAACAGCGCCGCCGGCGCGATGACCTTGCTGATCGCCGGCTTCTGGTCGTCCGGAATCTTGGGCATCGACGGCGTCTGCACGAAGTTGAAGTACCACAGCAGGCCGATCCACATCACGCCGGCGGTAACGTGCAGCCAGCGCATGGCGAACAGCCACCAGCCGTGCTCGCCGAGCGCGACCTTTCCTCCGGCGGCGACGAGGATGATCAGCAGGACGACCAGCACGACGACGCCTGCGGCGATCGTGCGACCGAGCGATTGGAAGATGGCACCCATTGGTTTTCTCCCTGTCTTGTTTATGGGTTGCGGCAGCAAAAGTCTAGCACGCGTCAATGACCGGCCGCTAAAGCGCCGGAGGCGGCGACGAGGAGGACGATGATCTGGGCGGCGACGAGCGCGGCCTGCATCCGCTCCTCCAGCTTCATGAGCATCGGCAGGGTCGCGAGGTAGCAGACCAGCGTCACGGTGGCAATCAGGGCGACGCAGCCGAGGCTCAGGTAGTCGGCGTCGGGAAGGAGCCGCAGCCACCCCCAGCCCACGGGAGCACCGGTCCGCGCGAGGTACTCGCCGACCGGCAGTCGCCAGAGCGTGGGCAGCGCGTCGAGCGGCACGAACGACGGCAGGACGCCCCCTGCGTAGAGGACGAACGCAACGAGGGCGGCGGCGAACGCGATCCAGGTCGCCGCGCCGAGCCAGCGCGCATAGAGCTCCTGGAAGACCTGCTCGCGGCTCACGGCCACAGCCCCGTTCCGCGCCCGAAGGCGCGGGCGCCTGCGAGGAGGAGCACCACGATCACGACGCGGCGAACCACGGACGCGGGCGTGCGCGCGAGCAGGATCGCTCCCAGCCGCGAGCCGAGCATGACGCCGAGGATCGCAGGAACGGCGAGCGCGGGCAGCAGGGCACCGCGGTGGATATAGACCCAGGCCGCGGAGCTGTTCACGATCGAGATGATCAGGCCGCTCGTGCCCACTGCGACCTTGAGCGGCGCCGCCATCACGAGGTTCAGCACCGGAACGTTGGCAAATCCGGCGCCCAGGCCGAAGACGCCGCCGAGAAACCCGATGCCGGCGAAGGCCGCGAATCCGCTCAGCGTGCGCCGCGTGCGCCAGTCGACCGCGACGCCGTCGGACGGATCCTCGTAGCGGCCGCGCAGGCGCAGGATCGTGCCGAGGGCGTCGGCCTCGCCGGTCCCGGCGGCAGCGTCGCCCGTGCGCCAGACCACGACCGCGATCGCGAGCACCGTGGCGCCGAGCGCGGTCTGAACCACCTCGGTCGGCAGCGCGAGGCCCGCCAGCGCGCCGGCGAACGAGGCGATCGAGCCCGACAGCGCGAGCGGCACCGCGAGCCGCAGGCTGGCCAGGCGGTTGCGCAGCAGGCTCGGGCCCGCGGCGAGCGTTCCGGCCAGCGCGAAGACCAGTCCCACGCCGCGCACGAAGTCGAGGTGAAACGGGAAGAAGCCGCTGACGATGGGCACGAAAAGCACGCCGCCGCCGACGCCCGCGACGACCGCGACAATCCCGATCACGAAGCTTACGGCGAACACCGCCGCAAGCCAGATCCACCAAGCGTCCGCCATTTTTGGCGCTATGCTAACCCGATGCCTCGATTCGCCGCCAACGTTTCCACGTTGTTCACCGAAATCGGATTTCTCGAGCGCTTTGCGGCCGCGCGCGAGGCGGGATTCCGCGCGGTCGAATACCAGTACCCGTACGACGTCGCGCCGGCCGAGGTGGCGCGCGCGGCACGCGAGGCCGGCGTCGAGGTCGTGCTGCACAACATGCCGCAGGGCGACGCCCAGCGGAACGAGCGCGGCACGGCCTGCCTTCCCGGCCGCGAGCAGCGCTTCCGCGACGACCTCGAGCGCGCCATCGAGTACGCGCGTGCGGCGCGTTGCACGAGCCTGCACCTGATGGCCGGCGTGGTCCCGCCCGGCGCCGAGCGTGCCGCGCTGCACGCCACCTACGTGGCGAATCTCAAGCGGGCCGCGAAGCGCCTGGACCAGGAGGACATGCGTCTCCTCATCGAGCCGCTGAGCGAGCGAACCGTGGCGAACTGCTTCCTGCGCTCGAGCGCGCAGGCGGTCCAGGTGCTGGACGAAGTCGGCGCCGGCAACGCGCTCCTCCAGTACGACCTCTTCCACATGCAGATCATGGAAGGCAATCTCACCGCGACGATCGCGCGCCTGCTTCCGCGCATCGGGCACCTGCAGATCGCCGACGTTCCCGGGCGCCACGAGCCGGGAAGCGGCGAGATCAACTTCGATTTTCTCTTCGGGCATGTCGATGCCATCGGCTACGCCGGCTGGATCGGCTGCGAATACAATCCGGCCGGTGAGACGCTCGCGGGCCTGAAATGGGCCAGGCCTTACCTCTAGTCCGGCAAGCTGAAGTCGCGCGCGCGCTGCGGGCATTCCTGCCGGCGCGCGCCCTGCTGTGGGAGGAGGAGGACACCCGACCCTACGAATGCGATGGGCTCACCGCCTATCGGCAATTGCCCATGGTCGTGGCGCTCCCCGAGACCGAGGAACAGGTGCGCCGCGTCCTCGAGACCTGCTCCGCGATGAGCATCCCGGTCGTGCCGCGCGGCGCAGGCACGGGCCTTTCGGGCGGCGCGCTGCCGCGCGGCGACGGCGTGCTCCTTTCCATGGCCAAGTTCATGCGCGTGCTGCGCGTGGACGCGCGCGCGAGGATCGCCGTGGTACAGCCTGGCGTGCGCAATGCCGCGATCTCGGAAGCGGCCGCCCCCTTCGACCTCTACTATGCGCCCGACCCCTCGAGCCAGATCGCGTGCACGATCGGCGGCAACGTGGCCGAGAATTCGGGCGGCGTGCACTGCCTGAAATACGGCCTCACGGTGCACAACGTGCTCCGGGTCCGCGGCTTCACCGCGGCGGGCGAGCCGGTCGAGCTCGGCTCGCAGGCGCCTGACGCGCCAGGCTACGACCTGCTCGCGCTCGCCATCGGCTCGGAAGGCATGCTCGTGGTGGTCACCGAGGTGACGGTGAAGCTCCTTCCCAAGCCGCAATGCGCCAAAGTCGTGATGGCCTCGTTCGACGACGTGGAGAAGGCGGGCCAGGCGGTGGCCGACGTGATCGCCGCCGGGATCCTCCCGGCGGGGCTCGAGATGATGGATCGTCCGGCGACGCATGCGGTCGAGCAGTTCGTGGGGGCGGGCTACGACCTCGACGCCGCCGCCATCCTGCTGTGCGAATCCGACGGCACGGCCGAGGAGGTCGAGCACGAGATCGCGCGCATGCGCGAGGTGCTCGTCCGCGCCGGCGCGACCCGCATGAGCGTGTCACGCGACGAGGCCGAGCGGCTGCGCTTCTGGTCGGGGCGCAAGAGCGCGTTTCCAGCCGTCGGGCGCATCTCGCCCGACTATTACTGCATGGACGGCACGATCCCGCGCAAGCGCCTGGGCGAGGTGCTCAAGTTCATCGGCGCGATGGAGAAGAAATACGGCCTGCGCTGCCCGAACGTTTTCCACGCCGGCGACGGCAACCTGCATCCGCTCATCCTTTACGACGCGAACGACGCCGACGAGCTGCGTCGCACCGAGCTCTTCGCCGCCGAAGTGCTTGAGAAGTGCGTCGAGGTCGGCGGCACGATCACCGGCGAGCACGGCGTGGGGGTGGAGAAGATCGACCAGATGTGCGTGCAGTTCAGGCCCGACGAGCTGGAGCTGTTCCTTGCCGTGAAGCGCGCGTTCGATCCGGCGATGCTGCTCAACCCAGGGAAGGCCGTTCCCACGCTCGCGCGCTGCGCGGAGTTCGGCCGCATGCACGTGCGCGGCGGCAGGCTGCCGCATCCCGAGCTGCCGCGCTTTTGACTCTCGAAGCGCTTCAAGACCGTATCCGTCAAGCCGCAGCGCGCAAGGCGCCGCTGCGCCTGCGCGGCGGTGGCAGCAAGGACTTCTACGGCAACGAGCCGCGCGGCGAGCTTCTCGATACGCGCGGCTACGCCGGGATCGCGAGCTATGAGCCCACCGAGCTCGTGGTGACGGCCCGTTGCGGCACTCCCCTCGTCGAACTCGAGCGTGCGTTGAAGGGGCACAACCAGTGCCTCCCTTTCGAGCCGCCGCACTTCGGCCCCGAAGCCACGCTGGGCGGCTGCGTCGCGGCGGGCCTGTCGGGGCCGCGGCGCGCTAGCGCCGGGGCGCTGCGCGACTACGTCCTCGGCGTCAAGCTGGTGGACGGGCAGGGTCGCGCGCTTGCGTTCGGCGGCCAGGTGATGAAGAACGTCGCGGGATATGACCTCGCGCGGCTTGCGGCCGGCTCGCTCGGCACGCTTGGCCTCATCGCCGAGGTCTCGCTCAAGGTCCTCCCGCTGCCGGCGAGCGAGCTCACGCTCGAGCTGGAAATGAGCGAGACCGCGGCCCTCGAGGGCATGAATGCCTGGGCCGGCCAGCCGCTGCCGGTCTCGGCCACGGCGTGGCACGCCGGGCGCCTGCGCGTGCGGCTGTCCGGCGCGGAGCCTGCGGTGCGCGCCGCCGCCCTGAAGATCGGCGGCACCCGGGTCGAGGCGGGGTCATTCTGGGACGAGGTGCGCGAGCACCGGCACGCGTTTTTCGGTGGACCGGAGCCGCTGTGGCGTCTCGCGGTTCCATCGACTTGCCCGCCGCTCGGCGCGCCGGGCGGCACGCTGATCGAATGGGGCGGAGCGTTGCGGTGGATTCGCACGCCGGACGCTCGGGAGCTCGCCGCTCGGGCCGGGGGGCACGCGACGCTCTTTCGCTCGCACGACAAGCGCGAGAGCGTTTTCACGACGCTCGACCCGGTCGCGATGACCTTGCATCGCCGGCTGAAGGCGGCCTTCGATCCGGCCGCCATCCTCAATCCCGGCCGCATGTACGCCGAGCTCTAGGCCTTGGTCAGGTTCTTTTTCTGCGCCTCCACCGCCGCGCGTGCCTGCGCGGCGAACGCGCTGTCGGGATACCGGGCAAGGAGGCGGGCGTACAGCTGGATCGACAGCACTGGCTCGCCGGCCTCGCCGGCCTTGGCGGCAGCCTCGAAGAGCAGCCGCTGCTTGGCGAGGTCCGCCGCTTTGGCGAAGTCTGCAGCCTTCGCGACGTCCGCGGTTTTCGCGACATCCGTGGCCCGGGCGAGCTCGGCGGCCTTGGCAAAATCGGCCGCCCTGGCGAGATCGGTCTCGGCCTGGGGCGGGGCAGGGCGCGACTTGGTGGTCGCCATGACCTCGGCCATCAACGCCGCGCTGCGCTCCTCGGAAGCTCGGCGCAGCTCCTCGCTTCGCCGGCGCCACTTCACGAGCCCGTACACGAGCACGCCGATTGCAGCAGCGCCGAGCAGCCAGACCACGACCTTCATGCAAAAAGTATAGCGGCACATGCAGACCCGGCTCGCCGACTTCATCCGCGACACGCCCGAAGGCCGGGAGGCCGAGGCCATCCTGCGCAAGTGCGTGCATTGCGGCTTTTGCACCGCGACCTGCCCGACCTATCAGGTGCTCGGCGACGACCTCGACAGTCCGCGCGGGCGCATCTACCTCATCAAGCGCGCGCTCGAAGGCGCGCCGGTCAGCGCGAAGACCCAGCTCCATCTCGACCGCTGCCTCACCTGTCGCGCGTGCGAGACCACCTGCCCGTCGGGGGTGCGCTACGGCAGGCTCGTCGACATCGGACGCGGCGTGGTCGAGGCGCGCGCGAAGCGCCGCCCGTCCGAGCGGCTGGTGCGGCGCCTGGTCGCCTCGGTCGTGCCGCGCCCGCGGCTCTTCAAGCTGCTCGCGGGATTGGGCCGAGTGGTGCGGCCCGTGCTGCCTGCTGCCGTGAAAGCAAAAGTTCCGGGACCGATGGCGGACCCTGGCGAGTGGCCGGCGCCGCGGCATGCGCGCAAGATGCTCGCGCTGGGGGGATGCGTGCAACCCGGTCTCGCCCCGTCGATCAATGCCGCGGCGGCACGGGTGCTCGACCGGATCGGCATCTCGCTCGTCGAAGCGCCGCGCGCCGGATGCTGCGGGGCGCTGCGCTTCCACCTGAACTATCAGCAGGAGGGGCGCGACGACATGCGCGCCTTGATCGACGCGTGGTGGCCCCTGGTCGAACGCGGCGCGGTCGAGGCAATCGTCATGACGGCAAGCGGCTGCGGCGCGACGGTGAAGGAGTACGGCCACCTGCTCGCGCACGATCCGGCGTATCGCGACAAGGCCGCGCGGATCGCCGGGCTGACCAAGGACCTCGCCGAGGTGATACCGGTCGACGCGCTTCCCCCGGGCATCGCGGCGGGCCGGATCGCCTTCCACTCTCCCTGCACGCTGCAGCACGGCCAGCAGATCCGCGGCGCCGTGGAGTCGCGGCTGGCGCGCGCCGGGTTCGAGCTCACGGGAGTGCGCGACGCCCACCTGTGCTGCGGCTCGGCGGGCACGTACTCGCTGCTGCAGCCGGCGATCGCCGGTGAGCTTCGCGGCCGCAAGCTCGCCGCGCTGAGCGAGGGGCAGCCCGAGCAGATCGCCACGGCGAACATCGGCTGTCTGACTCACCTGCAAGGCGCATCGCAAGTGCCGGTGCGCCATTGGATCGAAGTCCTCGACGCGGCGCTGCAGCGTAAAATGCAAGCATGAGCGCCAGACCCGCTCCCGAAGTCGCTCCCAATGTGGTGCGTGTGGCTTGTCCGCACGATTGTCCCGACACCTGCGCCATGCTCGTCACCGTGGAAGACGGGGTCGCGACGAAGATCCAGGGCGATCCGTCGATGCCCTTTACCGACGGCACGCTGTGCACGAAGGTCGCGCACTACCTCGAGCGGACCTACGCCCCCGACCGGCTGCTCTACCCGATGCGTCGCGTCGGGAAGAAGGGCGGGGGAAAATTCGAGCGAATCACCTGGGACGAGGCGCTCGATGAGATCGCGGCGCGGCTGAAGAGCCTCGCAAGCGAGAATCCCGAGACCATCCTGCCCTGCAGCTACGCCGGCACCATGGGCATGGTCCAGTACAGCTCGATGGACCGGCGCTTCTTCCATCGCCTCGGCGCGACGCTGCTCGACCGCACGCTCTGCTCAACGGCGGGCAAGTTCGGCCTGCGCGCGACGCTTGGCGGCTCGGTCGGCATGGACCCCGAGCGCTTCGACGAGGCGAAGCTGATCCTGCTCTGGGGCGCGAACCCGGTGGTGTCGAACCTGCACCTGTGGTCGCGCGTGCAGGAAGCGAAGCGTCGCGGGGCCAAGGTCGTGGCGATCGATCCCTACCGCAGCCTCTCGGCGGAGAAGTGCAGCCAGCACGTGGCGCTGCTACCGGGCACCGACGGCGCGCTCGCGCTCGGCATGATGCACGTGCTGATCGCCGAGGACTTGATCGACCTTGACTACGTCGCGAAGTACACCGTCGGCTACGAGGCGCTGCGCCAGCGGGTTCTCGAGCGCTATTCCCCGGAGTGGGCCGCGCGCGCCTGCGGCCTGAGCGTCGGCGAGGTGGTGCAGCTCGCGCGCGACTACGGCCGCACGAGGCCGGCGGCGATCCGGCTCAACTACGGCATGCAGCGCCACGCCGGGGGCGGTATCGCAGCGCGCACCATCGCCTGTCTCCCCGCCTTGATCGGGGCCTGGCGCGAGCCCGCCGGCGGGATCGTGCTCACCACCGCCGATTTCTATCGCTTCGACCACGCCGCGCTGGAGCGTCCCGACCTCCTCGCCGGGAGGCGTCCGCGCGTCATCAACCAGTCGAAGCTCGGCGACGCGCTCACCTCGGCCGAGCCGCCGGTGCGCGCGATCGTGGTCTACAACAACAACCCGGTCGCGGTGTGCCCGGACTCCGACAAGGTGATCGCGGGGTTCTCGCGCGAGGATCTGTTCACCGTGGTGATGGACCACTTCCAGACCGACACCGCGGATTACGCCGACATCGTGCTTCCCGCGACCACTCAGCTCGAGCATTACGACGTGCACAAGTCGTACGGGCACCTCTACGTGCTCGGCAACAACCCCGCCATTGCGCCGGTGGGCGAGTCGCTGCCGAATTCGGAGGTGTTCCGCCGGCTCGCCGCGCGCATGGGCTTCGACGAGCCGTGCTTCCGCGATTCCGACGAGGATATATGCCGCACGGCGCTCGGCTCGCACTTTGACTGGAACGAGCTCAAGCAGCGCGGGTGGCAGCGCCTGTCGAAGCCCGAGCGCTTCGCCCCGTTCGCGCAAGGCGGCTTCCCCACGCCGTCGGGCAAGTGCGAGCTCTACAGCTCGGTGCTCGAGAAGCAGGGCGTCGACCCTCTGCCTTTCTACAATCCGCCCGCAGAGGTGGCTGACGAAGCGCTGGCGGGGCGTTTCCCGCTCGCCTTCATCTCGCCGCCGGCGCGCCACTTCCTCAACTCGTCGTTCGCCAACCTTGCGCGCTTCAGAGAGTTCGAGCGCGAGCCGCATCTGGACATGCATCCAGACGACGCCGCGGCGCGCGGTATCCGCGAAGGCGACCGCGTGCGCGTGTTCAACGCCCGCGGCGGCTACACGCTCAGGGCGCGCGTCAACGGCAAGCCGCGCCGCGGCGTGGTGGTCGCGCCCTCGGTATGGTGGAAGAAGTACGCGCGCGACGGCGGCAACGCCAACAACGTCACCTCGCAACGCACCACCGACCTCGGCGGCGGCGCCACGTTCTACGACTGCCGCGTGCAGGTCGAGCGTGTCGACGCATCTCTTCCTTAGCCCGCAGCTCGGGCGCTACGGCTTTCCAGAAGGCCATCCGCTGTCCGTAGACCGGCAGGGCGCGTTCTGGCGCCGCGCCCGCGCGACTGGCCTCGACCGCAAGGTGACGCTGGCTGAGTCTCCCGCGGCGCCAAGAGAAGCCATCCTGCGTTTTCATACTGCCGAATACATAGACCGTGTCGTCGCTGCCTCGCGCCAGGGCAGCGGCTACCTCGACTACGGCGACACGCCGGCGTTCCCCGGCTGCTACGAGATCGCCGCGCACGTGGTCGGAGCCGCCCTCGAGGGCGCGCGCCGCATCATGGCGGGCGATGCGCGACGCACTTTTCAGCCGATCGGCGGGCTGCACCACGCCAGGCGCGGCGGCGCTGCCGGCTTCTGCGTGTTCAACGACCCCGGCGTCCTGATCGAGGCGCTGCGGGCCGAACACGGCTTGCGCCGCGTCGCGTACGTCGACATCGACGTGCATCACGGCGACGGCGTGTTCTACGAGTTCGAGCACGACCCCGACGTCGTCTGCGTCGACATTCACGAGGACGGGCAGTTTCTCTATCCCGGCACCGGCAGCGTTCACGAGACCGGCTGCGGCGCGGCCGAGGGCACCAAACTCAACCTGCCGCTCGCGCCGGGCTCGGGCGATCGGGAGTTTCTGCGCGCGTGGGAGAAGGCCGAGGGCTTCGTCGACCGGGCACGTCCCGAGCTCGTCATCCTGCAATGCGGCGCCGACGGTCTCGCCGGCGACCCGCTCGCCGACCTCCGCCTCACGGCCGCCGCGCACGCGCATGTCGCGCGGCGCCTGGTCGCGCTTGCCGAGCGCCACGCCCGCGGCCGTCTGATGGCGTTCGGCGGCGGCGGCTACAGCCTGGAAAATCTCTCGGCGGCCTGGTGCGCGGTCCTCGAGGTGCTGGTTGAGCCGCGCTAGCGCCCTGCGCCGGGTCGCGCGCTTCCTGCTCCCGTACCGGGCGCGCGTGGCGGTCGCGCTCGCGGCGCTGGTGGTCGCCGCCGCCTGCTGGCTCGCCCTCGGCCAGGGCGTGAAGCACGTCATCGACGGCGGCTTCGCCGGCGGCGAGCCCCGGGCGCTCGACCAGGCGCTCGCCGGAGTGCTCGGCATCGCCGCGGTGCTGGCGCTCGCCACGTGGCTGCGCTTCTACCTGATGATGAGCCTGGGCGAGCGCGTGGTGACCGACCTGCGCCGCGCGGTGTTCGGACACCTGCTCGGCCTCGAGCCGGCGTTCTTCGAGGCGACGCGCACCGGCGAGGTCATCTCGCGCCTGACCAACGATGCGACGCTGCTTCAGCAGGTGATCGGCTACGGCCTGTCGATGTTCCTGCGCAACGCGCTCATGATGGCCGGTGCCGCCGCGATGCTGTTCGTGACGAGCTGGAAGCTCGCCGCGCTGGTGCTGGTGGGCGTGCCGGCGACGCTGCTGCCGATCCTGCTGCTCGGCCGGCGCGTGCGCCGGCTCTCGCGCGCGAGCCAGGACCGCGTCGCCGAAGTGTCGGCCTACGTCGACGAGGCGGTGCACGAGATTCGCACCGTGCAGGCGTACGTGCACGAGGACGCCGATCGCGCGAGCTTCGGACGCTACGCCGAGGCGGCCTACCGCGCGGGCGTGGCGCGCGTGCGGCAGAAGGCCTGGCTCATCTCGTCGGTCATGCTGATCGCCTTCAGCGCGGTCGGGGTCATCATGTGGATCGGCGGACACGACGTGTTTGCCGGGCGCATCAGCGCCGGAGAGCTCTCCGCGTTCGTGTTCTACGCCGCGATGCTCGCCGCGGGCGCCGGCACGGTGGCCGAGGTTTGGGGCGAGCTGCAGCGCGCCGCTGGCGCCGCCGAGCGGCTGGTGGACCTCCTCGACACAGTGCCGAGCATCGTAGCCCCACCATTACCAATCCTTGTGCCCCAAGTCGGCAAGGCACGGGCGATCGAATTCGATGAAGTGAGCTTCGCCTACCCTTCGCGTCCCGGCGCTCCGGCGCTGCATCGCTTCGGGCTGAGCATCGCGGCGGGCGAGCACGCCGCGCTGGTCGGTCCGTCCGGCGCCGGCAAATCGACGCTGTTCGCGCTGCTGCTTCGCTTCTACGACCCGCAGCGCGGGGCGGTGCGCATCGACGGCGTCGACCTGCGCGACATGGACCCGCGCGTCGCGCGCGGCCTGGTCGCGGTGGTGCCGCAGGATCCGGTGATCTTCGCCGCGAGCGTGCTCGACAACGTGCGCTACGGCAGCCCCGGCGCCGGACGCGACGAGGTGCTCGCCGCCTGCGAGCGGGCCTTCGCGCTCGAGTTCATCGAGCGCCTGCCGCAGGGGCTCGATACCGCGCTCGGCGAGCGCGGCGTCACGCTCTCCGGCGGGCAACGCCAGCGCCTTTCGATCGCGCGCGCGCTGCTCGCCGACCGCCCGATCCTGCTGCTGGACGAAGCGACGAGCTCGCTCGACGCCGCGAGCGAGCTCGTGGTGCAGCGCGCGCTCGAGGCGCTGGAAAAGGGCCGCACGACCCTCGCGATCGCGCACCGACTCGCCACGGTGCAGCATGCCGACCGCATCATCGTCATGGAGCGGGGCACGATCGTAGCCGAAGGCAGCCATGCGGAGCTCATGCGCGAGGGCGGGCTGTACGCGCGGCTCGCCTCGCTCCAGTTCCTGGGCGACCTGGGCGCGCGCAACATCGAGCGCGCGGCGTAGCTTGCGCGCACTGCTCGTTCTAATGCTGGCCGCGGTTCTGCCGGCACATGCGGAAACCGTCAAGGTCGGCTCCAAGCGCTTTACCGAGTCCTACATCCTCGGCGAGTTGCTCGCGCGCGCCGCCGGCGGTGAGCACAAGCCAGGGCTGGGCAATACCGCGATCCTCTACGAAGCGCTGAAAAACGGCGCCGTGGACGTCTATCCCGAGTACACGGGCACCATCGCGCGCGAAATCCTCAAGACCGAGGAGAGCCTCGATCTCGCGCAGCTGAACCGGCGGCTGCAGCCGCTCGGGCTCGCGGTTTCCGTGCCGCTGGGCTTCAGCAACAGCTACGCGCTGGGCACGCGGTTGCCGCTGAGGACGATTTCCGAGCTGGCGAAGCGGCCCGAGGCCCGCATCGGCCTGTCGCACGAGTTTCTCGGCCGGCGCGACGGCTGGCCGGGCCTCAAGCAGGCGTATCGCTTGCCGCAAACGCCGCGCGGCCTGGATCACGGCCTCGCGTATGAAGCGCTCGCCGCCGGCGAGCTCGACGTGATCGACCTCTATTCCACCGACGCGAAGATCGAGCGCTACCGCATCGGCGTGCTCCAGGACGACCGGCATTTCTTTCCGTCCTACGACGCGGTGCTTCTTTACCGCGCCGACGCGCCGAAGCGATTCCCGGAGGCTTTCGCCGCGTGGAAGAAGCTCGAAAACCGGATCGACAACGCCACGATGGTGCGCCTCAATGCCCAGGCGGAGATCGACAAGGTGCCCTTCGCGCAGGTCGCCGCGGAATATCTTGGAGGCGACAAAGGGGGACGGCGCTCGTTCTGGTCGGCTTTGTTCGCGCCGGACTTCGGGCGCCTGCTGGCGCAGCACCTCGCGCTGGTGTTCGCCTCGCTCGCCGCCGCGATCCTGGTCGGGGTGCCGCTCGGCATGGTCGCGGCGCGGCAACGCTGGCTCGAGCAGCCCGTGCTCGTCGCCACCGGCCTGGTCCAGACCATCCCATCGCTCGCGCTGCTCGCGTTCCTGATACCGCTGACCGGAACCATCGGCGTGTGGCCCGCGCTCATCGCCCTGTTCCTGTACGCGCTGCTGCCCATCACGCGCAATGCCCACGCCGGCCTCGTCCAGGTACCGCGGGGATTGATCCAATCCGGCACCGCGCTTGGCCTGACGCCTTCCCAGATCCTCAGGCACGTGAAGCTGCCGCTCGCGCTGCCCACGATCATGGCCGGCATCAAGACCTCGGCGGTGATCAACGTGGGCACCGCGACCATCGCCGCGTTCATCGGTGCGGGCGGCTTCGGCGAGCGCATCTCGCAGGGCCTGGCTCTGAACGATCACGCGGTGCTGCTCGCGGGCGCGCTGCCCGCCGCCGCGCTCGCGCTCGCGGTCCACGGCCTGTTCGAGGCGATCGAGCGCTCGCTGTGGCGGTTGCCAAGGTAGAATCCGCCCACCTTTTTCCCGGAGAAGGTCCCTACATGCTGATCGGAGTTCCGCGCGAAACCGCGGCGGGCGAGAAGCGCGTCGCCACCGTTCCCGACGTCGTCGAGAAGCTGGTCAAGCTCGGGTTCAGGGTCGCGGTCGAATCGGGCGCAGGCGACGCTGCGAACTTCCCCGACGAAGCGTACCGCGCGGCCGGGGCGGAGATCGCCGACGCGGCGCGCATCTGGGAAGGCGCGGACATCGTGTTCAAGGTGCGCGCTCCCAGCATGGCCGAAGTCGCGCGCATGCGCGAAGGCGCCACCCTGGTGAGCTTCATCTGGCCGGCGCAGAACCCGGAGCTGCTGCAGGCGCTCGCGGGGAGGAAGGCCACGGTGCTCGCGATGGACAGCGTGCCGCGCATCTCGCGCGCGCAAAAGCTCGACGCGCTGTCGTCGATGGCGAACATCGCGGGCTACCGCGCGGTGATCGAGGCCGCTCACGCCTTCGGGCGCTTCTTCACCGGGCAGATCACCGCCGCGGGCAAGGTGCCGCCGGCGAAGGTGTTCATCATCGGCGCCGGCGTGGCGGGCCTCGCGGCGATCGGCGCGGCCTCGGGCCTCGGCGCGATCGTGCTCGCCAACGACACCCGGCCGGAAGTCGCCGACCAGATCAAGTCGCTCGGCGGCGAGTTCGTCGGCGTGGACTACGTGGAGGAGGGCTCCGGCGCCGGCGGCTACGCCAAGGTCATGAGCGAGGGCTTCCAGAAAGCCCAGCGCGAGGTATTCGCGGCGCAGGCGAAAGTAGTCGACGTGATCATCACCACCGCGCTCATCCCGGGCAAGCCCGCCCCCAAGCTGATCACCGCCGAGATGGCGCGCTCGATGCGTCCCGGCAGCGTGATCGTGGATCTCGCCGCGGAGCAGGGCGGCAACTGCGAGCTGACCGAGCCGGGGCAGCTCGTGGTGAGGCACGGCGTCTCCATCATCGGCTACACCGACCTTCCCAGCCGGCTCGCCAAGCAGTCGAGCACGCTTTACGCCACCAATCTGCTGCGCTTGAGCGAAGAGCTGTGCAAGGCGAAGGACGGCAAATTCAACGTCAACATGGACGACGAGGTGATCCGCGGCACGACGGTGATCAAGGATGGCAACGTCACCTGGCCGCCGCCCGCGCCCAAGCTCTCCGCCGCGCCGCCCGCCAAACCGGCGGCCGCAAAACCCGCCGTACCTGAAAAAGGAAAAGCCAAGCATGGAAGCGCGGGTGCGCCCGCCTCGGCAAGGGCAACGGCGATCGCGTTCTTGGTCGCAGCTGCGCTCTTTGGGTTCCTGGGCGCCTACGCCCCGCCGGCGTTTCTCGCCCACTTCACCGTGTTCGTGCTGGCCTGTTTTGTCGGCTACATGGTGATCTGGAACGTGACGCCCGCACTCCACACGCCGCTCATGAGCGTGACCAACGCGATCAGCAGCATCATCGCGATTGGCGCGCTGGTGCAGGTTGCGCCCTTCCAGCCGGGGGCAGGCGCCGCCGACCGGCCCACGGCGTGGATCGTCGGGCTGGCGGTGGTGAGCATCGCGCTCGTCGCGGTCAACATGTTCGGCGGCTTCGCCGTGACGCAGCGCATGCTGCAGATGTTCCGGAAGTAGGGCGCCGCCATGTCCCCGACGCTCCTGACGGCGTCCTACCTCGCGGCGACGATCCTGTTCGTGCTCAGTTTGGGAGGCCTTTCCAGCCCGGAGACCTCTCGCCGCGGCAACCTCTACGGGATGATCGGCATGGCGATCGCGGTGCTCGCCACGGTGCTCGGCCCGCAAGTCACGCGCACCGCCTATCCGTGGATCCTCGGCGCGATGGCGCTCGGTGCCACGATCGGGCTGTACGCCGCGCGCGTCGTGAAGATGACGCAGATGCCCGAGCTGGTCGCGCTGATGCACAGCCTGGTGGGCCTTGCCGCGGTGCTGGTCGGCTACGCGAACTACATCGACCCGGCGGCAAGCGCCGGCTTCCAGGGCGCCGAGAAGACCATTCACGAGCTCGAGATCTACATCGGCGTGCTCATCGGCGCGGTGACCTTCTCCGGCTCGCTCATCGCCTTCGGCAAGCTCTCCGCCCGGATCAGCGGGAAACCGGTGCTGCTCCCCGGACGCCACTGGATCAACCTCGCCGGCCTGCTGGTGGTTCTGTGGTGCGGCGGCTGGTTCGTCGGCGCGCACCCGGTCGACGAAGGCCTGAAGCCGCTCGCGATCATGACCGTCATCGCGCTCCTCTTCGGCGTCCACATGGTGATGGCGATCGGCGGCGCCGACATGCCGGTGGTGGTCTCGATGCTGAACAGCTACTCGGGATGGGCGGCGGCCGCGACCGGCTTCATGCTGAGCAACGACCTCCTGATCGTCACCGGGGCGCTCGTCGGCTCGAGCGGCGCGATCCTCTCGTACATCATGTGCCGGGCGATGAACCGCAACTTCGTCAGCGTCATCGCCGGCGGGTTTGGAACCGGGGGCGGAGCACCCGCAGCCTCGGGTGCGGCACCGGCGGGCGAGGTCCAACCCGTTTCTGCAAGCGAAACGGCCGAGCTGCTGCGCGGCTCCAAGAACGTCATCATCGTTCCCGGCTACGGCATGGCGGTGGCGCAGGCGCAGCACGCCGTCTACGAGATCACCAGGCTGCTGCGGGAGAAGGGGGTGAACGTGCGCTTCGGCATCCACCCGGTGGCCGGCCGCATGCCCGGCCACATGAACGTGCTGCTGGCGGAGGCGAAGGTGCCCTACGACATCGTGATGGAGATGGACGAGATCAACCAGGACTTCGCGGACACCGACGTCGCCATGGTGATCGGCGCCAACGACATCGTGAACCCGGCGGCGCAGGAGGATCCATCGAGCCCGATCGCCGGGATGCCGGTGCTCGAGGTGTGGAAGGCGAAAAACTCGATCGTCATGAAGCGCAGCATGGCCTCGGGCTACGCCGGCGTCGACAATCCGCTCTTCTACAAGGACAACAACCGGATGCTCTTCGGCGACGCCAAGAAGATGCTGGACGAGGTGCTGGGCGCGCTGAAGGCCTGAGGTAGTAGGCTGAGCGTCCAGACGCTAGACTCGGGCCGGTGACCTCGCTCAGGCGCGTGGCGCGCTCGGCGCGCGAGTTCCTCTCCCGCAAGCTCGAGCCCGATGCGCTGAAGATCGGCGTGTCGGCGCGCCTGTTCCACCCGCAGCCCGACGCCAAGGGCATCCAGTCGAAAACGCTGCAGTACCTCGAGCAGTCGGTGGCGCACTGGGTCATGTCGCGCGACGTGCTGGTCTTCATGGTGCCGACCGTGGACAAGGACGGACTGATCCATCGCAGCGAGGTGCGCCTCGCCGACTACGCGCGCGTGCTCGACGGCCTGGTGCTGCAGGGCGGCGCAGACGTGAGCCCTTCGTCGTACGGCGAGGCGCCGCTCGATCCGCAGTGGGCCGGCGACCGGTTGCGCGACGTCTACGAGATGGAGCTGGTGCACGAGTTCATCGAGGCGGGCAAGCCCGTGCTGGGCATTTGCCGCGGCGCGCAGCTCATCAACGTGGCCTTCGGCGGCACGCTGTACCAGGACATCCGCACGCAGCTTCCCGAGTCGCAGGTACACGTGACCGACGCCTACGAGAAGCACCGCCACGCGATCCGCTTCGAGCCCGGCTCGGGCCTTTCGCGCCTGTACCGCGGCGCACAGCAGCCGGTAGTGACCTCGATCCACCACCAGTCGATCAGGGCGCTCGGCCGCGGCCTGCACGTCGAGGCCTGGTCCGAGCCCGACGGCGTGGTCGAGGCGATCCGCGGCCAAGGCAAGGGCTACGTGTTCGCGGTGCAGTGGCATCCGGAATTCCACCATCCGGGGGACCAGGCGACGCTCGACAGCGCGCCGATCCTCGAGGAATTCCTCGAGGCGGCGCGCGCCGGCTGATGGCGACCGAGTACCTTCCGCGGCTGCCGCTCGCATTCTCGCAGGCGGCGCTTTTCGGCGCCCTGGTCATCGTGGGCCTCGCCGCCGGCGAAGCGCTGCGCCGCTACGCCTCGCTGCCGCGCATCACCGGATACGTGCTCGCCGGCGCCGCGCTCGGCCCGCACGCGCTCGGCCTGATCAGCGACGACATGCTGTTCGACCTGCGTCCGCTGGTCGACCTGTCGGTCGGCCTGATCGTGTTCGAGCTCGGCTTCCGCCTCGACTTCAAGTGGCTGCGCGCGAACCGCTGGCTCCTCGTCACCGCGATCGGCGAGGCGCTGTTCTCGTTCCTCGGCATCTTCGCGGTGATGGTGGCGTTCGACTTCCGGCCGGTGCTCGCCGCGATGGCGGCGGCGGTCGGCACCGCGACCTCGCCCGGCACGGTGCTGCTGGTGGCCCACGACCTGCGGGCGCAGGGACAGATCACCGAGCGGCTGCTGCTCTTCACCGCCGTGAACAGCGCGTTCGCCTACGTGCTGCTCACCCTGCTGCTCCCGTTCCTGCATTTCGAGCACCAGGCGAGCTGGCAGCAGGCGTTCTTCCACCCGCTGTACCTGCTGTGGGGCTCGCTGGTGGCGGGCTGGCTTGCCTGTATCCTGATGCTGCGCCTGGCCGCGTGGCTGGGCAAGAGCGAGGAGCGGCAGTTCATTCTCATGGTCGGAATGGTGGTCGTGACCGTCGGCATCGCGCACGCGCTCAAGCTTTCGGTGAGCCTCGCCCTGCTGACGCTCGGCATGCTGGCGCGCAACCTCGACCGCGGCTACGCCGTGCTGCCGGTGCACTTCGGGCACGGCTCGCAGCTCTTCTTCGTGATCCTGTTCGTGCTGGTCGGCGCGAGCCTCTCGTTCTCGGCGTTCAGCGCCGCGGCGGCGGCGCCGGTGGCGGCGCTGATCCTGGTGCGCTTCCTCGGCAAGGGCGTCGCGCTGCTCGGCTTTGGCCCCCTTTCCGGCATCCGCCCCGGCGGCGCCGGCCTGCTCGCGCTCGGGCTGCTCCCGCTCTCGGGCTCGGCGGTGGTGATGGTGCGCGACACCACGCTACTGTATCCCGCGTTCGGCCGGGAGCTTGCCGCGGTGGTGCTCTCCGCGGTGGTGATCCTCGAGCTGATCGGACCGCTCGCCACCCAGTTCGCCCTGCGCCGGGCGCGGGAGGCGCATCCCGATGGATGAGCTCGCCTTCGGCGCGTCGGCGCCTCTCACCGTGGGCGTCGAGCTCGAGCTGCAGCTCGTGCGGCCGCACGATTTCGACCTGGCGCGCGATGCGGACGAGCTCCTGCGCCGGCTCGGCAAGCGCAAGCTTCCGGGCGCGGTAAAGCCCGAAATCACCGAGAGCATGGTGGAGCTGAACAGCTCGGTGCATGCGAGCGCGGCGACCCTCGTCGATGAATTGGAGACAGTCCGCGATGCCGTGCTGCAGGACGCACGCGTGCTCAACGTGCGCATCGCCGGCGGCGGCTCGCACCCGTTCCACGACTGGGCCGACCGCCGCATCTACCCGACCGAGCGCTTCATGCACGTGGTCGAGCGCTACGGCTACCTCGCCAAGCAGTTCACCGTCTTCGGCCAGCACATCCACATCGGCTGCGCCGGCGGCGACGACGCGGTGTTCCTCACGCATGTCCTGACGCGCTACGTGCCGCACTTCATCGCGCTCTCGGCGGCCTCGCCCTTCTACCAGGGCGAGGACACCTCGTTCCAGTCCTCGCGCCTCACCGCGGTCAGCGCGTTTCCGCTCGCCGGCCACATCCCGTTCGTGCGCGACTGGGCCGAGTTCCTCGAGTACTTCATGCGCATGAAGGGGTTCGGCATCGTCGCCAGCATGAAGGACTTCTACTGGGACATCCGCCCCAAGCCCGAGTACGGCACCATCGAGATCCGGGTGTGCGACACCCCGCTGACCGTGCGTCGCGCGGCGCTGCTCGCCGCCTACGCCCAGGCGCTCGCGGCATGGCACCTCGAGGAGCGCCCGCTCGAGCCTTCGCGCACCACCTACCTCGTGAACAGCCACAACCGCTTCGAGGCCTGCCGCTACGGCCTGCGCGGCACCATGGTCGATCCGTACGCCAGCCGCAAGACCGCCATCGGCGAGGACATTCTCGCGACGATGGCGAAGATCGCGCCCCACGCCGCGCGCCTGGGCTGCGGCGCGCTGGTGCACGAGCTGGCGGCCGGCGTGCGCGCCGGCGATTCCGATGCCGCCTGGCTGCGCGCCCGCCACGCCGCGCGGGGCTCGCTCGCCGACGTGGTGCGCGAAGCCTGCACGCGATGGGAAAAAACCGGGTAAACCGGAATACACGGACGCTTCAGACTGTTCTAGAATCCGCCGCAAGCTCGCCCGGGGGCAGGACAACAGGATGGCGAGCGTCCACTAGATAACCTCACCGAAGGCAGGAGGAGTGATGAACACCCAGCAAGACAAGCCGCAAGCCGCGCGCCGCAAGTTCCTGACGGGCGCCGCCGGCGCCGCAGCAGGCACTGCCGCGCTCGGTTTCCCGATGATCGCCAAGGCGCAGGGACCGATCTCGATGCGCTGGCAGAGCACCTGGCCGGCGAAGGACATCTTCCACGAGTACGCGGGCGACTTCGCGAAGAAGGTGAACGACATGACCGGCGGCGACCTCAAGATCGAGGTGCTGCCGGCCGGCGCGGTGGTTCCGGCCTTCGGCCTGCTCGATGCGGTGTCCAAGGGCACCCTCGACGGCGGCCACGGCGTGCTCGTGTATCACTACGGCAAGCAGAACGCGCTCGCGCTGTGGGGCTCGGGGCCGGCGTTCGGCATGGACGCGAACCAGCTCCTCTCCTGGCACAAATACGGCGGTGGCAAGGAGCTGCTGCTCAAGCTCTACACCTCCATCGGCGCGAACGTGGTGTCGTTCCCGTACGGCCCGATGACCACGCAGCCGCTCGGCTGGTTCAAGAAGCCGATCACCAAGGTCGACGACTTCAAGGGCATGAAGTTCCGCACCGTGGGCATCTCGATCGACGTGTTCACCGGCATGGGCGCGGCGGTCAACGCACTGCCTGGCGGCGAGATCGTCCCGGCGATCGACCGCGGCCTGCTCGACGGCGCCGAGTTCAACAACGCGAGCTCCGACCGCATCCTCGGCTTCCCCGACGTGTCGAAGGTCTGCATGCTGCAGAGCTTCCACCAGAACGCCGAGCAGTTCGAGATCATGTTCAACAAGACCAAGTTCGACGCGCTGCCGGCGAAGATGAGGGCGATCATCGAGAACGCAGTCGAGGCAGCCTCGCAGGATCTGTCCTGGAAGGCGATCGACCGCTATTCGAAGGACTACGTCGAGATGCAGACCAAGGACAAGGTGCGCTTCTACAAGACGCCCGACTCGATCCTCTCGCGCCAGCTCGAAACCTACGACGCGGCGGCGAAGAAGCGCTCCGACAACGCGCTGTTCCGCGAGATCGAGGAGTCGCAGAAGAAGTTCGCCGAGCGCGTGGTGAAGTGGGACCTCGACACCAACGTCAGCCGGCGCATGGCCTACAACCACTACTTCGGCAAGCCTGCTGCGGGCAAAAAAGCCTGAGTACCTAAACGGAGAAAGGCGCCATCCGGGCTGACCGGGTGGCGCTTCTTTTTTCAGCATGAATGCTCAAACCTACCTGCGCTTCGCCGACCGTCTCAGCACCTGGTCGGGCAAGACTTTCGCCTGGCTGATCGTGATCCTGATGCTGGTGGTTTCGGTCGAGGTCTTCAAGCGCTACATCCTCAACGCGCCGACGGCGTGGATCTTCGACCTGGATGCGATGCTCTACGGCACGCTCTTCATGATGTGCGGCGCGTACACGCTGTCGCAGGACGGCCACGTGCGCGGCGACTTTCTTTACACCAACATGCGCCCGCGGACGCAGGCGAGCTTCGACCTCGCGCTGTATATCCTGTTCTTCATCCCGGGGATCATCGCGCTGATCTATGCCGGCTACTACTACGCCGGAGACTCGTGGCGCATCGGCGAGCGCTCGAACGTCACTTACGAGGGGCCGCCGGTGGCTCCGTTCAAGACCGTGATCCCGATCGCCGGCGTGCTGGTCATGCTGCAGGGCATCGCCGAGATCATCCGCTGCATCGACTGCCTGCGCACCGGCGCCTGGGCTGAGCGCACGAAGGACGTCGAGGAGATCGACGTGGTCGAGGAGCAGCTGGCGCACAGCGAGTTCGTGGACGAGGAATCGCGCCGCGCCGCGATCGAGCAGGCGCATAACATCGACGAGGCCGCGCACCAGCGCTCGGGGACCAAGCTATGAGCGACCCGGCGCTCGGACTCACTATGCTGGTGCTGATCGTGGCGGCGATCATGATGGGCTTTCCGACCGCCTTCACCATGATGGGCCTCGGCATGGTGTTCGGCTACCTCGCCTTCTACCGGCCCGACCATCACTGGCTGCAGAACGAGGTGTTCGACCTGTTCGTGCAGCGCACCTACGGCGCGATGAACAACGAGACGCTGCTCTCGATCCCGCTGTTCGTGTTCATGGGCTACGTCATCGAGCGCGCCGCGCTGGTCGACAAGATGTTCTTCAGCGTGCAGCTTGCCTTCCGCAGGGTGCCCGCGTCGCTCGCGGTCACCACGCTGCTGGTGTGCGCGTTCTGGGGCATCGCCTCCGGCATCGTCGGCGCGGTGGTGGTGCTGATGGGCGTGATCGCGATGCGGCCGATGCTCTCGGCGGGCTACGACGTGCGGCTCGCCTCCGGCGTGATCACCGCCGGCGGCACGCTCGGCATCCTGATCCCGCCGTCGGTGATGCTGATCGTGTACGCGGCGGTCGCCGGCCAGTCGATCGTCAAGCTGTACGCCGCGGCGATGCTGCCGGGATTCTTCCTGACCGCGCTCTACCTCATCTATATCGTCGGCTGGGCCCTGATCAGCCCGAAAATCGCGCCCAAGCTTCCTCCCGATCGGTACAAGGTAGACGTGCCCGCGTGGCTGAAGTCGCTCGAACGCGGACGGGCGCAGCGCGTGCTCGGCGGCCTGTTCGGCGCGCTGCTGCGCCCCGGCGCGGCGCCCGCGGGCACGACCTACTTCACGGTCGTGAAAAACGCGCTAGCCGCATCGATTCCGGTCGTGCTCACCCTGGCGCTGTTCGCCGCCGCTTGGTGGTACGTGGTGATCCACAACGCGCCGGAGGCGGCTCCCGCGCCTACCAAGCCCGCCGCAGTGCAGGAGGCGCCCGCCACGCTGCCCGAGCCGCCGGGCGCCGCGCCTCAGGGCGAGAAGGAAGGGGGCCTGCAGGAGCTTGGCACGGCCGAAGCGCAGGTGGAAGGCGGCGCCCCGGCCAGGGAAAGCGGGATGCCGGAAGAGGTGGGCTCGCTGCAGGCGTTGCCCGTCGAGGGCGCCGGCCAGGTGCCGGAGAACTTTTACGCCTGGTTCTGGGGGCTTGCTGTGCTCTCGGCGCTCGTGCTGCTGGTCTACTACCTGCGGATGGACGGCGAACAGCTCGAGATCCTCAAGCTGCTGGTCGAATCGGTGATGCCGCTCGGCGTGCTCACCTTCATCGTGCTGGCGGTGATCCTGTTCGGCATCACCACGGCCTCGGAGTCGGCCGGCATCGGCGCGGCCGGCGCGCTCTACCTCGCCGGCATGTCGAAGTATCCGCGCCGCGTACTGTGGTCCAGCCTGGTCGGCCTCCTGATCGGCGGCGGCCTGGGCATGATGCGCGCCGACGTCGTCACGGTCATCGTCTCCGCCTCGCTCGGCGCGGTGTTCGCCGGCACTGCGCTGCCGTGGGCGTGGGACCTTGCCACGAACAAGCGGCTGCTGCGCACCATCAAGGAATCGACCTTCCTTACGGCGAAGACCACCGCGATGGTGTGCTGGCTGTTCGTCGGCTCGGCGCTGTTCTCGGCGGTGTTCGCGCTGCACGGCGGCCAGCAGCTGATCGAGAAATGGGTGCTGAGCATGAACCTGACGCCGCTTCAGTTCATGATCGTGGCGCAGGCCATCATCTTCATCCTAGGCTGGCCGCTCGAGTGGACCGAGATCATCGTCATCTTCGTGCCGATCTTCATTCCGCTGCTCACGCACTTCAACGTCGACCCGATCCTGTTCGGCACCATGGTGGCGGTGAACCTGCAGGCGGCGTTCCTGTCGCCGCCGGTGGCAATGTCGGCCTTTTACCTGAAGGGCGTCTCGCCGCCGCACGTCACGCTGAACCAGATCTTCGCCGGCATGATGCCGTACATGGTCATCGTCATCATTTGCCTGGCGATCATGTACGTCTGGCCGGGGATGACGCTGTGGCTGCCGGAGTTCCTCTACGGGCGCTGACCCGACGGTCCCGGCCGCGCTGACCGCGAGCGACGCGGCGCGCCGCATCCGCGAGGGTCTGCTCACCTCGGAGGAGCTGGTGCAGTCCTGCCTCGAGCGCATCCGCGACGTCGAGCCGAAGGTGCAGGCTTGGACCTTCCTCGACGAGAAGCACGCGCTCGAGCAGGCGCGCGCCGCCGACGAGCGCAAGCGCTCGGGCAAGCCGATCGGGTCGCTGCACGGCGTGCCGGTCGGCCTGAAGGACATCATCGACACCGCCGACATGCCGACCGAGAACGGCTGCGCGCTGCACAAGGGGCGCGCGCCGCGCACGGACGCGGCGGTGGTGACCATGCTGCGGGCCGCGGGGGCGGTGATGCTCGGCAAGACCGTGACCACCGAGTGCGCCTATTTCTCGCCCGGCAAGACGCGCAACCCGCACAACCCCGAGCACACCCCCGGCGGCTCGTCGAGCGGCTCGGCCGCGGCGGTCGCCGCGAGCATGGTGCCGCTCGCGCTCGGCAGCCAGACCAACGGCTCGGTGATCCGGCCGGCCGCGTTCTGCGGCGTCTACGGCTACAAGCCCACGCACGGCCTGATCCCGCGCAGCGGGGTGCTGCAGCTCTCGCGCACGCTCGATCACGTGGGCCTCTTCGCCAGGTCGCTGGACGATATCGCGCTGCTCGCCGAGGAGGCGGCGGGCTTTCACGAGGGCGACCCCGATACTCGGCCCCGCGCGCGGGTGCCGTTCCGGGAGGTTTCGAGCGAGACGCCGCCGGTCGAGCCGGTGCTCGCGTTCATCAGGACGCCGCACTGGGACAAGGTCGAGGCGCCAGCGAAGGAAGCCTTCGGCGAGCTGGTCGAGGCGCTCGGCGAGCGCGTGGAGGAGGTCGATCTCTTTCCCTCGGCCGACCGCGCTTGGGACTGGCACAAGACCATCATGGAAACCGAGATGGCGGCGAGCTTCGAGCGCGAGTGGGAGCAGGGGCGCGAGCAGCTTTCGGGGCAGCTACGCTCCCTGATCGAGCGCGGGCGCGAGGTGCGGGCGGTCGACTACAAGCGCGCGGTCGGCGCTGTCGCGCCGGTCGTGGCGAGCCTCGACGATCTGTTCATGGAGCGCTACGATGCGATTCTGACGCCGGCGGCGCCGGGGGTCGCGCCCAAGGGGCTCGACTCGACCGGCGACCCGCGCTTCTGCACGCTCTGGACCCTGCTCGGGATGCCGGCGCTCTCGCTGCCCCTGATGCAGGGCCCGGGCGAGCTGCCGCTCGGCGTGCAGCTCGTCGGCCGCAGGGGCTTCGACGCGCGCCTTATGCGGACAGCGCGCTGGCTGGTCGCGAAGCTGGCCTAGTCGAAAGCGAGTAGCACAGCCGGCGCAGGCGACCGAGCTCGGCCGCTTCGACGAGTTGCCTGAGGAAGCCGATGTTGCGCTCGATCTCCGACTGGTAGGGGTTCGGGCCATCGAAATGGGCTTCGGCAAAGCGGTCCGCGCCGCCGAGCTTCTTCTCGATGCGGGCACGCGCTACGTGCTCGTAGAACCCGGGGGTCTTGACCATGAGATCCGCCGCCGAGGCGTAGCGCACCACCTCGTGCCCGTCGGCGAACCTCTCGCGCGCGATGTTGGCCCAGACGAACTCGGCATAAAGAAAATCGCGGCATTTCTCCAGGTACATGCGATCGGACATCTGGCCGATGAGGTCCGCGGTGCCGACCATCCATCCGAGCATGCGCTCGTGCGGCCTCGCGACCTGGATCTCGTCGAGGTCCATTTCGTAGCCGGTGAAATGCACCAGCCGCGCCGCGAGGCCGGCTTCGGCGCCGAAACCGATCTGCGGCAGGTACGCGGCGGCGAACTCGGCGCTGCGGGTCACGTGCACCTTGGTGAAGACGGCGCCGTTCGCGATGTGGCTCTCGCTTGCACGCCTCACGTAGCCCGTGTCGTGAAGCATCGCGACCAGGACGCCGAGCGCGGCGCGGCGCGGGCCGAGACGCTCGCTCGGCGCGCACACGCGCTCGTGGCCGTCGATCAGCCTGGCCATGGCGAGCGTCATGTCGAGGGTGTGGCGCACGTCGTGGTAAAGCGTGTCGCAGGCGAGGTAGCCGGGAAAGCGCCCCTCGAACAACGCCTGCAGATCGTCGAATGCCCTCGCCACGGCGGTGAAATCGCTTCCCGGATAGCGCGCGGCGAAGAGCGCGACGACCGTATCGCGCACGCGCTGCGGTTCCTCCACGTTCACGCGATTCGTGACGTCGTTCCGGTTGAGCCTGTCGTGCATGGCCTGCGAGATTATCTGCCGGCGAAGAGCGTGGCAATGGGAGTCAAGTACCAATGGGAGCCGGCCGGTAAGCCGGGTTCTGTGCCCGCGGCCGGGTTGCCCCCGCCGCGCCGGCAGCCATTCCTCTGGGCCGTGACTTACGTCACGGCTCTAGCCACCTACCCGCAAGCTTCGGCCGAGCCGGCCTGTAGTGCGCGTGAATTTGTGCACACTGCGCTTGCCTATTTGGTGTTGCTCCGGATGGAGGTTGCCGCGTTTCACCCTCCGGGGTTTGACGCCCGGAGACTCGTCTCTGTGGCCCTCTTCGTCACGTCGCCGTGCCAGGGCGTTACCCTGCATCCCGCTCTGCGGAGCCCGGACTTTCCTCTGTGCTTGCGCACAGCGGCTGCCTGGCCGACTCCCGTTGCAATTTTACCGCCGCAGGCGGACCCTATGAAGTCGTAACTGCACGGAGGTGAATCATGCGAAGGCGCCTCTACTTTCTCCTTCCCGATGTCGAAAGCGCGCGCCATACGGCCGACGATCTGCTGCTCGCGCGCGTGGAAGACCGCCACATGCACTTTCTCGCCAAGCGCGGCACCAATCTTGCCGAGCTGCACGAGGCCGGCTACCTCATCAAGACCGACTTCATGCACGGCGCTGGCGTTGGCCTCGGTCTCGGCACGCTCGGCGGCGCCGCGCTCGGCGCGCTGATCGTGCTCAACCCGATCGAGGGAACGCATCCGCACCCGCTCTGGTTCTTCGTCGCGGTGCTGGCCGGCGCGCTGCTCGGCACCTGGGTGGCGAGCATGGTCGCGGCCTCGGTGCCGAACTCGAAGCTGCGCCAGTTCCAGCACGAGATCGAGGCCGGCAAGGTGCTGCTGATGGTGGACGTGCCTTACGACGCGGTCGACGACATCCGCGGCGTAGTCAATGCGCGGCATCCCGAGGCGGTGCCGGCGGGACAGGTGCGGCCCTATCCTGTTTTTCCCTGAAGTAACGCCTGTCGTCGTAGAAGCCGGAGTGCTCGCTGCCGGGCATCCAGCCGGGGTAGCCGAAGATCGGCAGCGGCGGAAGCGCGCGCGGGTTCGTGCCTGGCTCGAGCGCGGCGAGCCACGCGTGCGCCGCGGTATCCGGATTCGCCGCCGCCGCGACGAAGATCGCCTTGCATGCGATCCCCGGCCAAGGATTCAACGCCTGCTCGAGCGTGGCATGCCCCAGCACGTGGAGCCGGATGCGCTCAAGAACCTGCACGCGCCTTTCCCAGAAGAGCTCCTTCCAGCGAAAGCCGCGCACCAGAGCGATGAGCTCCGCGTCGTCGCATTGCACGATCGCGCCGCCTTCGTCGAGCAGGGTCAGCAGATCGCGCCGGCGGCCGCGCCGGCCGCGCTCGCGCGGAATCTCGTCGGCGTGCAGCGCATTGATCAGCGCCTTGGTCCTGGGAAAGGCGAGCCAGGCGAGCGCGTTGAAGAGATCGTGCAGGTTGTCCGCCCGCGTCTGGACCAGGCCGGTTTCGAAGAGATGCACCTCGTAGTACGGGTCGGAAGGTCCGGGAGGCACGAACCGCACCGGGTGGCCGCTCGCCGTGCGGACATTCAACTCGCGAGAAAAATGATTCAAACGCTCGAGCGAGCGCTCGGCCCCCAGGCGCTCGAGCCAGGGGCGAACCGGGTCGAAGACCGGATGCGCTAGACCAGCTTCCAGGGAAGCGTCTCGCCGGCGCGCAGCGGAACCAGCTCGGCTTCGCCGAACTTCAGCCGCTGCGGCACGGTCCAGTCCTTGCGCGCGAGGGTGACAGTGCCTTGGTTCGGCGGCAATCCGTAGAACTTCGCGCCGAACTCGCTCGCGAAGCCTTCCAGCCGACCCAGCGCGTCGGCTTCGTCGAAGGCGATCGCGTAGAGCTCGAGCGCCGCGTGGCCGGTGTAGACGCCGGCGCAGCCGCAGGCCGCCTCCTTGTCGCCGCGCGGGTGCGGCGCGCTGTCGGTGCCGAGGAAGAACTTCGGGTTGCCGGAAGTCGCGGCCTCGACCAGCGCCTCGCGGTGCTCCTCGCGCTTGAGCACCGGCAGGCAATAGTGATGCGGCCGGATGCCGCCCACGAAGAGCGCATTGCGGTTCATGAGCAGATGATGCGCCGTGATCGTGGCCGCCACGTTGGGCCCGGTGACCTCCACGTACTGCGCCGCCTCGCGCGTGGTGATGTGCTCGAGCACGACCTTCAGGCTTGCAAACCGCTCGACAGTTGGCCCGAGCACTTCCTCGATGAAGGCCTTCTCGCGGTCGAACACGTCGATGGCCGGATCGGTCGATTCGCCGTGGATGAGCAGCGGCATGCCGAGCTCCTCCATCTTCTCCAGCGTGCGAAAACAACGCGACAGGCGCGAGACTCCGGCATCCGAGTGCGTGGTGGCGCCGGCGGGATAGAGCTTCACCCCGTGGACCCGCCCCGAGAGCTTGGCGCGGGCGATCTCCTCCGGCGGGGTGTCGTCGGTGAGATAGAGCGTCATCAGCGGCTCGAACGCCGCGCCATCGGGCAGCGCAGCGAGGATCCGCTCGCGGTAGTCGAGCGCTTCGTACGTCGTGCGCACCGGCGGCTTCAGGTTCGGCATGACGATGGCGCGTGCGAACTCGCGCGCCGCGTCGGCGAGGACCGACGCCATCGCCGGGCCGTCGCGCAGGTGCAGGTGCCAGTCGTCGGGGCGCCTCAGTGTGAGCCGGTCCATCGCTTTCGATTCTACTTCGCTCGAGCCAAGGCCTTTTGATAGAGCCCGCGCTTGGGAAGCCCCGTGATCTTCGCGGCCAGCCTCGCCGCCTCGCTCGGCGACATGGCTTCGAGCAGCGCCTCGAGGATCCGATCCGCGTCCGCCGCTTGCGGCGTCCTCGGCTGGCCGGCAGCGACGACCAGAACGAATTCGCCCTGCATGCGTTGCGGCTCGGCGCGCAGCCAGGCGGCGGCGTCGCCGAGCTTCATTCGCGCCATTTCCTCGAATTTCTTCGTGAGTTCGCGGCCGATCGCAATCTCGCGCTCGGGCCCGAATCGCGCTCCGAGGTCCTGCACGGTCTCGAGAATGCGGTGCGGCGCTTCGTACACGATCAGCGGACAGTCGACCTCGAGCGCCTCAAGGGCCTTTCTGCGGGCTGCGGCGGAAGCGGGCAGGAAGCCGGCAAACAGAAATCGGTCGGCGGCGAAGCCCGCGGCGGAAAAAGCTGCGGCCGCCGCGCTCGGGCCGGGCACCGGGCTCACCTTGATGCCGGCGCGGTGCGCCGCCTCGACCAGCAGCGCGCCCGGGTCGGACAGCGCCGGCGTGCCGGCGTCGCTCACCAGGGCCAGTTTCTTTCCTTCCTTGAGCAGATTCAGCAGCTTGCCCGAGGCGGCGCGCTCGTTGTGCTGGTGCAGCGCGACCGTCGGCGTCGCGATGCCGTAGCGCGCGAGCAGCGTGCGCGTCGTGCGCGTGTCCTCGCACGCCACGAGGTCGGCGCCGCGCAGCACCTCGAGCGAGCGCGCGCTTGCATCGGCGAGGTTGCCGATCGGCGTGGCTACGACGAAGAGGATCCCGGACATTGGGAGTAAACCCGTGGGCGGACCGTGCCGTTAAGCCTGCCATGAACCGCGCGGGCGCGCGAGCGGAAGACCGATGTGCCGAGCTGATGCGGAGCTCGGGGCTACTGCTGGTCGAGCGCAACTGGCACTGCCGGCTCGGCGAAATCGATCTCATCGCAGAGGAGCATGGCGTGCTCGTGTTTGCGGAGGTGCGCATGAGGCGTGCGTTCGCCTACGGCGGCGCCGGGGAGAGCGTAACCGCGGCAAAGCGCGGCCGGCTCCTGGCCGCGGCGCGGCTTTACCTGTCGCGCAGGCCGCAGTCGCATTGCCGCTTCGACGTCTTCCTGGTCGACGGCCCGGCCGGGGACATCAAGTGGATCCGCAATGCCTTTGGCGAGTAGGTGCGCGTTCCTCCTGCTCTTGGTCGCCGCGGGCAGCGCTCTGGCGCAGGAAGCCTCCGGCGGCGTACGCCTGCTCGTCCAGAGTTCGCCGCTCGCGGGCTTTCGCTACCACGCCGCCGCGGAGGTATGGCCGGAGCTGCGCGTGGGCGACGCGCTCGGCCTCGAGCGCGAGCCCGACAACCCGCACGATCCCAACGCGATCGCCGTGACGTGGCGCGGACGCAAGCTCGGCTATGTGCCCAGGCGCGACAATGCCACGCTCGCGTGGGGCCTCGACCGCGGCGCGCCGCTGCGGGCGCGTATCAGCCGACTCGCGCCGCACCCGAATCCAGCCCGGCGCATCGAGATCGAGGTGTTCGTCGAGTGACGGTGTAGAATCCGGCGCGGTGAAGGCAGAACTTTCCGCCGCGTTGTCGGCGCGTGTGAGCGCGCAGTTCGCCGAGAGCGCGCAGCTCAAGCTCGATGCCGCGCGCTCGCTGACCGAGCCCATCGCACGGGCGAGCGCACTTCTCGCCGCGACCCTGAAGCACGGCGGGAAGGTGCTCGCCTGCGGCAACGGTGGCTCGGCCGCCGACGCACAGCATTTCGCCGCCGAGCTCATCAACCGCTTCGAGATCGAGCGCGCGCCGCTCGCCGCGGTGGCTCTCACCACCGACACCTCGACGCTGACCTCGATCGCGAACGACTACGCCTACGAGCAGATCTTCTCCAAGCAGGTGCAGGGCATCGGCCGCCGCGGCGACGCGCTGCTCGCCATCTCCACCAGCGGCAACTCGCGCAACGTGGTGGCGGCCATCCAAGCCGCGCACGAGCTCGGCGTGCGCGTGGTGGCGCTCACCGGCGCGGGCGGCGGAAAAATGGCCGCGCTGCTCTCGCAAGACGACGTGAACATCTGCGTGCCGCACAAGCGCACCGCGCGCATCCAGGAGGTGCATTTGCTTGCGCTGCATTGCCTGTGCGACGGCATCGACTTCCAGCTCTCCCAGAACCCAGCATGAGACTGCTCGCCGCGCTGTTCGCCCTCCTCTCCGTGCTACTGCTCTCTGGCTGCCCGGCCGCCATCGTCGGCGCCGGCGCGCTCACCTACGGCGTGGCCGAGGACCGACGCACCTCGGGCACCATGATCGACGACGACAACATCGAGACGCGGGTGAGCCGCGGGGTGCGCGAGCGCTACGGTGAGAACACGCACGTGAACGTCACTTCATTCAACCGCTCGGTCCTGCTCACGGGCGAGGTGCCCGAGGACGCCAGGAAGGCCGACATCGAGAAGCTCGCGCAGGGCGCGGGCAACGTGCGCAACATCGCCAACGAGCTGCAAGTCGGCCCACCCTCGTCGCTCGGCGCGCGCGCCAACGATTCCTACATCACCACCAAGGTGAAGGGGCGGCTTCTCGATGCCAACAAGGTCAACCCGATCCACGTGAAGGTGGTGACCGAAGCGGGCGTGGTGTACCTGATGGGCATCGTCACCGAGCAGGAGGCGGCCGACGCGGTCGACGTCGCTCGCAACACCGGCGGCGTGATCAAGGTGGTGCGGATCTTCGACCTGTGCAAGGCCGGGGATGGGGTCTGCCCTGCGAAGTGAAGCCGCCCGCCTTCGAAGGCAAGATCCGTTCGCCCGAGCACCTCGCGCGCTGGACCGGTGAGCTCGGCCGGCCGCTGGTGTTCACCAACGGCGTGTTCGATATCCTGCATCGCGGCCATGTGACCTACCTCGCGCGCGCGCGCGAGCTGGGCGCGGCGCTGCTCGTGGCGCTGAACAGCGATGCGTCCGCCAGGCGGCTGGGCAAGGGCGCCGAGCGGCCCATCAACCCGCTCGAAGACCGGCTCGCCGTCGTCGCCGCGCTCGACGCGGTGGATGCCGTCACATGGTTCGACGACGACACGCCGGAGGCCCTGGTCGCGGCCACCCGGCCCGAAGTCCTGGTGAAGGGCGGCGACTGGCCGGTGGAGCGCATCGCGGGCGCGGCCCACGTGCTCGCCCGCGGCGGCCGGGTCCTCTCGATCCCGTTCGAGCACGAGCGCTCCACTACGCGCCTGGTCGAGCGAATCCGCTCCAGCTAGAGCGTGCGTTCGAAGCAGTCCGCGCCTGGAGTGGGCGCCGCGAGGTAGGGCGCAGTTTCTCGAAAGTCGAGGCTGAGATAAAGCGCGCGGGCCTCGCGCATCTTCGGCAGCGAGTCCAGGACGATCCGCTGATAGCCGCCAGCGCGGGCCGCGGCGATGGCGGCCTCGGCGAGCGCGCGGCCCAATCCGCGGCCACGCCAGGCGGATCTTACGTACAGGCGTTTCATCTCCGCGGTGCCTCGATCGACCTCGCGCAGACCGACGCAGCCGGCCGGGACCGCTTCTTCATAAGAAAGAAACAAGATCAGGTAGCCCCTCGGCAGGTCGGCCAGCTCGCGCTCGAAGCCGGCGAAGCAGCAGGGCTCGTCCACGCTGCGTGCGTACTCGGCGAACAGCGCGCGCACCACGTCGAGGTCGTGGGGTGCGCTCGCTTCGCGGAGCCGGGCCATATACTATTCTTCCATGCGCCTGCATCAGCTTAAAGTCGACTACGACGCCGAGCAGGACCGCCTGCTGATGATGGTGGCGACGAGCGAGAGCGTGGAGCTGCGCCTCGCGCTCACGCGCCGTTTCGTGAAGCTGCTGTGGCCGCTCCTCGTGAAGCTCGCGGAAGAGGCGAGCCCGCGCATCCGCACCCAGGCAAGCCCCGAGGCGCGCAAGGCGCTGCTCGGGCTCGAGCACGAGTACGCGGTTTCGAAGGCGGATTTTTCCAAGCCCTACGACGCGGGCGGCAGTGCGCGGCCGCTTGGCGAGAACCCGTTGCTCCTCGCCCGCATCCAGACCGGGCACGATCGCAGCGGTCAGCCGGTGGTCGCGCTGCATCCTTCCGACGGGCAGGGGGTCACACTGAGCTTCGACTCGGTGCTGCTGCATTCGGTTTGCCGCCTGCTCCAGGCGGCGGTCAAGAAAAGCGACTGGGACATGGAGCTCAAGCTCCCGGGCATCGAGCCCGAGGAATCGCCTCAGCGTCCGGTGCGCACGCTGAATTGACTTATAATTCAAGCCTATCGCTTCAGCATTTGAACAGCTCGGCCTGATCGCACCGCTTATGCGCGCGGTCGCGGAGCTCGGCTACGAGAAGCCGACCCCGGTGCAGGAGCAGGCCATTCCCCTGGTGCTTGCAGGGCGCGATCTCATGGCCGGCGCGCAGACCGGCACCGGCAAGACGGCGGCGTTCGCGCTGCCGATCCTGCAACGCCTCTCGGCCCATGCCAGCGCTTCGGCATCGCCGGCACGCCATCCGGTGCGCGCGCTGGTCCTCACGCCGACGCGCGAGCTGGCCGTGCAGGTGGCCGAGAGCTTTCGCGACTACGGCAAGCACGTGCCCCTGCGCAGCACAGTCGTCTACGGCGGCGTCGACATGAATGCGCAGATCGAGCAGCTGCGCAAAGGGGTCGAGATCCTCGTCGCGACGCCCGGGCGCCTCCTCGACCACGTGCAGAACAAGACGGTCATGTTCAACCAGGTCTCGATCCTGGTGCTCGATGAGGCCGACCGCATGCTCGACATGGGGTTCCTCCCCGACATCAAGCGGATCATCGCGCTCCTTCCAGTGCAGCGGCAGAACCTGCTGTTCTCGGCCACCTTCCCGGACGAGATCCGCAACCTGGTCAAGACGCTGCTGCGCGACCCCGCAGAGGTGCAGGTGGCGGCCCGCAATGCGGCTGCCGAGCTCGTGACGCACGTGCTGCACCTGGTTGCGCGCGAGAAAAAGCGCGAGCTGCTCGCGTACCTGATCCAGACCCGCGGCCTCAAGCAGGTGCTGGTCTTTACCGGGACCCGCATCGGCGCGAACCGCCTGGCCCACCAGCTGCGACGCGACCACATCCACGCCGACGCGATCCACGGCGACAAGTCGCAGGCCGAGCGCGAGGCCGCGCTCGAGGACTTCAAGGCCGGCAAAACCTCGGTGCTCGTCGCCACCGACGTGGCCTCGCGCGGGCTGGACATCGAGGGGCTGCCGCAGGTGATCAACTTCGACGTGCCGCATTCGCCCGAGGACTACGTGCACCGTTGCGGACGTACCGGGCGTGCCGGGCTGCCTGGCGAGGCGATCTCGCTGGTCGCGCCGCAGGACATGGAAGCCATGGCGGCCGTGGAGCGGTTGATCAAGAAGCGCATCGAGCGCGTGCTGGTCCCGGGGTTCCAGCCGAGCGGCGCTACGGTGGCGGCGCTGATGGGCGACGAGCCGAGAAAACGCCGCAAGGACGAGCCCGAGAAGCGCAGGCATGCTGAGCCGAAGAAGGCCGGCGCGGACCCGATCTTCTCCAAGCCCTACGAGCCCGCCGCGCCCGCGCCGGCGGCGCCGAAAGCCGCCGAGGCTCCCGCCAAGGGCAAGCGCAAGCAGCCGCAGGTCGCGGCGCTGCTCGGTGGACTGAGAAAAGCCTAGACGCAGCGCGCGCCGTCGACCTCGATGCAGACGCCGCTCACGAGGCTCGCCTCCTCCGAGGCGAGGTAGAGGCAGGCGTTGGCGACGTCGAGCGGCGTGGAGAACCTGCCGAGCGGGATCGTGGCGAGAAAGCGCTTCTTCGCTTCGTCGGTGACCGCGCCGCCGGCAAACTCGGCCGACAGGCTGGTGTCGGGGCTGAACACCGGGTTCACGCAGTTCACCCGGATCTTGTCCGGGCCGAACTCGGCGGCCATCGACTTGGACATCAGGATCACCGCCGCCTTCGAGCTGTTGTACACGGTCAGGCCCGGACGCGGGCGGATGCCGGCAGTGGAGGCGATGTTGACGAAGCAGCCGCCGCCGCGGCTCTTGAACACCGGGACCGCGTGCAGCGCGGAGAGGTAGACGCTTTTCACGTTTACCGCGTAGACCTTGTCGAACTCGGCCTCGGCGACCTCCAGGTAGGGCTTGTTCCGGTGCGTCCAGCCGGCGTTGTTCACCACGATGTCGAGCGCCGGGCCTGCCGCGCGCACCAGCCTCGCCCAGTCGGCGCTTTTGGTGACGTCGGCCTGGATGAAGGTGCCGTGGATTTCCTTCGCCACGCGCTCGCCGCTCTTCGCGTCGATGTCGTTCACCACCACGCGGCAGCCCTCCTCGGCAAAGCGGCGCGCGATGCCGGCGCCGAACCCCGAGCCCGCACCGGTGATGATCGCCAGCTTGTTCGTGAGCCGCATCGCGCCTCCTAGGCCTTGAAAGGGCTATGGTCGCACAGCTCGTCTACGTAGCGCCGCACGCCCGCGCCTTCGCGCTCGAGGAACGCTTCCACCGCGCGCGAAAAGCGCGGATGGGCGAGCCAGTGCGCCGAAAGAGTCTCCACCGGCATCAGGCCGCGGAACAGCTTGTGCTCGCCCTGCGCGCCGCCCTCGAACACTTCGATGCCGCGCTTGATCGCGTACTCGATCGGCTGGTAGTAGCAGCATTCGAAGTGCAGCAGCGGCACGTGCTCGATCGCGCCCCAGTAGCGGCCGTACAAGGTTCCTGAATCGGCGAGGAAAAGGGCCGCGGCGATCGGCCGGCCCTCACGCTCGGCGAGCACCATCGCCAGATGGTCGGGCAGCTTCGAGCCGATGCGCATGAAGAACTGGAGGTTGAGGTACGGGCTCGAGCGATGCGCCGCGTAGGTCGCGCGGTAGCAGCGGTTGAAGAATTCCCAATGGCGCCGCTCGATCGCCGCGCCCTCGAGCCAGCGCACCGCGACGCCCGCCTCGCCGACGCGGCGCCGTTCCTGGCGGATGTTCTTGCGCCGCGCGTGGCTCAGCCGCGCGAGGAAGTCGTCGAAGTCCCGGTAGCCCTCGTTCCTCCAGTGAAACTGCACTGTGTGCCGCAGGAGCATGCCGTGCTCGTGCATGAGCCGGGCCTCCTCCTCGAGAGGAAAGAGCACATGGAGCGAGGAGGTCTGGCGGGCCAGCTCGAGCGCCGCGGCGACCAGGCTCTCCCGCTCGGCCGCGCCGGCGGCGAGGATCCTGCGGCCGCGCACGGGGGTGAAGGGTACGGCCGAAACGAGCTTCGGGTAGTACTGGACGCCGCCGCGCTCGTGAGCATCGGCCCAGGCCCAGTCGAACACGTATTCACCGTAGGAGTGGGACTTGGCGAAAAGGGGCATCGCCCCGACGAGCGCTCCCGAGCGCCGCAGGAGCAGGATCTGCGGCAGCCAGCCGCTGCGCGCGGCGGCGCAGCCGCACTCGACGAGCGCCGACAGGAACTCGTGGCGCACGAAGGGCTGGGGGCCGGCTAGCTGGTTCCACTCCGCCGCGTCGATGCCGGCGAGCGATTCGACGACTTCAAAGCTTTCCACGTTACAATGATCCCGCAACCCAGGGAGAACCGGTCATGAAGAAGATCGAAGCCATCGTCAAGCCGTTCAAGCTCGACGAGGTGCGCGAGGCGCTATCCGAGGTCGGCGTAACGGGGCTCACGGTCACGGAAGTGAAGGGATTCGGCCGGCAGAAAGGGCACACCGAGCTCTATCGGGGCGCCGAGTACGTGGTCGATTTCCTGCCCAAGGTCAAGATCGAGGTGGTGGTCGCGAACAACCAGGTCGAGGGCGCGATCGACGCCATCGTGAAGTCGGCGCGCACCGGCAAGATCGGCGACGGCAAGATCTTCGTCACCTCGGTCGAGCACGTCGTGCGCATCCGCACCGGCGAGACCAATGAGGCCGCCGTCTAGGGTTTTTCCCTAAGAAGAACAAGAACCGCGCCGCTGCCACCGTCTGCCGCGGGCGCCTGGCAAAACGCCAGCACCTCATCGCGCTGCGCGAGCCACTTCCGCACCTTCCCCTTGAGCACCGGCTCGCGGTTGCGCGAGCCCAGGCCCTTGCCGTGGACGATGCGCACGCAGCGAAACCGCCGCGCGCGGCAGTGGCGCAGGAATTCCGCGACCGCGTGCGCCGCCTGCACCCGGTTCATGCCGTGGAGATCGAGCTCGTCCTGTACCACCCAATGCCCGCGGCGGAGCTTCCGCAGGACCTGACGCGAGAGGCCTTCGCGCAGGAACGCGAGCTCCTCGCCCGAGTCGATCGCGTCGTCGATCGAGCTCGGGCCGGCGAGCGATTCGGCGAGCGCCGCGCGCTCGTCGCGGCGCGTCTGGACCGGAACCGGAGCAGCCGGCGCGCGCGTAAGTTTGATTCTGCGCGGCGCGGGGAGCCTCTTGACATCGCGCGTAGCGCGACGGAACTCGTCATCCGGTTTCACTTTCGCCTCCGGCTCAGGCGGCGAGCGCATCGAGATACTTCTCGGCGTCGAGCGCCGCCATGCAACCGGTCCCCGCGCTGGTCACGGCCTGGCGGTAGACGTGATCCTGGACGTCGCCGGCAGCGAACACGCCTTTCACGCTGGTCGCGGTGGCAAGCCCCTCGCGCCCGCCGCGGGTGACGATGTAGCCGTTTTCCATTTCGAGCTGGCCGGCGAAGAGCTCGGTGTTCGGCGTGTGGCCGATGGCGACGAAAAAGCCCTTGGCGGCGATATCCTCGAGCTCGCCCGACTTGAGCTTGCGCACGCGCACGCCGGTGACTCCGGTGGCGTCGCCCAGCACCTCGTCCACCGCGGCGTCGAGCACCAGCCTTACCTTGCGGTCTTTCACCCGGTGCATGAGCTTGTCGACCATGATCTTCTCGGCGCGGAACTTGTCGCGCCGATGAACCAGGGTCACGCTGCGGCAGATGTGCGCGAGGTAGAGCGCTTCCTCCACCGCGGTGTTGCCGCCGCCGACCACCACCACGTCCTCCCCCTTGTAGAAGAAGCCGTCGCAAGTGGCGCAGGCCGACACGCCGCGTCCCATGAACTTCTGCTCCGACGGTAGTCCGAGGTATTTCGCCGTGGCGCCGGTGGCGATCACGAGCGCGTCGCAGGTGTACTGGCCGGCGTCGCCTTCGAGGAGGAACGGCCGGCGCTCGAGGTGGACCTTGTGGATGTGATCGTTGACGACCTCGGTTTCGAAGCGCTCGGCGTGCTTCTGGAAGCGCTGCATCAGGTCGGGGCCCTGCACGCCGTCGGCGTCCGCCGGCCAGTTGTCGACGTCGGTGGTCGTCATGAGCTGCCCGCCCTGCGCGATCCCGGTGAGCAGGACTGGGCGCAGGTTGGCGCGCGCGGCGTACACCGCGGCGGTGTAGCCCGCCGGACCTGAGCCGAGGATCAGCAAACGGGCGTGGCGCGTAGGCATTTGCTCTGCGAAAACGTCAAATTCGGATGAGTGGCGGGATTTTCGGGATGAGTGGCCGATTATAGGTGACGCGGCTGCGCAACACTCCGGAAGCGCCGGGGGAGTTCTGCTACCATAATTCTCGTAAAGGGAGGGATAAAAAACCGTGGCTATGACAACAACAGTCTCCACAGCGGTCCTGAAGGCAGTCCCGCTGTTCTCGAGCTTCCCCGAAGACGCGCTCCGCACCCTGACCAGCATGGTGGCCCGCAAGAGCGTCTCGCGCTCGACCACCGTGATGACCGGCGGCGATCCGACCGACTCGCTCTACATCGTGCTATCGGGCCGGCTCAAGGTGATGATGAGCGACGCCGAGGGCAAGGAAGTGATCCTGACCATCCTCGGACCGGGCGAGTTCTTCGGCGAGATGGGCCTCATCGACGACGAGCCGCGCTCGGCCACCGTGGTGGCGATCGAGCCCTGCGAGCTTCTCTACATCGCCAAGCGCGACTTCAAGAAATGCCTGGCGGAAAACTTCGACATGGCGATGGCGGTGATGCGCGGCCTGGTGCGGCGCCTGCGCGAGGCCGACCGCAAGATCGGCAGCCTCGCGCTGCTCGACGTCTACGGGCGCGTGGCGCGGCTGCTGCTCGACATGTCCGAGAACGTCGACGGCGAAAAGATCGTCACCAAGCGCCTGCCCAAGCAGGACATCGCCAAGATGATCGGCGCCTCGAGGGAGATGGTCAGCCGCGTCATGAAGGACCTGCAGATGGGCGGCTACATCGAAATGCGCGGCTCGAACATCGTGCTGCGCGACTCGATCGTTCTACCCGAATAGGTTGTCGCTCTAGCACGACGCCGCCGGGGCGCAGGGGCCCCGGTGTGCGGTAGAATCGTCGTGCGCGATGGGCGTAGCAGAAAAAACAGCAGCCCCCCTCCCCGCAAAGCTCGCCGGCCTGGTGCGCGAAGCGAAGTGGCTGGTGCTGGTCGCTCTCGCGCTGTACCTCCTGCTCGTCTTCTCGACGTTCCACCGCGCCGACCCTGGCTGGTCGCACAGCGCGACCGACGCCGCGGTGCGCAACGCCGGCGGGCTGGTCGGCGCGCTGGTCGCGGATTTCCTGCTGTATCTCTTCGGGGTGTCGGCCTACTGGTGGGTCGTGCTTTGCCTGTACCTGGTGGTATGGGGTTATCGTGGCCTCGATGGCCGCCGCCTGGTCGACCGGCGGCCGCTCGCGATCGCCTTCTCCGGCTTCATGCTGCTGCTTGTCTCGAGCGCGGCGCTCGAGGCCCTGCGCTTCCATAGCCTGGGCGCGGAGCTTCCCTTCGCGCCCGGCGGGCTCGCGGGGGCGGCGGGCGGCAAGGTGCTCGCGGCGGGCCTCGGGTTCACCGGGGCGACGCTCCTTCTCCTCACGCTCGCCGCGGTGGGGTTCAGCCTGTTTACCGGGCTGTCGTGGCTCGCGCTGTCCGAGCGCGTTGGCCATGCGCTGGAGCGGGGCTATACGCATGCCGTGGACGCCTGGGACCGCTATCGCGACCGCAAGCTCGGCGCGCTGGCGCGCGAGGAGCGCAGCCTCGTGGTCCAGACCGAGAAGCGCCGTGAGGAGGACCACCCGCCGCTGCGCATCGAGCCCGCGATCGTCGAGATCAAGAAGTCGGACCGGGTGCAGAAGGAGAAGCAGGCACCGCTTTTCGAGGAGCTGCCCGACACCCCGCTGCCGCCGCTCAAGCTCCTCGACGAGGCGCGGCGCGAGGGCGCCGAGGTGGGCGCCGAGACCCTGGAGTTCACCTCGCGCCTCATCGAAAAGAAGCTGTCCGACTTCGGCGTCGCGGTCAAGGTGCTGGCCGCCTATCCAGGCCCGGTCATCACACGCTACGAGGTCGAGCCGGCGGTCGGCGTCAAGGGAAGCCAGATCGTCAACCTGGTGAAGGACCTGGCGCGCGCTCTGTCGGTGGTCTCGATCCGGGTGGTCGAGACCATCCCGGGCAAGTCGTGCATGGGCCTCGAGATCCCCAACCCTCACCGGCAGACGGTGCGCCTCTCGGAGATTCTGGGCTCGGAGGCCTACCACGCGCTGCATTCGCCGCTCGCTCTCGCGCTCGGCAAGGACATCGCCGGCAACCCGGTGGTGGCGGACCTCGGGCGCATGCCGCACCTCCTGGTCGCCGGGACCACCGGCTCGGGCAAGTCGGTCGCGCTGAACGCGATGATTCTGTCGCTGCTCTACAAGTCGGAGCTGCCGCAGGTGCGCCTGATCTTCATCGACCCGAAGATGCTCGAGCTTTCGGTCTACCAGGACATCCCGCATCTTCTCGCCCCGGTCGTCACCGACATGAAGCAGGCGACCAACGCGCTCTCGTGGTGCGTGGCCGAGATGGACCGCCGCTACAAGCTGATGAACTGGCTCGGCGTGCGCAACTTGTCCGGCTTCAACCACAAGATCGCCGAGGCGGAAAAACAGGGCCGCAAGCTCGAGAATCCGTTCACGCTGGAGTCCGCCGAGCCGCAGCCGCTAGCGCCAATGCCCCACCTGGTGCTCGTGATCGACGAGCTCGCCGACCTCATGATGGTGGTCGGAAAGAAGGTGGAGGAGCTGATCGCCCGCCTCGCGCAGAAGGCGCGCGCCGCCGGGATCCACCTGATCCTCGCCACGCAGCGGCCTTCGGTGGACGTGATCACCGGCCTCATCAAGGCGAACATTCCCACGCGCATCGCGTTCCAGGTCTCGTCGAAAGTCGATTCTCGAACCATCCTGGACCAGTCCGGAGCGGAAGCGCTGCTCGGCTCGGGCGACATGCTGTACCTGCCGCCAGGCGCCGGCCTGCCGCAGCGCGTGCATGGAGCCTTCGTCGCCGACCACGAGGTGCACAAGGTGGTCGAGCATCTGAGGAGCCTGGCGAAGCCCGAATATCTCGAGGAGGTGCTCGAGCCGGCGACTCCCGAGGAATCTGCAGGAAGTTCTTCGGGGGAACCCGCGGGCGAGAAGGATCCCTTGTACGACCAGGCGGTCGAGATCGTGGTGCGCACCCGCCGGCCGTCGATCTCGCTGGTGCAGCGCCACCTCAGGATCGGCTATAACCGCGCCGCGCGCCTGATCGAGGACATGGAGCGCGCCGGCATGGTCTCAGCGATGCAGTCCAACGGCAATCGCGAGGTGTTGGTTCCCGCCAAAGCGGAGTAACCTCGCCGCATGCGGTACCCGGTCCTCGCCCTGCTCCTCTGCGCGTTCGCGGGCTTGGCGCACGCCGACGCCGTCGAACGCTTCAGGAGCTTTCTCAAGACTACCCAGTCGGCGCGCGCCGATTTCGAGCAGAAAGTCTACGGCCGCGAGGGCAAGCTGCTGCAGGAGTCCAAGGGCAGCTTCGTGTTCCAGCGCCCGGGGCGCTTCCGCTGGACCTATGCCAAGCCCGTCGACCAGGTGATCGTGGGCGACGGCGAGCGGGTGTGGATCCACGACCGCGACCTCAACCAGGTGACCGTGCGCAGGATGTCGAAGGCGCTCGGCTCCACGCCCGCGGCGCTCCTCGCCGGCTCGAGCGACGTGGAGAAGGCGTTCGAGCTTTCCGAGGCCGGCACGCGCGACAAGTTGGAGTGGCTGGAGGCGAAGCCGCGCGATCCCGAGGCCGGATTCGACCGCATCCGCATGGGATTCTCGGCCACTGGAATCGAGGCGATGGAGCTGGTGGATAATTTCGGCCAGACCACGCGGCTTCGCTTCGTCAACCTGCAGCGCAACCCGAAGACCGATGCCGCGGATTTCCGCTTCGAACCCCCGAAGGGCGCCGACGTCCTAGGCGAAAAATGAACGATCTTTTCGGCGGGGCGCAGCCCGTGGCGCCGCTCGCCGAGGCGCTGCGCCCGAAGTCGATCGACGAAGTCGTGGGGCAGCAGCACCTGCTCGGGCCCGGCAAGCCGCTGCGGCTCGCGTTCGAGTCGCGTAAGCCGCACTCGATGATCCTGTGGGGGCCGCCCGGCTCGGGCAAGACCACCATCGCGCGGCTGATGGCGAAGGCCTTCGACGCCGAGTTCGTCGCCCTGTCCGCGGTGTTCTCCGGCGTGAAGGACATCCGCGAGGCGGTGCAGGCCGCAGAGGCCGAGCTCGGCCAGTCGGGGCGCCACACCATCCTCTTCGTCGACGAGGTGCACCGCTTCAACAAGGCGCAGCAGGACGCCTTCCTGCCGTATGTCGAGCGCGGCCTCATCACTTTCGTCGGCGCGACCACCGAGAACCCCTCGTTCGAAGTGAACAGCGCGCTGCTCTCGCGCGCCTCGGTCTACGTTCTTTATCCGCTAGGAAGCGACGAGCTGGCGATCCTGCTCGAGCGCACGGGTCTGAAAGCGGATGAGGATGCGAAGGCGCGACTGATCGGTTTCGCCGACGGCGACGCGCGCAGGCTGCTCAACGCGGTCGAGATCCTGAAGAGCTCGATCAAGGATGAAATCATAAGAGGCGAGCTCGTCGAGCGCGTGCTGGCGCAGAACCTGCGCCGCTTCGACAAGGGCGGCGAGCAGTTCTACGACCAGATCTCGGCGCTCCACAAGAGCGTGCGCGGCTCCGATCCGGACGCGGCGCTCTACTGGATGGTGCGCATGCTCGACGGGGGCGCCGATCCGCTCTACATCGGCCGCCGGGTCGTGCGCATGGCGCTCGAGGACATCGGCTTGGCCGACCCGCGCGGCCTGAGGATCGCGCTCGACGCGTGCGAGACCTACGAGCGCCTCGGCACGCCGGAGGGGGAGCTCGCCATCGCCGAGGCGGTGCTCTACCTTTGCGCCGCGCCCAAATCGAACGCGGTATACGAGGCCTACAATGCGGCCCGCGCGTTCGTCTCGAAGGATCAGACCCGGCCGGTGCCCATGCACCTGCGCAACGCGCCGACGCGCCTCATGAAGGATCTCGGCTACGGCAAGGGATACCGCTACGCGCACGACGAGGAAGACGGCTACGCCGCAGGCGAGAACTATTTTCCCGAGGGCATGCAGGCGACGCAGTGGTACCGGCCCACCGACCGCGGGCTGGAGGCGAAGATCCGCGAGAAGCTCGAACAGCTGAAAAACCGAAAATGATCGACATCCAGACGCTCAGGAAAGATCCCGAAGGCGTGGCGAAGCGCCTCGCGACGCGCGGCGCCGCCGCATTCGATCTCGACAGATTTCAGCGGCTGGAAAGCACCCGCAAGCAGCTCCAGACCGCCGTCGAGCAGGCGCAGGCCTCGCGCAACCGGATCGCCAAGGACATCGGCACGGCGAAAGCGAAGGGCCAGGACGTGGCGCCGCTGCTCGAAGAGGCCGAGAAGCTCAAGGGGCTTCTGGAGCGCTCCGAGCAGCAGCTCGTCGTGCTGCAGCAGGAGGTGCAGGAGTTCCTCAAGCGCGTGCCGAACATCCCGCACGAGTCGGTCCCGGTGGGCGCCTCGTCGGACGACAACCGCGAGGAGCGGCGCTGGTCGCCGGGAGGGAGCGGGCCGCGCAAGTTCGATTTCGCGGTGAAGGATCATGTCGACATCGGCGAGCGCCTCGGCGGGATCGACTTCGCCACCGGCGCGAAGGTGGCGGGCAGCCGCTTCGTCGTGATGCGCGGCCAGGTGGCGAGGCTCCACCGCGCGCTCGCGCAATTCATGCTCGACACGCACACCCGGGAGCACGGCTACACCGAGGTCTATGCGCCGTACATGGTGAGCGCCGAGTGCGCCGACGGCGTCTCGAGCCTCTCCAAGTTCAAGGACGACCTCTTCAAGGTCGAGGGCCGCGAGCTGTACCTCATCCCGACGGCCGAGTATCCGGTAACGAACTTCGTGCGGGAAGAAATCCTTGAGCTGGAAGAGCTACCCCTGAAATTCGTCTGCCACTCTCCGTGCTTTCGCTCCGAAGCGGGCTCGGCGGGCAAGGACACGCGCGGCATGATCCGCAACCACCAGTTCGACAAAGTGGAGATCCTGCAGGTCGTGCACCCCTCGAAGTCCTATCAGACGCTCGAGGAGCTGACCGGGCACGCGGAGACGATCCTGAAGAGGCTGGAGCTGCCTTACCGCGTGATGTCGCTCTCGACCGGCGACCTCGGCTTCTCCAGCGCGAAGACCTACGACCTCGAGGTCTGGCTACCCGCCCAGAATGCCTACCGCGAGATCTCTTCGTGCTCGAACTTCGAGGCGTTCCAGGCGCGGCGCATGCAGGCGCGCTTCCGCAACGACAAGGGCAAGCCCGAGCTGGTGCATACGCTGAACGGCTCAGGCCTCGCGGTCGGTCGCACGCTGGTCGCAGTCCTAGAGAACTATCAGAACGCAGACGGCTCGGTCACGATCCCTTCGGCGCTGCGTCCGTACATGCCCGGAGCGGAGAAGCTCACGCCGCCCTGATAAAATCCGTCCCTTGCTCGGCCGCGGAGAGATGGCAGAGTGGTCGAATGCGGCAGACTCGAAATCTGTTGTACCCTTTCGGGTACCGGGGGTTCGAATCCCTCTCTCTCCGCCACTTCCCCATCATCAGAAAGAGGAAGTAGCTAGAAGAACTAGAACGAGGGCTGGCTGCAGCCGTGCTCGACATCATCGACCCTGCCGTCATCGGCGGCACCCTGGCCGGAATCCTGTTCGTCGGTATCATCGTCGCGCTCGCGACCGGGCGCTGGATCGGCAAGCGCACCATGGCCCGGCACGGGCTCACGACGTTGTCGAACGTCGGTTCGCTCGAGACCGCGGTGTTCGCGCTTCTCGGCCTGATCATCGCCTTCACCTTCTCGGGGGCCCTCACGCGCTTCGACACGCGCCGCGCGCAGATCGTCGACGAAGCGAATGCGATCGGCACGGCCTACCTGCGCATCGACCTGGTTCCGGCGTCGGTCCAGCCGAAGCTCCGGGAGACGTTCCGCAGCTACGTCGACTCCCGCATCGAAACCTACCGCCGGCTACCCGATCTCGCCGCGGCCAAGGCCGAGCTCGCGCATTCGCAGGAGCTGCAGGGCCACGTCTGGTCGCAGGCGCAGGCGGCGGTGCGCATGCCTGGAAGCCCGCCCATGGCGGAGCTGCTCGTGATACCCGCGTTCAACGAGGTGTTCAACTTCACGACCATCCGCACGTCCGCCACGCTGATGCATCCGCCGGTGATCGTCTACGCCATGCTGATCGGGCTGGCGCTCGCCTCCGCGTTCCTTGCCGGGTACCAGACCGCGGGCGAAAAGGCGTACGACTGGGTGCACCAGCTCGCCTTCGCCGGCACCGTCGCCTTCACCGTCTATGTGGTCCTGGACATCGAATACCCGCGCCTGGGGTTCGTGCGCCTCGACGCCTTCGACCAGGTCCTCGTCAACGTCCGCCAGGGAATGAAATAGGCGCTCGGCATGTTGCCCGACAGGATTTGTCGATGATGAGAGCGCCGCCGACACGCGGCACGGTTCCGGATTACCTGCGCGAAGCTGAGGCGCGCGGGGCGGTACCTGCCGGGTACAGGGTCCTCGGCCTCGAACCCCTGGCGGGTCGGGGCCATGCAAGCTCCTGACGCTGGAGAGGGGCCGCTATGGCTGAGCGGCGCCACGCGCGAGCTTCCCGCGCCGGTTGCGTGTCCGACGGTCGACGTAGCGGTCCACGTAGACAACGACGAGTGGTGGATGCTAATGCGCGACGTGTCGGATGGCATCCGGCCGCGCGGGGCCTTCACAGAGAGCGACGAGCGGGTGCTTCTGGCTGCGATTGCGCGCTTGCATGCGCACTACTGGGACGGGCGCAATAGCCTCGACAGGCTGCCGCTCGCTCCGGTCCGCGGCACCACGGCGGCTTTGGCCGATCCCATTGCCTTCGCTGCAGGGCGCGCGGAGCCGGCCGCGGACTGGGTGCCACGGTGCGTCGAGGATTTCATGCCGCTCAAGCTGCTGTTGCCCAAGTTCCTCGAGATGCTCGATCCCGGTGACGCCGACTTCTTCATCCAACTCGCTTCGGAGCGCTCATGGCATCGAGGACTCGACGATGCCACCCCGACGCTCAACCACGGTGACCTCCGGCGCGCGAATATTGCCGTCTCTGGCAAGACGGTCACGCTGTTCGACTGGGAGTTCGCATCGCGTGCGCCCGCTGCCTGTGATTTGCAACACCACTGGTTCCTGCACTTCTGGGCCTACCCGCCTGGAGACGGCCACCCACCCGAAGCTCGTGCGCCGCTGCGCGATTTCTACCTGGCCGAGCTCGAATCGGTGCTGGGACGGCCGATCGACCGCGAGGAGTTCGAGCGGACCTGGGACCTTGGCTGGCTGCGGGTCATGTCGATGCTCGGCTTCATCCTAGGGGACGCCCCGAATCCATCGGCGCCGGAAGCGCGTCATCGAGCAAAGGCGGCGATTGCGCTTGCCCGCGCAATCCTGGATGCGTGAACGCGCGCGCCTGTACGGCTACTTTCTGACCGCCGGGTCGGTGCGACGGAACTGGTTGTAGTACGAGCGCACCCAGACGACGTACTGCTGGGTTTCGGGATAGGGCGGGATGCGGCGCCCGTGCTTGAGAACCGCGCCCTCTCCGGCGTTGTACGCGGCGAGCGCGAGGCTCAGGTTGCCGTCGAACATCGCCATCAGGTCGCGCAGGTAGCGCACGCCGCCGTCGACGTTCTGCGCCGGATCGAACCGGTTTTCGACGCCGTAGCGCATCGCGGTCTCGGGCATGAGCTGCATCAGCCCGGCGGCGCCCTTCGGCGACACGGCCTTCGCGTCGAAGTTGGACTCGACCCGGATCACGGCGCGCACGAGGAGAGGGTCGACACCGTGTCGCCGCGCGATGGCGTCGATCGGGTGCTCGTCGACCAGGCCGAGGCCCGGCGTCGCCGGCGGAAGGAGCGGCTGATCGGTGATCAGGAGCGAGCCGTCGGGCTGAACCAGGGTAAAGATCTCGGCGCCTGCCGCCGGCGCGAGCAACACGAGCGCGACCGATGCGAGCGCGGCGAGCCGCCTCACGCGCCACCAACCGTCTTCGTATTCGAAGCCCGCAATCTACCTCCCCGAGTCGGCGGCCACCGCACATTCGTGATTTCGAGGGGGCGGCGCACCGCTTGCAGCCGGGGAATCATGCCACAGCGAATTCGTTCGGCACCATATGGGACTAATAGAGGACTAAGGCCGACGCCCGGGCACCGGCGAACCGGTGCGACCGGAAATCAAATCCATACATGAGCTTGTAGTTCACCTCTGCGAAAATCGGTCAATGGCCGCAAACTCGCTGCAAGTCCAGTTCGATCCCGCGTCGGCACGCTTCGGCGCCGCGCGCTCGCAGAAGCGTCTCGAAGACGACCGGCTGCTCGCCGGCAAAGGGCTCTTCAGCGACGACCGCGAATTCCCCGACCAGGCGTGGCTGGTCCTCGTGCGCTCGCCTCATGCGCACGCGAAGATCGCCAGGGTCGACTTGTCGGAGGTCCGGAGGCAGAAAGGCGTGGTCGCCGCCTGGTCCATGGCCGACCTGCGCACGGATGGCGTGGGCCACATTCCGTTTCCGCCGGCATTCAAGCGCGCGGACGGCTCGCCGATGGCGGCGCCGCCCCGCACGCCCCTCGCGGAGCTCAAGGTGTATTACGTCGGCCAGCCCGTCATCGCGGTGGTCGCTAAGAGCCGCAACCAGGCGCAGGACGCGGCGGAGCTCGCCGTCGTCGAGTACGAGGAGCTGCCTTCGGTCGTCGATGCACGCGCGGCGGTTGCGCGAGGCGCACCGCTTGTCTGGGATGAGGCCGGCGGGAACATAGCCGCCGAGGCGTCCTATGGCGAGCCTGAGCAGGTGGCAAAAGCATTCGCTGCGGCAGTGCACGTCACGGAGCTGGAGCTGCACAATCAGCGCGTCATCGCCATGGCGATGGAGCCGCGCGCATGCATCGGCGTCCTCGACGGCGCGCGCACCACGCTCTATACACAGAACCAGACCCCGACCGGGGCGCGCGAGCTCCTGGGCGCGGTGTTCAAGCGCAAACCCGAGGAGTTCCGTGTCGTCAACGGCGACATCGGCGGCGGCTTCGGCATGAAAACCGGGCTCACGCCCGAGGACGCGCTGGTGTGCTACGCCGCGCGCAAGCTCGGCCGCCCGGTGCGCTGGCGCGGCGAGCGCAGCGAGGAGTTCCTCGCCGCGCACATGGGGCGCGATCAGCATGTCACGGCGAGCCTAGCGCTGGATCGAGAAGGCCGCATTCTCGCGCTTCGCACAGTCGCGCTCGCGAACATCGGGGCGGTGCCGGTCGGCTCCTCCGCCATCATCCCGCTGCAGCTCACCCCGAAGGTGCAGACCACGGTGTATCGGGTGCCCGCCGTGCACTACCGCGTGCAGGCGGTGCTCACCCATACGATGGCAACCGGTGCATACCGCGGCGCCGGCCGTCCGGAGGCGAATTTCCTGATGGAGCGGCTGATGGAAAAAGCCGCCCGCGAGATGAAGCTCGATCCGGTGGAGCTGCGCCGGAGAAACTTCATCGGACCGACCGAGTTTCCGCATCGCACGCACCTCGGCGACCTGTACGACAGCGGCGACTTCGCCCGCATGCTCGAGCACGCGCTCGACGCCGCGGACGCGAATGGTTTCGAGAAAAGAAAAAACGAAAGTAAGGCAAAAGGCAAGCTGCGCGGGCGCGGCGTATCGGTCTATCTCGAGTGGACTGGCGCTATTCCCACGGAGACCGTCGACATCGAAGTCCAGGCGGACGGGACTGTCACCGTGTTTTCGGGCACGCAGGCGATGGGGCAGGGACTCGAAACCTCCTATTCGCAACTCGTGAACGAGCTGCTCGGGATCGAGGTTGCGAAAATCAGGATCGTGCAGGGCGACACCGACCGCGCCACCGGGGTGGGCAGCGTCGGCTCGCGCTCGGCGTTCGTCGGCGGGTCGGCGCTCGTTGCCGCGGGACGCAAGATGATCGCGCGCGGGCGCGAATTGGCCGCTGAAGTCCTCGAGGCGGCGGCTTCGGACCTCGACTTCCGGGACGGACGCTTCTCCATCGCCGGCACCGACCGCTCGATCGCCTTGGCCGAAATCGCCGAAGCGCAGGAGAGAAAGATCATTCGCGTATCGGCCACCGAGACGCCGTCGACGCCGTCGTGGCCGAACGGCGCGCAGGTCGTCGAGGTCGAGGTCGATCCCGAGACCGGCGAGACGGTCCTCGCCCGGATCGCGAGCTGCGACGATATCGGCCGCATCATCAACTACCCCATCGTCGAGGGGCAGGTGCACGGCGGCATCGCGCAGGGCGCGGGACAGGCGCTCTTCGAGGCGGCGTGCTACGACCGCGACAGCGGACAGCTCCTGTCCGGATCGCTCATGGACTACTGCGTGCCGCGGGCGGACCAGTTCCCGCCGATGCACGCGACGTTCGACGAAAGCGTTCCGTGCCGGACCAACCTCCTCGGCGTCAAGGGCTGCGGCGAGCTGGGCACCATCGGTGCGGCGCCTGCCGTGGTGCACGCCGTGCTGGACGCGCTGCACGAGCGCGGTGTGCTGCACCTCGAGATGCCGCTCACGCCGGAGAAGGTCTGGCGCGCCCTGCGGCGGACCTAGGTGCTATATTGGCCCGTTGCGCCCGGCCGGTCATGTACAGCAACGAAAACCGCGCACTCAACTACGCCATAGCGGCATCGATCGTGCTGCATGGCGCGCTGCTCTTCGGCATCGCGCAGCGCGATCGCCCGCGTCCGGCCGAGTCGCCGATGCCTTCGATCCTTGCGCGCCTGGTCGAAGCGCCCACAGCGGCGCCCGCCGCCGAGGCGCCGTCGCTTCAGGTACCGGTGAAGCCATCGCTGTGGGCCAAATCTGCGGCGCCGAAACGGCTCGCCCAGCCGGCGCCGGCGCCGACCCCGCAGCCCCTCGCGGAACCGACCATCGAGCAAGCACCAGTCGCCGAAGCCCAGGTGGAATCGGCCTCGCCGCAGCCGCCGGCACCGCCGGCAGAGGTGCTGGCCGCCCAGGCGCCAGCGTCCAACGCCATTGCAGGAGCACAGTCCGTGGGCGCGCCGCCTGCCGAGCCGGCGGTCGATCCTGGTTCGCTGGAGCGCTATCGCCTCGAGCTCAAGGTGGTCGCCGCGAAGTACAAGCGCTATCCGCGCACGGCGACCGACAACAACTGGAAAGGCGTCGTAGCGCTGCGCGTGGTCGTCGGGCCAGGCGGCCAGCTCGCGGCGCTCACGGTCACCAAGACCTCGGGCCACGAGGTGCTCGATCGGCAGGCGCAGGAGATGTTCAGGAGCGCCGCTGCCGACGTGCCTGTACCGCCAGTCCTGCGCGGCAAGCAGTTCGCCGTCGACGTCGCGGTGGATTACTACTTCACGGACTGACCTCGGGCCCAAAACGTCACCACGGGGTCGCCCAGAATGTCCACGCGCCGCGCTCGAACGCGTTAAGTGGATGGAAATGACCCCTAGCCCCTCGGTCCGGCATGTGTTCTTCGTGATGGCAACCGTTTTTGCCATTCAGGCGAGCGGCCAGGGTGCGCTCGAGGTCATTCCGCTGCGCCACCGCACCGCCGACCAGGTGCTCCCTGCGCTGCGCCCGCTGATGGAGCCGGGCGCGACGCTGACGGGACAGGGTACTCAGCTCATCGTGCGCACGAGCCCGGACAATCTTGCCGAGCTGAGGCGGGCGCTCGCCGACCTCGACCGCCCGCTTTCCCGGCTGCAGATCTCGGTGCGCTTCGAAGACGCGCTCGAGCGTGCGGCACAAGGCGTCGAAACGAGCGGACGCATCACCAACCGCGGCTCGAGCGTCGATGTGCGGGTGCAGGACCGCCAGAGCGCTGCGACCGGGCGGGTCGACCAGCGCGTGCAGGTGCTCGAAGGCGCTAGCGCGTTCATCTCGACCGGCCGGAGCACGCCGGTCTACGACGCTACCGGGCTCCGCGAAACTGCCACCGGCTTCGAGGCGATCCCTCGCCTTGCTGGCGGCGGCGTGCTCGTGGAGATTGCCCAGCGCCGCGACACGCCCGCACGCCAGCAGTCCCTGTCCACCACCGTCAGCGGCCGGCTCGGCGAATGGCTGGAGATCGGAGGCGCCGTCGAGGCCGCTTCCCGCGACGAAAGCGCGATCCTCTCCGCGCGGAGCAGCGCCAGCGCCCGGACCGGGCGGGTCTGGCTCAGGGTGGACGAGCTCAAGCCTTGAAACAGGTTCTCGAACGCACGTTCGCCGCCGACGGGCCGTTTGCCGAGCACGTGCCAGGCTTCAGGCTGCGGGCCGGGCAGCTCGAAATGTCCGAAGCGATCGGCGAGGCGATCGAAAACACCGCGGTCCTGGTGGCCGAGGCCGGTACCGGCACCGGCAAGACCTTCGCCTACCTGGTGCCGGCGCTTCTCGCCGGCGGCAAGGTCATCGTTTCCACCGGAACCAAGACGCTGCAGGACCAGCTCTTCGATCGGGACCTGCCGGCGGTGCGCGCGGCGCTCGCCTCGGGGGCGACCATCGCGCTGCTCAAGGGACGAGCCAACTACGTGTGCCTCTACCGCCTGCGGCGCGCCGCGCGCGAGGGCCGCTTCGCCACGCGCGACGAGCCAGCCCAGATCCGCAAGATCGAGCGCTTCGCCGCGGTGACGACGAGCGGAGACCGCGCCGATCTCGCCGACGTGCCGGAGGACGCGCCGGCGTGGGCGCACGCAACCTCGACGCGCGAGAACTGCCTCGGCCAGGGCTGCCCCGACTACAAGGACTGCTTTGTGATGCGCGCACGCAAGAACGCGCTCGCTGCCGACGTGGTCGTGGTGAACCATCATCTCTTCTTCGCCGACCTGGTGCTGCGCGAGGAGGGGATCTCGGAGCTGCTGCCCGCGTGCAACACCGTGATCTTCGACGAGGCGCACCAGCTTCCCGAAACCGCGCGCATGTTCTTCGGCGAAGCGCTCTCGAGCGCGCAGCTCGTCGAGCTCGCGCGCGACGTGCGCCTGGAGCTGCGCGCAGCCGGCGGCGCCTCTCCCGAGCTCGATCGGGTGGCGGCGCGCCTCGAGAAGGCGGCGCGCGACCTCCGGCTGGTGTTCGGCGAAGCCGGCGCGCGGCTCGCGTGGGCACAGGCGCTGCGGCTGCAGGCATTCGGCGACGCCTTGGCGAAGCTCAATTCGGCGCTCCAGGTCCTGGAGCAGGCGCTCGCGGCGCAGGAAGGCCGCGCCGAAGGGCTCGACGCCTGCGCGCGCCGTGCGAGCGCGGCGCGTCACCTGCTCGTGAGGCTGCGCGAGACCGAGGTGTCCGCGGAGGTGCGCTGGGTCGAGGTCTTCAGCCACGCGGTGCAGCTCCACGTGACGCCGCTGTCGTCGGCGGAGCTCTTCCGGCGCCAGATGACCGACCATCCGCGCGCTTGGATCTTCACTTCGGCGACCCTCGCCGTGGGCGAGGACTTCGGCCACTTCACGCGCGAGCTCGGCGTGCCCGACGCGGCCACCCGGCGCTGGGCGAGCCCGTTCGATTTTCCGCGCCAGGCGCTGCTGTACGTGCCTAAGGCGCTGCCCGAGCCGGGCGAGGCCGGCTTCACCGAGGCGGTGATCGAGGCGGCGCTGCCGGTCCTGCGCGCGAGCGAAGGACGCGCGTTTCTTCTTTTTACTACGCTGCGCGCGCTGCGCCGCGCCCATCAGATCCTCGAAGGAAAAATCGACTATCCGCTGCTGGTTCAGGGCACGGGCTCGCGCAGCCAGCTGCTGTCGCGCTTCCGCGCGCTGGGCAACGCGGTGCTGCTCGGCAGCCAGTCGTTCTGGGAGGGCGTCGACGTGCGCGGCGATGCGCTGTCGCTCGTCGTGATCGACAAGCTGCCGTTCGCGCCGCCCGACGACCCGGTCCTCGCCGCGCGCATCGAGGGCGTGCGCAGCGCGGGCGGCAACCCGTTCAACGAGCTGCAGCTGCCGCAGGCGGTGCTGCAGCTCAAGCAGGGCGCCGGGCGCCTCATCCGCGACGAAGCCGACCGCGGCGTGCTGATGCTGTGCGATCCGCGCCTAATCAGCAAGCCCTACGGCAGGCGCATCTTGCAGAGCCTGCCGCCGATGGCGCTCACGCGCGAGCTGTCGGCGGTGGAGCGCTTTTTTGCAGCTCGTCCTGCAGGTGAATCCGGATGATGTCCTCGAAGCTCGAGTCGGCGCGGAAGCCGTGGGCCAGCGCCCGGCTGGCGTCGAAGTTCTGCGGCCAGCCGCTCACGATGCGCTCGATGATCGGGTCGGGCGCGCGGCGGATGAGCTTCGCCGCCTGATCGCCGGCGACCCTGCGCAGCGCCTCGATTTCGTCGCCGACGGTGGCGCACACGCCCGGCATGCTCAGGTTTCTTCGCGTTCCCAGCTTCGCGGTGTCCAGCTGGGCGGCGTGGACGAGAAAGCCGACCGCGGCGCGCGGCGACGCGAACCAGTGACGCACGCTTTCTGACACCGGCAGCACCGCTTCCATGCCGGCGAGCGGCTCGCGGATGATGCCGGAGAAAAAGCCCGAGGCGGCCTTGTTCGGCTTTCCGGGGCGCACGCAGATGGTCGGCAGGCGGATCCCGATGCCGTCGAAGAAGCCGCGCCGGCTGTAGTCGGAGAGCAGGAGCTCGCCGATCGCTTTCTGGGTGCCGTAGCTCGTGAGCGGCGCGTTGAGGAACTCGTCGTCGATCGCCTCTGGAAACGGTGCGCCAAAGACCGCGATCGACGAGGTGAACACCACGCGCGGACGGTACGCGCCGCCTTCCGTGGCGTTTTCCTTGCGGATCGCCTCGAACAGCCGCCGTGTCCCGTCGAGGTTCACGCGGTAGCCCTTGTCGAAGTCGGCCTCGGCTTCGCCCGACACCACCGCGGCGAGGTGGAAGATGAGCCCCGGGCGCGCGGCAACCAGCCTCTCCGCCTCGCCGGGAGTGGACAGGTCCGAGACGATCGCCTTGTGCGTGCTTTCGAAGGGTACGACGTCGTGCAGAGTCAGCTCGGCGCCTTTTCCCTGTCCGGAAAGACGCTCCACCAGCTTGCGCCCGATCATGCCGGCCGCGCCGATAATGAGGGTGCCGCGCCTCACCACGCAATTACCAATTGGGGTCCCACAGGCGCCACCACGGCACGTCGACCTTGCGCGAGCCGCCCTTGAGGAAGATGCTGTTCGGGAAGTTGGTCCGCAGCACGCGGTCGGCCGAGTCGCGCAACTCGGTCATGCCGAGCGCGTCATACGCCTTGACCAGGATGGCCATCGCGTCCTCGACCGCGGGCGCCTGCGGATAGTGCTGGATCGCGTACTGCGCGCGGTTCGCGGCCGCCACGTACGCGGTGCGCTTCATGTAATAGCGTGCGACGTGAACTTCGTTCGCAGCGAGGGCGTTGACGAGGTAGCGCATGCGCAGCGCGGAGTCGGCCGCGTATTTCGATTCCGGAAAGCGCGTCACCACTTCCTTGAACGACTCGAAAGCCTCGCGCGAGGCCTTGGGATCGCGGTCGGTCATGTCGGGCGTGGTGACCGAGGTGAGGAAGCCCGTCAGGTCGTTGAAGTTGATCAGGCCCTTCAGGTAGTACGCGTAATCGACGTTGGGATGGTTGGGATAGAGCTTGATGAAGCGGTCGGCGGCGGCGATCGCCGAGGCGCGCTCGCCGTCCTTGAAATTGCAATACGCGACCTCGAGCTGCGCCTGCTGCGCGAAACGCCCATAGGGAAACCGCGCCTCGAGCTTCTCGAAGTACTTGATCGCCTTCGCCCACTCCTTGCTCGACATGGCGTCCTTCGCCTCGCCGTAGAGGCGCTGCGCGGACCAGCCGACGGTTTCGTCGTCCTCCTTGCCGGAAAAGAGCCCGCACCCGGCGAGGAGCAGCACGAGCAGGGAGAGAAGCGGGGCAAGAAGTAAACTTGTTCGCATGCGCGGCAAAAATTATAGCGTCGGCGAGGACGCGGACTGGGAGGAAAGCTTCGCCGCGCCGATGCGCTGCACCGTGCCGAGCGAGCTCGGCGGGATGCGCTTCGACCAGGCGCTGGCGCGCTTGTTCCCGCAGTACTCGCGCAGCCGGCTTCAGGCCTGGCTGAAGGCCGGCCATATCCGGCTCGACGGCCGCAGCGCCGAGGCGCGGCAGGCGGTGATCGGCGGCGAGCACGTGGTGCTCGAGCCGCCGCCGGCGCCGGACGCGATCGCCCCGAAGGCGCAGCGCATGCCGCTCAAGATCGTGCACGAGGATGCCGACCTGATCGTCGTCGACAAGCCGGCGGGGCTGGTCGTCCACCCCGGTGCGGGCCAACCCGACCGCACGCTGCTCAATGCGCTGCTTGCGCACGCCCCCGGGCTCGCTGGCGTGCCGCGCGCCGGAATCGTCCATCGGCTCGACAAGGACACGAGCGGCCTCCTGGTGGTCGCCAAGACGGTCGAGGCGCAGGCCGCGCTCGTCAAGCAGCTTGCCGAGCGCAGCATGCGGCGCATCTACTTCGCCGTGGTCCAGGGAGACCCGCCGGCCAGCGGCACGATCGACGCGCCTCTGGGCCGCGACCCGCGCTCGCGCGTTCGCATGGCGGTCACGCACCGCGGCAAGCCGGCGCGCACTGCCTTTCGCGTGGTCGAGCGCTTCGGGCGCGCGGCGTTGCTCGAGTGCCGCCTCGAGACCGGCAGAACGCACCAGATCCGCGTCCACCTGCAGCACATCCGCCATCCGCTGGTCGGCGATTCGGTCTACCGTCGCGGTACGAGGCACGGGCTTGGCTTTCCCCGGCAGGCGCTGCATGCGGCGGAGCTCGCGCTGGTCCATCCGCGCACCGGCCAGGCCATGACCTGGCGGGCGCCGCTGCCGAAGGACATGAAACGCCTGCTTCAGGAGCTGAGGGACCGGGGATGAGCGAGCTTGTTCTGCCGGATTGGCCGGCACCGCCCAACGTTCGCGCCCTGATGACAACCCGGAATACGGACCAGGCCGGTCTGCGCGCCCTTCTTCCGGCCGAGCCGGCCTGGTTGCGGCAGGTGCACGGCACGCGGGTCGTTCGCCTCGATCAGGGCGCGTCGACTTCCGAAGCTGACGCAGCAGTGACCGGAGCGAAGAACCAGGTCTGCGCCGTCAGGGCCGCCGATTGCATGCCGGTACTCCTCGTCGACGAGGCCGCTACGGTAGTCGGGGCAGCGCACGCGGGATGGCGCGGGCTTTCCTCGGGCGTGATCGAAAACACGGTGCAGGCGATGGGCATCCCGGGAGGAAGGCTGCTGGCGTGGCTTGGTCCCGCCATCGGCCCGAAGGTCTATGAGGTAGGAGATGAAGTGCGCGACGCGTTCCAGGAAAAGGACGCGTTCTCGCCTACCCGCCCGGGCCATTGGCTGCTCGATCTCTACGCCGTGACGCGCCAGCGCCTGCGCGCCCGCGGCGTGCAACGGATCTTCGGCGGAACCTACTGCACGTATTCGGAGCCGCAGCGGTTCTATTCGTACCGGCGCGACGGCACGAGCGGCCGCATGGCCGCGCTCATTTGGTTGTCCGAGTAGCAGGTTGTCCGAGTAGAATCCCCGCCCCCATGACCATGACACTCGGCTGGATCCTCGCCGCGAGCTTCGTCGGCGGAACGCTTTCCGCCGGGCTTGCCGCGTTCGCGCTCCTCTTGCGCGCGAGCTGGGTATCGACCCTGGTTTCGTTCGCGATCGGGGCGCTGCTCGGAGCAGCGTTTCTCGAAGTGATTCCGCACGCTTTCGAGCGCGGCAATGCGCACGAGGCGGCGGCTGCCATCCTCGGCGGCATATTCGTGTTCTTCGTGCTGGAGAAGCTGCTGCTCTGGCGCCATTGCCACACCGAGCACTGCGAAGTGCATGATCCGCACGAAGAGGGCTCCGGGGGCCACGACCACGGGCGCAGCGGCGTGCTCATCATCGTCGGCGACACCATCCACAACTTTCTCGACGGCCTGCTAATCGCCGCCGCCTTCCTCCAGAGCACCGAGGTCGGCATCATCGCCGCGGTGGCGATCATTGCCCACGAGATCCCGCAGGAGGTGGGCGACTTCCTGATCCTGCTCCATTCGGGGTATACGCGCGCGAGGGCCCTCGCGATGAACCTGCTCTCGTCGCTCGCCACGGTGGTGGGGGGGCTGATCGGCTATTTCGGGCTGCGGGCGGTGGCCGAATGGGAAGCGACCCTGCTTGGTTTCGTCGCCGCGAGCATGATCTACGTCGCCGTCGCCGACCTGATCCCGGGGCTGCATCGGCGCCCCCAGCTCCGCGACACGGCCTCCCAGGCGCTGCTGATCGCGCTGGGCATCGGCGCGATCGCCGGCCTGCGCGTGGTGATGGTGCACTGATCAAAAAGAACTAATCTTTCAGTTAGTTAAAATCATTTGACGGCAGGGTTTGTGCGGCGCAAAATGCGCGCGCGCATGCAACCCGGGTTCCCAGAGGCCGTCCTCGCGGCGATCTCGCAGTCCACGAACGAACTCACGCAGGGCTGGATGAGGCTGATGGCTTCGGCCCCGGCGGCCGCCGACACTTCGTGGCTCGGCGCCAACTCGGCGCTGCAGTCGAGCTATCTCGAGAAGCAGGCGAAGCTCTGGAGCGCGCTCATCGCCGGACGCGCCGAGCCGATGATCTCGCCCGAGCCCGGCGACCGGCGTTTCGCGCACCGCCAATGGAATGAAAATCCGTACTACGACTACCTCAAGCAGTCGTACCTGCTGGCGTCGCGCTTTCTAGCCGATTCCGTCGAGCAGACAACGCTCGAGCCTGCAGCGAAGGAACGCGCGCGGTTCGCGGTCAAGCAGTGGATCGATGCCATGTGTCCGGCCAATTTCGCCGCCACCAACCCGCAGGCGCTCGAGCAGGCGCTCGAGACGCGCGGCGAGAGCCTGGCGCGTGGCCTGGGCCTGCTCCTCGCGGATGTCCAGCGCGGGCGCATCAGCCAGACCGACGAGAGCGTGTTCGAAGTCGGCCGCAACCTCGCGGTTACGCCAGGAAGCGTGGTGTACGAGAACGAGCTCATCCAGCTCATCCAGTACGCGCCGGGTACCGCCGAGGTGGCCAGGCGTCCGCTGGTGATCGTCCCGCCCTGCATCAACAAGTACTACATCCTCGACCTGCAGCCGGAGAACTCGTTCGTGGCCCATGCGGTGGCGAGCGGCCATACGGTGTTCCTGGTGTCCTGGCGCAACGTGCGCGCGGACCAGGGATGCCTCACCTGGGACGACTATCTCGAGCTGGGCGTGTTCACCCCGCTGCGCCTGGCGCGCGAGATCGCCCAGAGCGACAAGGTCAATGCGCTCGGCTTCTGCGTCGGCGGCACGCTGCTTGGCGCCGCGCTCGCGGTCCTCGCGCACCGAAAAGACGATCTCGTTGCGAGCGTCACGTTCCTCACCACGATGCTCGATTTCTCCGAGACCGGGCAGATCGGCCTGTTCGTCGACGAAACCATGGTTGCGGCGCGCGAGGCGACCATCGGCGAGGACGGGATCCTGCCGGGATCGGACCTCGCCTTCGTTTTCTCCAGCCTGCGCGCGAACGATCTCGTCTGGCCGTACGTAGTCAACAACTATCTCCTGGGCGAGACCCCGGCGGCGTTCGACATCCTCCACTGGAACGCCGACAGCACCAACCTGCCGGGTCCGATGTACTGCTACTACCTGCGCAACACGTATCTTTCCAACAAGCTGCGCGAGCCCGGCGCGCTCACCAATTGCGGCGTGCCGGTCGATCTCGGCGCGGTCGAGCTGCCGCTTTTCGTGCTCGCGACGCGCGAAGACCACATCGTCCCCTGGCGCTCCGCTTACCGGACGTTGCAATTGTTGGGAGGAAAGGACAAACGGTTCGTGCTCGGCGCGAGCGGCCACATCGCCGGCGTGGTCAATCCTGCGTCGAAGAACCGCCGCAGCTACTGGACTTCGGAGCGTTACCCTGCCGAGCCCGAGGACTTCCTTCAAATCGCGACTGAAAATCGGGGCAGCTGGTGGCCGGCGTGGTCGCAATGGCTCGCGCGGCACGGCGGCGGCGAGCGGGCCGCACCTTCTGCGCCCGGAAATGTCCAATACAGACCCATCGAAGCGGCCCCCGGCCGCTACGTGAAGCAACGAATCCACTAGGAGAGCCTCATGGAAGAGATCGTCATCGTCGGCGCAGCCCGCACCCCGATCGGCAAGTTCGGCGGCAGCCTCGCCAAGACGCCGGCCGCCGAGCTCGGCGCGCTCGTCATCCGCAAGGTGCTGGAGCGCGCGGGCGTCGCGCCCGAGCAGGTGTCGGAGGTCATCATGGGCCAGGTGCTCACCGCGGGCGTCGGGCAGAACCCCGCGCGCCAGGCGGCGATCAAGGCGGGCATCCCGTACATGGTGCCCGCGATGACCATCAACAAGGTTTGCGGCTCGGGCCTGCAGGCGGCGATGCTCGGCGCGCAGGCGATCGCCAACGGCGACTCGGACCTCGTGGTCGCGGGCGGCCAGGAGTCGATGAGCCTCTCGCCGCACGCGCTCAACGGCTCGCGCGACGGCTTCCGCATGGGCGACGCGAAGATGGTCGACACCATGATCGTCGACGGACTGTGGGACGTGTTCAACCAGTACCACATGGGCGTCACCGCCGAGAACGTGGCCAAGGAGTACGCCGTCACGCGCGAGGAGCAGGACGAGTTCGCGGTGGCGAGCCAGAACAAGGCCGAGGCGGCGCAGAAGGCCGGCAAGTTCAAGGACGAGATCATCCCGGTCGAAATTCCGTCGAAGAAGGGACCGATCGTTTTCGCCGACGACGAGTATCCGCGCCACGGCGCGACGCTCGACGCGATGAAGAGCCTGAGGCCGGCCTTCGACAAGAACGGCACGGTGACCGCGGGCAATGCTTCGGGGATCAACGACGGCGCTGCCGCCGTGGTTTTGACTTCGGCACGCAAGGCGAAGGAATTGGGGTTGAAACCCATTGCCAGAATCAAGGCTTTCGCCTCGGCGGGCGTGGATCCGAAATACATGGGCATGGGGCCGGTGCCGGCTTCCAAGCGCGCGCTGTCGCGCGCCGGATGGGAGCCGAAGGATCTCGATCTCCTGGAAATCAACGAGGCCTTCGCCGCACAGGCGATTGCGGTGAATCGCCAGATGGGCTGGGACACGAGGAAGGTGAACGTGAACGGCGGCGCCATCGCGCTCGGCCATCCGATCGGCGCCTCGGGCGCGCGCGTGCTGGTCACCCTTCTCCACGAAATGCAGAAGCGCGACGCGCGGCGAGGCCTCGCCTCGCTGTGCATCGGGGGCGGCATGGGGGTCGCCCTGGCGGTCGAACGGTAGGGTAGAACGATAGAGAGGAATAACGATGAAGCCTGAAGCCGAGGTAATCGACGCATCACAAGAAGAGGCATGGCGCGACCGCTCCCGTCCGGTCGTGCCGCGCATTGCCTTCGTTTCCGGTGGCATGGGCGGCATCGGCAGCGCGATCTGCCGGCGCTTTGCGCAGTCGGGCCACACGGTAGTTGCGGGCTGCTTGCCCGACTACGAGCGCAAGCAGGAATGGCTCGACGCCATGCGCGCGCAGGGCTTCAAGGTGCACGCCGCCGAGGGCGACGTGGCCGACTTCGATTCGTGCGCCGAGATGTTCTACAACGTGCGCTCGGTGGTCGGGCCGGTGGACATCCTGGTGAACAATGCCGGCATCACGCGCGACTCGGTGTTCAAGCGCATGACGGAGCAGGACTGGATGGCGGTGATCAACACCAACCTGAACAGCGTGTTCAACGTCACGCGCCAGGTGATCGATGGCATGAGCGAGCGCGGCTGGGGGCGGATCGTGAACATCTCTTCCGTCAACGCGCTCAAGGGCCAGTTCGGCCAGACCAACTACTCCGCGGCCAAGGCCGGCATGGCTGGCTTCGCCAAGGCGCTCGCCCAGGAGGTTGTCAAGAAAGGCGTGACGGTCAATACCGTCTCGCCCGGCTACGTCGAGACCGACATGGTCAAGGCGATCCGCCAGGAGATCCGGGACCAGATCGTCGCCGCCATCCCCATGGGGCGGCTCGCCCGGCCCGAGGAAATCGCGGCGGTGGTGGCCTTCCTGGCCTCCGAGGAAGCGGGGTACATCACTGGGGCCAACATCTCGGTCAACGGCGGCATGCACATGATGTAGACTGGCCCATCCCACGGTAGACACGCCTGGAGAAGGCCATGGCAAAGCAAAGGATCGCCGTTGTGACCGGAGGCATGGGCGGCCTCGGCGAAACGATCTCGACCAAGATGGCCGACGCGGGCTACCGCGTGGTCGTCACCTATTCGCCCTCCAATACGAAATACCGATCGTGGCTGGAAGAGATGAAGGGCCGCGGCTACAACTTCGGCGCTTTCCCGGTGGACGTGGTCGACTACGACGACTGCGCGCGCAAGGTGCACACGATCCAGACCGAGGTCGGGGTGGTCGACATCCTGGTCAACAACGCCGGCATCACGCGCGACATGACGTTCAAGAAGATGACCAAGACCGACTGGGACGCGGTGATGCGCACCAACCTCGATTCGTGCTTCAACATGAC
>Ga0207648_10000121_pt1 | contig 76270 bp, 83 predicted proteins | sample KBSMisM32_FD_184310 | JGI IMG/M metagenome (GOLD analysis project Ga0207648, IMG submission 184310) | Miscanthus rhizosphere microbial communities from Kellogg Biological Station, Michigan, USA - KBS Miscanthus M3-2 (SPAdes) (version 2) | ecosystem: Host-associated > Plants > Roots >...
TTCTTCAGACGCACGGTGCGCCATTCCATCGTCAGCGCATCCAACAGCAACAATCTTCCGGTCAGATCGCGGCCGGTGCCCATCAGCAGCTTCAGCGCCTCCGCAGCCTGGATCGAGCCGATGATGCCGACCAGCGGCGCGAACACGCCCATGACAGCGCAGCGCATTTCCTCCATGTCGCCGCTTTCCGGAAACAGGCAGTGATAACAGGGGCTCTCGGCTTTGCGCATATCGAATACGGTCACCTGACCGTCGAAGCGTACGCCCGCGCCTGAGACCAAGGGTTTGCCGAATCGCACACAGGCGCGATTGATGGCATGACGTGTCGCGAAATTGTCGGTGCAATCCACGACCACGTCCGCGGACCTGACCAGTTGTTCCAGTCTCTCACCCGCCACGCGTTCGCCCACGGCCGTGACAACCACCTGCGGATTGATGCGTGCCAGTGTGCTGCGCGCCGAATCGACTTTGCGCTCGCCGATGGACTCGGTGAAATGTACGATTTGCCGCTGCAGGTTGGTCAGGTCGACATTGTCGTCGTCGCAGATCGTCAGCCGGCCCACGCCACTGGCGGCCAGGTACAGCGCTACCGGCGCGCCGAGGCCGCCGGCGCCGATGATCAGCGCATGCGAATCAAGCAGCCTCTGCTGTCCGTCGATTTCAATCTCCGGGAGCAGGATGTGGCGGCTATAACGCAGTAACTGATTGTCGTCCATGGCACTGATGGCGGATTTGCGGTCATCCTAACCCGGATATGCGGAATTATGGCGGAGGGCTGAGCGACGCGCCCGCAAGCAAACGGGGGTGGCCTGGTGAAGGCCTGGTGAAATACCCGGGTTAAAGCGCGGAAGGCCCGCACTGGGCGGGCCCTCCGGTTGTTTGGTTGGCCTTTGCGCTTCGCTATCTCTTGCCGATGATCTGCAGACCTTTCAACAAATTCAAAGCCTGATTCAACTGATAGTCGCTCTTCGAAACGATGTCGGGTGGCGTGCCGTCGTCGGCAGGTTTGTCCTCGACCTTGGGAGTTGCGGGGGACGGCTGCACATTCGATTGCGGCTGCGGAACAGGCGGCTTGGCCTCTGCCGGGCCGCCTTGCGGATTGGCCAGATGGCGCTCCAGATCCGCTTCGCGCAGCCTGCTGGCGGCCTCGCCTTCTGTCAGGGTTGCCTCCTCGACGATGATGTCGGGTGTGATGCCCTTCGCCTGAATCGATCGCCCATTCGGCGTGTAATAGCGCGCCGTCGTGAGTTTGATGGCGGTGCCATTGCCCAAGGGCAGGATGGTCTGCACCGACCCCTTGCCGAATGTTTGTGTGCCCATCACAACCGCGCGCTTATGATCCTGCAGGGCGCCCGCCACGATTTCGGACGCCGATGCCGATCCGCTGTTGACCAGCACGACCATGGGCAGCGTCTTCATCTCCTTGGGCAGTTTCTTGAGATAGTCGTCCTTGCTGCCGCGCAAGTAGTACTCGGGCCGGGCAAACAGCTTCATTTTCGCATCTTCCGTGCGACCCTCCGTATACACCACCAACGCTTCGCTCGGCAGGAAAGCCGAGGATATTGCGACCGCGCCGTTCAGCAACCCGCCCGGGTCATTGCGCAGATCCAGGATGATGCCCTTCATCGGGCCGACGTTGTCCTTGAAGAGTTTGTCGGCGTATTTCGCCAGAGTCTCGCCGGTGTGTTCCTGGAACTGGGTCACACGAAAGTAGGCGTAACCTGGTTCGAGCAACTTGGACTTCACGCTCTGGATCTGGATGATGGCGCGGGTCAGCGTCACCACGCGTGGCTTGGTGTCGCCTTTGCGCACAAATGTCAGCGTGATTGGCGTATTGGGCTTGCCGCGCATGCGCTTGACCGCGTCGTTCAGCGTCATGCCCTTTACGTTGGCTTCGTCGAGCTTGATGATCAGATCGCCCGACTTGAGGCCAGCCCGCCACGCAGGCGTATCCTCGATCGGCGCCACGACTTTGACGAAGCCGTCTTCCATGCCGACTTCGATGCCCAGGCCGCCAAATTCGCCTTGAGTACCTACTTGCAGGTCCCGGAATGCTTCGGCATCCAGATAAGCGGAATGCGGATCCAGACCGGATAGCATGCCGTTGATGGCTTCGGAAATAAGCTTCTTGTCGTCGACCGGCTCGACATAGTCATTCTTGATGCGACCGAACACTTCCGTAAAAGCGCGCAAGTCCTCGATCGGCAGCGGACCGGCGCTTTTTTGCGCCACCGCGGAAAAGTTCAGGCTGATCAGCACGCCCAGGATTGCCCCGAGCACAATCAGGCCAATCTGCCGAAATTTGCTATGCATCTTCATGACTCCTCAAGCGCGCAACCCGGTGGCGCGCGGTCATTTCAACGTTACCCAAGGGATGGGATCGAATGGCTTTCCCTGATATCTGAGTTCAAAGTATAAACCCGAATCGGGGTTGCCACCGCTGTTGCCGGATGCGGCGATCGTATCGCCGATTTTGGCCTCTTCACCAACCTGCTTGAGCAGCGACTCGTTATTGCCATACAGGCTCATATAACCGTCGCCGTGGTCAAGAATCAGCAGGTTACCGAAGCCGCGCAGCCAATCGGCGTAGACTACGCGCCCGCTGGCGATTGCCCTCACATCGCGTCCGGTCTTGGCGGAGATAAATAAGCCCTTCCAGGACAGGCCGCTGTCCTTTCTCTGGCCGCCAAAGCGGTTCGTCAGTTCCCCGGCCACCGGCAGGCGCAATTTGCCTTTCAACTGGCGGAATGCCCCTGACCCCATATCGGCATTCGTCGAAGCCTGACCGGGAATACGCTTTCCCGATTTCCGGGCGCTCTTGCGCGCCGCTTCCTTGGCCAACCGCTCCATCAACTGAGTCAGTCTTTCCTCGTCGCGCTTCAGCGTGGAAAGCTGTTTGCGGCTCTTGTCGATGTCGTCGGATACCTGGGCATATATCTGCTGCCGCTCCGCTTTCTCCTTCTCCAGCCGACGCATTTGCAGGGTTTCCTCGCTCTGCAGCGCATGCAATTCCGCACTCTTGCGGCGTGTTTCACCCGTGAGTTTGTCCAGATCGGCAAGATTTTCCCGGAGGGTGGCCAGAAGTTCGGCGCGCGCGCGTGAGACGTAACTGAGATAGTGCAGTTGGCGGGCGATTTCATTCGGGTCTTCGCCATTGAGCACCAGCTTGATGGCGTCCGACCGTCCGCCGACGTATTGCTGATACAGCAGCCGTCCGAGTACCGTCTGTTCATCGGCGATGTTGCCTTCAACGACTCGGGCGCGGGCCTGCAGACGCGACAGGGCAGTATTGACTTCGCGGCGCTGACCGGAGAGTTGGTAGATTTTGCGGCTGGTGTGGCTGACCGCGCGCTCGGAATCTTTCAGTGCGTCGGCGGCTTCCGCCTTGGAAGTCTCAGACTCGGAAAGTTGTTTTTGCAGGGCTTCAATGCGGTCGCGGATGTTCTTCAGCTCATCCGCGGGCCCGGCGTGGGCGGAGGAAATCGTCGCCAGGAACAGGACCGCCACGAACCGGGTAGTGAATGCGGCCGGAGAAAATCGAAGATTGTTGTTGGATGGGTTGCTCAAGACTTGCCGCGCGCCTGTGCCGCAACGGCCGCGGCAGCCTGCTTTGCCTTCTCCTGATCGCCCAGATAATAGTTGCGCACCGGCTTCAAGGCGTCGTCCAGTTCGTAAACCAGCGGGATGCCGGTCGGAATGTTCAGCCCCACGATGTCTTTTTCCGATACGTTGTCGAGATACTTCACCAGCGCGCGGATCGTGTTGCCATGCGCGGCAATGAGGATGCGTTTGCCGGCTTTGACTTGGGGGGCAATGACTTCGTTCCAGTGCGGCAGGAAGCGCGCAACCGTATCTTTCAGGCATTCGGTCCGCGGAATTTCGCCGGTTGCCATGCCGGCGTAGCGGCGATCGTTGCCGGGAAAGCGTGGGTCGCTTTTTTCCAGCGCCGGCGGTGGCGTGTCATAGCTGCGGCGCCACACAAGGATCTGCTCCGCCCCGTAGCGATCGGCCATCTCTCCTTTGTTCAATCCCTGTAGCGCGCCGTAATGGCGTTCATTCAAACGCCAGGAAAGTTGCTGGGGAATCCATGTCATGTCCAATTCTTCGAGCACAATCCACATGGTGCGGATGGCGCGCTTGAGAACCGAGCCGTGGGCGAGATCGAAGGTGAAGCCTTCCTGTTTGAGCAGTCGGCCGGCGTCATGGGCCTCTTCGAGTCCTTTTTCAGACAAGTCGACATCGGTCCAGCCGGTAAACCGGTTTTCCTTGTTCCAGACACTTTCACCGTGGCGCAGCAGTACGATTTTTTTCATGGAAGCATGCAATGATGGCGCAATGAGAAGAATGTGGGGCTATGACGCACAGAATTGTATAACCCGCGTGGGCGCCACGTCTTGGCCATAGCACATCAAAGCCCGCGGGACGGGGCCTCTCCGGTCGTGTCAAATTCCGAAGTCGCCACTTCGTTGCGGGCCAGAATGGCGCTCGTTCTGGTCGGCCTGGCGTGGGTTCTGCCTTTCCTCAGTCCCAATTTCCTCGAGCCGATTGCCAGCTTCTACGGTGAAGTGGCCGCCATGGTGCTTGGCCTGGCGGCCCTGACTTGCCTGTACAGCCGCGCCACTTGGCCGAATGTGCAAATACCGCGCGCAAGCCTCATGTTTCTGGGCTTTGCCGGGTTGATCCTCTTGCACGCTGCGATGGGCCGCACGGTTTATCCCCAGCAAAACCTGCTCGCGATCCTGTATCTCGTCTGGGCAGTCGGGCTCGCTGCACTCGGCTGGCGTCTGAGGGAAATATTCGGACTGGAAACGGTGGCGATCACGTTGTCCTGGTTTGTTTTGACAGGCGCGCTTCTTAGTGCCGCCATCGGGCTGATGCAATGGTGGGGTATACCTTCGCCGCTCAAGCCTTTCATGTTGCCGCAGATTCATGCGCGTATTTACGCCAATACCGGCCAACCCAATCATCTGGCCGACTATATTTGCCTGGGGATTGCATCGTTGATCTTCCTCAGCGGCAGCGGGCGCTTGCGACTGCCCATGACGGCCTTGGCCGCTACACCTTTGCTTCTGGTCCTGGTGGTGTCCGGTTCACGCAGCATCTGGCTCTATCTCGCGGCGCTGCTGATTCTGGCGGCGATGCATTGGCTGCTGCGCCGATCGCGCACGGCATTGCGTATCGTTTGCCTAAGCCTTGCAATTTTTGCCGGATTTGTGCTGGCGCAATGGCTCATTAGCATGACGGCGGATTCTCCCGTACTGCAGATCGAATCCATCACCGGAAGAGTGCACAGCGAAGGCGTGCTGTCGACGATCCGCTTGCGTTTATGGCACGAAGCATGGCTGATGTTGCGCGATGCGCCGCTGCTCGGTCAGGGTTTCCGGCAGTTCGCCTGGCAGCATTTCCTGCTCAACGCGCAATTGCCCGGGACGCGTCTGCAAGACGTGCTCTACGACAACGCGCATAACCTTGTATTTCAAACCGGCGCGGAATTCGGACTGGCCGGCTTGCTGATGCTCGGATCCGGAGCATGGGTGTGGGCCAGGGCCGTAACAAATCACGAATTTTCCGCCGCCATGTGGTGGGTGCTCAGCGCGGCCGCGATTTTGTGCATCCACAGTATGCTAGAGTACCCGCTCTGGTATGCCTACTTCCTGGGTATCGGCGCGGTCTTACTCGGCGCATCTGAATCTGCTGCAACGACGATTGGCAATCGGACCGGCGGAAGGCTGGTGCCGGGGCTGATACTGCTGCTTGGATGGATGGCCGCAGCAAACACCTATCAGGATTACCGCACGCTTCAGTCTCTGCACCGGGTTCAGTCGCGCGCAGTCGCGGACGGACGGAGCACGACTGAGGTACTGCTGGAACTGCAGCAGCATTCGCTGTTTACGCCTTTCGTGGAACTGGCGCTTTCGCGGCTGATTGCATTGAACCGGGAACGTCTGGCAGACAAGGTGGCAGTCAACGAAGCAGCAATGCATTACGCGCCGGCAGCCGATGTTGTCTACCGCCAGGCAATCCTGCTCGCGCTTGATGGGCAGAAGGATGCGGCGCACGTCCAGTGGGACCAAGCGGTGGCGAACTATCCCGGAGACCGGGCGGGCGTACTCGACCTGCTGGAGGGGATGTCCTCCAGCGATGCAATGGCAGCCGAACTTCTCAACTATGCCAGGGCGCAAAGCGCCGGAGACCGAACGTGAATTTGAACTTCTTGTTGAACAACATATGGCTGGTCCTTGCGGCCGTAGTGAGCGGGGGCATTTTGTTGTGGCCCTTGATCAATCGGCGTTTGAGCGGTGTACCTGAAGTCGGCGCGCTGGAAGCGGTGCAGCTCCTCAATCGGAAGGACGCAGTGATGATCGACGTGCGCGAAGCGGCGGAATTTGGCGCGGGCCATGCACCGAACGCAAAGAACATCCCTCTAGCGCAACTCGGCAAGCGCCTCGGAGAGCTGGAAAAATTCAAGAACCGTCCGGCGGTCGTGATTTGCCAGACGGGAGGCCGCTCGCACACAGCCACCGCCCTTCTCAAGAAGGCCGGTTTCGGCGAAGTCGTTGTCCTCGCAGGAGGCATCGGGGCCTGGCAGCAGGCTAATATGCCGGTGGAGAAATAATTCATGGCACGCATCAGCATGTATTGCACGGCGGTTTGTCCTTATTGTGTTGCCGCGGAAAGACTACTGATGGGCAAAGGCGTCGCGGCTATCGAGAAAATCCGCGTTGACCTAGAGCCCGCGCGAAGGACGGAAATGATGGAACGCAGCGGCAGGCGCACCGTTCCGCAGATCTACATCGATGACCGGCACGTCGGCGGTTTCGAGGACCTGGCCGCGCTCGATGCTGCCGGTGGACTAGATCCGTTGTTGCGCGACCACCCCAAACAATCCGCGCTCTGAATTCTCACTAACGTCACCTCAAAGGCCAGTCACCATGAGCCAGCAGCCCGAGCAGCCGGTATTTTCCATCGAAAAACTGTTCGTCAAAGACCTGTCGGTGGAGGTCCCGAATGCACCGAAGATCTATCTCGAACGAGACACGCCGCAGGTGGAAATACAAATGACGACCGCTGCCAACCCGATTGATGACGGGTATTACGAAGTATTGGTGAGCGTCACGGTGACGGCCAAGCTGGCGGACAAGACCGTCTTTCTGGTCGAGGCGAGCCAGGGAGGCGTGTTCCAGATACGCAATGTGCCACAGGCAGAACTCGAACCCGTTCTGGGAATTACCTGCCCGAACATTCTTTATCCTTACGTACGCGAGGTTATCTCCGACGCGGTGGTGCGCGCCGGATTTGCCCCCGTCGTGTTGAACCCCGTCAACTTCGATGCGATCTTTCAGGCGCAACGTGAGGCAAAGGTTCAATCCGGTGCCGGAGCAAAGGCGACCACGCATTGAGGCCTGTCATGGTCCGAAAGCTTTGGCCAGTTATTGTTCTGGCGGAATTGCTCGCCACCGGCAATGCGTCGGCGCTGGAGTTCCGGTCCGTCTCCGATCCGCTCGCGATCCTGTACGACGCACCTTCCACCAAGGCGCAAAAGATATTCGTGCTTTCGAGCGGTTATCCCGTGGAGATTGTGGTCAGTCTTCAAGGGTGGAGCAAGGTGCGCGACGATACGGGAGAATTTGCCTGGGTCGAGAACAATCGTCTGTCGGATCGTCGCACTGTGATGGTGAAAGTCGCCAGCGCCGAAGCGCGCGAGATATCGAGTGAGAATTCGCCAATAGTATTCACCGCCGAAAAAGGCGTTTATCTCGAATTGATCAGTATGGCGGCCGGCTGGGCCAAGGTGCGTCATAAGGATGGTGTCACTGGATTCATCAAGATAAGCCAGCTCTGGGGTCTATGAGACTCGCCATTTTGGGTGCCGGAGCATGGGGCACGGCGCTGAGCGTTGCCCTTGCCTCCCACCATCAAATCTCGCTGTGGGGCCGTGACCCCGCGCAATGCCGCAACCTGGAGACCGAGCGGATCAATGCCCGCTATCTACCCGAGGTTGCGATCCCGCAGCGCATCCGGATTACCCCGGATTTTGCGTCGGCCGTGGCGGGAAGCGAATTGATTGTCGTCGCTGTGCCAACGTCGGCATTGAGGCAGACGCTCAGGCTGGTTGCAGTGGCAGCGCCTGCGACGGGGCTCATCTGGTTGTGCAAGGGATTCGAATCCGGGAGTGCCAAATTTCCGCATGAAGTGGCCGACGAAGAATTGTCCCCCGCGCAACCGCGCGCCGCACTATCGGGGCCGAGCTTTGCCACTGAAGTCGCGCGAGGATTGCCTGCTGCGCTAACCCTGGCGTCCCGGGATCCCCAGTTCGCCGCCCTCGCCTCGCGTGAGCTTCACAAGGGCAGATTGCGGATTTACTCCAGCGACGATGTCATCGGGGTGGAAACCGGCGGGGCAGTGAAAAACATCATCGCGATTGCTGCCGGTGTGTGCGACGGACTGGAGTTAGGTGCTTCGGCGCGAGCGGCCGTGATCACGCGCGGTCTGGCGGAAATTACGAGATTGGGGATGCGTTTGGGGGGGCGCGGCGAGACTTTTATCGGGCTCGCAGGCGCGGGCGATCTGATGTTGACGGCCACATCTGACTTGTCGCGAAACCGCCGCGTCGGCCTTCAACTGGCATTGGGGAAACCTCTGGCCGCCATTCTTGCGCAACTCGGCCATGTTGCCGAGGGCGTTCATTCGGCCAAGGAAGTCTTGCGCCTGGCGGCGAAGCTTGGCGTCGATATGCCCATAACGGCCGCCGTCTCGGAATTGCTGGACGGCGCAACTTCTGCGCGTGACCTGGTTCATGGCTTGTTGCAACGCGAGCCCAAGCAAGAGAGTACGCGCTAGCTCGGATATTTCATCAGGACGCGTAACCCAATCCAATTTGGACGCAAACCAAGCGGCCAAGGATTGACTGCAGAGACGCACCTGCAAGCAACGGGGGTGGCCTGGTGAAATATCCGGGCTAGCTCCCCATCCCGGCGAAACCATTCTGGCGCCACGCTTCATAGACCACTACCGCCACCGCGTTCGACAGATTGAGGCTTCGACTTCCGGCCACCATGGGCAGGCGAAGCAGGGTGTGCGGATCAAAACTCGCCATCAGCTGTGGCGGCAGACCGCGTGTTTCCGGGCCAAATAGAAACGCGTCCCCCGGCCGATATTCAACGGAGTCGAATCGGGCGAGGGCTTTGGTGCTGAAAGCGAATCGACGACCGGGTACAGCCTCCTGCAAGGCAGTCCAGCTGGTGTGCACCGCAATGGATGCGTACTCGTGATAGTCCAGTCCCGCACGTTTGAGCTGGCGATCATCCAGTCGAAATCCCATTGGTTGAATCAGATGCAACCTGCACCCCGTGTTGGCGCAAAGCCGAATGACATTCCCCGTATTTGGAGGGATCTCGGGCTCAAACAAAATGACGTCGAACATTTTTTCCTTGCATTTCGTGGGGCATAATAGTTTAATCTTGTAATTCAATTATCTGCAACGTAAACTTCAAGTTTTATGCAAAGAAAAGCGTTAACGCGCTAACGCGCTAACGCGAGAACGCGCCTTGGGCAGACCAGAAAAAATTCGATTAGGCGAGATCCTGCTGCAGCAAAAATTGCTGACGGAGGACAAGCTGAAAGCCGCGCTGGAGGAACAAAAGCGCAGCGGGCGCAAGCTCGGGCGTATTTTCATCGACGCCGGCTATGTCACCGAGGAACAGATCGGCAGCGCGCTAGCGCGGCAACTGCAGGTTCCCTATATCAATCTCAAGCACTTCAACATTCGCCCTGAAGTTGCCACACGTTTGCCCGAAACGCTGGCGCGGCGTTTCCGCGCGATCGTACTGGAGGACACCGGTACGTTTTATCGAGTAGGTATGGCCGATCCAACGGACTTGTTCGCCTACGATGAGATCAATCGTGTTTTGAAACGCGATATTCAATTGGCTGTCGTCGGCGAGTCCTTGCTTCTGCAGACCATCGACCGGGTCTATCGACGTACCGAGGAAATCAGCGGGCTGGCTCTGGAACTCGGTGCGGAGCTCGGCGAAACCGTCGATTTTGCCTCGCTCGGGATGACCCCCGGAGCCGAGGATGCGCCGGTGGTGAAGTTGCTGCAATCCGTGTTCGAGGACGCGGTCCAGGTGCGCGTTTCGGACATTCATATCGAACCGCAGGAAAACAAGGTGCTCATCCGCTTCCGGATCGACGGCGTGCTGCACGTGCAGGCCGAAGCGGACTCGAAAATCGCCTCCGCGATGGTCCTGCGGTTGAAGCTCATGTCCGGGCTGGACATCTCGGAAAGACGGCTGCCACAGGACGGGCGCTTCAACGTAAAGGTTCGGAACGTCCAGATCGACGTGCGCATTTCGACGATGCCGACCCAGTACGGCGAATCCGCCGTGATGCGTTTGCTGAATCAAAGCGGCGGCATCCTCGGTCTCGATCGAATCGGCCTGCCGCCAGACATGCTGAAGCGCCTGCGCAGTATCATCCAGCGCCCAAGCGGCATGGTGTTGGTTACGGGACCGACTGGCAGTGGCAAGACGACCACGCTCTATGCCGCACTCGAAGAGCTCAACACGACGGAGCGCAAGATCATCACTGTGGAAGACCCGGTTGAATATCGGCTCCCCGGCATCAATCAAGTCCAGATCCACGACAAGATCGAATTGACCTTCGCCAGAGTCTTGCGCTCTGCGCTGCGCCAGGATCCGGACGTGATTCTGGTGGGCGAAATGCGCGACCAGGACACGGTGGAAACCGGATTGCGTGCCGCGATGACGGGGCACATGGTTTTCTCCACGTTGCACACCAACGATGCCGTTAGCACGCCGATCCGGCTCGTGGACATGGGTGCCCCCCGTTACATGGTGGCAATGTCGCTGCAGGTCGTATTGGCACAACGGCTGTTGCGCATGGTCTGTGAAAGTTGCGGGGAAGTGACGCAACTGTCTCCACAGGAACACGAATGGATGCGTCAGACGCTCGGCAGCAAAGCGGACGATCCCCAGTATCGCAAAGGTCGTGGTTGTACCCAGTGCAACGGCACCGGCTACCTGGGGCGTTCCGGTATTTACGAGATGCTTGAGATGACCAGGTCTGTTGTGGAGGCCGCGAACCAGTCCGATCCCGCGGTGTTCATGCAAATGGCACGCAAACAGATGGAAGGCCATACATTGAAGGATCACGCGGTGGAGCTGGTCGTACAGGGCAAGACCACCGTTGACGAAGCGATGCGCGCCAGCGCGCAGATCGACGACTGATGGCCTACTTTTCGTACCGGGGGCGCAACTCTGCCGGGGAACAGGTGCAGGGAATGCTCGAAGGTGCCGACAGCGGTGCCATCGCCACCCAGTTGTTTGGTTCAGGAATCACACCCGTTGATATTGGACCTGCCCGCAAGCCCGCTGGCGAAAGCGCTACAGGTCTGTTGGCGCGGTTGACCAGGCGCCGCATCGAGCCAACCGAATTGCTTTTATTCAGCCGCCAAATGTACGCCTTGCTCAAGGCGGGCGTGCCGATCATGCGCGCATTGGCGGGTCTGCAGGAGTCGACCGCCAATCCGTCCTTTAGGGATGTGCTTCGCAATCTGCGGGAAAACCTCGACAGCGGCAGGCCTCTCTCAGTCGCCATGCAACGGCAGGACAGTGTGTTTTCGCCCTTCTACGTCGCAATGGTGTACGTGGGCGAGACCACTGGGCGGTTGGAAGAAATCTTTCTGCGCATGTTCAATCACCTCGAATTTCAGGAAGCGATGCGCAACCAGGTTAAATCGGCTTTGCGCTATCCGGTGTTCGTCATCGGCGCGATGGCGGTTGCGATCGTCATCATCAACCTGTTCGTTATCCCCGAGTTCGCCAAGGTCTACAAGGGTTTCAACGCGGAATTGCCAACGCTCACCAAGGTGCTGATCGGATTTTCCAGTTTCATGATCGCGACTTGGCCATTCCTGCTGGCGGGATTGATCGGCGCGGTGGTCGGGGCACGGAGCTACTTGCTTACCAAAACCGGGCGCTTAGCCTGGGACAGATTCAAGTTGCGCATCCCGATCGCCGGTAAAATCGTTTTGAAGGCGACACTGGCGCGCTTCGCGCGCAGCTTCTCGCTGTCCATGCGCAGCGGTGTGCCCGTCGTCCAGGGCCTGTCGCTCGTGGCGCAAACCGTAGACAACAGTTTTGTCGCGGAGAAAGTGGAAAAAATGCGGGAAGGCGTGGAGCGCGGCGAAAGCGTGCTGCGCACCGCGATGCACGTGGACATTTTCACGCCTGTGGTTTTGCAGATGCTCATGGTGGGTGAGGAATCCGGCGCACTCGACGACATGATGGAAGAAATCGCCGAAATGTATCAGCGCGAAGTCGAGTACGAATTGAAAACCCTCGGCGCGCAGGTCGAACCGATCCTGATCATTTGTCTCGGAATCCTGGTCTTGATACTCGCACTGGGTGTATTCCTGCCCATCTGGGATCTTGGACAGGCGGCGCTCAAGAAGTGATCGATGACCGCATTTCTTCGGCGGGCGCGGCAGCGTGGAGCCGGCAGGTTGGAACTGGCCGTGAGCATCACGCTGTTTGCAATCGTCGCGGCCGTGTTTCTGGAGCGAATCCTGTACTACCAGGATTATGCGGAAATGACGGCGATGGAAATGACGGTTGCAAACATGCGCAGCGGTTTGAGATACAAGGTGGCGGATCTGATCATGAACAACCGGTTGGCGGAAATCGCGACACTCGTAGACGAGAATCCGATTACCTGGCTTTCCTCCCCGCCAGAGAATTATCTCGGCGAGTTCGATGCCGCGCCCTTAACTGCAATTGCGGGCAGGTGGTACTTCGACCGGACGAAACACGAATTGGTGTACACGCCGAACAATCGGCGCCACTTTGTGCCGTCCAGCGGCGAGCATTCCATTTTGCGGTATCGCGCGATGCCCATCAAGCCGCAGTTCAGCTTACCAAAAGGTTCCCGCCCGCAAACGTGGGTAAGTTTGGTCCAGTTGCAGCCGTAGATCATGGGTGAACTGAACACAGGCACAGAACCTGCAATTGTACTGCTTGGACATGACGATAGATTTCGCTCGATAGGAGAAACGTAATGAAGCAACGTCGCACAACGCAGTTCAGGAGACAAATCGCTGGCTTCACGCTCATCGAGCTGGTCGTGACAATTAGTATCATTGCCATTCTCGCGGCCGTGGCGCTGCCGCGCTACATCACGCTGCAGACGCAGGCGCGGGCGGCAAAAATGCAGGCAATGTACGGCGGAGTTCGTTCCGCTGCAATGCTTGCCCACGCCCAGGCGATTGCGACCAATCCGGCATCAGCGACTGTTTCCATGGAAGGCGCAGTGATCGATCAAGTCAATGGCTACCCCACTGCGGATGCGAACGGCATCATTAACGCTTTGCAGCTCAACTCGACAAATGACCAGGTGACGATTTCTGCGGGCGGTGCGGCGGCGGGTACGACCATTACGATTGATATCAACGGCGCTGCCACACCCGCAAACTGCAGGGTCTCTTATACGTCAGCTCTTGCCGGCGCGTCGCCGATAATCGCGCTGCCATTGTTGCCGGATTGCTCATAAAAACTTGAGGCCTATAGGGACTCGATTGCTGTTTTGTTAATAACTTGACTAGGAGATTTGGAATGCATACGAAGGAAAGTGGTTTTACCCTTATTGAACTGGTAGTCGTGATCGTGATTCTGGGCATCTTGGCCGCGACCGCGTTGCCGAAATTCATCGACTTGTCCGGCCAAGCTCGTACGGCCGCAGTCCAGGGTGTCGCCTCTGCCGCAACATCCGGGTTCGCCATCAATTTCGGCGCGCGAAAAGCCAGCGCGACGGGTAACGTGCAAATTAATCAAGCCGCAGTGTGTACCACCGGCATTCTCGGCTCAGTGATGACGGGAGGATTGCCGACCGGATATACAGTTGCTGCCGGAACGGCTACGGACTGTAGCCAAGCGGCCAACGATGGTCTTACTGGAACGTGTGTCGTTACGGATCCTACTGCCGCCGCCTCAGCGACCGTGACTTACATCTGCGCCCGTTAATCCGGCGTCGATATCGAGAGCGCGCCGGAGGCTGAAGCCATCCGGCGTTTTCTTGAGCGGGCACGCAAGTCGCGATTGACAACTGAATGAACCGTGCGCGATCTTTACGGGGATTTACGTTAGTCGAGTTGATCGTCGTCCTGATCGTGGTCGGCATTCTGGCAGTTATTGCCATTCCCAGGTTCACAGGTGTCGGGGCTTACAACACCATGGGGTTCACTGACCGGGTCATGGAAAGCCTTCGCTACGCACAAAAACAGGCCATTGCGAAGCGCCGAAACGTATGCGTCGTGTTTGATGCTGCGACGACGACGGTCACTTTCAGGTTTGCCTCGGCTGCGGGATCCGCGATCAACTGCGACACTAATCTGACCGGCCCCGCCGGCCAGACTGTTTTCTCCGTCACGCCCGAAAGCAAATCCGTCGTCACTTTTTCTGCTTCGCCCGGCAGTTTTGCATTCGACGCGTTGGGACGACCCATCGCCAGTACGTCTGCCGGGGTGGTGGGGACAGCGCTTTCTGTGGTTCAGGTCATCACGATAACGGGTGAAGGTTCCAGATCATTCAGCGTGGAGCCGGAAACCGGCTATGTCCACACCTGACCCGATTGTTCGCCTTGGTGGCCAGGCGAACGTCATCTCTCTTTCACCGCCAATTCGCCAGCGCGGCATTTCGCTGGTCGAGCTGATCATGTTCATCATTATAGTCAGCATCGGCGTTGTAGCGCTGCTTTCGGTGTTCAGCACTACGGTCCGAAAAAGCGGTGATCCGTTGGTGCAGAAGCAGATGTTGGCAATCGCCGAGTCCTTGTTGGAAGAGGTACAGAGCAAGCCCTTTACCTTTTGCGATCCTGACGATGCCAACGCGTGGACCGCGACCCGAGCTGTCGTTGGAGCCGGCCCCACATTGTGCGCGACAACCGCACAGAGCAACAACCTTACGCAACCCTTAGGCGAGACTCGTACCAGTACCACCAACCCGTTCGACAACGTAGCCGACTATGGTGGGACTACAGGTACAACGACGATCAGCCCTTACAGCGATATCACCGGCGGGGCGGCGATTGCGGGATTGGGTGCTTACAGTGCGCAAATTTCCGTTGCAGCCCAGGCGCTCGGGAGCATTGCCGCAACGGACGCGGACGGCACGCCACAGTCCCTGGCGATAACCGTCACGGTGACTGGGCCTGGAAACAGCAGCCTTTCGCTGCAGGGTTACCGCACCCGCTATGCGCCGAACGCAGTGCCATGAACTCATATCCGAAACCTTGGCGTCAGAATGTGCGTGGCTTCACACTCGTGGAAGCCATCATGGTGATCGTCCTGACCGGCATACTCGCAGGGATGGCTACGGTATTCATCCGCGCACCAATTACTGCCTATCAGGACGCTACGCGCCGCGCGGAGCTTACTGATATTGCCGATACCGCGTTGCGCCGCATCGCGCGCGACGTTCGGGGCGCCTTACCCAACAGTGTACGCGTCAGCGGAACTTGTACTGGACCCACGATTTGTTTTCTGGAGTATGTACCAATCAAATCGGCTGGACGCTACCGTGAAAGTGGCCCCGGCAATCCGCTGGACTTTAATGCCGCAGCCGACACCTTCGATGTCATTGGACCGGGTGTTGACATTGCCGCCAACGACTTCATAGTCATCTACAACCTAGCCCTCATTGGTTCGGATGTTTACGTGGGCACGAGCCGGCGCGACGTCACTACGACTGGAACAGGCCTCGTAACCGCCGGATATAGCGGCGGCGCATTTCCGTTTGCATCGCCCGCACGGCGCTTTCAAGTTGTGGGCAAGCCCGCGACCTACGCGTGCAACCCGCCGCTCGGACAGCTGCAGAGATACTCGAATTACGCTTACGTCGACCCGCAACCGCAGCCACCCGCGGGCACGCCCGCCTTGCTTGCAACAAATGTGTCCACCTGCCGCTTCGCTTATCAGGCGCTCAGCGCACTCAATGCGCTCATCACGCTGGAACTCGGTGTGTCAAAGGGCAGCGAAACGGTGAGTCTGGTTTACCAGATCCACGTCAACAATGTCCCGTAAAAGCGTGCGTGGCGTTTCCATGATCACGGCTATATTCCTGCTGGTGGTGATCGCTGTTTTGGGCGCCTACATCGCGAGCGTGGCTACGACGCAGCACACGACGGCGGCCCTGGATCTGCAGGGCTCAAAGGCCTATCAGGCGGCCTACGCAGGGATGCAATGGGGAGTTTTTCAAGCTTTGCAAAACACATCGTGCGTCATCTCCCCGGGAGTGTCGATAGCGTTGACCGGAAATCTTTCCGGGTTTTCGGCAACAATTGTATGCGCATCGACTGCTTATACCGAAGGCTCCTCCAACAAGACTATCTACCGCATTACTTCGACGGGTTGCAGCCCGCCCAACGCGGGCGCGTGTCCGGGCGTTCAAGGCGGTTACTACGTCGAGCGCCAACTCGAAGCGACGGTCGACAAGTAGAACCACAGATCATATGGAGACTTTCGCCTTTTTGATTTCTGGCATTCCGAGCACGAGATCCGTACTAGGATCTTTGTCACGCTGTCAGTCGCGAACTGCATCGCATTCCATGCGCGCATTTGCCAAGTGGATCGTCATACTCGCCCTCGTATTGGCGCCATGTGCCGCGGTGCTGGCCGCGACCTGCACCAGCAATACGGGCGCCCGCAATTGGAATACGGCGGCCACCTGGAACTGCGGCCACGTGCCTGCGACCGGCGACGCGGTCATCGTACCCAACGCGAGCACGGTCACTCTGAATGTCAATACTAATGCGCTGGCGAGCCTGCAGGTCGATGTGGGCGGTACCATCACGCTCACAGGCACCAGCGGCTTCGACCTGTACGTGGGGGGCAATATCGTCAACAACGGCACGCTCAACTTCACTGCGTCGACGGGCACCAACACGATCTACCTTGCAGGCAACAACGTCACCTCAACGTTCTCCGGATCGGGAACTTGGCTGCTGGACAACCTAGACCTCAACGGCAATGTCTTTGCGTGCACAGGGACCTGCAAAGTGGAATTGTCCGGTTCCCCCAATCTCCAGTTCAATAGCGCAACGCTTTTTTCCGCCTTATCGGGAACCAATACCTTTAACGCGTTGGGGAATTCGACCGCGACCGTTACATTTAGCAGAGCCGGTGCTCAAACGATCGCAACGTCTTTTGTAACGTACCCGAACCTTGTGCTTGCCGGAAACAATACGAAGACCCTCAGCAGCGGCACCCTCACCGTTCTTGGCGACATGACCGTCTCGGCGGGAACCACCTACGCCGGCAACTCCAACAATCCTTCAGTCAACCTGGCAGGGGATTTTTTGAATAGCGGTACTTTTACCTCAGGTAGCGGCGTCTTCACTTTCAACGGTAGTTCGTTGCAATCGCTTACCGGCGCGGCCACTTTTATTAGTATGAAGATCAATAATGCCGCCGGATTGACTCTGGCGAGCGGCGATATCACGGTCAGCGCCCTCTTGACCCTGACCAGCGGCAACATAATCACAAACGCCAATACCCTGATCACCAGCGCGAATTGCGCTACGAGCGTGTCACGCACCAGCGGTTTCGTAGTGGGGAATCTTCGCAAGACCATCCCCGCCGGCGCTTCGACCTGCACTTTCGAGATAGGCAGCGGCAGCAACTACACTCCAGCCGTAACGGTATTTGTCGCCGGCACCGGGACCGGCAACATTACCGCCGGCACTACGGGGACGGAACACGGCTCGATTGCATCCTCGGGCATCGATGCAACGCAGAGCGTGAATCGTTTCTGGACGCTCACGAACGGGGGCGTGACGCTGCCTGTGGCAGGCTTTACGGCAACGTTCAACTACATCAACGCAACCCCGATTGATCTGGATGCTCTTGCCACGCCTGCCAATTTCATCGTGGAGCGCTGGAATGGCACCAGCTGGTTTCCAACCACGTTAAACGCGACGTGCACCGCTACGCCCGGAACAAATCTGTGCGAACAGGTCAACGGGCTCACCGCGACCACGTTCGGCGACTTCGCAATTGGCGAGCCGTTGACGAATTTCAACAGCAATCCCGGCGCCTTTAACGCCTTTGAGACGTCGACCCCAGCAGGCTCGGTATTGGGGCGTCTCTACACCAAGCTAGTCGGCACGACCTTTACGCTATCCATCGTCGCAGTAGCCAACAATGCGGTGACCACGGCTCCTTCTACCGCAGCGCTTACCGTGGATGTGATCGATGCCAGCCCAGTCGGTGGAACGCTAACCGCAGCCAGCAATTGCCGCACGAGCTGGACGACGGTGATTCAAACGCAGACGGTGCCCGCGGCGGTCGCATGGGCGAGCGGGCGGGTCAATGTGATCATCACCGCGCCGGCAAGGGCGGTGCGAAATGCGCGTATCCGCGTAACACAAGGGGCGAACGTCGGCTGTTCGACCGACAATTTCTCCATCCGTCCGCAGACTCTCACCATCACTTCCACGAACGCGACGCAAAACAACAGTTCGGGCGGACCCACGATCAAGACTGGAGCCGGTTTTAACCTGACTGCGTCTTCGGTCGTGGGTTACGACGGCACGCCCGTAATCGACAACACTAAGATCCTGGGCACGCCGACTGCCGGTTCGATCGGCGGCAGCTTCAGTGCCGCACCGGCAGGTACCGGGGTCGCGGCCGGCGCGAGCTTTTTCTACAACGAGGTTGGGAATGTCGGCCTCCAGGCCAACGCAGTTTTCGACTCCGGCTTTACCAGCGTCGATCAGACCACGGACTGCACCGCCGATTTTTCCAATGCCCTCGTTGGTGGAAAGTATGGCTGTTTGCTTGGCAGCACTGCAGTTGCCCAGACACTCGGCGTGAGCGGCTTCGGACGGTTCATCCCTGACAACTTCGATGTGAGTTTGAATGTGCCTGCCCTTGCGCCTGCATGCGGAACGTTTACCTATGTTGGGCAGCCATTCACGTATGCGACTGCGCCCGTAATCACGGTGAGGGCGAGAACCGGCACGACCAACGGATTGACCAACGCGACAACTGTCAACTACGCCGGTGCGTATGTGAAGTTGACCAATTCCAGCCTTACGCCCAGTACTCAATTGCTACGTTACTCGCGCTTCGACTCCCTGGGAGGCGGTACAACGCCGGCGCTTAGCACCGCCAACGTGCCCGGCGATCCGGGTGTGGGGAGCGATCCGGCCGTAGGTATTTTTACTGGCGGCGTTGGCACGCTCACGTTTTCGTCGGGCACAGGGCTCCTATTTACTCGCAGCACGACGACGCCGAATCTGCCTTTCAACGCCGATATTGCGCTGTCGGTCAACGTGATCGATGGCGATGGGATTTTCTACGCCGGCAACCCCGCGGCCTTCGGGGCAGCAAGTTCTGGAAACGGGATCGCGTTTTCGCCCCCGACCGCCAAGGAGATGCGATTCGGACGCATGCGGCTCAATAATGCCTATGGAAGCGCCCTGCTGGACCTGCCGCTGCCGCTGAGCGTCGAATCATACGTTGTCGGAGGCGCGTTCGCGACCAACAGCGCTGACAACTGCACTACGCTGCAAGGCAGCGACCTGCGCTTTAGTTTCGTGGCCACTACGCCGAACCTGACTGCCTGCGAAACTGCCATTAGTCCAGCAACGAATATCTATTTCTACAATGGCAAGGCCTCTTCCACTCCGGCATCCCTGACACCCGCGAAATTGGTCAAACCCGGCAGCAACAACAATGGATCAGTGGACGTCGGGGTGAATCTTAACGGGGTAGTGGGGACCATCGGTCGTTGCACCGCTCAAGGGGCAGCCGGACCCACTGCTACGAACGCGAACATCCCCTGGCTGCAGGGCAACTGGGGCACGGCCAGCTATAACGCCGATCCCGTGGGGCGGGCCACCTTCGGTCTGTTCAAGAGCGCCGATGAGTTCATCTATTTGCGGGAAAACTTCTGACGCTCAGGTTGCCATAAATATTATTGACGACAATAAGTTATTTATATATCTTCGTGTTTCAAATTAACATGGCCTTTAATGCGCTCTTTATTTTCCAGAACTCAGGCTCCCGAACTGGCTGCAGTAAACCTCTACCGTGATCGAGCAGAGGTCGGCCGGATTAGTCGCAACGGTTCGCAACGCCCCGTCGTGGATATCTGCGCGCAATTTGCCAGTGCGGGTTCCGACGTCGAGACGCTGCAGGGATTGCGCCGTGAATTGCATCTGGAACGGTTCAGTTGTGCCACTTTGTTGCCCGCACGCCAATATCAGGTGCAGTTGGTCGACGCCCCGAACGTCCCCGAGGCGGAAATGAAATCTGCCGTGCGCTGGCGTCTGAAGGATTTCCTCGAATACCCAGTTGAAACGGCCACGGTAGATGTGGTGGCCATCCCTGTGGATCAGAAAGCGGCCGCACGCGGCCGCTCGGTTTACGCCGTCTCCGCCCGCAATCAGGACATCGAAGCGCGCATGAAAATGTTTGCGCAGGCCAAGATTCAGTTGCGCGTGATCGAGATCGCCGAGATGGCACAGCGCAATCTCGCTGCACTGTTCGAAGTCGACCAGCGCGCGTTGGCGGTGCTCAGCTTCAGCGAAGAGGGAGGGTTGCTCACGTTCACTGCCCAGGGCGAACTCTACCTGTCGCGCCGGATCGATATCAGCCTCGATCAACTCATCGGTGCGCGCGCGCAAGCGCGCGATCCGTTGTTCGAACGAATCGCTCTGGAGCTGCAGCGCTCGCTGGATCATTTCGATCGCCAATTCAGCAACGTTCCATTGGCAAAGCTGCTGCTCGCACCCTTGCCGGAAGAATTGGGTTTGGCGGCTTACCTTGCCGGAAATTTGTCGGCCCCAGTGGGATCAGTAAATCTCGGAGATGTCCTCGATTTTCACCAGGTACCCGAACTGCGCGAGCCGGCGGAACAGATCCTGAGGTGGCAGACGCTGGGCGCGGCTTTGCGCGCCGAAACGGGATAAGAGGAACCGCGTGCCGCAACAGATCAATCTGTACAACCCGGCCTTTGAAGCGCAGCGCGCTCCTTTGCCCCTGAAAGGCGCCATCGCGGGTTGGTTCGTAACCGCAGCGTTAGTTGTGGCGGTGCTCGGCTATCTGATGATCGCGTTGCGTTCCGCGCAGCAAGAACAGCGTGAATTGGAACGGCAAGTCGCCGCTGCGCAGGCCGACGCGCAACGCCTGGGAAGCCAAATGGCGGCGCGCCATCGCGATCCGCGCATTACGGAAGAAGTCGCGCGCCTCGAAGCGGAAGTAAAGGGTCGTCAGGAAGTCATGCAAGTGCTGCACGCGGGGGGCCTTGGCGATACTCGCGGGTTTTCCGATCATCTCAAGGCTTTCGCGCGCCAATCCTTCGAAGGCGTCTGGCTCACTGGCCTGAGCATTGCGAGCGCAGGGCGCGAAATTTCCGTCGAAGGCCGTGCATTGCAGGCCGGCTATGTTCCCGGCTACCTGAAACGTCTGAATGGCGAAAGCGCGATGCAAGGGCATCCTTTTTCGGAGCTGCTGATCGAGGAGCCCGCGCCGGACCCGGCAGAAAAAACCGGAGTCAGAGCCAACTATGTAGAGTTCAGACTGACCACCAAGACGGATGTGGGCTCCGCCCCCAAGGCGGAAGCGCGATGAAGCAGGCTTGGGAACAGATCTCTCGCAGATTCGACACCCTGCGGCCGCGCGAGCGCGTCATGGTATTCCTGGCGGGCGTGGCGATCATAGCCGGACTGGGGTTCGTTCTGGCAATTGATAGTGCGCTTGCCAAGCACAAGATCGTGGTAGCGAGCGTCGACAAGCACCGCACAGATCTCGCGCAGATGCAGAAGCAGAACGCGGAGTTGTCCCGCTTGCTGGCGCAGGATCCGGATGCGGAGGGGCGCAAACAGATCGAGGAGCTGCAACGTCGCCTGGGCGGCTATGACGCCGAGTTGCGCAACGTGCAGCAGGGACTGGTGCCGCCCAAGCAAATGGCGAAAGTGCTGGAAGACATGCTGAACCGCGATTCCCGCGTGCGCCTGGTGAAACTGCGCACGCTTCCGGTGGCGGCCCTGGTTGAGTCCGCGAGCGCTGCAGCCGACAAACCCCCCGCGCCGTCTAAAAATGTGGTTTACAAGCACGGCCTGGAGTTGACGGTTGAAGGAAGCTATCTGGATTTGCTGGCGTACCAGTTGCGGCTGGAGAATCTTCCCTGGCGCATGTTTTTTGCGCGCACCAGTGTGAATTCGCTCGACTATCCGAAGGTATTCATGACGATCACGCTGTATACACTGAGTCTGGAGGAAGCGTGGCTGGTGGTTTGATGCGCTATGACTCGGTTCTGATTGCAGGCGTCTGCATGGCCGTGGCGTCAACGGTGTATGCGCAGACGTTGCGTGATCCGACGCGGCCTGCGATGGTCGCGAATTCGAAAGGCGTCGCCGCCAGGGCCGAGCAATCGGGATGGATTTTGCAGTCCGTTCTGATTTCGCCGGAGCGGCGCTACGCCATCATCAATGGAGAGGTTGTTCCGCTAGGAGGCGAAGTCGCGGGCGCCGAACTCGTCGCGATCGCGCCGGAGCGGGTGACGCTGCGCACGCCGGAGGGTTTGCGCGTTCTGCACCTGTTTCCCGATGTGACGAGGCTCGGCGCCGCCGCGGTCGGAGGTGGAATCAAGCAGCCGGAAGGGTCAGAAGGGCAGCAAGACACGAAAGTTCAGCGTTCCGGAAGCGCCGGTATAAAGAAATGAAAAAGAGAGCGACGCCATGAAACGACTGCCCTGCATGCTCCTGCTGTGTCTGGCGAATGGTTGCGCGACCACGCACGAAACCGGCACCACTTACGATAACGCCAAGAAAGAAATGGCCAGCGCGGCCCGTGGCCAGCAATCGGTCAAACAGGCCGAAGATGTCGGCACGGCGCTCCTCCCGCCATTGGCAGTTGAGATGCCGAAAGTGGATGGCCGGCCCATCGAGCCGCGATTCGATCTCGCAGTCAACAACGCGCCTGCAGGGCAGGTCTTCATGGCCATCGTGTCGGGTACGCGCTACAGCATGGTGGTGCATCCCGCGGTCAAGGATCCGATATCCGTAAACCTGCGCGACGTGACGGTATTTGAAGCGCTCGATACGATTCGCGAAGTCTACGGCTACGAATACAAAATGCAGGGCAATCGCATCCTGATCGAGCCCCTCAGCCTGCAAACGCGCGTCTACCAGGTGAACTACCTGATGAGCCAGCGCAAGGGCAAAACCGACGTCAGAGTGACTTCCGGAGCAATTTCAGATTCGCCCGGTTCTGCCTCCACCGCGCTTCCCGTCACCACTGGTGCTCCGGCGACGACGGCCCTGGAGAGCAGCCGCATAAGCACGACATCCAACAACGATTTCTGGAACGAGATCGATGCTGCTCTGCGCGCCATTGTCGGCAAGGAAGGCGGACGCAACGTCGTCATGAGTCCGCAAGCCGGGGTAATTGTTGTACGTGCGCTGCCCTCCGAATTGCGAAACGTCTCCGAGTTTCTGAAAACCATGCAGGTCGTAGTCGAACGCCAGGTGATGCTGGAGGCCAAAATAATCGAAGTTCAGCTGTCCGACACCCATCAGACCGGGGTGAATTGGGCTGCCTTCTCCCAGGGACCGAACAGCCGGATTGCCGGCGGCTTGCTTAGCCCCGGTGCAACCCTGACGCCGAGCGGACCGATAAGTGCGTTCACGTCGAACAACGCTGACGGGACAGTCGCAATCAGTTCGCTTTTGTCCTCCAACCCTGCCGCCCCGGGCACGATTGCTGCGGGGATCGGCACGCCAGGAACCTTGTTCGGCCTGGCGTTCCAGACCAGCAATTTTGCCGCGTTGATCGCCTTCCTGGAGACGCAGGGCAATCTGCAGGTCCTCTCGAGTCCCCGCATCGCCACACTCAACAATCAGAAAGCCGTGCTGAAAGTCGGGACCGACGAATTTTTCGTCACGAACATCACCACCAATACGACGACCACGGGCACCACCAGTACACAATCGCCGACCATTACCGTTTCGCCCTTCTTCTCCGGCGTGGCGCTCGACGTGACGCCACAAATCGACGAACACAACCAGATCATTCTGCATATTCACCCGTCCGTTTCCAGCGTGATTGAAAAGACAAAGAATATCGATCTCGGCACATCCGGCACATTCCGCTTGCCGCTCGCATCCAGTACGATCAGCGAGAGCGACACCATTGTGCGGGTTTCCAATAGCAACATCGTGGCAATCGGCGGGTTGATGAAGGAAACGACCCAGCGTACAAGCAGTGGCCTGCCGGTGCTGGGAGAGGTGCCGATAGTCGGCAATCTATTCAGCAGCAAAAGCCGCTCGGTCGTGAAAAGCGAACTGGTAATCCTGCTCAAGCCGACCGTAATCGAGAATGACTCGACTTGGCGTCAGGATATACTTGACACCAAACAACGCATCGATGCCTTCGAACGCAGTGACCGCCAGACGTTCAGACCGACACCCGCAAATTCCGCTGCCCCAGCGCAGTAGCGCCGCCGGCGGCGCGAAAAATCCGGATGACGCACCGGCCCGGCGCCAGCGTTGACAATGTACCGTACCCATTTTGCCCTGCGTGAGCAGCCGTTTGGTCTGACACCGGATACAGCCTTTGCTTTTGCTTGCATCCCGCACCAGGAGGCCCTCAATACGCTGTTGATTGCGGCCGCCAATGGCGAGGGCTTCATGAAAGTCACGGGCGAAGTGGGAACCGGCAAGACATTGTTGTGCCGGCGTTTCCTGTCCCAGCTCGAGAGCGACAGCGTTACGGCGTACATCCCGAATCCGCTGCTCGACCCCCACGGGCTGCTGCTTGCCCTGGCAGAAGAACTGCGCGCGGATTTCGATCGTGATGACGACCCGCCCGGCCTGTTGAAATCTCTGAATCGTGTATTGCTCGATCAGGCACGGCTGGGCAAACGCGTCGTGGTTTGTCTGGATGAAGCGCAGGCGATGCCGCTGGAAACGCTGGAGTCGCTGCGCCTCCTGTCCAATCTCGAAACCGAAAAGCGCAAACTCCTTCAGGTCGTCCTGTTCGGACAGCCTGAGCTCGATGCGAAGCTCGCGCATGAGTCAGTGCGTCAATTACAGCAGCGCATTACGTTTCAATATCACTTGTCGCCACTGTCGCGTCGCGAACTCGAATATTACGTAGCGCACCGCCTGCGGGTTGCCGGGTACATGGGCGACCGGCTGTTCAATGCCGCGGCGCTCGATGCCCTTTACAAGGCAAGCCGGGGCGTGCCGCGCCTGATCAACGTACTCGCGCACAAGGCGATGCTCTCGGCCTATGGCGAGGGCCATCATTATGTCTCCGCGGCACACGTGCGCAAGGCCGCCAGCGATACGCCCTCGGCGCGACAGGGATATTCTCCAATCGTCTGGACGGCTGCTTGCGCTTGCGTTGTTGCGGCTGCTGCTGCCTGCTGGTACTTGTATCAATGAGCCTGATCAATCAGGTCCTTCAGGACCTGGAAAAACGTCACGCCTCCGAATCGGAGCTTAAAACCCTGAACCCTTTCGTGCGCCCGCTCCCGGTCCGGACGCGGACGACGAGCAGGTTCGCGATTGCCGCGCTGGTCATATTCGCTCTCATCGCACTTGGAGTCGTCGTTTACCGCGGAGGTCTTTGGCCGCGCAATGATGCACCGCAGATCGTTTCCAGACCTGTGCCGATACCTGCGCAGGGGCCAGCTCCGGCTCAACAGCAATCCGAGGCAGCGCCCGTTGCGGAATCACTGCCACAAACAGCGGCCTTCCATCCTGTTTCAAAACTGTCGGATGATTTGAGTCTCGTCGCGCCACTGTCTGTGCCGAAGTCAAAACCGCTCGCAACTCCGATACCGCCCAAACAAAAAATCGCAGCTATTGAGCAGCCGGCCAGACCCGTCGTCGCGATCTCACCCGCCGGGGTAGTCGACATTCCATCCGAGGAACTGTCCCAGAGAAGCAATCGCGAAAAGCCCTCGAATACCGAAATAGCGACCCCCACCGAAGCATCCACCAAGACCCCGGCGCTGTCACCGGAACGGGTCACGCGGTCTGGTCCTGCACCGATAGCCGCTGAGGACAGTACGTCGGCGATCAGCAAGCAGATGCGCGAAGTGGCTCCATCGGAGCGTGCGGAGATTGCATTCCGCAAAGGGGTAACGCAGATTCAGGAAGGCCGCGCCAATGCAGCCGAACTGGAATTCCGCGATGCGCTGAAGCAGGATCCAACGCATCTTGGAGCGCTGCAGGCGATACTGGGATTATTGGTGGACAGTGGACGCAACAACGAGGCCGAACAGTTTCTGCATAAGGCGTTGGACATCAATCCGCGCCAGCCGCGCCACGCCATGGTTCTGGCGCGGCTCGAAGTTGAAAGGGGCGAGGTTACCGGTGCGATCAATACTATGGTGGCGGCGCTGCCCTACGTTCAGTCCGATTTCGACTTCTACGCTTTCCTTGCCGCATTGTTGCAACGGGAGGGGCGGCATAGGGAGGCGGTGGACTACTATCGCACTGCTTTGCGCGGCGTGCCCGGCAACGGGGTCTGGATGATGGGTATGGGCATATCGCTACGCGCGTCGAATCAATCGGCGGAGGCGCGCGATGCGTTTGTGCATGCCCTCGAATCGAAGCAATTGTCGCCGGCGTTGCAGGAATTTGTCGAACGCCAGTTGCGAGAGCTTGCCGCAACAAAGAAAAAATAGCTGTCAGGTTTCGCCCGGCGCGGGTGTTCGCGCCGTCATCCAGCCAATCACCTGGCGTGCGCCGCGCCGTTTGAGCGTTCGCGCCAGTTCATTGAGCGTGGCTCCCGTGGTAAGGACGTCGTCCACGACGGCCACGGATTTGCCGCTCAGATCGATGTCGCACGCAAAGGCGTTACGGACATTGGATGCGCGTTGTTTCCATGGCAGAAGGGCTTGCGGCGCGCCTTCCCTGGTGCGCCGGCAGATATCCACAGATATCTCAAGGTTGAAGTCCGCAACGACGCGCCGGGAAATTTCCATCGACTGGTTGAATCCGCGGCTGGCCAGGCGGGCACGTGCCAGTGGCATTGCAATGATCAGATCCGGATAGGGTTCCTTTTCCAGCGCATTGGCCAACCCCGCGGCAAGTGGACGCGCGCACGCCAGATCGCCGCGATATTTCAGCCGCTGGACCAGCACAGTCACGGGAAATTCATAAGTGAAAGCGGCAACGACACGGTCGAACAGGGGCAACTTGCTGATACACCGGCCGCAGCGCTCGCCCGTGGGGTTGGGCATTGCGCACACCGGGCAGCGCAGGTCGGCAAGCATCGGTAGGCTATGCTGGCAACCCTCGCACAGGCCCAGACCCTCATCGCGACCTCCGCATAAAAGGCATGCGGGAGCTATGACCCAGCGGACGGCAGGCAGGCAGTTGTCAAAAATACGATAAATGGAATTTGACACGGATCCAGGCTTCCCTGACCATCTCCCGAGTTCACCTTCAAACCCGCGCCCTTACAGCCAATGTCCCAAGCCGCACAATCAATCATACCTGGCGCCGCCACTGCGAACATCACGTGGGACGTCGCTTCAATCGAGAAGCTGTTGTCCATGCCATTTGCGGACTTGATTTTCAAAGCGCAGCAAATACACCGGCAACACTTCGCACCGAACGCGGTACAGCTTTCCACGCTGTTGTCGATCAAGACCGGCGGGTGTCCGGAGGACTGCGGTTATTGTCCGCAGGCTGCGCGTTACCACACGGGCGTCGAAAACGAGGCGCTTATGTCGGTGGAGGCAGTGGTCGAGGCCGCGCGCGCGGCAAGACAGAATGGCGCTTCGCGTTTCTGCATGGGCGCGGCGTGGCGCGGTCCGAAGCAACGCGACCTCGAAAAGGTTGCGGAAATGGTCCGTGAGGTAAAGGCGCTAGGCCTGGAGACCTGCGCCACGCTGGGCATGCTCAGGGAGGGTCAAGCCGCCGTGCTCAAGGAGGCAGGACTCGATTACTACAACCACAATATCGATACCGACCCCGCGCTTTACGGCGATATCATCACCACCCGCGAACAGGGCGAGCGGTTCGATACGCTGCACAAAGTACGCCAGGCGGGCATCCATGTCTGTTGCGGGGGCATCGTTGGAATGGGAGAAACCCGTGCAAATCGCGCGGCACTCATTGCCGAACTCGCCAATCTAGATCCGTATCCGGAAAGCGTCCCAATCAACAATCTGGTGCAGGTAAAAGGCACGCCTTTGCACGGTACCCCCGAGCTGGATTCCTTCGAATTCGTACGCACCATTGCCGCCGCGCGGATCACCATGCCGCGAGCGATGGTCAGATTGTCCGCGGGGCGCGAAACCATGCCGGACGAAATGCAGGCGTTGTGCTTTCTGGCGGGCGCCAATTCGATCTTCTATGGCGAGAAATTGCTCACTACTGCCAATCCCGTGGCGGATCGCGATCGATTGCTGTTCGACCGGCTCGGCATCGAGCCGATGGATTGCCGCCAGGAAACTATTGGCGCCCGATAACGTTCCGCAGTTTCGTCCGGTAGGGGAGCTGCAGTCCGATTCAGCAATGCGTGACATTGTTGCCGAACTTGCCGACATGGAAAGGCAAGGCCTGCGCCGGCGTCGACTCGTGCTCGATTCCGCGCAGGGCGTCCGCGTGCGCGTTGCGGGGTGCGACTATCTGTCATTCTGCAGTAACGACTATCTGGGCCTCGCCGCGGATCCGCGGATTGCCGCAGCGGCCGCCGACTCGATGCGTTCCGCCGGATTGGGTGCCGGTGCCTCGCATCTGGTTAGCGGCCATCATCGAATGCATGAGGACCTGGAACGCGCGCTGGCTACCTACGTCGGAATGCCACGGGCACTGCTGTTTTCCTCCGGCTACCTGGCCAACCTTGCGGTTGTGACTGTGCTGGCCGGAAGGTCCCGCGAGGTGTTCGCCGATCGCCTGAATCACGCGTCTCTGAACGATGCAATGATCTTGTCGCGCGCAAGATGCAAGCGTTATGCGCATTGCGACAGCGGCGCGCTCGAATCCCAACTGGCGCGTTCCGCCGCTGCGAACAAGATTGTCATTACCGATGCCGTCTTCAGCATGGACGGAGATGTCGCGCCATTGTCGGAAATTGCGCGCCTGTGCGAACGCTACCAAGCCTGGCTGGTGGTGGATGATGCACATGGTTTCGGTGTGCTCGGCGAGCACGGCAGCGGCACGCTTGCGCATTTCGGACTTGATTACCCGCGGATTGCGTATGTGGGCACGCTTGGCAAGGCAGCCGGTGTATCGGGCGCCTTTGTTGCAGGCCACGAACAGCTTGTCGAGTTGCTGATCCAGCGTGCCCGCGCTTATATCTATACGACCGCAAGTCCGCCGCCGCTGGCGGCGGCACTGATCAAAAGCATTGAGATCATGCAGGCCGAAGATTGGCGGCGGCAACGCTTGAACGCGCTTGCGCAGCGAATCACCAATCGGCTCGCACTGCGCCGCTGGCGGCTCCATGCCTCGCAGACTGCGATCCAGCCTTTGATCGTCGGCGAGAATTCGGAAGCGCTGGCACTGAGCGAAATATTGGCGGCCAGCGGGATTCTGGTTCCGGCCATTCGCCCGCCCACGGTACCCAGAGGCACTGCACGGCTGCGCATTTCGTTGTCCGCGGCTCATACCGACGCCGACGTCGACCTGCTGATTGAAACGCTGCACAGAGCCGAGTCGTCGCTTTCATGAACGGTTCCTTTGCGCAGGATCAACGCCAGATGCGCCGTTCGTTCGACAAGGCAGCCACGACTTACGATCAGGCCGCCGTGCTGCAACGGGAAGTTTGCGTGCGCGCCCTCGAGCGTCTGGACCTGGTGAAACTCGATCCTGCTGCCATCATCGACGCCGGATGCGGCACCGGCTTTGCATCGCCGGCCTTGCACAAGCGCTACCCGCGAGCGAAGCTGGTCGCCCTCGACATCGCCCCGGCAATGCTGCGCAAGGCCCGGTCCCGCATTTCGGTCTGGAAAAAATGGATCGGATCGAACCGGGATGTTTTCGTGTGCGGTGACAATGAACGCCTGCCGCTGCGGTCGGCGTGCGTGGATATGCTCTGGTCTAATCTCGCCTTTCAATGGGTAAACGATCTGCCAGCGGTATTTGCAGAGAGTCAGCGCGTATTGCGGCCCGGCGGCCTGCTGATGTTCACGACTTTTGGTCCGGATACGTTGAAGGAATTGCGCGCGGCATGCGCCGCCGACGGCAAGGTCCATGTCAATCGCTTCATCGATATGCACGATATCGGCGACATGATGATTGGAGCCGGCTTCGCCGATCCGGTCATGGATATGGAATACGTGACTCTGACCTACACCGATGTACGCAGCGTGATGCGCGAACTGAAGGCACTCGGCGCCCACAATGTAGCCGTCGGCCGCAATCGGGGATTGACTGGAAAACAGACCCTGCGGGAGATAGAGCGGCGTTACGAATCTTTCCGGGAGGCTGAGCGCCTGCCCGCGACCTTCGAAATCATCTACGGCCATGCCTGGAAACCATTTCCGCGCACGGGGCCTGGCGGGCGGCCGGTGATCGATATCAAATCCACCTGACCGAATCGCCTTGCGCGCAAATCAGACAGCGTTCGCCGGCATTTTTGTCACCGGCACCGATACCGGAGTAGGAAAGACACTGGTGGCTTCTGCGTTGTTGCGGTCATTCGCGCTTTCCGGCCTGCGTGCCGTTGGCATGAAGCCGGTGGCAAGCGGTTGCCGTGCCGAGGCACCCGATCACGCGAATGAGGACGTGGCGGCGCTGGTCGCGGCGTCGAACGTCAGCGCCCGGCTCGAGGACGTCAATCCTTATTGTTTCGAGGCGCCTATCGCGCCGCATCTTGCGGCACAACAATCGGGGAACGCGATTTCCCTGACGCGAATTCGAGATTGCTACTCGTCATTGGCGGGCTTGGCCGATAGAGTCGTTGTGGAGGGGGCGGGCGGCATGCTCGTGCCGCTGGGGCCAGGGCAGGATTTCGGCGACCTGGTGCGATTGCTCGAGCTTTCCGTGGTGCTTGTCGTCGGCATGCGTTTAGGGTGCCTGAACCATGCTTTATTGACGGCCGAGGCGATACGCCATCGCGACTTGCCCTTCGCCGGATGGGTCGGAAACTGCATTGATCCGGCCATGCCCTCCTTGCAGGAAAATCTGCAAACGTTGCGGCAAAGGCTGCCGGCGCCGCTGATTGCCGTCGTGCCGTTCGCGGCTGACCAGGCGCAGGCCTGCGCCTCGATAAATCATGGCCTGCTGGTTGCGCGACATTCCTAGCCAGGTTTGAGGCGCCGGTGTGATGCTGCCGCCTGTCGCTTTCTTGCCATGGCATGGGGCTTGTGCGACAATCGCCGCGCTGAAAAGCAAGGGATTTGTCTCTGGCGGCGTCTCGCGAGAGGCAGGCAAAAAAAACGGGATGCGGCATGGACTGCACATGAGCGAATCAGCGGTGGAGCGCGCAGCGGGTTTCACCGTCGTTGCACGACGCAACAATTCCCTCTCCTCGGGTGGCAGGCTTCTCGTTCTAGGCTCCTTGGCCGTGGTGGTTCTCGCGATCTCTCTCGGATTCGCGCTTAATGGTGCCTGGCTGGTGTTCCCTTTCGCGGGCCTGGACATCCTGGTGGTGTATCTGGCATTTCGATATGTGGAACAGCGGGCCGGCGACTGGGAATGTATGACGTTGCACGAGCACAAGATCGTCGTCGAGCGTCAGCACAAGGGGAAAACCGAGAGATTCGAATTCAATCGCCATTGGGTGCAGGTCGTGTTCAACGAAGACCAGCGTGGACAGCGAGGCCGGTTGGCGTTGCTGTCGCACGGCAAAGAAGTGGAGTTCGGCATTCACCTCACAGGTGAACGGCGCGCCGCGGTGGCGCGCCAGCTGAAAGAACACCTGAAAATCGGTTAAGAAGGCACTCGCCTGGGGGAAGCATGATCAAGACGTTGTTGCAAAAAATCGGCGTCCGTGGGGTTACGATGTCGCTGATGCTGATGCCGGGCTTGCTATGGGCCCAGGACAGAGCCAAGTGGAATCTTCAGGAACCGCAAACCGCGGTAGCCCGGGAGATGTACGACCTCCACACCATCGTCCTGGTCATCTGCCTGATCATCTTCGTCGGTGTATTCGGAGCGATGTTCTACTCGGTGATCAAACACCGCAAATCCGTGGGGCATAAGGCGGCGCATTTCCACGAAAACACCACGGTCGAGATTCTCTGGACGGTCATCCCGTTTTTCATTCTGATCGGCATGGCGTGGCCTGCAACGAAAAGTGTTCTGGCAATGCGCGATACTTCCTCGCCGGATATGACGATCAAGATCACGGGTTACCAGTGGAAGTGGGGATACGAGTATTTGAAGGGTGAGGGCGACCTTTCCGGCGTTGCCGACGGCGTCCAGCTCTATAGCGTCCTGGCCACGCCGCACGACCAGATCTACGGCAACGCGCCGAAGGGCGAGCACTATCTGCTGGAAGTGGACAATCCTCTCGTCGTGCCGGCAGGCAAGAAAGTACGCCTGCTGATCACCGCCAACGACGTCCTGCATGCCTGGTATCTGCCTGCTTTCGGAGTAAAGCAGGATGCGGTGCCCGGTTTCATTCGCGATGCCTGGTTCAAAGCGGAAAAGACGGGTACCTACCGCGGCCAGTGTGCCGAACTTTGCGGCAAGGAGCATGGCTTTATGCCTATCGTCGTGGAAGTCGTCGAGCCGGCGAAATTCGCCGAATGGGCGGGCAAGCACAAGACGGCCGCGACATCGGCGGCTGCGTCGGCCGGCGCAGGCGCGACAGCCACCGCCGGCACGCCGGACGGCAAGGGTACGTATGAGAAAGTTTGTTCCGTATGTCACGCGGCAGGCGTTGCGGGTGCGCCGAAATTAGGCGACAAGGCCGCATGGGCTCCGCGAATCGCCACCGGAGCGGATTCGCTGCACAACAGTGCGCTGAAGGGAAAAAATGCCATGCCTCCCAAGGGCGGCATGGTCAACTTGCCCGACGCGGATGTGGTGGCTGCGGTCGACTACATGGTGAAGGCCGCGAAGTAACCGGGCGTCACCGGATCAAACGCTGGGGTCATTCGCAAGGATATCGAGGAGAAGCAACATGAGCGCAGTCATCGGCCACGAACACGACCACGATCATGCCCACGGGCATGGTTATCAACCAGGCGGCATCATGCGCTGGGTCAAGACGACAAATCACAAGGACATTGGCACGATGTACCTGTGGTTCAGCTTCGTGATGTTCCTCACTGGCGGTGTAATGGCAATGGTCATTCGCGCCGAGTTGTTCATGCCCGGCATGCAAGTGGTCGAGCCGGAACGATTCAATCAAATGATTACGCTGCATGGCCTGATCATGGTCTTCGGCGCCATCATGCCCGCTTTCGTCGGCTTCGCGAACTGGCTGATCCCAATGCAAATCGGCGCGCCCGACATGGCCTTCCCGCGGATGAACAACTGGAGTTTCTGGTTGCTGCCGCCGGCCGCCATTCTGCTGATTGTGTCGCTGTTCGTGCCAGGTGGCGCGCCTGGAGTAGGCTGGACCCTCTATGCTCCGCTCTCGGTGCAGCAGGGAATGGGCATGGATCTGACGATCTTCGCGATCCATATCCTTGGCATGTCTTCCATCATGGGGTCGATCAACATCATCACCACCGTGCTCAATCTGAGGGCGCCCGGGATGACGCTAATGAAGATGCCGCTGTTCGTTTGGACATGGCTCATTACCGCTTATTTGCTGATCGCCGTCATGCCGGTACTCGCCGGCGCAGTGACCATGACGTTGACAGACCGGCACTTCGGCACCCATTTCTTCAATGCCGCCGGCGGCGGGGATCCTGTTCTGTTCCAGCACATTTTTTGGTTCTTCGGTCATCCCGAGGTTTACATCATCGCGATCCCTGCGTTCGGAGTCGTATCGCAGGTTATTCCCGCGTTCTCGCGCAAGCCGCTGTTCGGCTACACCTCGATGGTTTATGCCGTAGCTTCGATCGCAATCCTGTCTTTTCTGGTCTGGGCCCATCACATGTATACGACGGGCCTGCCGGTGACCGGGCAGCTTTACTATATGTACGCGACTATGCTGATCGCGGTCCCGACCGGGGTCAAAGTGTTCAACTGGGTGGCGACGATGTGGAAAGGCTCGTTGAGCTTTGAAACACCCATGCTGTTCGCGCTGGGCTTTCTGTTCCTGTTCACGCTGGGGGGATTCAGCGGACTGGTTCTATCCATCGTCCCGGTCGACATCCAACTTCACGATACCTATTACGTCGTCGCCCACTTCCATTACGTGATGGTGGCGGGCGCGCTGTTCTCGGCGTTTGCCGGCATTTATTTCTGGTTGCCGAAATGGACCGGACACATGTACGACGAGACGCTGGGCAAGTGGCATTTCTGGCTGTCGATGATTTTCTTCAACATGATTTTCTTCGTGCAGCATTTCCTGGGCCTGGCTGGAATGCCGCGCCGGATCCCGGACTATGCACCGCAGTTCACCGATTTCAACATGATCTCGTCGATCGGGGCGTTCGGTTTTGGCCTGACGCAACTGCTGTTCCTGTATGTAGTGATCAAGTGCATACGCAGCACCGAGATGGCGCCCCAGAAACCTTGGGAAGGCGCAGATTCGCTGGAGTGGACACATCTGCCGACCCCCGCTCCGTATCACACGTTTGAAACGCCGCCAACGGTAAAGTGATCGGGTACGCCACCGGTCTTCGTGCCATGGATGACAAGCAGGTCAAGCGCCTCAAAGCCAGGAACGTCAGAACGGCGCTGATCCTGCTGTCGGTGGCGCTGGCGTTTTTCGCCGGCATTATCTGGCGTCGCTGGTCATGAGTACGCTCGGTGCGAATCGGGTAATACTGATCAAGCTGCTGGTCGTGACTCTGGGAATGTTCGGATTCGGTTATGCATTGGTGCCGCTATACAAGAAAATTTGCGAAGTCACCGGCATCAACCAGGTCGAAAAGGCAAGCGCACCGCTGGCGAACACGCAAATCGATTCGGCCCGCGTGGTGGCGCTGGAGTTCGACGCCAATGTGCGCAGCGATCTGCCCTGGAAATTCCGGCCGATGCAGGTCAGCCTGAACGTGCATCCCGGGCAGATGGTGCAGGTGATGTACGAAGTGCGCAACGCTTCGGATCGACCGATTACCGGTCAGGCGATCCCGAGTTATGGACCGCAGATCGCGGGGCAGTATTTCCGGAAACTCGATTGCTTTTGTTTCGCCAAACAAACTTTTGCGCCCGGGGAAGTAAGGCAGATGCCAGTGGTTTTCGTGATCGAGCCCGGGTTGCCGAAGGATGTGACGACGGTTACGTTGTCGTATACCTTCTTCAACGTTGAAGGGGCGGCGCCGACCGCGGCGGCGCTAAAAAATGGAAAGGCAAGCTAAGCCGGGGGAGAAGCGAAATGTACCAAGGCCCCCGGGTTTACGCGTGTTCAAGACGGTTTTCTGGTCGTTTTTCGGGGTGCGCAGGCGCACCGACAATCAAGACGATTTTGCCGGGGTTACGCCCGCGCAGATAATCGTCGCGGGCGTAGTCGGCGCGGTAATATTCGTCAGCACGCTGGTCATGCTGGTCAGGTTCATAACAAGGTGAGCGGCCGATGGGCCTGAACTGCGGAACAGTTGCATCAATTTAGGGAGAGTCGATAAATGCTCAGCCAATCTATGCGCTACTACCTGCCGGAGCCGTCCCACTGGCCGATCGTCGGCTCATGTGGCTTGTTCCTCATGACATTGGGCGGCGTACTGTGGATGAATCAGATTGGAGCAGGCCCGTGGGTTGTCCTCGCCGGAATGGCGGTCATGGTCTACATGATGTTGGGCTGGTTCGGCACAGTGATCCGCGAAAGCGAGGGCGGAAAATTCAACAGGCAAGTGGATCTGTCCTTCCGCTGGGGCATGAGCTGGTTCATCTTTTCCGAAGTCATGTTCTTTGCCGCATTTTTCGGCGCCTTGTTCTACATGCGCGTGCTTTCCGTTCCCGGACTGGCCACCGGCGAGACCATGGAATTGCTTTGGCCCGGGTTCGCGCCACACTGGCCGATCTCGGGTCCAGGGATCGAAGAAACTTTCACGCCAATGGGTGCTTGGGGCATTCCGGCGATCAACACGCTGATCCTGCTCTCCTCCGGGGTAACCGTGACGTGGGCGCACTGGGGGCTGAAGAAGAACAACCGAACACAGTTGATCATGGGATTGTTCGCCACGGTGGCGCTCGGCATCCTGTTCCTGGGTCTGCAGGCATACGAATATGTGCATGCCTACCACGAGTACAACCTTACTCTGGGGATGGGTGCTTACGGGGCAACGTTCTTCATGCTGACGGGATTCCACGGCTTTCATGTGACCGTTGGAACGATCATGCTGATCGTCATACTAGGCCGGTCTCTTGCCGGGCATTTCACTGCCGACCATCACTTCGCGTTCGAAGGCGTGTCGTGGTACTGGCACTTCGTAGACGTGGTTTGGCTGTTGCTGTTCGTGCTTGTTTATTGGCTCTGACGGCAGGACAAGGGTAACAACAAGAAAAACAGCAAAGAGGGCCCCGTGACACAGGCGGGGGACTGGGGCCGCACGAATGTGCGGCTGTTTTTTTCTAAAATCCGGACTTCGGGATGAGGCCGAAGTAATAGCCCAGCATCAGCAGCACGAACAGGGTTACGGAAAGAGCAACGCGCACCGTCAGGGCTTTGACGGTGCGGTCGGATTTTCCCTTGTCGCGGATCAGATAGAACATCGCCGAGCCGAGGCTCAGCACGATGACGGCGAGAAAAGCGATGACGACGATACGCATGGCGGAAAGGATAGATGCAGTTCAGTCTAAAGGATAAGTCAGGTCATTTCCATATGCGACAGGTTCCGCTGCATCCGGGTTCCCCGCGCCGGCGGCCTCGTTGGCTGCCACCGCTGGTCGCGGTCATCTGCATAGCACTGACCGCAGCCGCGGGAAACTGGCAGCTTGATCGAGCACACGAAAAGGAATCGCTGCAACGGGCTTACGAGCGCGCTGCGGCTGACGCGCCCATCCGGCTGCCTGCCGCGCCGATCGGGGCGCCAGATCTGCGCATGAAGCAGATCGAAACCGAAGGCGAATTCATCCCCGGGGGACTCGTCTTGCTCGACAACAAAACGCGCAATGGAGAGGCCGGCTACGAGGTTGTCATGCCGCTTAGAATTGCGGGCTCTTCAACAATGCACGTCCTCATCAACCGAGGCTGGATTGCGGCGGGCCGCGATCGCGCACGCCTGCCCGCAATAAAAACTCCTCGCGGGAGCGTCAAGATAACGGGAATGGCGACCATCCCCGGCCGGTTTCTCGAGCTTTCCAAATTCGAACCCGCCGGACCGGTGTGGCAGAACCTGACGGTCGAGCGTTATGTCGCGCACACTGGCATTCAGGTTCAGCAGATCATAGTGCAGCAACAGAATGAACTCGAAGACGGGCTCTCGCGTTCATGGCAGCGCGCCGACTTCGGTATTGCGAGGCACTACAGTTACGCGGTGCAGTGGTTTTCGTTGTGCGGTCTGATTATTTTTCTTTACGTGCTTTTTCATGTCAAATCTTCGCGATCGAAAGAAAAGCAGACGGATGCTCCTGCTTCTGGGCGCGGTTAGCCTGGCGCCGTTCGTCGGTTCTTTGTTGCTCTACTATTTTTGGAATCCCCAGAATTTCACCAACTATGGCGACCTCATCCCGGCAGTGCCGCTGGCTGGCGTAACGATCCCCGCGCGCCATGGCGAGCCATTGCGCATTGACGAATTTGGCGGCAAGTGGATTTTCCTGATGACCGATTCCGGCCACTGTGACGACTACTGCGAATCAAAGCTGTACGTTATGCGCCAGATCCGTCTCACCCAGGGCAAGGACCAGCAGCGCATCGAGCGCGTCTGGTTGATTCCCGACGGCGTCCTGCCGCCGCAAAGCATCAACGCCGCGTATCGGGGCACACGCACAATCCTTTCTGCCGGGGACGATTTCATAGGACGATTGCCAGCTTCCGACTCGGCGCGCGATCACATTTACCTCATTGACCCGTTTGGCAACTTGATGATGCGCTTTCCGCGCAACGCGGATCCACGTCGCATGAAAAAGGACATCGACAGACTGATGAAAGTGTCGGACGGCTGGGTGCAAACAGGGAAATAGGGGCAAGAAAAAACGATGAGCAATCCCGCGCTCTGGCAATTTTCTTTGAACGCGTTCCATGCTGCGTTGTGGGGCGGTTCGTTGTTGGTCGTGTGGATCGTTTTCATGCGGCTGCTGACTCCACAGGCGTTGGCGGTGGCCACGCTGCTGGCAACCATTGGGCTTGTGATGCTAGGCGCTTATGTTCGCCTGACGAACGCCGGTCTTGGTTGTCCGGACTGGCCGGGGTGCTACGGAAAACTCTCGCCGATCCATGCTGCCGACACTATTGAAGCCGCAGAAACAGCAGCGCCCGATGGACCGGTGTCCCTGCCAAAGGCGTGGCGCGAAATGGCCCATCGCTATTTCGCCTCCCTGATTGGTGTAATGATTCTGGCTATTGCCATGAAAGCACTTGGTATCCGCCGCAAGAATTCATCCGCCTCTGAAGATGCGCAGGGCAAAATCGGATTGCCGCTTGCCTTGGTCTTCGTCGTCGTGCTGCAGGGCTTGTTCGGCAAATGGACCGTAACGCTTTTGCTGAAGCCGGTCATCGTAACTTTGCACTTGCTTGGAGGTATGGCGCTGGTCGCATTGCTGGCCTGGCAAAGCGCGCGCCTTCTGCAAGTTCAGGGCGGCCAACCTTCCCTGCTGCGCAGCGTCCGTCCGCTGGCGGCGATCGGACTGGTTGTGCTCTTGGCGCAAATTGCGCTTGGCGGATGGGTCAGCACGAACTATGCGGCTCTGGCTTGCGCAGATTTCCCGACCTGTCATGGACTGTGGAAACCTGCCACTGATTTCGTTCATGGCTTCCATTTTCTGCGGGAGTTGGGCATGACCGACGCAGGAAATCCGCTATCGAGCGAAGCATTGAATGCGATTCACTGGGCACATCGCGTCGGCGCGCTGATCACCTTTTTCCTCCTGGCCTATATCGCTACCCGGGCCATGCGTATCGCGGGATTGCGCAGGTTCGGCGGCATCGTGCTGAGCCTCCTGATTTTGCAAGTGCTGCTTGGGATAGCCAATGTAGTAGGGAGTTTGCCTTTGGCGGTGGCCGTTGCGCACAATGGCTGCGCGGCGCTGTTACTCGCTGCACTGGTAGTGCTAAACTTCGCCACTCGCTCGCCCTCCTCATTCAGCCGGTAATGTCCGCCACACTGCTTTCCCCGAGTAACGCTTCGCGGCCGCAACAGTTCCTGCAACTGACCAAGCCGCGCGTGGTCTCGCTGATCGTTTTCACCGCAGTCATCGGCATGTTTCTGGCGGTGCCGGCAGAAGGCTTATCGTCGCCGCACTTTTGGGCCGCGGCCTTGTTCGCCACGCTCGGTATTGCGCTGGTAGCGGGCGCGGCCGCCGCAGTCAATTGCCTGGTCGAGCAGAAAATCGACGCCGTAATGGCCCGCACGCGCGCCCGACCCCTTCCCATGGGCACGATTACGTCCCAGGAAACCTTGTTGTTTTCCGGAACCGTGGGAGGCGTGGGGTTGACGCTGCTCTACCTTCTGGTAAACCCACTTACGATGTGGCTCACGCTGGCAACCTTCGTTGGATACGCCGTCGTCTATACGATTCTGCTCAAACCTCTGACTCCGCAAAATATCGTCATCGGCGGAGCGTCGGGCGCAATGCCGCCGGTGCTCGGATGGGCGGCAGTCACCGGGACCATTTCGCATGACGCGCTGCTGCTGTTCCTGATCATTTTTGCCTGGACACCCCCACATTTCTGGGCATTGGCGCTGTATCGCAAGAACGAATATGCGCGTGCCGGCGTACCGATGCTACCGGTCACGCACGGCGATCGATTTACGCGATTGCATGTATTGTTCTACACGGTGGTGCTGGTCGCCGTGACGTTGTTGCCTTTTTGCACGCGTATGAGCGGGATGATCTACCTCGCCGCCGCAGCGGGTCTGGGCGGATGGTTTTTGATTTATGCGGTTCGCATCTGTGTGGCATACAGTGATGAACTCGCGCAGAGGACGTTCCGCTATTCCATCCTTTATCTCTCCCTGTTGTTCGCCGCCCTGCTGGCCGATCATTATTTACCGCTTTGAGACGAGCGAACTTCGAATTTCGACTCTGGGGACTGCGCGCCCTTAGCCTGGCCGCCGTTTGCATACTGGCAGGATGCAATGCAGCTCAACCGAGCTTCCAGGCCACGGACATCACTGGCGCGGATTTTGGCCGGGGGTTTACGCTGACCGATCAAAATGGAAGGCCGCGCTCGCTGGAGGATTTTCGCGGCAAGGTGGTGGTATTGTTTTTCGGTTTCACCCATTGCCCCGACGTGTGTCCCACCACGCTCGCGGAACTTGCGGGCGCCGTCCGGAAACTCGGACCGGGCAGACAACAGGTGCAGGTGTTGCTGGTGACGGTTGATCCGGAGCGCGACACGCCCGAGTTGCTTGCGAAATACGTCACAGCATTCAATCCCGATTTCCTGGCATTGCGCGGCGACTCCGATGAGACCGCCCGCGTGGCCAAGGAATTCAAGGTGATTTACCAGAAAGTGGCCGGACCGCGCCCTGAAGATTATGGGATGGACCATTCGGCCGGAAGTTACATTTTCGACCGGAAGGGCAGACTGCGGTTGTACGTGAGTTACGGGCGTGGAGCCGACGTCTTTGCGCACGACATCGACCTTCTGTTGAAACAGCCTGGAGCAGTCTGAAAAAAAGCCCCGCGGGGCGGGGCTTTTCCGAACTCCGGGTTGCGAACGTTCAGTCTGCGCTGACCATCAGCCCGCGAATCTTCTTCATCGCCTGGCTTTCGATCTGGCGAATTCGTTCCGCAGAAACACCGAATTCCCCGGCCAGATCGTGTAGCGTCGCGCTATCCTGCTCTCGCAACCAGCGAGCCTCGATGATTCGTCGGCTGCGGGGATCGAGTGCGGTCAACGCGCTTTCCAACCCCTTGCTGCGAGCGCGGTCGGATTGTTCGTGTTCCAGCACGAGACCAGGTTCGTCATCTGCGTTGGTCAAGTAGGCGATTGGCGAAAAACCTTCTTCGTCGTCGTCGCTCAGCGGTTCCAGCGCCAGATCGTGACCGCCCATGCGCGTTTCCATTTCAACCACATCCGCGGATTTGACGTTGAGCTGCCTTGCAACCGCATCGACCTCCGCCGGAGTCATGGTGGAATGACTGCGTTTGAGACTGCGCAGGTTGAAGAACAGCTTGCGCTGCGCCTTGGTGGTGGCGATTTTTACCATGCGCCAGTTCTTCAGAATAAATTCATGGATCTCGGCACGAATCCAGTGGACGGCAAACGACACCAGGCGCACGCCGCGGTCCGGATCAAAGCGCTTGACCGCCTTCATCAGGCCGACGTTGCCTTCCTGAATCAGATCGGCATGCGGCAGGCCATAGCCCAGGTACCCACGCGCGATGGATACGACCACACGCAGGTGAGACACAACCAACTGGCGAGCAGCATCGACATCTTCGTCATCGCGCAGGCGGCGCGCCAAGACGGTTTCCTCCTCCTGGGTCAGGAGCGGGAAGCGATTCACGGCCTGGATATAAGTATCCAGACTGCCCGCCATGGAAGGAAAAGGAATCGAAAGGGCCAAAGCATTGTTCATGGACAAAATCTCCTTTGCCAAGATTTTAGCACTCGTGGCTTAAGAGTGCTAATTCGGCTGGAAGTTCTTTGGCGCTTGCCTAGGAGGACCGCTAGCGTGGGTCTATCTGCCATAAGTGACGACTCACTGATAGCCACGCACCCAGCCATCCCAGCAACGCGGAAAAAATCAGGAGTACGAGGGTATAACCCAGGTCCGGCCATTCGAGTCTGAATAAGATGCCATAGAGACCCGACAGGTCTGCCAGGCGGATATTCAGGACCAAGACTGCCACGGCCACGATGATCCATGCGGCAAAACCGCCGCAAAGGCCCTGCAGGGTACCGAAGTACAGAAAAGGCCTGCGAATGAAGGGATTCGTGGCACCGATCAGCTTTGACACTTCGATTTCGTCGCGCCGCGTGAGGATCTGCAGTCGTATCGTATTGAAAGTAATGGCCACCAGCGCGACTGCCAACAAGACGGCCAGAAGCATTACCAGCATGCGTCCAACGTTCAGGGCTGCGTCGAGCCGGCGCGCCCATTCCGCATCCAGTTGCACATGCTCCACCTTTGACCATTTCCGCGCCTGGTCGTGCAGGCTCGCCAAGGTGGCGGGGTCGTTGTCGCGTGCGGTGATAACGAATGCGTCCGGCAGGGGATTGTGTCCCAGGCTTGCAAGGACGTCCGACAGGCTGGCGCTGCGCTTGAGGCGGACCAAAGCCTGATCGCGCGAGATAAATTCCACCCTGCTTATGTCCGAATTGGACTTCAACCTCTGCTCCACGGCCGTGACCTCGGCCGTGCTGGCATCGAGGGTCATGAAAATGCTTAGCTGGGGATCGCTGGACAGCTGGCGCGAGAACATTTGCAAATTACTGAGGCCGAGATAAAAGCCGGCCGGCAGCGACAGGGCTATGCCGATCACGATCACGTTCAGTGCCGAGGCAACCGGTTGACGCGCGAGCCGCGCCAGGCTTTCAAGCAGGGTGTCGAGGTGGACAAGCAGCCAGTTCATGATGCGATCCTGCCGTGGTCGAGATGCAGAATGCGAGGATTGAGCCGTCCGATCATATCTTCATCGTGCGTGGCAATGACTACTGTCACGCCGACCTGGTTGAACGATTTGAACATGCCGATAATTTCCTCGGCGTAGGCCGTATCCAGATTTCCGGTCGGCTCGTCGGCGAGCAGGATCGCGGGCCGATTGACGATGGCGCGAGCGATGCAGAGGCGTTGTTGCTCGCCCCCGGACAGGGTGATTGGCCGGGCTTTCTCGCGTCCCAGCAGGCCGACTTTGTCGAGCGCTGCGCGCGTGCGCTTGGCGATCTCTCCGCGCGGGAATCCGGTAATTGCCAGCGGCAACGACACGTTGTCGAACACGCTTCGGTCGAACAACAGTTTGTGGTCCTGGAAAATAAGCCCGAAATTGCGCCGGAAATACGGAATCATTCCCGGCTTCATTGCCGATACGTTCTGGCCGTTGATAATGACGCTGCCGCTGGTCGGTTTCTCGATGGCCGTTATCAATTTCAACAGCGTGCTCTTGCCTGCCCCGGAATGTCCGGTGATGAATATCATCTCGCCAGCGTTGACCGCAAAGGTCACATCGCGCAGGGCCTCGTAGCCTCCGGGATAGCGCTTGGCAACGTGGCTGACCTGGATCATGGTGCCGCGGTTCGGCGCCGAATTCACTCGAACAAGGCCTCCACGAATTGCCGGGCGGAAAATGGCCGAAGATCGTCGATCGCTTCGCCGATCCCGATGAAACGAAGTGCAATGGGCTTGTGGCGCGCAATTGCGGCAATGGCGCCGCCTTTTGCAGTGCCGTCGAGCTTGGTCAATATGATTCCGGTCACCCCGAGCGCCGCGTCGAAGGCCTTGACCTGATTCACGGCATTCTGGCCATTGTTGGCGTCCAAAACCAGAAGCACTTCATGGGGTGCGCCGGGAATAGCTTTGGCTATCACCCGTTTGACTTTTCGGATCTCGTCCATCAAATGCAATTGCGTCGGCAGGCGCCCCGCAGTATCCGCGATCACAACGTCGATATTCTTTGCCATGGCGGACTGGATTGCGTCGTAAATTACCGCGGCGGTATCGCCCCCTTCCTGAGAAATGACCGTCACGTCGTTGCGCTCGCCCCATACCTTCAACTGCTCGCGTGCCGCGGCACGAAACGTATCTCCTGCCGCGAGAAGGACAGACTTGCCCTCCGACTGAAACAGCCGCGCGAGCTTGCCGATCGACGTTGTCTTGCCGGCGCCGTTCACGCCCGCGATCAGGATCACGAAGGGCTTGGCACTGGCGGTATCCAACGGCCGTTCCAACGGTGTGAGCAATTCGAGCAGGGCCTGTTTGACCACGTCGCGAATCTGCGATGCGTCTGTCAACGCCAGTGAGCGTGCCCGCTGCCGGGCGACGGCGAGCAAATGCGCAGTCGCTTCGACACCTGCATCGCACGAAAGCAGGATGGACTCCAGCTCCTCAAACAGCGCTTCATCGATCTTGCGACCTGCACCGAACACACCCGCCAGTTGTGAAGTCAGCCGCGCTCGCGTAGCCGCCAGCCCGCGACGCAACTTCGCCGTCCAACCGCTGTCGGACGCCGCTTGCTCGCTCTTGTCACGCTTCAGGAAACTTAACATACTCTCACGCTGTCACATCGGTGCTCGAGAATCGCCCATTTGCAGCACACAATTCTATTCTGTTTGCTCCCGTTTCACCCACAGGCATGTTGACCGCGTATTTCCCGATTCGATCAGCGATCGCAGCGCTGGCCTTGACAATCGCCAGTGCGGTGGCATGCGCGGAAACCGTTGCGCAACGATCGCTGGCCAATGGCATGACCATCCTGGTCAAGGAGGATCATCGTTCGCCGGTAGTCGTGTCCATGGTCTGGTATCGCGCCGGCAGCATGGACGAAGTCAGCGGCACGACCGGTGTTGCCCACATGCTCGAACACATGATGTTCAAGGGCACCAAGAAGCTGCCGGTCGGCGAATTCTCAAGGACAATTGCCCGTGCGGGCGGCCGGGAGAATGCGTTCACGTCGCGCGACTACACGGCTTACTACCAGCAACTGCACAAATCCAAACTGCCCCTGGCGCTGGAGCTGGAAGCCGATCGCATGGTCAACCTTGCTTTTGCCGAGGAAGAATTCAGTAAGGAATTGAAAGTGGTGATGGAGGAGCGGCGCTCGCGCACGGATGACAACCCGCATTCGCAATTGCACGAGCAAATGATGGCAACGGTCTATATATCTCATCCGTACCGTTTTCCCGTGGTGGGTTGGATGAACGACCTGCAGAATATGCAGATTGCCGACGCGCGTGGCTGGTATGAGAAATGGTATGCGCCGAACAATGCGACACTGGTCGTTGCGGGCGACGTCGAGCCGGAACAGGTATTCAGTCTGGCAGAGAAAAATTTCGGCGCGATGGCGTCGCGAGAGTTGCCGCAACGCAAGGTTCAGGCTGAACCACGCCAGTTCGGAATCAAGCGTATCACCGTGAAAGCGCCGGCGGAGCTGCCCTATCTCGTGATGGCCTATCACGCGCCGGCATTGCGCGATGTTGAACGCGATTGGGAGCCATACGCGCTATTCGTGCTCAACGGCATACTGGACGGGAGCGATGCGTCGCGCCTGAATCGGGAGTTGGTGAGAAATACGCGAGTGGCGAATTCAGCAAATTCCAGCTACGACCTGATCAATCGGGGGCCGGCACTCTTTTTTCTCGACGGGGTTCCTGCCGGGGGCAAGACTGTTGCGGATGTCGAAGCGTCACTGCGCGAGCAGATTCGCTTGCTGGTGGAGAAGGGCGTCAGCGACGACGAGTTGAGGCGCGTGAAGGCTCAGGTAACCGCTGCCCAGGTCTACGCCCGTGACTCGGTCTACTATCAGGCGATGCGTATCGGCATGCTGCAGACTATCGGCCTGCCCTACGATTCTTCGGATCTGCAGGTCAGGAAATTGCAGGAAGTGACTGCGGAACAGGTGCGTGAAGTGGCCCGCAAGTATCTGGTCGACGACAATCTCACCGTCGCGGTACTCGATCCGCAACCGCTTCCGGGCGGCAAGGCGCCACGTCCGAATTCTGAAGGAGCCGGTCGTGATCAACGCTAACCGGCGGTTGTTGGGAACGACATTGGCGCTGGCATGCACCGTCTTCGCACCAGCAGCGAGCGCCACGTTGCCAATCCAGCAATGGCAGACGACCAGCGGCGCGCGAGTATTGTTTGTCGAGACTCACGACCTGCCGATGCTCGATCTGGCGGTCGATTTTCCCGCAGGCGCCAGCCGGGATGCATTCGACAAATCTGGCACCGCATCTCTCACGCTCGGACTCATGCGCAGTGGTGCGGGCGGTTTCAGCGAGGAGGAAATCTCGGAACGCCTTGCCAGTATCGGCGCTGACATGTCCGGCCGCTTCGATATGGATCGGGCAGGCTACGGCTTGCGTACCTTGTCGAGTGCGCGCGAGCGCGACGAAGCGTTGGCGCTTCTGGCTGCCGTGCTGCAGAAACCCGCGTTCCCGCAAAAAATATTCGAACGCGAGCAGCAACGCTTGCTCGCCGGCTTGAGGGAAGCCGAAACAAAACCCGAGGTCCTGGCCGACCGGGAGTTCAGGCACCTTGTTTATGGCGCACATCCCTATTCCATGCGAAGTTCCGGCGAGGTGCAAACCGTCGAGAAATTGCGCCGCGAAGATCTGCTGGACTTCTATCACCGGCATTTCACCGCGGACGGCGCCGTGGTATCCATCATTGGCGATCTAACGCGCAGCGAGGCCATGGCGATTGCCGAACAGATGACCACCGGTTTAACGCGCGGATCGCAACCTTTGCCGCCATTGCCGCCGGTTGCGCAACTCAAAACGGCGCAAACCAGCCGGATATCCCATCCCGCGACCCAGGCACACATCCTTATCGGGCAGCCGGGCATCAAGCGTCTCGATCCCGACTATTTTGCGCTATTCCTTGGAAACCATGTGTTGGGCGGCGGCGGTTTTTCTTCCCGGCTCAATGAAGAAATCCGCCAGAAGCGAGGTTATGCGTACAGCACTTACAGTTACTTCAATCCACTGGCTCTGGAAGGGCCGTTCCAGGTCGCGGTGCAGACCAAGAAGGAGCAGACACAAGAAGCATTGAAAGTAGCGCAGGACACCCTGGCAAAATTCGTCGCCGAAGGACCGACCCAGCAGGAGTTGGATGCCGCCAAGCAGAACGTCATTGGAGGTTTTCCTCTGCGGATAGACAGCAGCAAGAAAATCCTGGACTACCTGTCCATCATCGGATTCTATCGGCTGCCGCTGACTTACCTGGATGATTTCCCCGTGCGGATCGAGCAGCTTACGCTGGAACAGGTTAAGGATGCCTGGCGCCGGCGCATCCATCCGGAACGCATAGCCACGGTGGTGGTTGCCGGCGGCGAATCAAACTGACCGCGTACCGCGTTTCGCAATGCCGGGCTGGCATGTTAGCCTGCGGCACATCGTCACTTTCCGTTGCTTCCCGGCTTGAAGACAAACCAGGTGCGCATCATTGGAGGCCAGTGGCGCAGCCGAATCGTGCGTTTCCCCGATGCCCTGTCCCTGCGGCCTACGCCGGACCGTCTGCGCGAGACCTTGTTCAACTGGCTCGGACAAGACCTCACTGGCAAAACCTGTCTGGACTTGTTTGCCGGCAGCGGCGCCCTCGGTTTTGAGGCGGCATCGCGCGGCGCACGAAGAGTCGTAATGGTGGAGCAGAACGCGGGTGTGTATCGGGCGCTGCAGGAAACGCAGTCGATGTTGGGCGCCGAGCAGATTGAAATGCATCGTGACGATGCAATCCGGTTCCTCAGGAATGACGAGCGGTTCTATGACGTCATCTTCCTCGATCCTCCCTTCGGGCTGGGATGGATGTCCCGTCTGCTGCCATTGCTTCCGGTTCGGCTGGGGTCCGATGCGCGCATCTACCTGGAAGCCGAAGAGCAGATTTCCATGCCGAGCGGATTCGATGTTCTCAAGCACGCGCGCGCGGGGCAGGTGCATGGTCTGCTGATAAAATACCGGCAACCATGAAAACCAGAATCAACCGGGCGGTTTATCCCGGAACTTTCGATCCCATCACGCGCGGTCATGAAGACCTCGTGCGGCGTGCATCGAGCCTATTCGACGAGATGATCGTTGCGGTTGCGGACAGTCGCGGGAAACGGCCGTTTTTCGAGGTAGAAGAGCGCGTGGAGATGGCGCGCGAGGCGCTGGCCGGATACCCGAACGTGCGCGTTGAGGGCTTTTCGGGATTACTGATGGAGTTCCTGCGCAAGCACGATGCCAAGATTATTTTACGCGGGCTGCGGGCGGTTTCGGATTTCGAGTACGAATTCCAGATGGCTGGCATGAACCGAAAGCTTTACCCCGACGTCGAGACGTTATTCCTGACGCCCGCAGAGCAGTACATGTTCATATCCGCGACCATGGTGCGTGAGATAGCTTCTCTTGGCGGAGACGTTTCGCCGTTCGTGAATCCAACGGTAATTCCGCGCATGAAATCGAGACTGGGGCGGGAGTAGACGGATGGCCTTGATTATCACGGACGAGTGCATCAACTGCGATGTGTGCGAGCCGGAGTGCCCGAACAACGCCATCTCGCAGGGTGCGGAAATCTATGAGATCGACGCGGACAAGTGCACGGAATGCGTCGGCCATTATGACCGGCCGCAATGTCAGGAAGTCTGTCCGGTGGATTGCATACCCCTGAATCTCGACCGGGTCGAGACTCAGGAGCAGCTCTATCAGAAATACCTGCGTCTAATGGAGCAAAAGGTCAGCACACCGGGGTGACCTCGTCCGCAATTGTTCAGGGCAGACGATGCTCGATGCCGTATTTGGCGTAGATGCGGGCAAGTGTGCCGTCCGCGATGAGCTTTTCCAGTATTTCGTTCACGGCATCCACCATTGCCGCGTCGGACTTGCGCAGGCCGACCGCCACTTCCCAAGTGAGCTGCGGCACACCGTCAAACGCATTTACCAGTCGCAGTCCCGAGTCCGGGTGCTGGAGCATGAAGTAGCTCATTGTCGCCGCCGACACGGCTGCCCCGTACAGCTCGCCCTTCTGCAGATCTTCCACCATGTCGGACTGGAAGGCGTACGGCGAAAAAGACTTGCCTGCCTTGCCAAGCACCATCGCCGCATACGAGTTGATCATTACGCCGATCTTCTGACCTTTCTTCAGTTCGCTGTAGTCCGTGATGGCTTCAGCGTCCTTGCGCAGCCCAAGGGCAAGTCCCGATTTCTGGTATGGACGCGACAAGCGCATCCTGCCTTCGTTGACTTCAGGGTCGTTGATATTGTCCAGCAGCATGTCGCAGTTGACCACATTGGCGCGTCTGCGCGGCAGAATCCACTCGATCGAAAGTGGCACACCGAGCCCGTCGGCGATGGCGCGCCCGATTTCGATCTGGAATCCGGGCGTCTCCGGTTTATTACTTGCATAGGGCAGCGCGTCTCTGTTGGCGCACATGGAAATTGTGCCCACCGATTTGACTTCGGCAAGCGTGCGGGCGCCGGCATTCTGCGCAACCGCAAACAGCAGCATGGCGCACACGCTAATCATTGAGTACGTGCGGCGCTTGCGAGAAGATGATTTGGGGAATCTCATGGATTCTGCGGCTCCTGGTCCGGCTTGAGACTGCGGATGAACTTTACGATGTCGCGGATCTGATCGTCGGTAAACGCGGTGCCGAAGGCCGCCATCCGGCCCGGCATGCCGTTCTTGATCCGATTGAATATGAATTCGTCACTTCGCTCCGAGTTCATGAGTTGCGGGCCCTTGGCGGCCTTGCGACCGTAGTTCTCATGACAAAACCCGCAAATGTTGCGAAACGTGCTCTTCACATCGAGCGGTTTGGCGGCCGGCTTCTGTTCGTCGGCAATCGCGCCGCCGGACAGGCCCAAGGCCAAGGCCAATACAGCACCGAATATCATGCGTCGCATGGGAAAAATTCCTGTGACTCTCAAAGCGGCAATCCTTCTTTCGATTTGATTGGAAGAATAGACATTAATTCGGCACGCGGAGTTCGCACTGCATATCGGGCATAACGGATGAAGGTTCACTGCGTGGACAACATGAACGGATAAAAAAGGGCGGGAACACGGTTCCCGCCCTTCCGGTAACACTACCCGCCTTGTTACTGCAGAGCGAACACTTTCAACACGCCGGAATCCTTCGGCATGCTCTTCCATGGCTCGCCGTACCAGTCGCCGTAGCCGTCACCGACCAGCGATCCCCAGCCGGTCATGACCGCAACATACTGCTTGCCCTTCGCGAGGTACGTAATGATGCCGCCGTTGTGGCCTTGGCCGTTATTGTGTGTCCACAGCTTCTTGCCGTTGGCTGCGTCGTATACCGCCAGCGTGCCGTCGGCTTCGGGTACGAACAAGACGTTGCCCCCTGTGCTTAGCAGGCTTGCGTGCGGGGTCGCCCCGACGTAGGGGATTTCGAACTTGACCTTGCCGGTGATCGGATCGCGAGCGCGAATGTGACCGCCCATCTTATCCTTGCCTTTGGGCGGAACGAACGTGAAATCCGCGCCGATGTTCAACTGCACAACGGGTTCGGTGATGGGCTCGGTCTTCACAACCGTGAAGTCGATGCACCACTCGTAACCGACGCGATAGAACAGGCCGGTCTTCGGATTGTACGTACCCGCGTTCCAGCTATATCCACCCGCGATTGCCGGGCAGAGGTTCTCGTGCTTGCCTTCCGTATAGTCCTGGCGCCCGACCAGCGTTCCATCGGGTTTGATGTCTTTGACGAACGTGATGGCATCGACGCCTTTGTAGACATTGACGGGCTTGCCGTTACGATCATAGACGAATATGAAACCACCCTTGTTGGGGTGAACGACATACTTCTTGCCATCGCGTTCCAGGAACACAAACTCGCCCATGGACGAGTCGAAGTCCCATGCATCGTGCGGCAGTTCCTGGTGATACGCCTTCAGGTTGCCATTGTCCGGGTCCAGCAGGATGACCGAGGTAATGTACAGATTGGTGCCGGGACGCGCGCCTTCCGTCATCCACTTGTCACCTGACCAGTCATACAAGGGTGCCGGGTTGGCGGTACCCCACCATACCGAATTGGTCTCGGCGTCGTAGGCACCTGCCATCCAGCCGCCGCCACCGCCTACCTTCCACGAGTCATTGCCCCAGGTGTCACGCTTGTCGCTGGCGGTGCCGTCATTGCCGCCGACGGTGAAAAATTGCCATACCTTTTCGCCGGTCTTGGCATTGACGCCGAAGATCGGGCCACGATACGGCCACTCGCCGCCTTGCGAACCAATAATGATCTTGTCCTTGACCAGCAACGGTGCCCCGGTGAAACCGACCGTCAGCTTCTCGGAGTCGAGCAACTTGGTTTCCCAGCTGAGCTTGCCGGTCTTCATGTCGATCGCAGCCAGTTTGCCGTCCAGGGTGCCGATGAAGATGTTGCCATAGCCGGCGGCGATGCCGCGGTTATAGGGCGAGTGCGTCTGGCGGGCCACCAGATCTTCGTTCAGCTTTTGCTTGTACGTCCATAACATCTGACCCGTGGCGCCATCCAGTGCATAGACCTGGTTGTAGGGGCTTGAGTAGTACAAGACGCCGTCGATGGCAAGGGGAAAACCTTGCAGTCCGCGATTGGCGCGCGAGGCCGTATGCGACCAGGCTTCGCTGAGCTTGCCAACCGTCTTGGTGTTGATTTGATCCAGCGGGCTGTAATGCCACGATTTGTATGAGCCGTGATACGTGACCCAGTTGCCCTTTTCGAGTTCTTTGTCTCCATTTGCCACAGGGTTCCCTGCCACATCCGCAGCGAAGGAGCTTCCCGCAACCGCTGCGGAAAAAGCCGCCGCCAGCGCGATGCGCAGGTAACGTGTTTTGCTAGTCATATTGGATGTCCTCTCCAGAATTATTCCCAAGGTAGAGCCATGTCGCCACGGGATAGTTTTTCGACAAGAAGTGATGGCCAGACGACAAGACCAAGCCCTCTTTTTTCCCTCACACGGGAACCGCGATGTTTGGACGCCTTCTTGAAAACGCTGAGGCCAGCCCGGTTCCGTATTTCGGTATGCGGGGATTCTCGGGATGTTTTCCCGACGAGTCAAGGGAAAATGGGAGGTTCGCGCTGCAAATCGTTGGCCATATGCCCCGAGCGGGCACTGTTATGGCGCGCTTTAGCGGCGCTGGCAGGCCGCGCAAAAATACGTCGACCGCTGCCCCTGCCGCGAGGATCTGATTTTGCTCCCGCATACCCGGCAAAGCTCGCCCTCGCGGCCGTAGACGAAATAACTCTGCTGAAAGTAACCCGGACGCCCCTCCGCGCCAACGTAGTTACGCAGGCTGCTTCCTCCCGCCTCGATGGCGGCCAGGAGAGTCTCCTTTATTGCAATGACCAGTTTTTCGCAACGCACCAATGAAAGCCGGCCCGCCGCAAGGCCCGGGTGGATGCCGGCGCGAAACAGCGATTCGCTTGCGTAGATATTGCCAACTCCAACCACGATGTGACTGTCCATCACGATGTTTTTGATAGCTGCACTGCGTCCGCGCGTATGCGCGTAGCACCATGCCGCATCGAATTCGGCTCCCAATGGCTCGGGGGCGAGCCGCGCCAGCAAGGGATGGCGCAGCGGATCGCCAGGCTCCCACAGAACCGCCCCGAAACGACGAGGATCGGTGAGTCTGACCACCATTCCCGAGGCGAGTACCAGATCGACGTGATCGTGCTTGCCCGCCGGCATCGACTTCGGGACCATTTGCAGACTGCCGGACATACCCAGATGCAGAATGATCCAGCCGGTAGTGCAATCGATCAGGAGGTATTTTCCACGGCGCGCGATGGTCCTCACCGTGCAGCCCGAAACCTTGCGAGCGAAATCGCGCGGGACAGGCCAGCGCAGCGCGCGATTGCGCACGATGACCGCAGCCACATGCTGCCCTTGCAAGTACGGCACCAGGCCGCGGCGCGTAGTTTCGACCTCGGGCAGTTCCGGCATGCGAGGGATGCTACTTCTTTGCCACGACGCGCGGATCGACCAGGCGACGGCCGACTTCCACACCAAAGTGGTAGCGTAGTTGATTGTCGTTGCGCACCAACTGGAAATCCGGTTCCCTTTGCAGGATGTGCAGGGTCACGGCCCTGCCATTCTTGAAGCGTACATTTACCTGCTCGCGTGCACGGCCACCTTTGTCCGGGGCCACGCTCAGAGCCGAGGTGTAACGCCATTCATCGGCCCAGCGATTGAAATCGTCTTGCGACAACGGCTCATCCTTCGCCGTCTTGAATTCACCGGCCGTGGCCCAATTCCCTTTATCGTCGCGCGCGATGCGATAACGGCCAAATTCAAAAGCCACCGGTATCTCCCCAGCGTCCAGCAGACGCCGGCTCAACAACTTGCTGGCATCCGTCGGAATGCCATAGCCATACATTGGTGGAACCACATAGACGCCTTGTGAGGTGGCGACATACTGTTCGTAAGTGATGTCATTCACCCGGCCGAAGGCGAACGCCTGATCGTTGAGGGTAACGCGCACCTGGGGCGGATTCAGTCCGAGTTGGACGAGATCGGGATTCTCCAGTTTCTGTTTTGCATTGGCATTGACGATGTCGACCACCCGGTCTACTTCGGTGACTTCGGCCTGCGCGTTGAACGGCGCAACGATGCGCCAGGTGCCATCGCTTTTCTGCAGATTGAGCGCAGCGAGTCCACGCGGCTCGATGCTGATGCGGTTGACGTCGTCGTGCTTGAGTGGAGTGAGTCTGATCGTCGGCGCGGTATGCTGCCAGGGCTTGAAATAACTGTATAGCGACAGTGCGACCAGCGCCGCTATCAGCGCCAGGTTTAGCAGGATCTTGTGTTTCATGCCTTGCGTCGCTGCCACCAGATGATGCCGCCGCAGACGAGAAAGGCCAGCGGCAACACGAGCAGGAAACCGAAACCCATGAGTGCCAGCCCGGCACGCGTGAGTTCGAGCGTCAGATCCGAGCGCGTGCGCGGCTGCACGGTGATCAGCGCCTCGTCACCGGCGAGCCAATTGATCATGTTCACCCCCAGATCGAGATTGCCCAGGGTGCCGACGTACTGGTTGGCCAGAAAATGGCCGCTCCCCACAACTACCATGCGCTGCTTGCGATCGCCGACGCTGCGCTCCAATGCCGCAGCGACAACGATAGGCCCAGGCACGTCCTTGTTGCGATCGAACGCGACACTCTTGTCGATGTTGCCGGTTTCGAGCCAGCCCTGCTGGGCAACCTCGACCAGGGTCGTAAAGCGCCATTTTGTGCCTTCGGCTGCAGCGATTCTGCGCGCGTAGGGGAATACGCTCATCACGTTTGATCTTTCGGTAATGGGATGCTGGCCGTAACCCGTCGCCAGCGCGAAGGTCGGTGGCAGCTTGAGTCCGCCTGCTGCGGGATCGATGACCGTGCCGGGCGTGAGGCTCAACCCGACCTCGTCGGCGAGCCCCTGCATGCCACGCAGGGAATCGTTGTCGATCAGCCACAGCAGGTTGCCGCCTTTCTCGATCCAACGCTTGATTTTGATGACTTCTCCGGGCAGCAGATCGACCCGCGGTGAGGCGATGACGAGCACCGCGACGTTGTCCGGAACTTCAGGCGCGATTGCCAGGTTCAGCGCCGTGTTTTTGAAGCCCTTGACGCTCAGCTGCGCACCGAAATCACCGAGATCGTGGTTTGCGCGGCCGTCGAGTTTGCGTTCGCCGTGCCCGTCGACATAACTCACCTGACGTTCCGCCGATCGCACCAGGCGTAACAGGAGGTTAGTCAGGTCTTGCTCGGTGAGACTGGTCAGATGTTCGCTGCGGCCGTTGTACTCCACCACAAGTTCGCCGTTTGCACGGACACCGGCCGCCTGCGCTTTTTGCGGTTGTTCCCTCGGATCGACGAAGGTCAGCAGGAAATCTTTCTTGGCGCGTTGATAGCTGCCCAGAAAGGTCACGACCAGTTTGCGCGCGTCGCCATCCGCATCCTGTGCCGTCGCATAAGCCGTGACCGTCACCGGCCCGGTTACCTGCTTGAGAACATCAATGGAAGCCTGTGACAGCGTATTGCGGTTTCCTTGGGTGAGATCCCATTGCGTCTTGATGTCCTTGGTCACCCAGACCAGCGCCATGGCGAACCCGATCAACAGGACTACGAACAATCCATTCTGGATCAACAGTTGCAATCTAAGTTTGGGATTCAGTTTCATGCGCGTAACCGGTCCGCATCAAGGCGCCTGATCGAGAGGACGAGGAATACTGCCGTGAGCAATGCAAAATAAATCAGATCGGACACTGCAATTGCGCCGTTCATGAACCCCTCGAAATGCTTGAGCAACGAGAACAGATGAACGGGGCTGGCCGGATCCGACGCGGCGATGTTGATCAGCCAAAGAACCAAAAAAGCTGCCAGGGCGCCGATCGCGGCCACTACAGGGTGCGTGGTAAGGCACGACACGAACAGGCCGATGGCGGCAAAACTGCCCGTAAGCAGCATCAAGCCGAGCAGATTCGCCGCGACTAGGCCGTAGTCCAGCTTGCCGCCCAGCAGCAGGGACAGTGCCATGAGCGTGATGAGCCCGCCGACCATGGCCAGGAAAATCGCCGTGGCGAGAAACTTTCCGAGCACGATCTGCGTCATCGACACCGGGGCGGACATGAGCATGGTCATTGTCCTGTTGCGACGTTCTTCCGCTATCAGCCGCATGGTCAGCAACGGGACTGACATCAGCAAGACGATCGATGCGATACCGAACATCGGCACTACGATGATCTCGGTCAGCCCGGGGGCGTTGGGTACGCGCGCCAACTGCGGTTGAATGGTGAGGAAATAATCCACGCGCGTCAGGAAAATCCAGGCGAGGATGACCTGCAGAAAAGCCAGCACTACCCAGGCCAGCGGCGAGGTAAACAGTGCGCGCAATTCTTTCGCGATGATGGTGCGGATCATGCGGACGCCTCCTTCTGGCAGCACCTAATGCGGACGCTTGAGTGTCGGCGTTGGTCCGCAATCGCCTGGCCGTCAATACCCATCCTTGGGATGGGTCCCCGCGCCGTGCAACTCATGCGGCCACCCCCTCTTGTTGCTCCTCGTCGCGCTGGGTAAGTTGCACGAAAACTTCTTCCAGGCTGGCCTGCGCCGGTTGCAGTTGGAACAAGCCCCAGCCGCGCTCGACTGACGCACGCACCAGATCATCGGTCGGATCGGCTCCGCCGCGCGGGTGGACGCGAAACAAATTGGCGTTGACGGCATCGACCGTCGCGCCTGCGGCGACGCGGCCGATTTCGTCCAGCGGCGGGGGGTTACGCAGGCCGAGTTGCAGGGTCTGGCCGCCACGAAACCGTTTGAGTCCAGCAATGGTGTCGTTGAATACCACTTCGCCGCGATGCAGGATTTGCACGCGATCGCACACGGCCTCGACTTCCGGGAGAATATGCGTTGACAGAATCAGGCTGTGATCGCGGCCCAGGTCTCTGATCAGGGTGCGGATTTCGCGAATCTGATTCGGATCGAGACCAATCGTGGGTTCGTCGAGGATGATGACGTCAGGCTCATGGATGATGGCCTGGGCGATTCCGACGCGTTGCTGATATCCCTTGGAGAGCGAACCGATCAGCCGGCCTCCCATGTCGGTCAGACCGCAACGGCTCTTCGCGCGCTGCGTTGCCTGGACGAGCGTCCCCTTTTTGACTTTATGCAGACGCCCTGCCAGGCGCAGGTATTCGTCCACCTTCAGTTCCCGGTACAACGGCGGCACTTCGGGCAGGTAACCGATCCTCGACTTGGCCTGCGTCGGGCGATCGATCAGGTCGATGCCGCAGATTTCTACCTCGCCGCTGGTAGGCGCGAGATTGCCGGTGAGCATTTGCATGGTGGTGGTTTTGCCGGCGCCGTTCGGACCGAGCAGGCCCAGGACTTCGCCGCGTCTTAGCTGTAGTGAAACTTCGCGCACTGCGCGATTGCTGCCGTAATACCGCGACAATGTTCGCGCGGAAACGGTCATTTCTGAGTTTGCCGTTGTGGTCATGCCCTTGCCTTATGGGTGGAGTGTTGCAGATCGGCCGTCGATCGCGCGACCCTCTTCCGGATGCTCGCTCCTCCGGTTGCACCGGAGCAGAACCAACACCCCGGATGCAGGATCACTTGTGATGGGCGCTAAATATACCTAAACTGTCCCTCGGATTGAAGAACTTCGCTCCGGATCGGAGCCTCTAACGGTTGCTTGAGCATTCCGCGTCCTCACAACCTCTGCACATCCATGCCAGGTATCACCCCGACTGTTGCTGCTTGCGTCATCGCGTTTTGCCTGATGGTGGGGGCCTGCGCGCATCCGGACGCCCGTGCCGGTCATGAAGGCAGTTCGCGAATTGCCGCGAACGACGACACAGGCTTGTCCGCACAAGCTGATCCGAACAATTTCGAGCAGCGGGCCCGTCAGGTTTTCGGGACGAGAGCGTTGCCCCGCGAGGATTTACCGGAGCGTGCTCTGGACTCGGAACTGCTCTACAAGTTTCTGCTCGCGGAGATCGCCGGTCAGCGCGAGAACTACCAGATTGCGGCACAAGCGTATCTTGAAATGGCCAGGACCACGCGCGATCCGCGCATTGCGCGCCGAGCCACCGAGGTCGCCCTCTACGGCCACTACACGGACATGGCTCTGGAGGCGGCCAAACTTTGGCTGGCCACTGAAAAGGATTCGACCGCGGCGCGGCAGACGCTGGCGGCACTGTTCGTCGGCAGCAACGACCTGCAAGCGGCAAAACCGCTGTTGCAACAAATGCTGGCTGCGGACGGCGACAATATCGGCGCAGCCCTCATGCAGTTATATCCTCAGCTCGCCAAGCATCCCGATAAGAATGCAGTGCTCGCTTTGGTCAAGGAATTGACCAAACCTTATCGCGAACGACCGGAGGCGCACTTCGCTTTGGCACAAGCGTCGCTGGGAGCCAATAAGTACGATGCGGCGCTGGCAGAAATCCGCGAGGCGATGCGCTTACGCGCGGACTGGGAGCCCGGGGCGTTGTTTCAGGCGCAACTCCTCAACCGCGAGTCGCACGCCAAGGCCCTCGATTATCTGAAGTCGTTCCTTGCCGCCAATCCGAAAGCGCAGGAAGCAAGGCTCGGCTATGCCCGCCAACTGATCAACGACAAGAGATTTTCGGAGGCGCGCGCGGAATTCCAGCGCTTGCTCGACGACAACCCGAACAACGGCGACATTGCGGTAACGGTGGCGCTACTGTCGGTGCAAATGAACGACCTCGATGTCGCAGAAGCCCAGTTGAAGCGCGTGCTGCAGATGGATTACAAGGATCCGGACGCCGTGCGTTTCCACCTCGGCCAGGTCAATGAGGAACGCAAGCGCTTCGACGAGGCTGCCAAGTGGTATCTGGCGGTCGAAGGGGGCGAGCAGTACGTACCGGCCCACTCGCACTATGCGTTCATGCTGGCAAAGCAAGGCAAGCTCGCAGAGGCGCGCGAGCATCTGCAGAAACTGGAGCCGCAGAGCGACGCGCAGCGCGTTCAGATCCGTCAGTCCGAAGCGCAATTGATGCGGGAGGCGAAGAATTACCAGGAATCGTTCGATATTCTCAGAAAGGCACTCGACGTGCAGCCCGACCAGCCGGAGTTGCTCTACGATATCGCGCTGGCGGCGGAGAAAATCGATCGCATCGACGTTGTCGAGACCAATCTGCGGCGCTTGATTGCGCTGAAGCCCGACCATGCACAGGCGTACAACGCGCTGGGTTATACCCTGGCCGATCGCACCGACCGGCTGAGCGAAGCGCGGGACTACATCGAGAAGGCGCTGAAACTTTCCCCGGAGGATCCTTTCATTCTCGACAGCATGGGCTGGGTGGAATATCGCCTTGGCCATGTTTCGCAGGGACTGCAATATCTGGAGCGCGCTTTCCAGCAACGTCCTGATCCGGAGATCGCCGCTCACCTGGGAGAAGTGATGTGGGTAAAGGGCGACAAACCGGGCGCGGAAAAAATCTGGCGCGATGCGTTGCGTGACAATCCGGACAACGACGAGCTGCAGAAGGTCATCAATAAATATCTGCGCTGAGTCGAATCATGCGACATCGGCTCGGTGCTTTCGCGCTATGCGGACTGCTGGTGGCATTGGGCGGATGCGCTACCACCCGGCCCGCACAGGTTCTTCCCACTTCCACTGATTCGATCAGCTCCTTTTCCCTGAAGGGAAGAGTGGGCGTCAAACTCGACGACCGCGGTTACACAGCGCGTCTGCTCTGGCGCCATTCGGCCACACGCGATTCGCTCAGACTGCTCTCTCCAGTGGGTTCAGTTATCGGAGAAATAGAGGCCGACGGCGCCGGCGCGACCCTGACGACCAGCGACAAGAAAGTTTACCGGTCCAGCGACGCGCAGTCGTTGACGCGAGACGTTCTGGGTTGGGACCTGCCCCTTTCGGGACTGCGCTATTGGGTGACGGGTCGTGCGGACCCGGATTCCTCGGTGCAAGCCGAGCAGCGCGATGACAAGCAGCGGTTCAAGATGCTGACGCAGAACGAATGGCGCGTGGAATACCTGGAATATTTCGCGGACAGCGCATTGCCCGCGCGTCTGTCGCTTGCCTACGACCGCCTCAAATTGCGCCTTATCGTCGAACAATGGGAGTTGCCGCAATGAATTCCGCGTCAACTGTCTTTCCCGCGCCGGCAAAACTCAACTTGTTTCTACATGTCGTTGGCCGGCGGCAGGATGGGTATCATCTGCTGCAGACCGCGTTTCGTTTCATAGACTACGGCGACGAACTGTCTTTCGCGGTGCGGGCAGATGGCGAGATCCGTCATACCAATCCGCTGCCGGGGGTGGCACCCGAGAACGATTTGAGCGTGCGCGCTGCGCACGCCCTGCAAGAGGAGGCGGATTGCCGCCAAGGCGCGGACATCAGCATCGTCAAGCGCCTGCCCATGGGCGGCGGACTGGGCGGAGGCAGTTCCGACGCCGCGACGACGTTGATTGCGCTCAACAGGCTGTGGGGCACCCGATTGCCGCGCGCACGGCTGCAGCAACTCGCGTTGAAACTGGGCGCCGATGTGCCGGTATTCGTATTCGGCAGAAATGCTTTTGCCGAAGGGATCGGTGAGCAGTTGTCGGTGCTGTCTTTGCCACCCGCGTGGTATCTGATTCTAGTACCCGAACTCGCTGTTTCCACAACGGAAATCTTCTCCGCAGTTGAATTGACACGTAATACGAATGCAATCACAATAGCGGCCTTTTCAGTCGGCCAGGGCCGCAACGATCTTGAGCCGGTCGTGTGCCGGCGGTACCCGCTGGTGGCCCGTCATCTCGAGTGGTTGTACCGATACGGCGATGCCCGAATGACCGGATCCGGGGCGTGTGTTTTTTGCGCGTTTGAGAATGAGGATCAAGCCCGTCGCGCGCTTTCGGAGTTGCCGGCGGGGATGCATGGATTCGTGGCGCGCGGCCTTGACCGGCACCCTCTGTGGTTGGAGGACGACTAGAGTTTTTGGGGAGTCGCCAAGTGGTAAGGCACCGGATTTTGATTCCGGCATTCGTAGGTTCGATCCCTACCTCCCCAGCCAAGCTAGAGACTGGTGTCTTGGGGCCAGCGACTAGCTGAGCAGTCGGCGTAGCAGGCTGCTGTTATTTTTTGGACTGCGGGGGTTTTTTGATTTTCCTTGTTTCGGGTCTCTAGTCTCCAGTTTCCAGCATGGCTTATGACAGCCTGATGGTGTTTACCGGCAACGCGCATCCGAAGCTTGCCGAGGACGTGGTTAAGCACCTAAATATCCCGTTGGGGCGCGCTTCGGTTGGGCGCTTCAGCGACGGCGAAGTTATGGTCGAATTGCTCGAGAACGTGCGCGGCAAGGATGTCTTTGTCCTTCAGTCCACCTGCATGCCGACCAATGACAACCTGATGGAAGTTCTGCTCATGGCCGATGCGCTCAAGCGCTCGTCGGCAGGCCGCATCACAGCTGCCGTGCCCTACCTGGGCTATGCACGCCAGGACCGGCGGCCGCGCTCGGCGCGCGTGGCAATCAGCGCCAAGGTTGTTGCGAATATGATGGTAGTGGCGGGCGTGGATCGCCTGCTGACGATGGATTTGCATGCCGACCAGATTCAGGGTTTTTTCGACATTCCGGTCGATAACGTGTACTCGGCGCCGATCCTGCTAGGAGACATCTGGAAGCTGGGCCATCAGGATCTGGTGGTGGTATCGCCCGACGTCGGCGGGGTGGTTCGGGCGCGGGCTCTGGCCAAACGCCTCGAATCCGATCTCGCGATCATCGACAAACGCCGTCCGCGGCCGAACGTGGCCACGGTCATGAACATCATCGGCGATGTGGCCGGGCGGACTTGCGTGATCATGGATGACATGGTCGATACGGCGAATACGCTGTGCGAGGCGGCGCTGGCGCTCAAGGAAGAAGGCGCGCAGAAGGTGCTAGCCTACTGTACCCACCCGGTATTGTCGGGAAAAGCGATCGAACGCATCGACAACTCGGTGCTGGATGAATTGGTGGTCACGGATACGATTCCGCTACGCGAGGACGCGAAGCAATGTAAACGCATCCGGCAATTGAGCATTGCCGCGCTCCTCGCGGAAACCATGCTGCGCATCAGCAACGAGGACTCCGTGTCCTCGCTATTCATGGAATAGTCGGCGGCTGGACATACGATTTACGGCGGGGCGGCAACGGTGCGGCCCCTTTTTGGAACAGGTGGTGGCTGGTCGCGGTCGCCGCCTTAAATTTAGGAGAGCCACATGGCAACGATAGAAATCACTGCGATGTCCCGCTCGCTGCAGGGAACGGGTGCGAGCCGCCGCCTGCGCGGAACGGGCAAAGTGCCGGGAATCATCTATGGCGGCGAGGAACCCGCAAAAAACGTGGAGTTCGACCATAACGGGCTGTTTCATCAGCTCAAACAGGAGGCCTTCCACGCTTCGATTCTGAGCATGAACGTGGACGGCAAGAAGCAGCGGGTGCTGTTGCGCGACGTGCAGATGCATCCCTGGAAGCAATTGGTTTTGCATGTCGACTTTCAGCGCGTCTCCGCCAACAAGAAGATCCACATGAAGGTGCCGCTGCACTTCATCAATGCCGATATTTCGCCCGGGGTGAAAACCGGAGGGGGCATCGTCAGCCATGTCATGAACGAAATGGACATCACCTGTCTGCCGGACGATCTGCCGGAATTCATCGAAGTCGATCTGCAGGCGCTCGAAATTGGCGCGGCTGTGCACCTGGCCGATCTGAAAATCCCCAACGGCGTGGAATCCGTGCAACTGGTGCGCGGCGATAATGCCGTGGTGGCGACGGTGCAGATCCCGCGAGCGATCGTCGAGCCGGAACCCGTTGTTGCCGCTGCAGTCGCAGAAGGCGCTGCCGTCGAGGGGGCTGCGCCAGCTGCAGGTGCCGCTCCCGCAGCCGCCGGTGCCACTGCTGGCGCGGAAGCCAAGAAGGAACCGGAGAAGAAGGAAGGCGGCAAGAAATAACCTGTTCCCGGTTCGAATCACGGCCTGCCCTCAGCGTGACCTGTACGGCAGGCCGGTTTGTTTTTGATCATGCAATCGCCATGAAGCTCGTCGTAGGATTGGGTAACCCTGGCAGGGAACACGAGGCTACGCGCCACAACGCCGGTTTTTGGTGGGTGGACAGATTGGCTGCGCGCGCCGGTGCCCATCTGCGCGCCGAATCGCGGTTCCACGGCTATGCGGGCAAGGTGGTCGACGGCGGCCGCGAATGCTGGCTGCTCAAGCCGACCACCTTCATGAATGTCAGCGGCAGGGCCGTGCAGGCGTTGACCCAGTTTTTCAAGATCACCCCGGATGACATGCTGGTCGTGCACGATGAACTCGATTTGCCGCCCGGAGAGGTCAGGCTCAAAAAAGGCGGCGGTTCGGCGGGCCACAACGGCCTGAAGGACATCACGGCCCATCTCGGTCCGGATTACTGGCGGCTGCGCATCGGCATTGGCCGGCCGGTCGATCGCGATCAGATGGTCAACTATGTGCTCAATGCACCACGGAAAGACGAAATGCCGCTGATAGACGAAGCCATCGAGCGCAGCCTCGATACCTGGCCGTTGCTGCTCGATGGGAAGAGCGAGGCGGCAATGCTGAAGTTGCATACGAAGGCGTGAGGCGAGAGGTGTCAGGAGTGAGGAGTAACGACTGCACCGCTTTTACCCCTAACTCCTCACCCCTCACCCCTCACTGTTTTATATGAGCCTCAAATGTGGAATCGTCGGGCTGCCTAACGTGGGCAAGTCGACACTGTTCAACGCGCTGACCAAGGCTGCCATCGCGGCGGAGAATTATCCGTTCTGTACCATTGAGCCGAACGTTGGAATCGTTGAGGTGCCCGATCCGCGGCTTGCGCAGCTCGCGGTCATCGCAAAACCGCAGAAAGTCATTGCAGCCATTGTCGAATTTGTCGACATCGCGGGACTCGTGGCAGGGGCATCCAAGGGTGAAGGTCTGGGCAATCAGTTTCTCGCCAACATCCGCGAGACCGATGCCATCGTCCATGTCGTGCGCTGCTTCGTCGACGACAACATCGTGCACGTGACGGGCAAGGTCGATCCCCTGTCCGACATGGAGACCATAGAAACCGAACTGGCCCTTGCCGATCTTGCTACCGTCGACAAAACGCTCGCGCGCAGCCGCAAGCTGGCGCAGTCGGGCGACAAGGAAGCAAAGCTGCTGGTCGCAGTACTGGACAAAGTGCAAGTCCAACTCGACCAGGCCAAGCCGGTGCGCGCCCTGGATTTTTCGCGGGAAGAACAGCACCTCCTCCGGCCGTTGTGCCTGATTACAGCCAAGCCGACGCTGTACGCGGCCAACGTCGACGAACACGGATTCGGCGAGGACAATCCGTTGTTGCGGCAAGTCCGGCAAAAAGCCGCGAAAGAACGCGCGCCGGTGGTTGCGTTTTGCGCGCGCATGGAAGCCGAGATCGCCGACCTGTCGGACGAAGACAAGAAGGTGTTCCTCGCCGACATGGGCCTGAAAGAGCCGGGTCTCGATCGCCTGATTCGGGCCGGTTACGAATTGCTGGGATTGCAGACTTATTTCACGGCGGGCGAAAAGGAAGTGCGAGCCTGGACCATCCACCGCGGCGACACGGCCCCCCAGGCGGCGGGCGTCATCCATACCGATTTCGAGAAAGGTTTCATCCGCGCGGAAGCCATTGCCTTTTCCGACTACGTCGCCTACAAGGGCGAGCATGGGGCGAAGGAAGCGGGAAAAATGCGCCTGGAAGGCAAGGACTACGTCGTCAAGGATGGCGACGTCATGCACTTCCGCTTCAACGTCTGAGCCAACCAACAGCTCCCGGTCCAGCTGCATCGTAGTGCACTTGCTCTGATTTACATCTCGCAGACATTCGGGTACAAATGCGCAGCTTTGTGTATCCAACCGAGAGGAGGTCGCGTGAATAAATATGCTCTGGCATGCATGGTTTCGCTGGTGTTCGCCGTAACCGCTCAAGGCGCAGCGGCGCAATATTCCGATTCCGGTACACCAAGCGGCGCCAAATCTCGCTGGTATATCGGAGTCGGTATCGGGGCCAGTGTTGCAAACATCCCCGATGAGACGATCGACGGGATCAACGCGGCGCTTTTGCCCGCAGTGCCCGGCGCGACCTTCAGCGTAATCAACAAGGACAAACATTCCGGTGTCGGGGAAGGGCTCGTTGGATACAGCTTCAACCGTTATTTCGCAGTCGAACTTGGTTATGCTTCACTGGGCAGCTCCAAGGCCGACATCGATTTTCGCAGCGGCCTGGTATCAGTCGGCTCGTTCAACCTGGAATACAACATGTCCGCGACGTTCATCGATGCGGTAGGCTTGTTTCCCCTGAATGAGAAATGGTCCGTCCTGGGCCGCGCTGGTGCGGCGTACAGCCGGGTCCATGCGGACATGAGAGGCGAACCGCTGACTTTTGCCGTCTCCACGAACGACCAGACGGAAGTCAAGGTGCTTCCAAAATTCGGCGCAGGCGTGGATTACAGGGCAAATTCTTCATTCACGATACGCGCGCAATGGGAACGCTATAAGATGCCTGACCCGTTCAGCGAGGAAAAATTCAACGTTGACGCGGGAACGCTGGTGGTGCTCTATCACTTCTGAAACGCCCGGGAGCGCCTCCTGTTCGGGGTGCTAGGTCCGCCTGACGCTAACCAGCGAGACGCCGGCCAGAACCAGGGCCGCACCGGCGATTTGTGCGGCCGTGAGCGGCTCACCGAGGATCCAGTAGCCGAAGAATATCGTCGCCACCGGCCCGATCGAGCCCACCATAGCCGCATGAGTGGCTCCGGATAGGCGAATGCCTTCCGCCATGAGCCACGCCGGGATCACCGTGGAGACGATCGCCATCGCGAAGGTCAGCCAGTAGATCTGCGCTGGAACCACCAGCGCGACCGCTGCATGCGTAACCGCGAATTGCAACATGCAAACCAGGCATGCCACCAGCATCGCATACGCCGTAAAGCGCATCGCACCGATCTTGCCCACGATCTCGCCGGCACCGAGAAGGTAAAACGCATAGATCGCACCGCTGACAAAAACCAATGCGCCACCAAGGGCAACGTCGTGCGCCTGTCCGCCAAAGTTCAGGTTTTCGGTGAAGACCAGGGCAATTCCACCGTAGGAGAGCGCGAGCGCAATGAAATGGTGAGTTCGAACCGGTTTCTTGAGCCACCAGGCGGAAAGCAGCACCACAATGGTCGGATGCAGAAACAGGATCAGCCGCTCCAGTCCCGCCGTGATATACATCAGACCCAGAAAATCGAGATAACTGGCCAGGTAGTAGCCGCTGAATCCCAACACCGCCACCCAGAGCCATTGCCTGCCCGACAGCGGTACGGCCTTGCGTTTCGACCACAGCGCCATCAGCACGAAGAACGGCGCCGAGAACAGAAGCCGCAGGGTCAACAGGGTGGCGGCATCGACCGGATGGACATAGGCGAGCTTGATGAGTATCGCCTTCGCGGAAAAACCGATTGCGGCGATGAGGACGCAAAGAGTGCCGGCAAGAGAAGAACGGGGGACGGCACCCGCAACATGGGCCGACATCGATGGAGAAAAGGCGGGTTCAGCGCCTGCGGGTTGAACCGCCGAGGATGGAGCCGAGCATGCCGCGAATGATTTGCCGTCCCACCTCTGAGCCGACCGCTCTGGCGGCGCTCTTTACCATGGCTTCGCCGGCCGACTGCCGGTGCGAACCGCCCCCGCCGAACACGCTGCCCAGCACATCGCCGAGCACCGTGCCCGCAGACGCCGCCGCGGGAGGTTGCGCCGGCGCCGGGGCCGCCGGCTTTTCGCGGCGCCCCTTGAGCACTTCATAGGCCGATTCCCGATCGACCAGTTGTTCATAAGTGCCTGCGACCAGCGAACGTTTGATTGTGGCCGTGCGCTCTTGCGTCGTAACCGGTCCGATACGGCTGCGAGGCGGCAGCACGAAGGCCCGCTCAACCATCGACGGGCGGCCTTTTTCGTCGAGCAGTGATACCAGCGCTTCGCCCACACCCAATTCGGTGATCACCTTTTCCACGTCGAGTCCGGGATTGGCGCGCAACGTGGTTGCCGCGGTCTTCACGGCTTTCTGGTCGCGCGGTGTAAAGGCGCGCAGCGCGTGTTGTACGCGATTGCCCAGTTGGCCGAGCACCGTGTCTGGCACATCGAGAGGGTTCTGCGTTACGAAATAGACGCCCACACCTTTGGACCGGATGAGCCGGATCACCTGCTCGATTTTCGCCAGCAGGGCAGGCTCGGCGTCGTTGAACAGCAGATGGGCTTCATCAAAAAAGAACACGAGCTTCGGTTTTTCCGGATCGCCAATCTCCGGAAGTTCCTCGAACAGTTCAGACAGCAGCCACAACAGCAGCGTGGCATAGGCCTTGGGGGCGTTCATCAGTTTGTCGGCCGCGAGGATGTTGATCATGCCGCGGCCGCTGTCGTCGGTCTGCATCAGGTCGGCGATGTTGAGGGCCGGCTCGCCGAAAAAATGGTCGCCGCCCTGTTCATCGATGGCGATCAGCCCGCGCTGGATCGCGCCGATGCTGGCCGCGGAAATATTGCCGTACTCGGTGGTGTACCGCCTGGCATTGTCCCCGACATCCTGCACCATCGCGCGCAGGTCTTTCAGATCCAGCAGCAGCAGCCCCTGGTCGTCGGCTATCTTGAATACCAGCGTCAGCACGCCGCTCTGTGTGTCATTGAGATTAAGCAAACGCGCCAGGAGTAACGGCCCCATCTCGGACACCGTCGCGCGAACCGGGTGGCCCAAAGCGCCGTATACGTCCCAGAAGGTGACCGGACTGGCTGCGAAGGCAAAATCGCCCAATGCCAGTTGGTCAATGCGTTCTTTCAGCTTCGGATTCATCGAGCCCGTCTGGGAAAGGCCGGCGAGATCGCCTTTGACATCGGCCATGAACACGGGGACGCCCAAGCCGCTGAAGCCTTCGGCCATGGTCTGCAGAGTAACGGTCTTGCCGGTGCCCGTCGCACCGGTGATCAAACCGTGGCGGTTGGCAAACCCGGGCAGCAGGACAAGTTCGCGCGAAGATTTCGCGATCGGAAAAGGTTTCGTCGTGGGCATCGAGTGCGGCTGGTAGTGGGCCGTATGGTAAAATTTTTGCAGATTATATGTCGTCTTGATCGATCGACGGCCAAGAGCAATCGAATGCCAGGTGCGATGGCGCGCTCACGGCGCAGGGGAAGGTATGGCAGGCCATAGCAAATGGGCGAACATTCAACACCGCAAGGGGCGTCAGGATACCAAGCGCGGCAAAATCTTTACCCGCCTCATTAAGGAAATCACCGTGGCATCGCGGCTTGGCGGTTCCGATCCGGGCAGCAATCCGCGTCTGCGTCTGGCTGTCGACAAGGCCTACGCGAACAATATGCCGAAAGACACCATCGAACGCGCTACCAAGCGCGGCAGTGGCGAACTCGAGGGTGTCAGTTACGAAGAAATCCGCTACGAAGGGTATGGCATCGGCGGCGCCGCGGTCATCGTGGATTGCATGACGGACAACCGCGTTCGCACGGTAGCCGATGTGCGTCATGCCTTCGCCAAACACGGCGGCAATCTGGGCACGGACGGTTCGGTTGCATTCCTCTTCAAGCACTGCGGACAACTGCTGTTCGCTCCGGGAACGAGCGAAGAGAAGGTCATGGAAGCGGCTCTGGAGGCGGGCGCGGAAGATGTCATCGCCAATGACGACGGCAGCATCGAAGTCCTCACCGCACCCAACGATTTCCTGGCAGTCAAAGACAAGCTTGCGAAGTCGGGCTTGAGGGCTGAACTGGCGGAAGTGACCATGAAGCCGACGGCAGAAGCGCTGTTGACCGGCGAGGATGCCTTGAAAATGCAAAGACTGGTGGATGCGCTGGAAGGGCTCGACGACGTGCAGGAGGTTTTTACGAGTGCCGTGTTTGACGGGTGAGGCGAGGGAGGCGTGATGCGAGAGGGGCAAACAGTTCGTCAGATACCGGGCCGCCTCGAACATTCCCGCGTCCGGAAAACTCGACCGTGACAGTTGCAGCCTTGCGCGTCGCCCCTGGCGCCCCACCGGTCATCCGGATCCTCGGCATCGATCCCGGCCTCAGGGTGACCGGCTTTGGCGTGCTGGAAATATGCGGGCAGAAGCTGACCTACATCACCAGCGGGCGCATCCGCACCGCCGACAAGGGTGAAATGCCCGAACGCATCCGCACGATTCTCGAAGGCTTGTCGCAAGTCATTGCGGAGCTCAAGCCGCAGCAGGTTGCCGTCGAAAAGGTGTTCGTCAACGTCAATCCTCAATCCACGCTGCTGCTTGGTCAGGCGCGCGGCGCAGCCATTTGCGCGGCCGTGATCAGCGCGTTGCCGGTGTCCGAATACACCGCGTTGCAGGTGAAGCAGTCCGTCGTGGGCAATGGCCATGCACGCAAGGAACAGGTCCAGGACATGGTGCGCCGGCTGCTCAGGCTGCCCGGCGATCCCAGCGCCGATGCAGCCGATGCGTTGGCGTGCGCCATTTGTCACGCGCATGGCGGGTTGGGCATGGGCACACTCGAGACCCGGGGATTCAGGATGAAACGCGGGAGACTGGTGTGATTGGCCGGCTGACGGGGCAACTGATCGAGAAGCGTCCGCCCACAATCGTGGTCGAGGTGCACGGCGTGGGTTATGAAGTCGATGTTCCGATGAGCACGTTTTTCCAGCTGCCCGGCGCCGGATCCGCCATTACGCTGCATACCCATTTGATCGTCAGGGAAGACGCACATCTGCTGTTCGGTTTCGCCACTGAGCAGGAACGCCAGGTGTTCCGCCGGTTGTTGAAGATCAGCGGCGTGGGGGCGCGTACGGCGCTTTCGGTGTTGTCAGGGATGACGGTGTCCGAGTTGTCCCAGGCGGTCGCGGCCCAGGATGGTGCGCGGCTCATCAGGATTCCCGGTATCGGCAAGAAGACGGCGGAGAGGCTGTTGCTGGAATTGCGCGACAAGCTCGGCGCCATGACTGCAGTCCCCGGCGGCGATGCCGAAATCAGGAGCGACGCGCTGCATGCATTGGTTGCACTTGGTTACAGCGCAAAGGAAGCCACCGACGCGCTCGGCAAAATCGCGCCGGAAACGCCGGTACAGGATGCCATCCGCCATGCTCTCAAACTCCTGTCGAGAGCTTGACCTTGCCGCACTGCTCGAAGTGGCGGTCTTCATGTCGCCCGAAAACGACACAGGCACGCGTCAGCCCACTGCGATTACCCCCGTATGCTGGGCTATAATCCGGGGCAATTTTCCAGGCTGACTTCACTTGGCCGGCCGCACGAAGGATGATTACCGATGATTGTTGCAGCACGTGTATTGATGCTGGCGTTGGCTTTGGTGGCAAGCGCGGCTGGAGCTGCCGCGGCTGACGGGGCCGCAGACGACAAGAAGCAGCAAATTGATCAGCTCATCGAACTGCACGATCTGACCACGTCGGTCTCGATAGGCAGCTTCTACCTGAAGCAGGAAGGTCTGATCGCCATTCGCAGTCTGCTCGTGCGCCTCGGCAAGGAAGAGAAACTCGGTCCCGACTGGAACGCACGCGATCCGCAATGGCAGCGCGCCGAGGACGTTTTGCTGCGTCAGGTGGCGAAAGTAGTGGACGATTTTTCCAATCTCGACTGGTTGCGGCCGCAATGGCAGGATCTCGATTCGCGCGAATTCTCGAGCGAAGAGCTGGACGTACTGCTCGCGCACTTTCAGTCGGCTGTCGGCCGCAAGCAGGCGAAGATCGTCGACCACACGGTCTCGACGCACGTGATATCGACGCTGTCGTTCTCCGGCAAACTCAAGGATATTCCCGGAATCCAGGAGGAACGCAGCCGCATGCAGACCATCTGGAACAAGGAAGACGACGAGATGCGTTTTTCAATCCAGGATGCAACCAACGCCGACGGGCAGCGCTTCGCCTATTCGGCTTTGGGCAAGAAATATTTCGTGACGGCGATCCTGAAACTGACCGGCATCATTAGCCATCGCCTCGACGAACTCGCCGTTACGCTGCCCAAGGAGGTGGACGCTAGCGCCGATCAAGTCCGGCCTTTGTTGCAGGAGTTCAAGAGCGGCCGCGGATGATGCCTCAAACGCATCTTCGCCGCGGCGACGAAGGATGATAGAAACCGACCGGCTGATCACAACCGCCCCGCAGTCGACGCAGGAGGAAGCGCTCGAGAGGGCCTTGCGTCCCAAACAGTTCGACGAATATATAGGCCAGGAGAAGATCCGCGGCCAGCTGCAGATTTTCATCCAGGCCGCCAGGAATCGCAGCGAGGCCCTCGACCATGTTCTTCTGTTCGGGCCGCCAGGGTTGGGCAAGACCACGCTGGCGCACATCATCGCCCGGGAGATGGGGGTCAATCTGCGGCAGACGTCCGGACCAGTGCTGGAACGTCCGGGGGATCTGGCGGCGCTGCTTACCAACCTTGAACCCCGTGACGTCCTTTTCATCGACGAAATTCACCGGCTGTCGCCGGTTGTGGAGGAAATTCTTTATCCGGCACTCGAGGACTTTCAGCTCGATATCATGATTGGCGAAGGTCCGGCGGCACGCTCCGTCAAACTCGATCTGCCGCCTTTCACCCTGATCGGCGCGACCACCCGCGCAGGGATGCTGACAAATCCCCTGCGCGACCGCTTCGGCATCGTTTCACGTCTCGAATTCTATTCTCCCGCAGAGCTCACGCGCATCGTCCAGCGTTCGGCCGGTTTGCTGAACGTGGATACCACGCTGGAGGGCGCGCTGGAAATCGCGTCGCGTTCGCGTGGCACGCCGCGAATTTCCAATCGATTGTTGCGCCGCGTGCGTGACTTCGCGGAGGTAAAGGCACAAGGCCGGGTCGACAGGGAAATTGCCGATGCGGCACTGAAAATGCTGGACGTGGACCGGATCGGCCTGGACGTGATGGACCGCAAGCTGTTGCTCGCCGTGGTGGAGAAATTCGGCGGCGGACCGGTCGGCATCGACAACCTGGCCGCCGCAATCGGCGAAGAACGCGATACCATCGAAGATGTGCTCGAGCCTTTCCTGATTCAGCAGGGTTACCTGCAGCGCACCCCCCGTGGACGCATGGCGACCGCGTCCACTTACCGGCATTTCGGTCTTGCCGTGCCGTCTCCTTCGGGCAGCGCCGAACTCTGGCGGGAGAATTAAAATCGATTTCGAGATTCCAGTGCGTGTGTACTATCAGGACACCGATGCCGGCGGCGTGGTGTTTCACGCGGCTTATCTGAATTTTCTCGAACGAGCACGCATGGACTGGATGCGCGCGCGCGGATTCGACGCCAAAAGGCTTGCCTGCCGATACCATGTCCTGTTTATCGTCAGGCAACTGGAGATCGCTTATATGAAACCGGCCTTGCTCGACGATCTGGTGACGGTTAGTGCCGCGGTGGCGAGAATGGGCCGCGCGCAACTCACGTTCGCACAGCAGGTCAGGCGCGACAGCGAGACGCTGGTACGCGCCACTGTCAATGTGGCCTGCGTCTCGGCGGAGAGCCTGAAGCCAACCCCGTTTCCGGAGGAAATCCGCACGGCGTTGGGCGAGGATACGAAGCCGGCGACGGCGCAAATAATCGAAACCGGCCAACCCCGCCGGCAACTTAACCGCGTTTAAGACGACTGCACATACCTCATGAACGTATCCCAAGACCTGTCTTTGATCAGCCTCATCGGTAACGCCAGCGTGCTGGTGCAACTGGTACTGGCGCTGCTGCTGGTGGTGTCGATGATTTCGTGGTGGTTCATCTTCCGCAAAACGTTCGTCGTGCGCGACGCCATGCGCCGCACCGACCAGTTCGAGCGCAGCTTCTGGAGCGGGGCGGATCTCGGAACGCTTTACCAGGCGGCGGCGAACGCTCGGCACGATGCGGGGAGCATGGAGCGCATTTTCGAGTCCGGCTTTCGTGAATTCGTGAAACTGCGAAAACAGAGCGGAACCAGTCTCGGCGTGCTGATGGATGGCACGCGTCGCGCAATGCGCGCGACTTATCAGCGCGAACTCGATCGCCTGGAAGCGCATCTATCGTTTCTGGCCACGGTCGGTTCCGTCAGTCCCTATGTCGGCCTGTTCGGCACTGTTTGGGGCATCATGAATGCGTTTCGCGGCCTCGCCAATGTAGGCCAGGCCACCCTAGCGCATGTGGCGCCCGGTATTGCGGAGGCGCTGGTGGCCACGGCTATGGGTCTGTTCGCGGCCATCCCGGCGGTGATCGCGTTCAACCATTTCGTGCGCCACATAGAACGGCTGTCGACTCGCTTTGACAGCTTCATGGAAGAGTTCTCCAATATCCTTCAGCGTCAGGCGAACTCTCCGACGGCCGGTGTTGCGCAAACCGGCAGCCATCCTGTGCTCAACGCGGGGTAATCTTCTATGGCAGTAGACCGCCGGCGTCATCCGCGCCTGATGAACCAGATCAACGTCGTGCCCTATATCGACGTCATGCTGGTTCTGCTGGTGATATTCATGGTCACGGCGCCGCTGATGAATCCCGGTGTGATCGACCTGCCCTCGATCGGCAAATCGTCTGCACCGCCGGCATTGCCGATCGAAATCTCCATTCGCGCCGGCGGCGCACTGTCGCTGACCGATCGCGACATATCCGGAGCGGAGCGCCCCGTCAGTCGCGAGGAACTGATCAAACTCATCAGGAGCAAGCAGGCGAAGAAGCCAAATCAGCCGGTGGTCATCTCGGCGGACAAGGATGTGAAATACGATGCCGTGATCCAGATCATGGACATGCTGCAGCAGAATCAGGTCAAGCGTGTTGGGCTGCTGGCCAAACCACGGCAGGGGTGAGATTGCGCAGGGCTGACGAACCCGGCCGCATTGCTTCAGGCGCACTGGCAGTCCTGGTGCACGTGATGTTTTTCGGCCTCCTCGTATTCGGTCTCAGTTGGCAGAAAAAAATCGCCAGTCCAATTGTGGTCGATTTGTGGCAGGAACTGCCCGAGCCGGTGAAAAAGACTGCCACGCCGCCGGAGCCCCCCAAGCCTGTGCCGAAGGTAATACCAAAGCCCGTGCCGCCGAAACCAATGCCCGAAGTCAAGAAGGAGCCGATCGCGCCGCCCCCTCCGCCTAAAGTGGAAACGCCGAAGGTTGAAACGCCCAAGCCCTCGGCTGCTGACATCGAGCTCAAGGAAAAGCTGCGCAAGCAGAAAGAGCAGGAAGAAGCCGAGCGCCGCGAGGAACAGAAACGCGCCGAAGCCGAGCGCAAGGAGGAACTGAAAAAAGCCGAGTTGGAAAAACGGCGACTGGAGGAAGAGCAACGCAAAGCCGCGGATGAGCAGAAACGCGCCGAGGCGGAGCAAAAACGTGCCGAGGCGGAGCAAAAACGCATCGAAGCCGAGGAAAAACGCGCCGAACAGGAGAAGTTACGCAAGGAAGAGGAGGCGCGGAAGGCCGAGGAGCGTCGCGTTGCCGAAGAGCAACGCAAGGTAGAAGAGGCGAAGAAGGAAGAGGAGCGTAAGCAGAAGGCGGCGGCCGAGGAGCGCGAGCGCCAGAAACAGGAGGCCGCGCGCAAGCAGCACGAGGCGGAGGAAGCCAAGCGCCGCGCAGAGGCGGCAGCGCGGGCGGCGCAGCAGAAACTCATCGACGACTGGCGCGCGCGTATCCAGGCGGCCGTCAAAAGCCGGGTGGTTTTGCCGCCTAACATCGAGGGCAACCCGGAGGCGCGTTTCGAGGTCGTGCTGCTGCCCGGAGGAGAGGTATTAAGCGCGACGTTGAAGAAGTCCAGCGGCCATGCCGCCTACGACGCCGCAGTGGAACGTGCCATCAATCGCGCTTCACCCCTGCCGGTGCCTAACGATACCGACCTGTTCCAGGAGAATTTCCGGGAACTCAACCTTGTTTTCAGACCCAAAGACAAAGACTGAAATGTCATATTCCAACCTGCCCATTCGCCGATTCTTGTTGCACAGGCCGCGGTTTTTTGGCGCAAGCCTAGCCGTCGTCGTCCTGTTGTGCGCATTCGTCAACAGTTCGTTCGCCGCGGGGCTTGCCATTGAAATCATCGGTGGCGGCGCAAACCAGATCCCGATCACGGTCGTACCCTTCGCAGGCGAGGATCGCTTCACGCAACGCATGTCCCAGATAATTTCGGCGGACCTGCAGAGAAGCGGTTTATTCAAGCTCGCTTCGATCGGCAGCGTGCGTCCCCTTCCATCCGAGCCCGCCGACATCAACTATCGTTACTGGAAGAGCGAAGGCACCGAGACCATGGTGATCGGAACGGTCGTCGAGAAAACCGACGGCCACGCCGAGGTGCGCTTTCGCATGATGGATATCGCCAAGCAGTCGCAAGTGCTCGGTTTTTCGTACACGGTGACCGTGCCGCAGCTGCGCATGACAGCGCACAAGATCGCCGACCTGATTTATGAAAGGCTCACCGGGGATCCGGGAGTTTTCGCCACCAAGATCTGTTACGTGACCAAGGGCGACAAGCGCTTCGAACTCCAGGTCGCCGACGCGGACGGGTTCAATTCCGATTTCATTCTGGCGCATCGGGAGCCGATCATTTCCCCCCAGTGGTCGCCGGACGGTACGCGCATCGCCTACGTCTCCTTCGAACGCCGCAAACCGATCGTGTTCGTGCACAACCTTCTAGATGGGACACGCACGGTACTGGCCAATTACGAAGGTTCGAACTCCGCTCCTTCATGGGCGCCCGATGGCAGCAAGCTGGCGATCGTGCTGACCAAGGACGGCACCTCGAATCTCTACCTGATCGGCGCAGACGGTTCGGGTCTGGTTCGCCTGACGAGCAATCAGTCGATCGATACCGAACCGAGCTTCTCACCGGACGGGAAAACTATTCTGTTTACGTCCGACCGCGCGGGCAGCCCGCAAATCTATCGCATGCGGGCAGACGGCCAGGGCGAGGTCGAACGCATGACTTATGAAGGCAGCTACAACGTCACGCCGCGTTACAGTCCGGACGGGAAATCCTTCATCTTCATCCATCGCAACGAAGGCCACTTCAACGTCGCGATGCAGGAAATCGCGTCGCGCCAGATGCAGATTCTGACCGCCGGCGGTCTCGATCAATCGCCGACCTTTGCGCCCAACGGCAAGATGATCCTCTATGCTTCCGAGATAAAGGGGCGTGGTATATTAGCCGCGGTGTCGAGCGATGGCCGGATCAAGCAAAGAATTACTGCGCAGTCAGGCGATATTCGCGAGCCTGCGTGGGGACCGCTTCCGAACAATCGCCGAAAGGAGTAGTGATGAAAGTTAACTTGTTTGCCCTATCCGTGTCTTTGCTGCTTGCCGCATGCGCAAGCCAGGGACAAAAGAGCGCGGATATAGAACAGCGCGACCTCTTTGATCAGCAACAGGCGCAGCGCCAGCAGGATGTGGACAAGCAGGCCAAGATCACCCAGGAGCAGGAAGAACTCAAGCGCCAGCTCGACGAGCAGCAACGCCGCCAGCAGGCGCAAAATGATCAGGCCATCATCAAGCCGCTGCCTGGTACCGGCGTGGGCGGTTCGCAACTGAAGGGCGATGCGTGGACGCAACTCAAGGAACCAGGCAGTCCGCTGGCAAAGCGCAGCGTCTATTACGAATACGATCGTTACGACATCAAGGAAGAGTACGTGCCTATTGTGGAGGCGCATTCAAAATTCCTGATGGACCACGCAGATCTCAAGATCACCGTGCAGGGTAACTGCGACGACCGCGGTAGCCGTGAATACAACCTGGCGCTCGGGCAGCGACGCGCGAATAGCGTAAAGCACGCAATGGTGTTGCTTGGTGTCGCCGACAAACAAATAGAGACAGTCAGCTTCGGGGCGGAGAAGCCGGCGGCCCTCGGCCAGGACGAGGATAGCTGGGCCAAGAACCGGCGAGCCGATATCGTTTATCCGAACGAACCTCAGTAATGTTCCTGCATTCCGCTCGTATCGGCGCGCCGCGATTGCGGCGCGCTTTTTATTGTTGTTTCTCTGGTCAATGTGGGGAAAAGTCATGGTGATCTTCCCTTCGTCGAGTCCCGATTGCCGCTTTGTGCG